>Ga0268250_10000010_pt1 | contig 313825 bp, 272 predicted proteins | sample AgamicAsSfe_FD_200448 | JGI IMG/M metagenome (GOLD analysis project Ga0268250, IMG submission 200448) | Agave microbial communities from Guanajuato, Mexico - As.Sf.e (v2) (version 2) | ecosystem: Host-associated > Plants > Phyllosphere > Phylloplane/Leaf | place: Guanajuato, Mexico...
TAAAAATTAAAAAATGTTAAAAAAAATTTTTTTTCCAAAAAAAAAAAAAAAAACAAGGGCTCTTAGGGCCCCTGTTTTTTTAAAATAACCGTTTCAAACTTTTCTTCAGTGACGGCATTTCAAATTTTTGGTTTTCGAAGAAGTTTTTCAGCATGTACTTGCTAAAACCTTTCGCCTGCCCGTAGGTGATTTTGCCAGGCAGCGGCGGTTCGTTTCCAATCATGACATCCACTACGACCGGTTGGTCAGAGTGCAGCGCCTCATGGAAAGCCGGCGCAAGCTCTTCCGCTTTGGTCACTTTGATGCCCTTTGCTCCGCAGCTTTCTGCAAATGCGGCATAGTCGACATTTTGAAGTTTTGTGACATAGTCGATATTGCCTTTGACCTGCTGCTCGTACTCAATCATGCCGAGATTTTCGTTGTTTAAAATGACGACTGTGATCGGGAGCTTATATTTGACGGCGGTCGGAAGGTCCTGCATGACCATAGAAAATCCCCCGTCACCGCAGACGGCGATCGCCTGGCGTTCCGGTTCGGACAAGCTTGCTGCAATCGCTCCCGGCAGGCCGCAGCCCATTGTCGCAAGCCAGCTGGAGACGATGAAATCCTGGTTCGCGTTCATTTTGAAATGACGCGCCATCCAGACTGTCACAGTTCCGACATCTACAGAGAGCACCGCATCATCGGCTGCCGCTTCCTGAAGACGGGCCACGACCTGCTGAGGTTTAAGCGGTGTTGTTGCCTCTGTCTCATCTTTTTCAATTTCGTTCCACCAATGCTGCATATGTTCTGTGCAGGCATTCAGGAATCTTCTGTCTTCCTTGCGTTCAATATACTCTGTCAATTCGCGCAGACCGAGAGCCGAATCGCAGACAAGGCCCGCTGTCACCGGATACCTTTTTCCGATTTTTGCCGGGTCTGAATCGAGCTGTATCGCCGGTGTGTCATCAGGCAAATAATCACGATACGGGAATGACGTTCCGAGCATGATTAATAAATCACATTCCTCCATTGCCTCGTAAGCCGGCTTTGTTCCAATCTGACCGAGGTTGCCGAGAAAATGCGGGTGCTTATCGGGAACAACACCCTTTGCCGGGAGTGTAACAACGATCGGAGCGGCGGCTTTGTCCGCAAATTCTAAGAGCTCCCGTTTCGCCTTTTTCATTCCCTGCCCTGCCAGGATAATCGGCTTCTTAGCGTTATTAATATATTGGGCGCAGGTGACGAGCTGTTCTTTTTTCGGTTCAAGGTTCCCTTCAATATACACTGGTGAAGTATACAAGGGCTCCCGTTTGATTTTCTCCGCAAACAAATCATCTGACACGCTCAATACCGCAACGCCTTTTTTGCTGTAGGCGGTCCTGATCGCCTGATTTAAGAGATCCGGAAGTGATTCTGCGCTATGTACCTCTCTGTTGAACACAGCCACGTCCTCAAACATTTGCTCCAGCTTAATCTCCTGGAAATAGTCCCGTCCGACTTCGCCAGAAGAAACCTGTCCTGCAATCGCCAGCACAGGGGCGCCGTCCGCTTTTGCATCATATAAACCATTTAATAAGTGCACCGCTCCCGGCCCTGCGATTGACAGACAGACTCCGATCTTGCCGGTGAGTTTTGCTTCAGCTGCGGCTGCCAGTGCCGCTACCTCTTCGTGGCGGGTTTGAATGAACTTCAGTTGATTTCTTTCGTGTCTTAATTCTTCAATAAACTCATTTATACTGTCTCCGGGGATGCCGTATACATGATCAACTCCCCATTGCTCAAGCAGCTCTGTCATTACTTGTCCTGCAGTTTTATGTGCCATAACGTATCCTCCTTTTTCCTTTTTTCAATACCACAGGAGAAAGGCTTTAAAACCCGGAGACCTGAATCACTTGCCAAGTCTTCTTTTCAACAGGTCGATCGCCGCGAGCAACCCTCTATCCTTAACGGTGACATTTACATCTTGAGCGCCGTTCTTGAAATCATTGATCTGCCTTTTTCGATTCGGCACCATAAAAAGCGGCAAACGCCCCGGGGAAACCCACTTTAATCCCGCTGTCTCTGTGCCGTCAGCCACTGCTTGTCCGCCTGTTATGCTTCCGAAAAACAGATGCTGTTCATCTTGAAACTTTGGCCTTTGGTAAACACCTATTTTCGCAGAAAGCGCTGCATTGTATCCCGTTTCTTCCAATACCTCCCGCACTGCCGCTTCCTCAGCCGATTCCCCGGGATCAACCCTGCCGCCCGGCAAATCCCATAGAGGGACATCTTTTCGTTTCACCAGCAGAATTTGCTGACTTTCGTTCAATACGATCACAAAAGCACCTTGTGTATACACCGCCATACCTCCTTTTCCCGCAAAAAAGGACCAAGGTGATTCCCTTGGTCCTAGAGCTTTACTTTTTAAAATGATATGGCAGTGTGGCAACCATTATGTCCTTTTTCCAGAACAGCCGGACTCTGAGGAGAAAGGCCGATTGGTTGTGAAGGATGGTGTGCCAGCGTTTTTTCGTTATAAATTGCGGAAACAGCACCATAACGGAAAACTGCTCCTTCTTCGCTTTTGCCTCAACTGTTTCCAAAAACTTATCAAACGGATGGACAAGGCTTCTGTACGAGGAGTGAAGCGTAACGAGACGCACGCCGTTATTAAGCTCTTCCCAGCGTTTTTCGAATTTCTTTTCCTGTTCTCTGTCAAATGACACGTGAACGGCGATCACTTGATCGGACAGTGATTTCGCATAGTGAATCGATTTTTGCACGACGGTGGTGACACCGGCCACAGGCACAATCACAACGGTGCCTTTGATTTCTTCCGGCTCTTTGTCTACGATGCGAAGCTGTTCACCAACCGCTGTATAGTGATTTTTAATCGCAAAAAACAGCAAAACGACGATAGGCATAAAGATTAACACAGGCCATACGACATTAAACTTCGTCACAAACAGAATGGATAGAACCATAAACGATATCAGAGCACCGCAGGAGTTGATCAGCATTTTTCCGATCCAGCCTTTTGGTTTTTGCTTGATCCATTTCATGCACATGCCGGTTTGTGAAAGCGTAAATGGAATAAATACGCCCACAGCATATAACGGGATTAAGTGCTCCGTCTGTCCTCCGAATAAGATAATGAGAACAATGGACGCAAAGCCTAAAAAGATAATCCCATTTGAGAAGCCTAAGCGGTCGCCCCTGACAGTAAACATTCGCGGCATATACTGGTCTCTCGCCAGGTTGAAGGCAAGCTGCGGGAAGGCTGAAAATCCCGTATTTGCCGCAAGGACCAAAATAAGCGATGTGACACCTTGGATGACATAATAGAACACATTCCGCCCGAAGGTTTCGGACGCAATTTGTGAAACCACTGTTTCATCAGGCTTCGGCGCCGTACCATACCCGTACGCGAGCACCGTGATGCCGGAAAACAAGATCGCCAGCAAAATCCCCATCATCGCAAGCGTTCTTGCCGCGTTTCGCGCAGGCGGGTTTTTGAATGCAGGAATCGCATTAGAAATGGCCTCAACCCCGGTCAACGCTGAGCATCCGGAGGAAAAAGCCTTAAGCAGCAAAAACAGCGTAATGCCGGCTACAGGTGTGCCTAGCGGTGTATGATGGGCTGGCTGGTCTATTTGTCCTGTCATGAGTTTAAACAACCCGACTGCAATGAGAACCAAAAGCGCCACCACAAACAGATAAACCGGGTAGGCAAGAATGGATGCCGATTCCGAAAGACCGCGCAGGTTCAAAATCATAATCACTAACACGAGAAAAATAGCGATCGGCACATGATAATCATGCAATGCAGGAAAGGCTGACGTGATGGCGTCCGTGCCGGCGGAAATACTTACCGCTACTGTTAAAATATAATCAACAAGCAATGAACCGCCCGCAATCAATCCCGGTTTTTCACCGAGATTTTCTTTAGAAACGACATACGCCCCGCCGCCCTGCGGATAAGCGTAAATAATTTGCCTGTATGAAAGAATCAGTGCGAGCAGTAATATGAGAACGCCAACCGCAATCGGAATGGAGTACCAAAATGCGGCAGCACTGATTGTTGCCAAAATGATTAGAATTTGTTCTGTCCCATATGCAACAGATGACAGCGCATCTGAGGAAAGCATAGCCAAGGCTTTTAATTTCGTCAGTTTTTGCTCTCCAGCTGCTTGGGATTTTAGTGGTTTCCCAATCAAAAAACGTTTGATTGAATGATACATCGATGTCTTCCCCTTTTAATTTCTCATTTTTCAATTAAAACAATAAAACATCAGTGTCTTGCTCTCACATGTTGATGATAGTCCTTTCTGCTATGATGTCTCTGTATGCGATTTGCATTCAAAAATGAACAACAAAAAACACAGAGGCAAACGGATGCCCCTGTGCCATAACATCGAACACAGGTTTCATTCATCTCCTCTCACGAACGCTTACGAGGTTAGCTGACGGATTCGGGCATATGAGAGTTAGCCCTACCTAAAAAGGATTCACCCCAACGGCAAAAAGCCGTTCTATTGGGTCCCCCGCTCTGATTTCAGATTAAGCGATTTGTTTTCTAAAAGAGATCATACTCCCGTTCCCGCACGTTGTAAAGAGGCTTATTGGCTGAGAGAAAAAAATAAAATGACAGGTTCCACAAATGGAATTTACTTACCAAAAATAAAAAAACAGAGGCTAAAATCGCCTCTGTTTTATTCTGTATCTGTCTTTCTTTTTCTGCGTCTTACGGCAATCCAAATGAACACTGCCGCAACCACCATAATGAGTGCCAGCACACCAATATACATCCATTTCTGGCTATGATCCTGTGTTGGTTGTTCTGCATCGGAACTGTTTGTTTCCGATTTGAGCTGCTGGTGGTTTGTAAACACCTGCTGGCTGTTTGTTTCATTAAGGACGGTTGCCGACTCATCGTTGCTGTTCAGATAACTGATGATCTCTTTTGTGACAGCCGTGCCATCTCCTTTTGACGGTGCAAAGACAGCCATTGTATAGCGTGAATCCCAAACCGATGCTTGGGTAAATACCACTTGTTTTGTCGTCTCATTCAGCATCTCGAAACCAGATACATCAAACGAGCCGTTCTTTTCCTGCGGCACAAGCAGATCTGATGATTTCTCCTTCAGAAGAGAAAATTGATTGATCCCTCCTATGAAAATGAGGTTTCGTCCTTTCGCATCATTTGCTGTAACGTCAGATGATTTCTTTACCGTATATGAATGCTGTGCTTCGCTGCCAAAGGATTCCGTCACGAGAGAAAGCTCCTCAAGCTTCGATTGGCTTACGGTGTCAGGAAGCACGATTAACGTTGTTTGATCCTGGTTTCCGGCGTAAGGAAGCGGCCACTCTTGAAAATCCGCTGAAGGAGACATGCCTTTGATAGCGTATGATAATGTACTGTTTTTATCGATAAAAACCCACTTTTCTTCATCAGTCGTATTACAAGGGTTGTTTTCCTTTAAACCGATCGTGACAAACTGAATATCAATGTAGCGGTTTTTTTGCAGCAGCTTAGGGTCCACTTTCACTGTGACATGATAGAATCCGTTTTTATCTTCTTTTCCTAATTCATCAAGCCGGACCGAGTGCGGCTGGCCGTTGATCATCACTTTCAGTTCTGCAGCCTGAGAGGCTGACTCGTTTTCAGCCGTTGAGGCTTGAATCGTTTCAGACTTTTTCAGTTTAAGCGACAGCTTCGCCGATTGGTTTTCATCTAAAACAGCCGAAGCCGGATAAAAATAATGTGCTGAAGATGTTTTGTCAGCTCCAATTGTGATATCGCCCGCTCCAAAATTCTCAAGGGTCAGCTTATCGCTTTCTTTTTTTTCAGTCTGCTGAAGCTTGCTGATTGAAAGTGTATCGCCGCTGAGCTGGCCTGTATATGTCTGATCTGTTATCACGCTGATTTTTTTAGTGAGCGCGTCCTCGGACGCAGCTTGCGCAAACAAAACCGACTGCTGCTTGCCCTCTGCTTTCAGCACCCGCTCCGCAAGCAGAAGGTTTTCTCCTTTTGCCTGTAGCCCAGCTTGTTTCAACAGTTTTTTCACTTTGCCGTTCCAATGCTTGTCCACGCCGATAACAATCGTCGGCTTATCGATTTTTTTCAGTTCAGATTCCGTGACATACGCAATACTGACACTGCTGTCCACCGTTTTCAAATAGCCTTCTGTTTTAACAGCAGCTTCTATTTCTGCTGAACTTGGGTTATCCGGAATGACGATAGCTGTTTCTTCAGCTGTATTTCCAGATTGGGCGAAAGGATACGGATAATGGTCCAGCGACGTTCCCTTCGCTTCACTGCTGTCAGCAAGTGTCAGCCGGCTGTCCGGATAAATTTTGATCCAGTTGCCTGATGTATCCTGTCTGACGCACACGCCCTCTTTCATTACGCCGTAGAATTTCAGCGATACGTTGTGATAGCCTTGCGCAGACTGGCTTTTATTCAGATTCAGCTTCACTGTTTTCCGTTTGGAATCACCATCAAGCTTTAACGTCTTGACCGGTTCATCATCAATGACAGCCGTTAACGATGATGGAGAAATAAAAAGATTTGATGCCTCGTATTCGATTACCAATTGCTGATTGCCCGAAGAGGCGCCTGCCGGGATCTGATACGTCAGCTCTGCGCTGTCTTTTGATCCATACAGTGTAATCAACTCGCTTGTCAGCACCTGCTGTTTGGCTTGTTCTTGGCTGCTTTTCCCGAGGAGCGAACCACTGACCTGTACGTCTTTGGCAAGAGCCGTTTGTCCAGTCATCGCCAGCAGCATGAAGCTTGTGAGAAAAATCATTATTTGTTTCAAAAAGGTCACCCGCTTTTATGTTGATTGTATCGTTCTGTCTTGTACCATTTGACCTCTTGCTTGAATAAACGGTGCTTGATTTCTACGAATAAAGAGTAGATAACAAGCACAATCCATGCCTGCGAGTATGTGAAGTACATGAGAAATACGATAAAAAAGTTTTGCTTGTTCATTTCTGTTTTTTCAATGCTCAACGTAATCATGACCTCTGTCATAAATAAGAAAAACGCCAAAATCCAGAGAATCATTGCCAAAAATCCAACAGACAAATGCAAATCATAAAACAAATTCACTACAAAAATCGCATTTGACATGATCACGCCAAAGAAAAACAGGAAGTACGTAAAGAAAAAATAAAACAAATCAAAGATAATCCGTTTTCGTTTCAGCTTAAAAAACTGCGCCAAAAATTTGAGCACGACATATTGATTGCCGCGCGCCCATCGGGTGCGCTGGCGCCACCATACCTTCCATGTTTCCGGTTCCTGCTCCCACGTGATGGCGGCAGGGAAAAAGCGGATGTGATAGCCGAGATTATATACCCGGATGGTCAGCTCAGTATCCTCAGCGAGCGCTTTGTCATCCCAGCCTCCGAGCTTTTCGATAATGCTTCTGCGGATCGCGAAGTTGGTGCCTGGGATCGTGGCGATTTTGAACCACTTCCATCTGCCTCCCTGGGCCATCCACTGAAAACAGATCGTTTCGATATTAATAAACCTCGTCAGCAGCGTCTTTGCCGCATTGATGACGCGGAATTTCCCTACCACGGCGCCTGCCTTTTCGTCATTCATCAGGCCGAGCACGAGGTAATACACGGCCATTTTCTCAGGCGTGTTGTCGGCGTCATACACACAGATCACATCGCCGTTCGATTCGGCAAAACCCGAGTTAAGTGCAGAGGATTTTCCTTTTCCTGCATTTGGCGGCTTCGTAATCACCATTTTGATGAAATCGTATTTCTCGGAAAATTCATTGACGATATCACCCGTCCGGTCTGATGAATTATCATTAACGACGATAATCTCCAGCCGGTCCTTCGGATAATAAAGGTTGACCATGGCCTTCAGCGTCTGCCGAATCACAACCTCTTCGTTATGCGCCGGGATGAGGACGCTGACCTTCGGCAGTTCCTTCATATTTTCTCTCCACTTCGGGATATTCCGTTCGAAGGTCATATAGTGGCGAAACCCGCCCTGCATGAGGAACATGTGGTAGAGAAGCATAACCCATATTAAACTTAGCGAGATAAAGAACAGCGTATTACCCAAGGCTTCTTCTCTCCTTAAAAATTCGTTTTTTCAATGTGGCTCTCAAGTAAAACGTATAACTGACAAACATGATGACAAATAAGAGCACAACAGCGGAGAGAATCCATAACGCCTTTTCAAGAGGGGTTTGCCGGTGATGATCGAAAAACTCGTCAATGGCGCTTACGCCGTTTTTCACCTGAATCGTTCCGTCACCGCTTGTATGAATTTCCACTTTATCTGTTTTGACGGTTTGTTTCGTTTTCTTTAAATCAAGCCATTCACTGTCTGGAATGCGTTCCATCTGATCAACCAGCTCCGGCAGATATTTCATCCCAAGGTACGGGTGATAAAATCCTCCGGCTACTCCGCCTTCAAAATCAATCATCTGGGAGATGTGCTCCTCCATCTCACCGAGCGGGTTTTGCTTCGATGTGTCGACAAAGCCGATCGTTTCCGGATAAAGCGTCATTCCGTGCAGCATCGAAGGAGCAGTCACAAACGGAGGTGCACCGGATGTTTTCCATGTTGTGCTGCTGAGCTGGACCTGGCCGAAAATGCTTGTAAAATACTGCGAGGCGATTTGATAGCCATATTCGGACATCGTGTAATGCGGCGCTTCAAACGCCAGCGGGTAAAGACCCGATGATGTCAAATCCTCAATGGCACGCGTCAGTTTTTGTTTTGTATACGTTTCTTCCTTTTCCCGAAATGGTTCGAGATAGCTGTGATAGGCTTGTTCGTTCGGGAAGTCCTGTTCTTTCTCCAAAATGGACGGGGGGTCTTCGGCATTTCCGGATGTAATCGGCTGATCCGCCTTTGCATCCCAAAATTCAAAGCCCTCTCCTGTTTCACTGTAGCGATAAGCGTGAGTATAGCCGTGAACAATGATACTGCCGCCCATGCTTTGCAGCTTCTTCAGCACCTTGACCATCTTCGGTTGATCAGACAAATACACTTTGTCGCCTGTTTCCGGATTCAAATAAACCGGAATGACCGCCAGGATAAAAGGAATATGCCGCTTATGCAGGTATATACCGGCTTGAAGCAGCAATTTTTCATCAGACATCGGGCTGATATCCTCGAGACGCAAATACAATAACGTCGTCCCCGCCTTCTCTCCGAAAGCTTCTCTGAGCTGTTTTGCCACGATCAAATTGTCATTTAACAAATTTGTTAATCCAATGTACACATTCCCTTTTTTTGTTTTCCATATAAAAGAATGTATTGTGCCGTCATCGGCTTTGAAGGTGTAAAGCGCCGTTCCTTTCAGGCCTGATACACTCAGCACGTTAAGCCCGCTTTCCAGAGACACATTGGCCTTTTCCGACCTGCTGTGAACCTGAAACACATTTTCTTTGCGGGCTAATGAAAGCCCAGAAAATTGGTTGATCTGGCCTGCGTTATAGCCAATGGCGACAACCGGTTTTTTACGCCGCTGATAAGAGACAGCAATTTTTTGCTGAGCTTTCTTTTCGTTTGGCCGAAATAAATCACATGGTCTTTCCCTTTGAAATCCGATGCTTCAACGTCTGAATCTTTTTTGACTGTCACATGGGATGTAAAGTGGCCCGCAAGCAAATCGAGCATTTTGACTTGTGACGACTCTTTGCCGTCCAAGGTTGAGTAGATGATGAGAATGCCGGCATCCTGATCTTTCGCTTGCGCAGAAACGGGAAAAGACGCAATAGCTAAAAAAAGAAGCATCATGACGCATAGCAATGTGATTCCTTTATAGTTCATTCATCATCATCTCGTTTTCCAGTTCTTCTAAAAATTGATCAGCTGTTTTGATATCGTTGCGGTAGGGCAAATAGCAAACGTGGAACGTAAGCGACACATACTTTCCATTTTCCAGCTGATATGTATCCAATTGTTTCTTCAGCTTAGTCAGAACGGCCGGCATATGTTCAGCAGGCGTGTGCGTCAGCACGATCCCGATACGCTCGTCAGAGGGACGGAATTTCTTATCCGTTTCCCGAACGCTTGTCCTGATTTGCTGACCGACATATTGGAAGAGGCGGTCCGTTTCTTTTTCACCGTACAAAGACTTAAACTCTTTGAAATAATGCATATGGAGCAGCAAAAACACAAAAGAATTGCCGTAGCGCTCCGCCCGCTTGATTTCTTCTGAAAGTTCCAGCTTCATCCTTTGCTTGTTATCAAAACCAGTCACTCTGTCAACAGCAACATAGCTTTTGATTTCGGATTGAAGCCGTGTTATTGAGCGCCGAAGCTCTGCTGTAATATCGTGGATTCTTCCAGAAATAAAAGAAAACAGCAAAAGCGCGATTCCCCACACGACAAGCATTCGCAGCCCTTCCTCAGCCGGAAAGAGCGATGTCTGTCCAGTCTGGAAAAACATCATTAAGGTGCCGAGAACAAAGAGTACGATTAAGGTCACTGCCAGCGCGTAAATCGGGCCGAACCAGATGCCTGCGGCGATGACGCCAAATGTGATGCAAAGGATCAGAGCACCTTCTGATTGCTGGGCTGACACATAATAAATAAACAAAGACAGGGCCGCGATGAGCCCTGAAAAATAAGCAAATAATTTTTGTGATTCACTGAATGATATTTTCATTAAAAAGCTTCCTTTCGGCTAACAGCGGCAGCAGATTGTCAAATGAATGCGTCTGAGTGCCGCTCATATAGCCTCCATAATACGATTTCACCGGATCATGAATTTCAAAGTCATTCATTCTGTCATATATGGCTTTGATGACAGAACTGTTTTCATGCTGTTTTGTCAAAAACAATACGGCTAAGGCATATACGGATGGAGACTCATATTGGACGGCAGGCTCCTTCGTATCTGCCGAATACCGCCCGTACAGCTTTCCGTTTTTCTGAAATTCCTGCTTGATCCAGTCCGCTAAAACAGATGCTTTTTCATCCCCTTCCGGCAAATGCCAAGCAGAGTAAAGCTGATCAATCAGGTTGATTTCACTATCATATGTGTATTCCTTCGTCTCCGAGCTGTATGTCTTCGGCAGAAAGCCATTTTTTAAAGGAGCTGAATAGAGAACATTGGCATTCCGCTGTTCTGTGTCTTCGTCTATGATTCCATTCTTCTTTAAGACAGCTAAGGCGTCAGGCATGACGTATGAAAGCGTCACATCCTTTGAAGCGGCCTGTGAGTCGTAATAGTCTGTAAATAACCCATTGTTCATATTGTATGTCTTCAAAGACGTGCCGATATCCCTAGCCGTTTGCGCGTAGTCGCTGCGGCCCCATTTTGCGGCGGCTTGGTCAAGAGACAGCATAATTCTCATATCATCTATCAGCGCATTCGTCCCGCTCGCTTGGCCATTTTGAATCTTCCACGTCACCAAGTGATTGCTCATCAGAAATGAATCAGTCAGATGCTGATATTGATCCTGGAAATGCGGTGCGTCATTTTTGCTGAGCAGAAACTCCATCCACAGGCCGAGAGATTCCGACAAGTAAGAAGGCTGGTCTGAAAAATCGGTTTTGATCAGCCCTTTGTCATTCATTAAATTGTGATAGATGAAATATTCCGCCGGCTGGAGCGGGCTGGCATTCACTTCTGTCGCCGACTGATTTTGGGTCTTGTTTCCAGCTTCAGCACACCCTGCAGAAAGTCCGATAGATAAGAAGAATAAGATGACAGCAATTAGTACATGCCTCACAGGCAAATCCCCCTTTGTCGCCTGAAGCAAATCAGACGCTCACAAATAGTTATAGACGAAAATATGACTGCCATGTTACAAAGTACATTTACTATAAAAGAAAAAAATGCAGATTGCTAGCTTTTTTTCCCCTTTTTGAACATTAAGAAAACAGGACCTAAGTCCACTAAAAAAACCTGTGCGATAGGCACAGGTTTTTTTATTATTTATCCAAACCGAGTTTTTTCAGCTGTTCTGCCAGCGCGTTGTTAATCGGCTCATCTTTATTTTGTTTTTTCATATAAGAGGATACGTCCCGTTTGGTAGCACGCGCTTTGTCTTTGTTTTTTCGTTTTTCAAATACAGAGAGCTTTTCACGGTGACCGCACACACACGCAAAGGTTTGGCCCTCGCCTTGGCCGCGAAGCTCCATTCTTTTATGGCAATTCGGGCAGCGTGCGTTTGTTTTTCGGGCAATCGTTTTTCTGCTTCCGCATTCACGATCTTGGCACACGAGCATCGTCCCGCGTTTGCCGTTTACTTTCAGCATCATTTTGCCGCATTCCGGACATGCCGTTCCCGTGATGTTGTCATGTCGGAAGGTTTGGCTGCTGTTTTTGATTTCTTTTACCGTTTGGTGAGCGTAAGCCTTCATATCTTTAATAAAAACAGCCGATTTCAATTTGCCGGCCGCGATCGCAGACAGCTTTTGCTCCCATTCTGCTGTTAAGGCCGGTGATTTCAGATCCTCCGGAACAAGCTGCAGGAGCTGTTTTCCTTTAGATGTGATAAAAATATCTTGGCCTTTTTTCTCGATTAAAAAGCTGTTGAACAGTTTTTCAATAATGTCGGCACGCGTTGCCACCGTGCCGAGGCCGCCTGTTTCTCCAAGAGTTTTGACGAGGCCTTTTTCTTCTCCCTGCATAAACGCGCTTGGGTTTTCCATCGCTGACAGCAAGGTCCCTTCATTAAAGCGGGCAGGCGGCTTCGTTTGGCCGCTTGTTTCCGTTAACGTGCGGACGGCAAGTGTGTCGCCTTTTTGAAGCGCAGGAAGTGTCTGGTCTCTGTCATCCTCCTGCTCATCATCCTCATCCGCCATATCATAAACGGCTTTCCACCCTTGCGACTGCACGGTTTTGCCTTTCGCCGTAAAGGTTTCTCCGCCGATTTCTGCGATGACCTTTGTTTCCTCATATTCGAATGCAGGCATTAATACAGCAAGGAAACGTTTCGCAATCAGGTCATACAGCTTTCGTTCTTTATCACTCAGGCTGCTGAGAACGAGCGGCTCTTCGGTCGGGATAATCGCGTGGTGGTCTGACACCTTCGCGTCATTGACATATCCTTTATGAGATTTAATGCCGCGTTTTTTAATTTGGCTGACATATTGGGCATACGGTTTTACTTCCATGCCTTCCAGACGGTCTTTTAACGTTGGGACGATGTCACTGGATAAAAATCTAGAGTCAGTCCGCGGATATGTGACGAGCTTATGCTGCTCATATAGCTTCTGCAGGACAGAAAGCGTTTCTTTAGCAGAAAAACCGAAGCGCTTGTGGGCGTCACGCTGCAGCTCCGTTAAATCATAAAGCGCAGGCGCAAAGCTTTTTTTCGCTGTTTTTTTCAGCTCAGCTACGACCGCTTGCTTTCCTTCGAGGTTTTTTAGCAAACGGCTTGTTACATCTTGATTGAACGTTCTCGTCTGCTTTGATTTCTTATCCTGCCACGTCAGCGTCATGCCGTCGACTGCAGCACGTATGCCGTAATACGGAACGGGTGTAAACGCCTGAATGTCTGCCTCACGCTTTGCAATCATGGCAAGCGTCGGAGTCTGCACACGCCCGCATGAGAGCTGGGCATTGAATTTTGTGGTAAGTGCACGGGTGGCGTTGATCCCCACAATCCAATCCGCTTCCGCTCTGGCGACGGCAGAATGGTACAGGTTTTCATATTCTTTGCCGCTGCGCAGCTTCTGAAAACCTTCCTTGATCGCTTTATCCGTCACAGATGAAATCCACAGCCGCTTGATTGGTTTTCGGACATTCGCTTTCTCAATGATCCAGCGCGCAACAAGCTCACCTTCCCGGCCTGCGTCAGTCGCGATGACAATCTGATTGACGTCTTTACGGGTAAGCTGGGATTTGACTGTATTGAACTGCTTTCCGGTTTTTTTTATTACCACAAGCTTTAAGGGTTCTGGGATAATCGGCAGATCCTCTAGGCGCCATGATTGAAATTCTTTTCCGTAGCCTTCTGGATCAGCAAGCGTCACCAAATGGCCTAAAGCCCAGGTCACAATATATTGATCGCCTTCGAGATAACCGTTTCCTTTTTTATGGCACTTCAGCACCCGGGCTAAATCCCGGCCGACTGAAGGTTTTTCAGCTAATACAACTGTTTTTGACATGCTTGATCACTTCTCTTTCTTTCGCGCTCATCCTGTTATTATAACAGACTTCGCGCGGCACTCTCTAACCGCGCCCGTTTTTCGTGTCAATTTCTGAGAAAATGACGTGAGTGACGGTTTGCGCGTAGGGCGATGTTTTGTTAATGAAATCTTCTACCGCTTCGAGGCTTTCGGCATTGATTTTCAGCATATAGCAGGCTGCACCCGCAATCCGGTAGCAAAATTCAATATTCGGCAATGTTTGAATATAGCTTTTGAACCGCTCGTAATCCGCGTTTTTAACGGTTGCTTCTACAATGCAGGAAACGGGAAGCCCCAGTTTTTTCTGGTCGACCTCCAGCGTGTATTGCTTGATGATGCCAAACGATTCAAGCTGCCTTACCCGTTCTGTCACAGATGGAGGCGACAGCTTAATTTTTCTGCCTAATTCCCTCATCGACAAACGGCTGTCCTTCTTCAGCTCCTCAATGATATTCAGATCAATCTGGTCAAGTTTCATTTCAACATCCTTCTTTTTTGATTTTGTACACATTATCTCGGGTATTTTTGTAAATGACAAGTACAGTTCCCTAGAAAAGGCATGTAAAAATGAATGTTTTCCGAACATTTTTTGAAAGCTGTCATATGCCCCTCCGGATTGTTTATAGTATAAAATGAAAACGTGTCCACAAGGAGGGCGATTTATGCTGCACACGCCGATTGGAAGACTTCGCACGATGGGTTTTATTGAAGGAATGTCACTCTTAATCCTGTTGTTCATCGCTATGCCGCTTAAATATTGGGCAGGCCTTCCGCTTGCGGTGACAATTGTCGGTTCGGTTCACGGCGGGTTGTTCATTTTGTATTTGCTTGTCTTGGCTTATGCAACCTTCTCTGTCAAATGGCCGCTGAAATGGTCAGCTGCCGGCTTCGTCGCCGCTTTCGTCCCATTCGGAAATTTTTTGTACGACCGCGGATTAAGGAAATATAAATAAGGGAACGCAAAAAAGGCTGGATTTTTATGATCCAGCCTTTTTTATTAAAACCACTTTGTCAGCCACGCGATATAGTAGGCCCCCGGAATAAACATGAGCTGGGCGAGGAGTGTGCCCGCCACCCTTGATGTGACCATTGTGACAGAGGTCCATTTTAAATAGAGATAGCTTCGTTTTCCTTTTGCCACATCATCAGCAAGAACGGATACTTTAGGATCAACAAAAATGGCCAGCAGCATCGTCGCAATTCCGTTGATCAAACCCGAAGCCATGACGGCTGTCGTGCTGCGCTCCGGCGCCAAAAGGCCTGCGTATAAAGCCGAAAGCACACCAATCGTATAAATCGATGTGATCAGCATGTTGATGACAAACAAACGCTTCGGAATCAAGCGCATATGAAATCCTTTTACATATGAAATGGACGGCAGACGCAAATAGGAAAGGGCATTTTTGAATCCTTGTTTCGAGAATCCCTTTCGAAATACTTGAAAAACAGAGCCGCCGCCGCCCGCCAAGTGAATAATCGCCCGTGAAAAAAGAGCAACAAAAGACGGGAGCAGGATAATGCCCAAAATGGTGCCGACTGTTGATCCGAAAATTAAAAAGCGGAACTGCTCCCCTACAATCGCCAGTGCGTTTTTTCCAGCATCATCAATTAAATGCCCGGTAAAGGGCTGCTGCACCATGTTCGACATTCTGGACACGATGACCATGACATTAAACAGGGAAAGCGCGGACGCAATAAATCCAACGCGGGCCCCGGAAAGCCTTGTAGCATAGGCTAAGGTTTCTATCGAGTGAATCAGCAATAAAAAACAAAAAATAAAAAGTACTTGTGTTGTAATGACATGCACGTTATTCTTCCTCCAATTTCATCCTAGAGATAAGACTGGAAAGAAGACAAGGAGGTTTCAGTACGATGTGTTTTTTGCAATAAAAAAACCGTCCGGCGTACGCCGGGCGGTTTGTCTTATTCTTTTCTATACGCAAATAAAGATTATATCATCCGCCAAGTCAGGCGGGTTAGATTCATAAAGCATTGTTCCGAAGAATCATTCTGGAAAGTAAACACCATGGAAATTTCTTGAACACAAGACAACGAAAGCCCTACCTCTCAATCGTCACTGCGGCTCCGAAGCCGCGCCGGTGTGAATTGTAAAACAAAAAAGTCTTTTTTCCATCTCATCGTTAGGGGCGATTTGTTATGAAGGAAAAGAATAAGGGCAGCTGGTTATGCTGCTTGGGAAGCGGTAAGCTTCTCTCTCAAAACAGAAAAAAGAAGTTTACTTTCTTTTTTATTTGCTTATTTTTCTTACTAGCTATTCATAATAACATATCGCCCTTGAAAACACAAATTTTTTATAGTTCGAGTGAGACCGGCGTTTTCTCCCCGGCATTCATCAATCTGATATCCTCCGGTTCAATTTCAAGAATCACCAGATTCGGATCATCCTTGCCGTCAAACCAGCGCTCTAATTTGGAACTCCATATTTTGTCCTTGAGTTCTGCCGAATTGTTGATTTTGGCTTTTCCGGCAACTTCGACATATGCGTCGCCAAAGCCTTCACAATCATAGCCTAATAAAATGTGGACATTGGGGTTGTTCTCAATTTCTTCCGCTTTATGAGTTTCCTTGCTTGTCGGTGTGTAAATCGTCAGCCCGTCATGGAAAAAAGTCATGTAGCGGGAATGCGGTTTGCCCTTTTGAACTGTTGCGAGCGAACCTACTTTATGGTGATCTAGAACATCAAGCACTTTTTGTTTAATGTCTTGCTGATTCATCTCTAATCACTCCTTTTTAACGTCTCCGCTGTTACTTTTCCACATCCGGGGAAGATTTAAACAAGAAAGTGTGCTCTTTATTTTTCACCTTCCCATTCACGCTTTAACAGACTGTAGTAGACGAGGTCGTGATGCATGCCGTTTACGTATAAGCCGTCCCGTGCCCTGCCTTCCTCTAGAAACCCGAGCCGCTCCGGAACCGCTCTGCTTTTTTCGTTTCCGACAGCCGCACAGATCGCCACACGATTCAGCTCAAGCTCTTCAAAAGCATACGTAATGAGTTTTCGGCAGGCAGCTGTAATAATGCCTTTCCCTTCAAATTCTTTGGCAATCCAATATCCGATTTCCGCCTTACGATTCACTTGATCAAGGTTATGCAGGCTGATCATGCCGCATAGGCTGCCGTCATAAAGGAGCCCCGCCTCAATTCCGTTCAGGTCGGCATACTGGCGCCGCCAATCTGGAATGATGGTTTCTCGGTACGTTTCAGCGCTGCTTGGATTTTCCGCAAAAAACAGCCACTTGCCAAGCCGCTGCTGATTTTGGATAATGAGTTCGGCCAGCCGCTCCGCATCCTTCGGCTCCAATAATCGGATGGTGATTTGCTCATTTACCTTGCAAGTGAACATTGCCTCGCCCTCTTTCCTTTTTTACCCATTATAGCGATGATTCTATTTTTTTCAATACAAAAAAGGATGGGCTGTTAAGCCCATCCTTATATTCGTGGATCGGTAAAGATATCATGTTTATCCGTGCTCGTCGATGACATCTCCGTCACGACGGCACCTTCTTCCCCGGCCTGGAACCAATGCTTTGTATTTGGTGGAATCGTGTATTGCCCGCCCGGTTCTAGCTCAATTTCGTGCCAAACCGTATAGTGTTCTCTGTCTTCCTGAGGAGGGAGAACTTTTGGAAGCGGCGTTTTTTCTCCTTCTACGTAAAGATACACTTTTCCGTAGCGGCAGCGGAAGGTCTCCTGCTTGCCTTCCTGGCCGTCGACCGGCGGATGGCGGTGTTCCGGGCAAGTCTGTCCCGGAAACAGCACCAATTCCTTTGAACAATAACGGTCTGTATTGACGTAGACGAAGAGCTGGAGCCCGACTTTTCTTTCTTTTCCTAAGCCGTAATCCATCAGCTGGATTTGGTCTACTTCCTCGTCCGTTAATACAATCCCTGCTTTTTGATAGTAGCTGTTCACTTCTTCTTTCGTGATGCCCATATGTCTCACTCCCTCTTATGTCGTCACAAAGTTTCCGCCGTTGACATGCAGGGTCTGTCCTGTCATGTAAGAGGACTCATCTGATGCCAGGAGCACATAACAGCCGACGTGCTCAACAGGCTGTCCAGGACGGCCCATCGGCGTATCTTGCCCAAATTGAGCAACTGTTTCTTCAGGGAACGTAGCTGGGATTAGTGGCGTCCAGATTGGACCCGGCGCGACTGCATTTACACGGATGCCATCTTTAACAAGCGCCTGCGCCATTGTTCTTGTAAAGGCGTTGATCGCCCCTTTTGTCGCTGTATAATCAATCAGTGTCGGGTTCCCTACGTACGGGTTGATGGATGTCGTATTGATGATGGCGCTGCCTGGTTTCAGGTAATCAATTGCTTTTTTAGTCAAATAAAATTGAGAATAAAAGTTTGTTTTGAATGTGCGGTGAAGCTGTTCGCTCGTAATATCTTTGATGCTTTCCTTCGGATGCTGTTCACCTGCATTGTTGACAAGGATGTCAAGGCCGCCTAGTTCCTTGACCGTTTTTTCAACCGCTTCATTGCAGAATTCCTCTTCACCTACGTCACCAGCAATCAGCAGGCATTTTACGCCTTCTTGTTCAACACGTTTCTTCGTCTCCTCAGCGTCTTCATGCTCATCCTTATACACAATGGCGATGTCTGCGCCTTCCTTTGCGTAAGCGACGGAAACCGCGCGTCCGATCCCGCTGTCGCCGCCTGTAATAAGAGCTACTTTTCCTTTTAATTTGTCTGCTCCTTTATAATCCTCGTACTCATACACCGGACTTGGATTCATTTCGCTTTCAATTCCCGGCTGGCGACTTTGAGTTTGTGCCGGCAGTTCTTTTGGATAATTTGCCATGATGATTCTCCTCCTTTGTTTTCATGTCTATTTGTTGTGTACCTCACACACTCTTTGGATAAACATGGCTTGGCACCTTCGCATTGCTTTATCAGAAAAATGTTTCACATGGAACGCTTGGAGGAAATAACTCAAAAAGGGGGTTGGTTGCTGAATGATTAACATGCTTTCTAGAAGATTCAGCAGGCCAAAGGGCGTCATCGGCATGATTGCCGGGTACATCATGGCTGCTGAAAATCAAACACTGAATCAATGGACAATCGATCAGCTGGATATCACGCGCGGGGACAGCATTTTAGAAGTCGGGTTTGGCCCGGGATACTGCATGCAGCAGATGCTGAAACGCGAGAAGGATGTTCATCTTCATGGGATTGATGTGTCAGAGGCCATGCTGAAGCTGGCCGCCCGCAGAGTGAAACCAAAGGGCGTACGCCTGATACAAGGAAGCATCGAGACATTTCCTCTCCCCGCCTCGTTTTATGATAAAGTGATTTCCGTTAACAACTACACCATTTGGAATGACCAAACAAAAGGCATGAAACAGATTTATCGGGCATTAAAGCCAGGCGGCAAAGCAGCCATTACGATGCAGCCGCGGGAAGCGGATGCCAGTCCTGAAAAAACCAAATCATTTGGAAGACAGATGATTGCTGACTTCAAAGCAGCCGGCTTCGAAGACATTGATATACAATTTAAGAATATTAAGCCTGAGCTTTCCGTCTGTGCAAGTGCAAAGAAGCCCGCCACATAAAGTGGACGGGCTTCTTCTTTTATGAATGTACAGCCTGATTGCGCAGGGCGTCTTTTTTCACCTTGCCAAGGTTGTTTTTCGGCAGTTCGTTAACAAATTCAACTTCAGGTATTTTGTAAGCGGACAGGCGTTCTTTACAAAATGCGATGACATCCTCTTCCGTGATGCGCTGGCCGCCATTTTTCACGATAAAAGCTTTCGGTTTTTCACCGTAAAGCGGGTCTGGAATACCGACCACAGCCGTTTCAAGGATTCCCGGGATCTGCTGGATAACTTCTTCAACCTGATCAGGATAGACGTTATCGCCTCCGTAAATAATGACATCCTTGTAGCGTCCCGTGATGAAAATAAAGCCATCTTCATCTACATATCCTGAATCTCCGGTTCTAAACCATCCATTTTGCAGCACTTTCGCTGTTGCTTCAGGATTGTCTTCATAGCCTTTAAATAAGAATGGAGTATGAACAACGATTTCGCCGATTTGTCCTTGAGGAAGTTCTTCTCCAGTCAGAGGATCTTCCACTTTGACTTTAACACCTGCCACAGGTTTTCCTGCAGATGCCGCTTTATCCATTCCCATATCAGGCGTCCATGTGCTGATGCCCCAAGCCTCAGTACTTCCATAGCCATGCGCAAGCGGAATGCCAATATCAAGATAGCGGCGGATTAGGCTGCTCGGCACTTTTGTTCCGCCTGTCATTAAAATAACAAGCGAAGATAAGTCAGTTTGGTGCGTTTCCCACGCCTCAAGCAAATACGTGTAGAACACAGGAAGAGCCATCACGGTCTGAATTTTCTCTTCTTCAATGACCTTCAGCATGTGAACAGGATCTTGATCCTTTGTAAACACAAAGGTTGTTTCTGCAAACGTTCCAAGCATGATGCAAATGAGCGCACTCGTATGATAAATCGGATGGCACGCGAGAAAACGAAGGCCCTTCATGCGTGCTATTGAGCTGTTGGATTTTTTAACGTATCTGTATATGCCGCCATGTGTAACCATGCATCTTTTCGGGTTACCCGTTGTTCCAGATGTAAACATCAGAAGTGCTGTATCATCAGGGGAAACCATTTCCGTCTCTGGCAAATGATCAGGACCTGCAAACAGCGCTTCAAATTCAGCAGATGTTTCGTAAGCTGTTCCTGTTTCCATTGTTACACACAGTGAGGACAATTCAGGAAGAACTTCATCCAGTGTCTCTTTAAACTCCGCTCCGTAAAACATTGCTTTCGGTTCACTTGCTTTTAAAATGCCTGTCATTTCATATGGTTTCAGCTGCCAGCTGACAGGTACGACAACAGCACCTATTTCAAGTGCGGCGAACATAACAGTTGAGGCGGGATGGCCGTTTTTGCAAAGCAATGCAACACGGTCGCCCTTTTGAATTCCTTTTTGAAGCATGGCATTCGCCAGCTGATTAATCCGTTTACGGTAACCTTTATATGTCAGTGTATGGTCTCCGCTTTTTACAGCCTCTATATCTTCGCTATTCGGCATGTCATGCAGAATCAGATGCTGTAATGTTTCCATATCGTCATCTCCTATATTCTCTTGAATCTTCAATAATTTGTTAGATTTTCTTCCTTACCTCACCCATTTTAACCCAAAAAAGATAACTTGTAAAACTATTTCATTTTGGAATTATTCCAATACTGAATGATAAAATAGTCCCACATTTTCTTATTTTGTTCCCCGTCCAAAGAAAAACACACGCCAAATTTTTGACGTGTGCCATGCAGGATTACAGTATGTTTTTTTCTTTCATCCATGTGAAAAATATGCGGTTTAACCGCTGATACAATTCTTGTTCTCCTTCTTCCTGAAACCCCGCCATGCTTTCTCCGCTCTCGATAATTGCCGAGCTGATCGCGCTTAAAATCTCCGAGCCTTCAGCAGATAATGAGCCAGGCGCCATCATGACGAGAATGCGTGTCATCCTGAGGGTATTTCCGTCCATGCCATCCACTTCATAGGAGGTGCTGAGATCAAACATTTTGAAAAAAGGCAGGACGATTTCATCATTTTTGAGATGATAAAGCGCCATGTTTGTTCCGGGGATTCCCAATCCCCCTTGTTTCTCCCGCTCAGCCAGGCAAACCGCGGCTTTTTCCGGATTACGGATCAGGCCATCCTTCTTCAGCAGTTGAAAAAGCTCTAGCAAAAGCATGCTATGGTCCGGGTTTGTTTTGAGTTGAGCTAGCGTAAAATGGCGCAGAACATCTTGGATAACCTCCATATACCGCCCTATGCTTTCTGCCGCCTCCAGCATGTCAGGTACATCAGCTTGCTGCGCCTCTTCCTTCGGGCTTCTTTTTTTGTTAAGTATAAGGGGAATCTTCCGCTTGATATACTGCTTGACCTGGTTTGCGTCTTCCTCATTTAATAGCGGGCTGACCATGATGTAATCAATGTTTTCATAAGGAATCGGTACAGTGGACACAATCATATCATAGGCTTGAACATCCTTCCCCTTTAGCTCGATCAGAGATGACATATCAAACGATTCAATTTCCGGCAGCTCTTTTTTCAGTCTGGAGGCAAGCATTTTCGAGGAGCCGATCCCGCTTGAGCAGACGACAAGCGCTTTCACTTTTGCTTCTTCTTTTTTGATTTCAAGAGCCGAGCCAAAGTGAAGAACGATAAAAGCGATTTCATCATCAGAAAAGGACATGCCCGGAAAATACTTTTCGACGCCTTCTTCGATCGCCATATAAAGCAGAAAATAATCGCGCTTGATCTGTTCCTTCATCGGATTGTATATCTCAATATTTTCTTTTATGCGGCTGACGGCCGGCTCCAAATGGGCAATCAAGCCTTCATATAAAGAGTAGTTTTTCGTCAGATCCATTCTGATTTTGTCTGAAATAAAAGCAATGAGCCGCTTTGTTTGCAGGGCTGTTTCCAGCTCAATTTCCTGCGCTTTGTATTCTGTTTTGTATTTTCGATTGGCGCTTCGAAGATGGATTGTAATATAGCCGACCTCCGCCTCTGGAATCGTCACGCCGAAGGCACGTTCAAGCTCGCCCGCGATTTCAAGAGCCGAGCTGTATTCCTTCGCATTCTTCAGTTCCTCAAGCTCATTTTGCTCCATGGTGATGGTTTCCCCAAGCTTAATTCGTTCGATCGCATACGTCAGATGGACGACGAGCGCTATATAGGAGCTGTCGGACAATGAAAAAGCGATTTTTTCTTTGAGCTGAAATAAGATGCGCTCCATTTTTAGCAGCTCACCTTTGCTGACAACCCCGAACATTTTCTCTGAAGAATCGGCTTTTCCTTTGATGTTTAATTCAACCGCTTCCAAAAACATTTGGATGTCGAGACGGTTCACAATCAAGTTGCCGACAATTTTCCGTTTCGCATTCTCCGGCCCTATGAGCTGGATGCCAAAACCTCTTTTGCGGATCAGTGTCAGTCCGAAGGGAGAAATCCACTTCTCGAGCTCATCTAAGTCATAGCTGACCGTGGCATTCGTCACCTGGAGATCATGAGCAAGCGTGTACAGTTTGACGGGCTCCTGAGACTCTAATAACGAACAAAGAATGAGCAGTTTCCGTTCGTCGGCGCTGTATTCATGCTGTTCATATGATAAATCAGTAAGCAGCTTTTGTTTATCCTCGGGACTTCCCACTGCTTTCAACCCTTTACCGGGCTGTTTATCTAACGTAAGCCCCACGGTTTCCATCAGCGGTTTAATTGATTTGAGTTCCCTGTGAATGGTTCTCGTGCTGACTTGCATCAGCTCAGCAAGCTCAGTTACGGTTATATATCTGTTTTGTAATAATAAGTGCTTTAACAGCTTTTGTTCTCTGGCAGTCATATACATAAAAAAGACCTCCTAGCCAATCTTGATGTGCGGATGAAGTCGCAAGGAGATGCAGTAGAGGATATAGAGAGGTTTCCTTTTAATATAAAACGCTTTCAAGAAAGAATCAATCACTTATAAATGGTAATTTGGCACTAAGCGGTGTGACAATATTGAAAAAGCATCAGCTGGTAAGCTGATGCTTTTTATGGAATATCGTAACCCTGTACGGCTGTAAAAATGCGGAACCATTGATCCTGGTCAAGCTTGTATGACAACGCATTTATCGCGGCGGAAATCCGCTCGCGCTTTCCGCTTCCGACAATCGGCATGATGTCGGCCGGATGCGTATACAGCCATGCGTACATCACCTCGTCCAATGAAGCGGCGCCAATCTCTGCTTGAACGGATTCAAGCGCCGTGCGGACACGCCGGTCTTTTTCCGTGTCACCAGTGAAAACTTTGCCGCCTGCCAGAGGCGACCAAGCCATCGGCGGAATCCGTTTTTCCTGGCACAGGTTCAAAGTGCCGTCGAGCATATTTTCTAATTCGTATGCGGAAAGCTCAATCTGGTTGGTTACGAGCTTCTCAGGCAAATATGATTCCAGCATCCGATACTGGTGATCTTTAAAATTTGAAACGCCAAAGTACCTGACCTTGCCAGAGCATTTCAAGGCCTGAAACGCCTCTGCTACCCCCTCCGGATCCATGAGCGGGTCCGGTCTGTGAATCAAAAGCATATCGATATAATCCGTCCTAAGGTTCATAAGCGATTGCTCAACGGATGCCAAAATATGCGATTTGCTTGTGTTATAATGATGCGATCTGTGAGCGGGCCGTTCAGGCGATTCAAGAACGATACCGCATTTTGTGACCAACTCTATGTTTTCTCTTAATCCAGGTGAAAGGGCAAGGGCGTTTCCAAACAGCTTTTCGCACGTATAGCCTCCATAAATATCCGCATGATCAAAGGTCGTGATGCCGTGATCGATACACCATTCAATGAGGCTCAGAAGTTCAGCATCTGAATAGTTCCATTCATTCAGCCGCCAAAGCCCGTGTATGACTCTTGAAAATTGAAGATCCTCCGCCAATTGAATACGCTGCATGCAAAATCCCTCTTTTCTTTGTATAAACCGGGTTTTGCCCCTTACTAGTTCATTCGGCCTCAGATCCCCTTTTTCCTTTCGCTCCTTTTAAAAAGACATTTTAATTCGATTGAAATTGCTTTTTCGCTTTCTCAACGACATAGTGGCTGCCGCCGCGGTCCTGCACATTTTGGATCATCATGGCGACAAGCAGGTCTTTGTTTTTGTAATCGTAGCCGACAAACCAGCCATTTTCCGTGCCGTCTTTATCATCTTTTGATGTTTTCAGCTCGGCTGTTCCTGTTTTCCCGGCCACTGTGATTCCTTTCACGACAGGCTGATACGCTGATCCGCGCTCATCTTCCACAACGCCTTTCAGACCTTTTGTAATGTCTGCTGCTCCTTCCTTGGTGACCACTTGCTTGTGCCAAACATCAGCTGTTTGTGAATCTTTTTTGATCAGCGTCGGTTTGACAAGGTCTCCATTGTCAACAAATGGCGTGTAAGCAGTTGCCAAGTGAAGCGGAGACATTTGCATTTGCCCTTGTCCGTAGCCTGTATCCGCAAGCAAAATGTCTGAATCAAGCTTGTCATTTGCAATAGACGATTTCTGGATCGGGAATTCGTACGGAACGTCCTCTGAAAAACCGAATGTCTTCAAGCCTTTTGTGAAGGTGTCCGCTCCCATATCAAGCGCATTCTGGGCAAAATAAATATTGTCTGACGTAATAAGGGCGTTTTCCAAATCGACTTGTTGAAGTCTCTCAGACACACGTGTCACTGAATAGCCGCCCCAGCTCGAATCTTTTTGCCACTCCTTGCCTTTGATTGTTTTCTTCTCATCGGCTTTAAGGGTGCCGTTTTTGATTCCAATAGCAGCCGCAATCGGTTTAATGGTAGAACCTGGCGCGTATGTCTTATTGAATTTCGCTGAAAACGGGTTGTTTTTATCTTTGTTTAGCTTTTTCCATTCCTTATCGCTCCAGCCGAAAATAAATCCGTTTGGATCGTAGGAAGGCGCGCTGACAAGGGCGAGTGTTTCGCCTGTCTTCGGCTGCAGCGCGACTGCCGCCCCGCTGTCATCCTTCAGTTCATCATACAGCTTCGTTTGCGTTTTGATATCAATTGTGAGGTGAAGATCCTCGCCGTCCTTTGCTTTCTTTTCAGCGATGACTTCCCCGGTTTGCGGCACGTAGATTTTCCAGCCAGTTGTGCCTCTTAGCTTGCCTTCATACACATTTTCAAGTCCGGCGATACCGATGTTAGACGTATCGCTGTACGTTCCTTCTTTCTTTTTCTTCAGTTCTTCCGCTGTAATGGCGCGGACATAGCCTGTCAAATGGGCTGTCTTTTCGCCATACGGATAGTAGCGGGAGCTGACATTCGTTCTTGTTACGCCTTGTAATGACGTCGCTTCAGAAACTAATTTCTCCTGGTCAGGCTTGACCTTTTTGAGCGGCACAAACGAATCGTCTTTTACCCAGCCTTGATCCAGCTTTTTCTTGATGTCGTCTTCAGTCAAATCAAGTTTTTTGGCGAGTTCTTTTATAACTTTCTCTTTTTTATCGCCAAGCTCTCCGGGAACAATTCCAATTTCCGGAACATCTGTATTGACAGCTAAACCTTTTCCATTTTTATCGTAAATTTGGCCTCGTTTCGGTTCAATGCTCATAATTTGCACGGTTTTGTCGTCAGCCAGCTGCTTGAAAATAAACGATGGGTCCCAATCTATATTCCATGACTCCTCGTCATCTGTTTTTTCTAATTTCAGCACAGCAGTATTCTTGAAGCTGACTTTGCCGGCATTTGTGTTCATGCTGACTTTATACGGGATATGTTTCATTGTCTTGTTGTCTTGATCGTCCTTATCTACTTCTCCCGCAGTGACTTTCAAATTTTTTACGCCGGCCTGCTCATAGATGGCTTTATACCTGTTGACGAAATCTTTTTTGGAGATTTCTTTTTTGACATCTTTAGTCAGGCTTTGATACATGTCATCGAATTGCTGATCGTTCCACTGTTTCACGAATGCTTCCATGCGATCCTCTGGTGAATCTGTTTTGGAGCATCCGATTAACCCAATCAATCCGACGCATAGAAATACTAGTAGAATACACTTTTTTAACATGACTTTCCCCTGCCTTCCACTTGTTATTTTCTCTTAATTGAATTGGTGCGTGCAAGATTTTTTTGAAAATGAAGGAAAAGTTCACCGATTTTGCAGAAATCTCCTATCGTTTGCTGTAGACTATTTGAAAAGACAGAAAGAAGGGATCGCATGGTCAGAGAGGCAGCAATGCTTCACATTAAAGAAGGCCTTGAACAAGAGTTTGAGGATGCATTCCGGCAAGCGGCGCCGATTATTTCCGGCATGAAGGGCTATATCACGCACTCGTTATCAAAATGCATGGAGGAAACGCATAAATATCTGCTTCTTGTGGAGTGGGAAACACTTGAGGACCATACGGAAGGCTTTCGCGGTTCTTCAGAGTATCAAGAGTGGAAAGCCTTGCTTCATCGGTTCTATACCCCGTTCCCGACGGTCGAGCATTTTCAGGATGTGTAATAGATTTATATAATATGAAGTGTAAAACCGATAAGGGAGACAGACCATACAAAAACGGCGGTATAAATATTAAAAGCGCCTGAGCCGTCATTTTCTTTTTTGCGCTCTTCAAGCCCCTGCATAAACATGACCGCACCAAGAAAGACGAGCATGACCGATTGGATTACAGAGGTGTGTTCCGTATAGTTAAAAGCAATAAGCGCCAGTATAATAATGATAACCGCAAAAGACATTTTAAAAATCCGAAACAAAAGGACCATCCTTCCTTATATACGAAATATTGAACGTTATGGCTATATTTGCCTACGCCCTCCATTATTCTAGCGCACTTTGTTTGTCTGTAGAACAGAAGACAGAGAATTTTAAGTTTCTTTTAATATTTCGATCACACATAAAAAACGCGCCTGTCATGAGGCGCGTTTTCTATGAAACTGATAATTCTTTATAGCCTAGCTTGTGAACGGCTTCAGCCATCGCTTGATAGCCTTTGCTGTTCGGATGGACACCGTCAAAGGACAGATATTCCTGTTCTTTGCCTTTGAAGATGCTATAGGCATCCGCGATTTTGACATGGGGTGCTGATGCAAGTGTTTCTAAATGTGAATTAAACGAAGTGATCCATTTGCCGGCGATATCAATTTCGGGAAACGGATTGTATAAGTTGAACACACGAATGGCGTACGGGGAAGGATTTTCTCCTTTAATCTCGGCGACTTTGGCAATCATCTTTTCAAAATTCTCATGGCAATGGGCGGATACACGGCTGAAAATCGTTTCATCCTTAGAGGTTTGGTAGGCTAAGACCGAATCGATGAGATCGTTTCCGCACCCTGTGATCGTTATCATATCAGCATCTCGAATACATTTTTGCACATAGGGATATGACAGGAGTCCCAAAATCTCTTCTGTATTCAGACCTGATCTGGCAAATATGTTTATTGCCGTTCTTGTTTTCAAGTCAGCTTCCATCATGTCCCCAAAACGCTGGACGAAGCCGGGTGAAAACAGCCCGGAGCCTCTCCCTGTCGTCAAGGAATCGCCCAGAGCTGTATATCGAAGCACCATGTTCTTTCCTCCACTCTTGAACGTCGATACGTTAATGTACGCAGCAGAGAAAAGATTGGCTACTTATGTATATCCTATTTTTCTTGAAATCTGTAAAGCGGCGTCCTTCACCTTTTCTGTTAAATAGGGCAGCCTGTCTTCTGTAAATCTCGCTTCAAAGCCTGCAATGCTAATGCCGGCTGCCACCTGGCGCTCATGGTTAAAGATCGGGGCGCCGATCGCCGCCGTATAGTTTTCGAGCTCTGAATAGCTGACAGTATAGCCATTTTGCACAGAGGCATCAATCTCCTGAAGCAGTTTTTCGGGATCGGTAATCGTTCCGGAGCCAATCGAAATGAGCTCGGTTTGTTTGATGTATGCTTCGATTTCTTCACGGGGAAGAAAGGACAGAATGCTTCTGGCGCACGCTCCCGCGTATAGGGGGGAACGCCTGCCGATCGCCGTATACAGCCGCACAGTCTGTGTCCCTTCTATTTTCTCAACGTATATCGCTTCATTGCCGTCCCTCATGATCAACTGCACGGCCTCATCCACTTCCCGGCACAGCTCTTCCATCACCGGTTTCGCTATTTTTCTGATATCCAGCCTGTCAGCGACAAGCTGTCCGAATTCCAAAAACACCAATCCCAGCGAATAAGCGCCGGACGCATCCCGACTGAGGAACCCCATTTCCTCCAAGGAGCTGACCATCCGGTGAACAGAGGTCTTCGGCATTCCCGTCAGCGACACCAGTTCACTTAAGGTTAGGCTTGGTTTATGCAAAAACAAATTAAGCAGCGCCATAGATTTGACTACGGTTTTATTTTTATTCTGCATCATTCATCCCCTTTGCTATGTCAGCCATTCCATCTTCATTCTCGTTTTCAGTTCTTTTATATGCTGTTCCCGTTCTACCGCAAGCGCTTCTGCCTCCTGGAGGGACACAGGCTCAAACTGAACGTGCTCGCCCGGCATGATTTGGGAAACAATCGGAAGATCAGCGGATATGATGTGCGCGATCCTCGGATAGCCGCCAGTCGTCTGCCGGTCTGCAAGCAGGATAATCGGGTTGCCGTCAGGCGGCACCTGAACTGTTCCGAATGAAACCGCTTCCGACACCATCTCAAGCGGGGCCTTCAGTTCGAGCGGTTCTCCTTTGAGCCTGTAGCCCATACGGTCGGACTGCGGCGTGACACGAAATGCTTCTTCATAAAAACGCGTTTTTGATTCTTCTGTGAAAAAGGCAAATTGCTTTCCTTCCAGCACCCGAATGACGGGATTCTTCTTCAATGGCAGAAATCTGCCGCGGCTGACTGACCACTTCGGTGCTGCAAATCCCTGTTTTCCAAGCTGCGAACTTAAGCGAGAAAGGATGGTTTGCGAAAGAGCTGACATCTCTCCAATGTTCAGTTCATCTTCTTTTTGAAGCGCTCTGCCATGAAGTCCGCCAATGCTTCCTCTGACGTATGTGCTTTTACTTTCCATGACGGCAGGCACCTCAATGCCGCCAGCTGCCGCCAAATAAGCACGGCTGCCGAGTTTGCAGGGGCCAAAGCTGACCGTGCTGTTTTCCTTGATGAGCACAGGCTTCCATAAAGGCGCTTCCTCGTCATTAATACGCAGCGTGAAGTCCGCCCCTGTCACAGCAATCAGTGTCTGTTTTGAAAAATGAAACGACGGACCGGGCCCCATCATCGTTATTTCGAGACCTGCTTCATTTTCGCCGTTTCCTATCAACAGATTGGCAATGCGCAGTGAAACCGTGTCCATAGCGCCGCTGGCCAGAACGCCGTATTTTTGGTAACCCGTTCTGCCTATATCCTGAACCGTTGTGAGCAGTCCGGGCTTTAATACTTTCATGCTCAATTGGACTCCTCCTTATAGGCGTGATAGTCTTTTTCTGAGATGCGAACGAATTTCACAATATCTCCCGCCCGCAGCAATGTCGGCGGGTTTTCCTGCGGCCGGAAAAGAGCCAGCGGCGTTTTGCCGATCAGCTGCCAGCCGCCCGGCGTTGAAATCGGATAAACGCCTGTCTGCAATCCCGCAATACCGACCGAACCTGCGGGAATCGACGGTCTTGGCGATGATTTTCTCGGAGCTGCAATGCGTTTTGACATCCCGCCTAGAAAAGGAAAACCGGGCGCGAAGCCAAGCATATACACCACATATTCACCGTTTGTATGAATGTCGATTACTTCCTCCGGTGACAGTTGATTGATCTTCGCCACCTCTTCTAAATCCGGACCGAATTCACCGCCATAGCAAACGGGAATTTCTACAATACGGCGGTTGACCTCATAGTCTTCGGCTATTTCTGCCAGCCGCTCTTCGACATCGCGCTTGACACTCTCAAAAGGTGAGCTTATGCCTTGAGGCAAATGCTTGTACACTTCATACATATCATAAAATACGGTTAGACTTGTAAAAGCCGGGATACATTCAATGAATCCCGGAAATGGCTGTTCTTCTATATAAGCGGCCGCTGCATGGACAATGCCGTTGACCTGTTCATTGATTTCTTCTCCGAATCGGATCATCATTGCAGAATCACCGAGCTGTTCGATTTGATATCGTACAGTCATCTTTCTCACCTCTTTTAATTCTCGTTCATCAGGATGACGAGAGGCTACAGCACCGCAAGCGACTCGTCTCGAATATCTGTGATGAGCATATGCCCCGGCGCATGTGTGATGACCATTTCAGGCTTTACATTCATAGCCACGGCTTGCGGGGTCACTCCGCATGCCCAAAAAACAGGAACCTCGCCGTCACGAATGGAAACGGCATCTCCGAAATCCGGTTTCCCGAGATCGCGAATCCCGATTGCTCCCGGATTGCCAATATGGATCGGCCCTCCGTGCACAGCCGGAAAACGCGAGGTCACTTGTGCAGCACGTACAGCCAGCCGTTCAGGAACCGGCCTCATGCTGACAACCATCTGTCCGTGAAACGCCCCCGCCGGAACACAATCGATATTCGTTTTATACATTGAGACGTTTGTCCCCTCATCAATATGCCGGACAGCTATCCCATTATTGATCAGTGCCTGTTCAAAGGAGAAACTGCATCCGATCAGAAAGCCGACAAAATCGTCCTCCCAGTATGGCGTAATATCAGATACTTCTTCCGTTAGGATACCGTGCCTGTAAATACGGTATTTCGGAAAGTCCGTTCTGATATCAGCATCCGGCGCAGCCAGAGACGGCACAGGCGAACCTGCTTCAGTCACATCCAGCACGGGGCAGGGCTTTTGATTTCGCTGGCAAAACAGCAGAAAATCAAACGCAAGGTCCTTTTTCAAAACCACAAGATTCGCTTGGGCGTAGCCGCCGGACATGCCTGCGGTCGGCCCGTTTATTGTCCCCTCTCGTATCAGGGCGCGTACATCCTTTGGCGCCATTTTGTTTAATTGCTCCACTTATATCAGCTCCACAATTGAGGAAGTTGTGTAATTAACGTGTAGATTCCCATAACTGCCATTACAATCACTACAAGCGCGCCTGTGCTTGTCAGCCAAAGCGGATGCTTATAATCACCGACAATGTTTTTCTTGTAGGCGGCAACAAGCAGCGTTCCGAGCGCAATCGGCAGAATTAAGCCGTTCAGTGAACCGACAAGGACGAGGATCTTCGCAGGCTGGCCGATTGTGACAAAAGCTAACGTAGAAACCACAATAAATCCGATAATAATACCGCGTGAATTCTTTTCAATTTTTGGAGAAAAGGTTTTAAAAAATGAAACAGATGTATAGGCTGCTCCAATAACAGACGTAATCGCCGCAGACCACATGATCAATCCGAAAATTTTATAACCGACATTTCCAGCAGCCAGCTTGAAGACAGAAGCCGCCGGGTTGCTTTCATCGATGTGCAGGCCTTTCGATACAACGCCTAGAACCGCAAGAAAAAGAGCGATACGCATGACAGATGTAATTAAAATGCCGACAACCGAGCTCTTTGTCACCTGCGGAATGGATTCCTTTCCTTTAATTCCGGCATCAAGCAAACGGTGTCCTCCGGCAAATGTGATATAACCGCCGACGGTTCCGCCCACTAGGGTGACAATGGCAAATATGCTGATGTGTTCCGGGACGAATGTATTTGCGACTGCCTGTCCGACCGGAGGAGCTGTCGTCGCCGCAACGTAGACCGTTAAAATAATCATCACGAACCCCGCGATTTGCGTAAAACGGTCCATCGCTTTTCCTGCTTCCTTGATGACAAAAATCAAAATGGCGATAACGGCACTGATTAAAGCGCCTGTTTCAGGTGTAATGCCGAACAGCACCTGAAGTCCCAGCCCGGCCCCTCCGATATTCCCAATATTAAAAGCTAGTCCGCCAAGCACGACGAGAATGGCGATGAAATACCCCAGTCCGGGAAGCACCATATTCGCAATTTCCTGACCTCGTTTTCCAGAAACTGCGATGATGCGCCACACATTGGTTTGGGCGAAAATATCTAAAATAATAGAGATTAAGATGACAAAACCGAAGCTTGCTGCGAGTGTGTTTGTGAATGTTGCGGTTTGGGTGAGGAAACCCGGTCCGATTGCTGATGTCGCCATTAAAAAGGCGGCGCCCATCAGCAATGACCAGCTGCCCGCTTTTTTTCCTGCTGTCTTTTTCTGCTGCTCCATCTATTGTTCCTCCTTTATGTTGACCTCTGTTCTGAAATAGCTGTCACTTCAATTCCAGCCGCTTTGAGCTGTTTTCTGATTTTTTGCGCAAATGTCAGCGCATGGGCTCCATCTCCATGAATGCAGACTGTATCTGCTTTTAATGACACATCATGTCCTTGCTGAGATTTGACCGCCCCTTCTTTCACCATTTTGATGACCTGGGTGACGGCGGCATCATCACTTTCAATGAGTGCGTCCGGCTGGGAGCGCGGTGTCAGCGTGCCGTCCGATTGGTATGTTCTGTCGGCGAACACTTCATTTGCGGTCTGAAGTCCGATCCGTTCTCCCGCTTTTACAAGCTCGCTCTCAGCAAGACCGAAAAGAATCAGGCCGGGATCAACCTTATAGACAGCTTTCGCGATAGCATCCGACAGTTTTTGATCGACTGCCGCCATATTGTATAAAGCGCCATGCGGCTTGACGTGCTGCATGTGAAGTCCCTCTGCTTTTAGAAAGCCAGAGAGCGCGCCAATTTGATAAACGACAAGATCATACGCTTCCTCAGGAGAAATCGCCATATTGCGGCGCCCAAAACCGAGTAAATCCGGCAAGCCCGGATGCGCACCGATTTTTACGCCTTTTTCCGCTGCAAGCGCGACGGTTTTTCGCATAACACTAGGATCTCCTGCATGAAATCCGCATGCGATATTCGCTGATGTCACATACTCTAAAATATCTTGGTCAAGGCCTATCTTGTAGGCTCCGAAGCTTTCTCCTAAATCACAGTTTAAATCAATCTGAAACACAGAATCCCTCCTGCCAAAGCAAACGATATGCTTTATGTCATTTATTGTCCCGAAATTCGGAACGACTATTCCGAATTTTTGAACTTTATTTCATTATAAGTGAACCATATCAGTTTGTGAAATACTTTTGTCAGAAAACCTACCATGGTCCCAGAATAAAACCTGCCAAACTAAAAAAGAGAGTCCATCTTAGGACTCTCTTTTTTTATAGTACCCAATGGCGAATCGCTTTAGCGACACCATTCTCAATATTTGTATCCGTGATATAATCAGCCGTTTCTTTTACGATGTCTTGCGCATTGCCCATTGCGACGCCAAGACCCGCTTCTTTGATCATCGCAATGTCATTAAGGCTGTCGCCCATCGCCATCACATTCTCCATTGTAAAGCCGAGTTTTTCCGTAACCTTGGCAAGGGCTGCAGCTTTGTTGATGCCAAGCGCGTTGACTTCAATGTTTGTCGGACTTGAATTTGTGATTTCGAGCTCTTTGTTTTTTCTCAGCTCCTCAAGCACTTCGTTTCGGATATCGTCATCCTCGATGTCAAAGCCGAATTTGAGCCATTCATGATCCGTAATGTTTTCCGGAAACTCGCCTCTCCATACTTTATTCACCGTAGAAGCCCAGAAATTAGTGTTGTGCTTATTCCGCAAATCCCACATCATTTGAATATGGTCCGTATGAAGCAGCTTCCGTTCCACCAAATTAAAATTCGAATCCCAAATTTCACTGCCGTTTGCCGTGATTAGAAAGGATGACAGCTTTAGCGATTCCGCCAGCTCCCTGCACGTCATCAGCGTCCGGCCCGTGCTGATCACCACATACACACCTTTATCCTCCGCTTCACGAATGGCTTTGCGGTTTTCATCCGAGATCAGCTGCTCGTCGTTCAGCAGTGTACCATCCATATCAATTGCGATCAGCTTGATATCTACATCTTCTCTTTGAACAGACATATATGTACCTCTCTTTATCTTTTTGTTGTGCTTCTCTCTATTCTAATACATTATACCCAGCGGGACAAAAAAGCGATTTCCTATGTTTGAGGAGAACGGATAAGAGGAAAACAAACGGTGAGGTGATCAAACATGACAGAAAAAAAACAGCAAAACAAACCAAATGAAAACCCTGAGCACAACGACTTAACCGATCCGATTCCTAATGAAGAGCTGAAGGAAAATATGAATGATGAAAAACACAAACGCCAGCAAAGAGATAGCTCTCAAAGCGAACGGGATTACGACACAAAATAGAACCCCTCACAAAATGTTGTGAAGGGTTTTTTTCATTTTTCAATATAGATGCCGATTTCAGCTTCAGCAACAGGCTGCTCTCCAACTGACGCCTTGGCATGTCCGAACACAAACCCGCGCCGATTGCGCGTGACTTCAAACGTAAGATCAAGCCGGTCACCAGGCACAGCTTCTCCCAGCTTTTCCGCTTTCTTCACCGAAGACAATAATCCCAAGCTGTTCTCATCTGTAATTCCTGTAAAAGCCGCGGTTTGCGCAAGCGCTTCAATCACAAGTGAAAACGGCATTTCTGTTTGCGTATCAGTGATAAACCAGTCGTTCTCACTAATCAGCTTATAAGCTGCCGCATGTTTGCCGGGCTCGCTATCCGTCACGCCATCAATAAACAAAAATGGATAGCGGTGAGGCAAAGATAATGAGTTCATTTTATATCTCCTTTTTTTGACCATTATATCTCAGCCTAAAGTGAAACGATAGGATATAATGGAAAAAACACAAAAGGAGGCCGTTATGTCCCCAAAACCGCTTGTCATTCTCGTACACGAAATATACGGTGTAAACAGCCATATGAAAAAGATGGGCCGGCTGATCAAAATGGCTGGATATGATGTGTTGACGCCCAACCTGCTCGGCGAGGATGAAGTCTACACACTGCAAGAAGAAAAAACGGCATACGAACAATTTACAAAACACGAAAGGCTGAAAACGGGAGAAACCATCATCCAGAATGTGATCAGGCAAAACGCCGGACGGCACATCTTTGTGATTGGATTCAGCGTGGGGGCTACTATCGCATGGAAATGCAGCAGTATGCCTGAGGTGAGCGGATCGGTTTGTTATTACGGTTCCCGGATACGCGACTCTCTTCATCACGTGCCAGCCTGCCCGGTCCTATTGTTTTTCCCTAATTATGAGCCGTCGTTTGACGTAGCGCTTCTTATCAAAAAACTGCGGGAAAAACAGCATACCCATCTTGAGATTTACCAATTCGATGCGCTTCACGGCTTCGCCAATCCTGATTCTGTTTATTTCAACAGGGCCCTTTTCTTCAAAACGCTTTCTATCATAAAAAACGGGGCGGAAAGCCGGCTCCGCACCGTTTCATCATCATTTTTTTAAACGTGCACGGCGCTTTATTATCGGTGCCGTCATGTTCCATGTTCTTTTTGCATTGCATTTTATTTTGCCTGTCTCATCTCACCGAATGGATAAAAGACGAGAGATTCAGTACCGATGATATCGTCCTCAGAAGGCATGCCCATTCCGTTTCTGCTATCCAGTGAATTGAGACGGTTATCTCCCATCACAAAATATTTACCGGAAGGAACCTCAACTTCGAAGTCACCTGTTAAGGTTACCCCCGACTCTTTGACCTCCTGTTTATATTCCTTTAAGTATGGTTCTTCCACCTTTTTATCATTTATGTATAGCTGATCATTTTTCATTTTAATGCTGTCACCAGGCAAACCGATTAAACGTTTGACAAATGAGCGGCCGCTCTTTTTGTCATGAATGACTATGATGTCTCCTCTGTGAAACCCGCCAGTCCATTTGACTGCTTTATCAACCAGAATTCTTTCTGAGTCTTTAAGCGTTGGGGCCATTGATGATCCTTCAATAAGAAAAGGCTTGTAAAACACCAATCTGATCGTAAAAATGAGAGCTGCGATCATAATGATACTGAGTACAACGATCGTTTTGATTTTTCTTTTTTTCTTTAACGTGATTGTTTTTGCATTCAACTTCCTTCACCCGATGCTTTCCTAAGAATTCCAAATTATTATACAGCATTTGGATCTGCTTGGTTAGACTTTCGTGGAAATTTTCGTAAGGAAATGGACAGGCCGGGGCAGCCATCTGCCACCGGCCTGATTCATCAGAGCTTTCTTAAGCGCGAACAGATTTCATCAGTGACCTCAGCCGTTGTGCTTTGTCCCCCAATGTCGCGTGTTTTGATGCCGTCGGCAGTCACTTGCTCCATTACATCCAGAATTTTCGCCCCCAATTCTTCCTCTCCGAAGTGGTCGAGCATCAGCTTCGCTGTCCAAATCTGGCCGATCGGATTGGCAAGGCCCTGTCCGGCAATGTCAGGAGCTGAGCCGTGAACCGGTTCAAACATGGACGGATATTTGCCGGATGGATTGATGTTCGCAGAAGGCGCAATGCCGATGCTTCCCATCAGGCTTGAGCTGATGTCGGTTAAAATATCACCGAACAAGTTGCTCGCCACAATGACATCAAACGTTTCCGGACGCGTCACAAAAAAAGCGGCCAGCGCATCAATATGCTGAGATGATGTTTCGATTCCGCTATAATCAGCGGCTGTCTGCTGAAAGACTTCATCCCAAAACGGCATCGCGTGATAAATGCCGTTAGACTTTGTGGCGCTTGTCACATGGCTGCGCCGTTTTTTCGCCAATTCGAAGGCAAAGCGCATGACACGTTCTGTCGCTTTTCTCGTAAACACCGCATTCTGGATGGCGATTTCGTCATCGCCTCTGTGAATGCGCCCGCCGACTTCACTGTATTCACCTTCACTGTTCTCGCGAATCACCACGAAGTCAAAATCATTTGGATGCAGAAGCGGCGACGTAATGCCTGCCATTTGTTTGGCGGGTCTCATATTAATGGAAAGCTCAAGCTCCCTCCGGATTTTCAGCAGTAGGCCCCATAACGATATATGATCGGGAACCAGCTTCGGATTTCCGACGGCTCCCAAAAAAACCGCTTCAAATTGAGTAAGCGTATGTATTCCATCTTCGGGCATCATTTTGCCGTGCTCCAAGTAATAATCACAGCTCCATGGAAAAGCCGTGAATGAGAATGACAAACCTCCGTGTGCCTCAGCCGCTGTATGAAGCACTTTCTCAGCAGCCGCTACAACCTCTTTTCCTACTCCGTCTCCCGGTATTGCCGCAATCTCGAATTGTTTCATCGTCATTCTCCTCCCCCTGTTTTCGTAAGCGCTTTCTATTATACTAGATTGCGAGATAGTAAAAAAAGCCCGTGACATTGTGTCACGGGTGATCGGTTATTGATTAAGTTTCTTTAAAATGATGGCGTGCAACGGTTCATGGGACTGAATGCCGCACACCTCTTGAAGTACGCCGCTGTATCCTTTTTCTTCGATCAGCGCTTGCAGTTCAACCGCTTCAGGGTCACCGGTGAAATCGAAGCGCAGTGCTGCGGCAATTCCTTCCGCCAGTGCATTCGGTTCTTTTATTTTCTTTGCCGGGCCTACAAGTCTATCATTTTCTCCCAGTTTTCTGAGAGGTGACCTCGCTACGCGGGTCACATCGTCCGAAATGAAAGGATTTTCAAAGCGACCGATGATTTTTTTGATATACTGTTCGTGTTCAGTTTGCTTAAAGCCATACGATTTGACGAGATAGTCACCAGTTTCAAGCAGCGCCGAATGAACAACACGGCGGATTTCCGGATGATCGATTGCTTCTTTGACCGTCTTGAGTCCGCGCTGATAGCCGACATACGCTGTCACCGCGTGTCCGGTATTGACCGTAAACAGCTTCCGTTCGATGTACGGCGTTAAATCATCAACAAACAGTGCGCCGTTTATGACTGGTGTTTTCCCTTTAAAGCCTGATTCATCAATGACCCATTCGAAAAATGGTTCAACCGATACTTTCAGCGGGTCTTCATGATGCTGAATCGGGACGATCCGGTCAACGGCAGAATTCGGAAAACCTACCGTTTCACTGACGGATTTCTGCTCTGCTTCCGTTAAATGGCTGTATATCTCTTTCTTTAAGAAGCTGCTGCCGCCAATCATATTTTCGCAGGCAATGATATTCAGTGTGTCTGCAGTGTTTCTCCGTCTTAAACCTTCTGCGATAGATGGAGCAATCAGCTTCAGCACATTCGGGCCGACAGCTGTTGTGATGAGCGCCGCCTCATTCATCAGCCGGTACAGCTCTTCGGGCTGACTGCCGCTGTTAATCGCGCTGACCGGGCCAATGACCTCTGATGAACGTCCCTCTTCTGCCAGTTCTACTGTGTATTCTTTTTTTTCGTTGAGGAGGCTGACCATCGTGTCGTTTACATCCGCAAACACCACATCATAGCCGGAGTGGTGAAGCAGCGCGCCGATAAACCCTCTCCCAATATTCCCCGCACCGAAATGTAAGGCGATCATGTCAGTTCACCTCGTTGAAAATGGCAATCAAATCTTCTTCGCTTTTAGCGGAGATCAGGCGTTCAATGTTTTCTTCTTCTGAGCAGATAATGGCGATATTAGACAAAATGTCTAAATGCTCATTATTTTTACCAGCAATGCCGAATACCACTTTTGCCGTGTTGCCTTCTCCGTACTCAACGCCCTCTGGAATCTGTATGATTGAAATTCCAGAGTGAAGCACCTCGCTTTTCGCTTCTTCTGTGCCGTGTGGAATGGCAATGAAATTCCCCATAAACGTAGAAGACGTTTCTTCACGTTCAAACATTTTGCTAATGTAATCCTCTGTCACGTAGCCGTTGTCAATCAGCGTCTGGCCTGCCAATTTGATGGCCTCTTCTTTTGAAGATACCGTTTGATTGAGTTTAATATTTTCCTTTGCGAGTACTTGCATGAGTATCACTCTCTTTCTATAAGATTACTTTTTCAGCTTTTCAATCAGCTCGTCGTATTTCGGGCTGTTTAAGAAGTTATCCACTGATATGTGCGTCGCGTTCGGCAGCTTTGCTTTCGCGCGGTCTGTTAAATCTTTGTGGGTGATGACAATATCCGCATCGCTTGGCAGATTGTTAATGGCCGTGTTGGTCACACTGATGTCAAGCTCCGCTTTTTTCACTTTGTTTCTTAAGATGGATGCCCCCATGGCACTTGATCCCATTCCCGCATCACACGCAAAGATAATTTTGTTCACGCTTTCAGGAGACAGCTCAGACGCTTCTTCTGCTTTGGCTTGTTCCGCCTCTAAAGGAGCTGCTGCTTGGCTTTTCTTCCCCTTCATGGACTGCATTTTTTCTGTTGCGGCAGCCAAGTCTTCTTCACTAGCTTTTGAGGATTTCAGGATCACTGCTGAAACGATGAACGATACAGCTGCAGCGACCAATACACCCGCCAATACCCCGAAATAGCCTCCTCTTGGCGTCATTGCCATCAATGCGATAATGCTTCCCGGTGACGCTGCCGCGACAAGTCCGGCATTAAAGATCGTAAACGTTAAGAGTCCGCTTGCTCCGCCGGCAATGGCTGCAAGAATCAGGGCCGGTTTCATCAGAATGTACGGGAAGTAAATCTCGTGAATCCCTCCGAAGAAATGGATGATCGCCGCACCGGGAGCCGTTGATTTTGAAGATCCTTTGCCAAAGAACATGTAGGCCAGCAAAATGCCGAGCCCCGGTCCAGGGTTTGCTTCTACTAAAAACAGAATTGATTTTCCTGTTTGAGATGCTTGCTCGATTCCGATCGGGCTTAAGATTCCGTGGTTAATGGCGTTGTTGAGGAACAACACTTTCGCCGGTTCTACAAAAACACTGGCTACCGGCAGTAAATTAGCGTGTACAATGACTTCCACACCAGCCGCCAGCAATTTATTTAGCGTCAGGACAACCGGGCCGATGGCGTAAAACGCGAGAATCGTTAAAGCCGCGCCGACAATCCCTGCCGTAAAGTTGTTGATCAGCATTTCAAAGCCTTGCTTGACTTTATCCTTGAATAATTTATCAGTCTGTTTAATGAGGTATCCGCCAAGCGGACCCATAATCATTGCGCCTAAAAACATTGGAATATCCGATCCTACAATCACCCCAATTGCTGCTGTCGCTCCGACAACTCCGCCGCGGTGGTCGTAGATCATTTTTCCGCCTGTATACGCTATCAAAAGCGGCAATAAATACGTAATCATCGGGCTGACCAGCGTGTTCAGCTGTTCATTCGGAAACCATCCTGCCGGAATAAACAGCGCGGTAATGATACCCCACGCGATAAACGCGCCGATATTCGGCATGATCATTCCGCTCAAATAACTCCCAAAGCGTTGCACTTTCACTTTCATGCCGCCTTGCTGCTGTTCTTGCTGCTGCATATATAAACCCTCCCTGTTTTGTTTGTCGCTGTAAGATACAAAAATATGTTCAGAGAATGATGCTTCCCTTTGACTCTATGTTAAAACGCTTACAGTCCCTATACAATTGAAAGTAAAGAGGACTTTGGCACATGACTGTGACAATTTTTTAAAAATAAAAAGGCTCCTGGTTTCAGGAGCCTTTTCTCTTTCCTCTATAAATGATGTTGCCATTTTGAATCACGTACTTTGCAATCATCCGCTCACTCACAATAAAAACGGGATACGCGCACACAAGCGCAAATACAGCCATCGGCACGTGCTGTACAGCTGGCAGCACTGAGCCTGCCGCATTGCGGAGGAGCATCAAAAGATAAATAAGCAGCACGATGGCCGCTAATGATACCAGCATAATCGGAGCTGAAACTTTATATTCATAAAGCCGTTCCCGGCAGTGGCCGCAGCGAAATTGACAAGGCACATTTGATGATCTGACCATATCGCCTGTCAAAGGTTTGCCGCAGTTCGGGCATGGTGTTTCTTTCATAGGGTATTCCTCACTTTCTATTCCATCTGTCTATTATACCAGAGTCCCTTCTGTTTCGTTTTGTTGCTGTTCAACACATTTTCACATTTTTTATCATCCACTTACTTGTCTCCGTCTCTAAAATCCTCTACGCTTAAATAGATCTTAATGAAGAGGGTGTATGAATGCTTCCGATTAATAGACAGCAACACATACTGAAGTGGCTGAAAGAAGAAGGCTCGCTTAGAATTTCTGACATCAGCGCAAGGTTCGGCGTTTCGGAAATGACGGTATATAGAGATGTCAATCAGCTGGTTCAGTCAAATCAGGTCATTAAAACGGCCGGCGGCATCACGCTCCCCGTCCGAACACCTCAAACAGATCATATGTGCAGCTATTGCTTGAAGCCCGTCAATCAAGCTCATTCGGTTCAGCTGATTACGGTAAACCAAGACATTGAACAGCTATGCTGCGCACATTGCGCGTTTTTGCGTTACGCGGATAAAACGGAAGAGGTTTCACACTTGATTTGCAGAGATTTTCTGTTACAGACAACCGTCAGTGCCGGTTCGGCTTATTTCGTCGTAAATGCTGAATTAAACCTGCACTGCTGCCAGCCGCAGGCCATTCCGTTTGCGACACTTGACCATGCCGAACGATTTCAAAAAGGATTCGGCGGAGCCGTCTGCACTTTCGACCAAGCGCTGGAAGACATGCTTCAAGACCGAAAGAAACGCTGCACCTGCACCAAGAAATAACACAACACATACAGCGGAAGGTGGTGTCTGAGTGATGAAGCGAAACAGATGGTGGATCATCCTTCTGCTTTTTCTTGTTTTCCTGCCGAAAACAAGCTTTGCTCACGCCTATATTGTCAAATCTTCACCTGGGGAAAACAGCGAATTAAAAAGCGCCCCTGCGCAGGTGGAAATCGAATTTAATGAACCGGTTGAAGAAGGGTTTCATTACATTAAAGTCTATAATTCAAACGGCGACCGTGTGGATACGGACAAGACTGAAATCAAAAAAGATAATCATCACATCATGACAGTGAAGCTGAAGAAGAATCTGCCTAAAGATGTGTACAGAGCGGAATGGAATGCCGTATCCGCGGATGGACATCCTGTTTCCGGCGTCATTCCGTTCAGTATCGGGAAAGCGGATGGCGGATTCAGCAGCCAAAAAGCAGCCGATTCAGCGCTGAATCCGGGAACAGCAGCAGATCGCGCGATTCTGTATACAGCCTTATCTCTGTTTATCGGAACGGTTTTCTTCCATCTTTTCTGGTATAAAGGGAAATCAGAACAGCTCGTCAAACGGACGAGACGTATCCTGACCGGCTCGATCGCAGCATTGGGGCTGGCGCTTTTGCTTCAGCTTCCGATTCAGACAAAAGCGAACGCAGGCGGCGGCTGGGGCAGCGCATTCCAGCCGGGCTACATCAGAGAAACACTGTTTGAGACAGCAGGCGGCTCCATTTGGATCATACAGGCTGCGCTGTTCGTGCTGCTCGCACTGTCTGTCATCCCTGCGATACGGAAAAACCGCTTTTCATCCTTTGGCTATTGGACAGCGCCGCTCATTTTCTTTTTCGGTCTCCTGCTTGCCAAGGCGTTTACCGGGCATGCTGCTGTCGTTGAAGAAAAAACGGTCGGCATTTTGATGGATTTCCTTCATTTAACTTCCGCTTCCATCTGGGTCGGCGGAATAGCGGCACTCGTTTTGCTGCTCTCAAAAGAATGGAGGCAGCCTGACAAAACGCTCGCGTGGGAGACGGTCAGACGGTTCTCCCCATGGGCGCTCACTGCAGTCGGCGTCATTTTGTTTTCAGGCTTGCTCAATGGATTTTTCATCATTCGTTCAATGGATTCACTGTTCCATACAGCGTACGGACAAGCTCTTTTAGTGAAAAGCGGGCTGTTTGTTTTCATGCTGGTCTTAGGCGCAATTCATTTTCTGCTTACCAGAAAGCAGCGCCGCACAGGAATCAGCCGAACGTTGAAAGCGGAGTGGGCAATCGGCATCGCTGTATTGATCACAGCGGCCGTGTTTACAAGCCTGCCAAGCCCGCCTGAGCCAGCGCCGGAACCGTTCTACCAAACCAAAGCGATAGAGAACGGACAAAGCGTTTCTCTCAGCATCAGCCCAAACCAGCCTGGAAAAAATGTTTTTGAGCTGCGGGTCACCGACCATAACGGTGATCCCGTGAAAAACATCCAGCAAATCACGTTAACCGTTTATAAAACAGGCCTGTCAGGCAGCGAAAACAAAAGCACCTTTACATTAAAAGAAAAAACAAAAGGCGTCTTCCAAGATCAAAACCTGTCGATTAATGAAAAAGGAAACTGGAAGATCAAAGTCCACGGCCTGACCGGCGACTTTAACGAAATCAATATCATGTTTACAAAGACCAATTAAGGAGTGTTTACGTTGTTGAAAAAAATCGCATTGACACTATGTCCGGCTATTGTCGGCTCCCTCTTATTCTTTACGGCCCCTGCCAGCGCGCATGTTTCTGTAAAACCGGCTGAGTCTGCTGCAGGCTCTTGGGAAACGTATACAATGAAGGTTCCTTCTGAGAAAAATCTGCCGACAACGAAGGTTGTCCTCAAAATGCCGAAGGATGTTGAATTCCAGCAATATGAGCCAATTCCGGGCTGGAAGGTTTCCACTCAAAAACATGATGACAAATCAGTATCCGTGACATGGGAGGCGACTGACGGAGGCATTCAGGAAGGCCAGTTCCAGCAGTTTACCTTTGTTGCCAAAAACCCTGACAAAGCGGAGGAAGCTGCTTGGGACGCATACCAATATTACAAAGACGGCAGCATTGTTGAGTGGACAGGTGACGAGGATGCCGATACACCTCATTCCATTACAAACATCACGTCTGCAAAACAAGTGACAGATGAGCACGGCGCCACGAAAACAGAAGACGATTCCGAAAACTCAGGTTCTTCAGCTCTAGACATTACAGCGATGGTGCTGTCTGCGGCTGCCATTATTTTATCTGTAGCAGCACTTGTAAAGAAAAAGCGTGCCTAATAAAGAAAGCGATCCAGATGTCATGTCTGGGTCGCTTTTTATGTTTAACCGCGGCCTGCCTGGAATGAAGGATATTGTGTCATACCGCCGTCCGCGAATAACGTGATGCCTGTGACGTAGCTGGCTTCCTTCGAAGCAAGCCAGGCTGCTACTGCGGCGATCTCCTCCGGTTCGCCGATATATCCCATTGGAATCATGCTTTCTACATCAGCTTTCTGTTTAGGGTCAGCGAATTTTTCAGCATTGATTGGCGTGTTGATCGCACCTGGCCCAATATTATTGACGCGAATGCCCTTCGGCGCGTATTCCAACGCTAATGTTTCTGTCATCAGCTTTATCCCGCCTTTACTTGCCGCATAGTGGACAAATAACGGCCAAGGAATCACTTCGTGCACACTGGACATGTTAATGACATTTCCCTTGATATCGTTTTCTACGAAATATTTAATCGCTTCACGGCTTCCTAAAAAGGCACCCGTTAAGTTCGTGCCGATGACTTTATCCCAATCCTTGAGCGGCATTTCGTGAGATGGCACAGGATTTTCAAGACCGGCATTATTAATCATAATATCGAGTGTGCCGAACTCCTTAATTGCCGTTTGCACGATATTTTTTACATCTTCCTCTTTCGTGACATCTCCTTGGACGACAACAGCTTCACCGCCCGCCTTGATGACCTCTTCTTTTACCTCGTTCGGATCTTGTTTATTACTATAATAGTTGATAACCACTTTTGCCTGCTCCTTGCCGAAGCGAATGGCCATCGCCTTTCCGAGCCCTGAAGCAGCTCCTGTAATAGCGACGACTTTTCCTTTTAAATCCGGATACATATACATCCTCCTCCATTTGTTATGAATTTGTTTTGGCGATTCCTAAGAATACGGCGGCGGCAATAATCAGGATAATCCCGATCGCAATTGCTATTAGCTGGCGTTTCGTTTTCTTTTCACGCAGGATGAAAATACCGCCGAGCGTAGAAATGACAATTCCCATTTGTGAAAGGGAAAAGCTCGTTGCAACGCCGACTCGCGGCTGAGAAATAAACAAAAACATATTTCCGCCTGCCCAGATTAACCCTGGGAGAATATTTCTGATCGCATACTTGTTAAAGGGTTTGTGTCTATAGGTTAAAACTAACCCCCCGACCACCATGCCAATTGCCTGTGGCAGCAGCGCGGACCAGCCGGACACATTGAATAATCTAGCCACGACTACATAAACCAAATAACCAAGAGTCGAAACAAGGAGAATCAAAATGCCCTTTTTCAAATTGCTTGGCTCGCCCTCTTTTTTATCATTCTTATCTTCCAAGGACGTGAGAATGATTCCCACAATGATAAAGATCAAAGCGAGAACGCCAAGCGTAATCGCAATCGGTGTTGACCATTCGCGGAACACGATCACACCGAACAGCGAGGTGGAAACGAGCTGCATTCCTGTGGAAATCGGCATTGTTTTCGACACGCCCATCAATTGAATGCTTTTCAACTGGTTGGCCTGTCCAAGTGACCAAAATAAGCCGGATACGATTCCAACAATAAAAATGCGAAGGGACAGAACGGGCTGAACAAAAAAGTAAATAACGATAGAAACAATGAGTGCCCCGATCGTCGTTCCCAGTGTCTGGCTGTACGGCCCGCCGCCTAATTTCACATTGAAGAGAACAATGCTCCCCCAAAACAAAGCCGGGAGAAGAGCCAATAATAAATCCATTGTTGGGGAACCTTCTTTCAAAATGTATTTGCTGTTATTTTGGCTGGAATTGTTGTGATTATTCGCCGGAACACAAAAAGAGCTGCCGGAAAATCCGGCAGCTCTCAGGAGCGTGCATTCTTTTATAAACCGATGGACAAATATTTTGTTTCAAGGTACGGCTCGATACCTTCTGAACCGCCTTCACGGCCGATGCCGCTTTCTTTCATTCCGCCGAATGGCGCTTGAACCGCTGACGGTCCGCCGTCATTCCAGCCGATAATGCCATACTCTAGATTCTCGGAAATATAGATGCCGCGGCGGTAGTTTTCTGTGAAGAAGTAAGCAGCCAAGCCATACGGTGTATCGTTGGCAAGCTGAATCGCTTCATCAATATCAGAAAACGTGACGATCGGGGCGACCGGGCCGAATGTTTCCTCATGCATGATGTTCATGGACGTATCGACATCGGTGAGCACTGTCGGATTCACAAAGTAGCACCCTTTGTCATCGTTTCGGTCATATGTGCCCCCAGCAATCACTTTCGCGCCTTTTTCAACCGCATCATCTATTTGGCTGACGATTTTTTCGAAGCCTCGTTTGTTGATAATCGGGCCGACATTGACGCCTTCCTCAAGTCCATTTCCGACTTTCAGCTTAGACACTTGCTCGCTCAGTTTCGCAGCAAATTCATCTTTAATGGATTCATGAACGATCAGGCGGTTGGCACATACGCAGGTTTGGCCGGCGTTTCGGTATTTGGACGCCATCGCCTGTTCAACGGCAAGGTCAATGTCCGCATCTTCATCTACGATCAGCGGGGCGTGTCCGCCGAGCTCCATTGAGACGTGCTTTACGGTGTCAGCGCTGTTTTTCATAAGGATTTTCCCTACAGGTGTTGAGCCTGTGAACGTGATTTTGCGGATTTTCGGACTGCTTGTGAACACATTTCCGATTTCTTCTCCATCGCCGATCACAACCTGAAGAACATCCTTCGGAATGCCCGCTTCATATGCGAGGCGCGCTAGTTCATAAGCAGACAGCGGTGTGTCCGGCGCCGGCTTGATGATAAATGTACAGCCGGCGGCAAGAGCAGGCGCCGCTTTGCGTGTAATCATCGCATTCGGGAAATTCCAGGGCGTGATAGCAGCAACGGGGCCGACCGGCTGGCGTGTGACAACAATTCGTTTACCAGTTGTCGGGGCCGGGACCGTTCTTCCGTACACACGCTTCGCTTCCTCTGCGAACCATTCGATATAGCCTGCGCCGTAAAGTACCTCGCCGACTGCTTCCTGGTATGGTTTTCCGTTTTCCTTTGTAATTAAATCTGCAAGCTCTTCTTTATGTTCAACAATCAGCTCATACCATTTTTTCAAAAGAGACGTTCTTTCGTTCGCTGATGTTTTAGACCACGTTTTAAACGCTTGATGTGAACGTTCAATGGCTTCTTCTACCTCTGTGGCTGATTGCTGAGGAATCGTTTTGATCTCCTCGCCCGTAGCCGGGTTGTAGACCGTTAATTGATCTGGCATATTGAACATTCCTTTCTTTTCATGATTACTTAAAATGATAGCAGACCCGGCCATTTTCTTTCCAATGATTAAGCTCGCAGGCCCGCCTCCAAGATGCTGAGCCCTTCATTTAATAGGCTGTCTGAGATGACGAGCGGTGTCAAAAAGCGGATGATATTACCGTTAATTCCCGCTGTCAGCAAAAGTAATCCGTTTTGATTCGCATAGGCCGCGATCGCTGCTGCTTTTGTCTTATCAGGCTCACGCGTGTCAGGATCCTTGACGATTTCGATTGCGGCCATCGCCCCGAGTCTGCGGATGTCACCGATGAACGGGAATTCTTGTTTCCACTCATACGCCTTGTCTTCAATGATTTTGCCAATTTCTTCAGATCGCTCATTCAGTCCTTCTTCTTCGATAATATCCAAGACTGCCAAAGCCGCCGCGCAGCCGAGCGGGCTGCCGGCATACGTGCCGCCCAGCTCCCCTGGCGCTGCCGCATCAAGCATTTCCGCACGCCCGATCACACCGCTTAATGGCAGGCCTGCCGCAAGCGATTTAGAAACCGTGATCAGATCGGGCACTACATCAAAGTGCTCAATTGCGAAATAAGTGCCAGTTCTGGCAAAGCCGGTTTGGATTTCATCAGCAACAAAAACAATGCCGTGTTCTTTGCAGAATGAAGCGACGTGCTGTACGAACCGTTTCGAAGGAATAATAAATCCGCCTTCTCCCTGCACTGGCTCCATCACGACACACGCCACCGTTTCAGGCGCCACTGAAGCGATAAAGAAATCATTGAATGCTTGAATGACCATATCGTCATAGCTTTCATCACTCATGCCGGCCGGCTTCTGATAATAATAAGGGAACGGCGCTTGATAAACCTCTGGCGCAAAAGGCCCGAAACCGAATTTATAAGGTTTTACCTTGCTTGTCATGCTCATCGTCATATTCGTGCGCCCGTGAAACCCGCGTGTAAACGAGACAACGCCTTGGCGCTTTGTATACTTTCTGGCGATTTTCACAGCGTTTTCGACCGCTTCTGCCCCTGAGTTAAGAAAAATCGCTTTTTTCTCATGGCTGCCCGGCGCGATGCCGCACAGTTTTTCTGCTAATTCGATATAAGTCGGGTACATCATGACATTAAAACCAGGATGAATCAGCTCCTCCGCCTGCCGCTTCACAGCCTCAACCACCTTCGGATGCGAGTGTCCGACATTTAACGTGCCGATGGCGCCTGCAAAATCAATAAATCTCCGGCCATCCAGATCGTACAGCTCGGCCCCTTCTCCTTTGACCGCCAGACTGCGGTTGCCGTTGCTCACACCTTTTGACACAAATTGATCCCGTTTTTGCTGCCATTGTGCAGTTGTGATGCTTGCTGTTGTTTGACTCATGTGAATATCCCCCTGTCGGTATTTTCTTATCATTCTGACTTCTCTTTGGTATGATGAAAAGTACCAATTATAACTTTTTGATGGTATCAGAAGGAGAAACTACAAAATGGATATCACGATTACACTCGATCGTTCAGAACAAGCCGATTATATCTATCAGCAAATTTATCAAAAGCTGAAAAAAGAAATCCTCAGCCGCAATCTGCTGCCGCACTCGAAGGTTCCCTCCAAGCGGGAGCTGGCTGAAAATCTCAAGGTCAGCGTAAATTCAGTGAATTCAGCCTATCAGCAGCTGCTGGCTGAGGGGTATTTGTACGCCATTGAACGAAAGGGTTTCTTCGTGGAGGAACTAGACATGTTTTCCGCCGAGGAGCACCCTCCATTTGCACTGCCGGATGACCTAAAAGAGATTCACATCGACCAGAGCGATTGGATATCGTTTTCACACATGAGTTCCGATACAGACCATTTTCCGATCAAAAGCTGGTTCCGCTGCGAGCAAAAAGCGGCCTCCCGCTCATACCGCACGCTCGGCGATATGTCACATCCGCAAGGGATATATGAAGTGAGAGCGGCCATTACGAGGCTCATTTCCCTGACGAGGGGTGTAAAATGCAGGCCGGAACAAATGATCATAGGGGCAGGCACACAGGTGCTCATGCAGCTGTTGACTGAGCTTTTACCCAAGGAAGCCGTGTATGCGATGGAGGAGCCTGGCTACAGGCGCATGTATCAGCTTTTGAAGAATGCCGGAAAACAAGTAAAGACGATCATGCTGGATGAAAAAGGCATGTCGATTGCTGAAATCACCAGACAGCAGCCAGATGTGCTGGTGACCACCCCGTCGCATCAGTTTCCGTCCGGAACGATTATGCCTGTATCCAGAAGAATTCAGCTGCTGAACTGGGCAGCCGAGGAGCCGCGCCGATATATCATTGAGGACGATTATGATAGTGAATTCACATATGATGTAGACAGTATTCCGGCGCTGCAAAGCCTCGACCGTTTTCAAAATGTCATCTATATGGGAACCTTTTCAAAGTCCCTTCTCCCCGGCTTACGGATCAGCTATATGGTGTTGCCGCCTGAGCTGTTGAGGGCATACAAACAGCGGGGCTATGATCTGCAGACTTGCTCATCACTCACACAGCTCACCCTGCAGGAATTTATCGAGTCTGGTGAATATCAGAAGCATATAAAAAAAATGAAGCAGCATTATAAAGAAAAGAGAGAACGCCTGATCACCGCTTTAGAAGCAGAGTTCAGCGGAGAGGTTACCGTAAAAGGGGCAAATGCGGGGCTGCATTTTGTTACCGAATTTGATACCAGGCGCACCGAACAAGACATCCTGTCACATGCTGCCGGGCTGCAGCTTGAAATATTCGGAATGAGCCGATTTAACTTGAAGGAAAACAAGCGGCAAACGGGCAGGCCTGCTCTCATTATCGGCTTTGCACGGCTGAAGGAAGAAGATATTCAGGAGGGTGTGCAGCGGCTTTTCAAAGCGGTTTACGGACATAAAAAAATCCCCGTTACAGGGGATTGATTCACCAGCGGTCCTGGTCTACATTCAGCACGGCTTCAAGCAGTCCCGGAAATGCCTTTTCAAGGTCTTCAGCGCGAAGCGAATAATACCGGCGCTTTCCTTCTATCCGAACTTGAGCGATGCCTGATTCTCTCAAAACTTTAAAATGATGCGACAAAGTCGATTTGGCAACCTGCACATCTGCACAGGTGCTGCACGTTTTTTCTTTTGCTTCAGCTAATTGCTTGACGAGCTCTAAACGAAGCGGATCACTAAGTGCATGAAGAACCTTTGTCAGCTGCAATGTTTCTGTTTCTGGATGGTTTGGAATGTTCATGACACAAATGTATCATACAACAATTAGAATGACAATTTTACTATATAAGGGTTTTTCCTTTACCTCATTTAGAATACATGTTACATTTAGTTCGATGAAATTCGAACAATAAATTCGCATAACGACGGAGGAGATTTACATGATCGTATTACAAGCTTACATCAAAGTAAAACCAGAAAAACGCGAGGAATTTTTGAGCGAGGCTCAATCACTTGTTCAGCATTCAAGAGCTGAGGAAGGCAACGCGCAATACGACCTATTCGAAAAAGTAGGCGAAGAAAATACATTTGTCATGCTTGAAAAATGGAAAGATGAAGCGGCAATGAAATTCCATAACGAAACTGCGCATTTCCAAGGGTTTGTCGCAAAAGGAAAAGAACTGCTGAGCGCTCCTCTTGATGTTGTCCGCACAGAGCTTAGCGAGTAAAGGAAGGGTGTCTCATATGAATGAAGTGATTAAATCTTTAACAGACCACCGCTCGATTCGCAGCTACACAGATGAGCCTGTAGCTCAGGAGCAATTGGACCAAATCATTGAAGCGGTGCAATCAGCCCCTTCTTCTATCAACGGACAGCAAGTGACTGTGATCACAGTCCAGGATAAAGAGCGCAAAAAGAAAATCTCCGAGCTGGCAGGCGGCCAGCCATGGATCGATCAAGCTCCTGTTTTCCTGCTGTTCTGCGCAGATTTTAACCGGGCCAAAATTGCGCTTGAAGATCTGCATGATTTCAAAATGGAAATCACAAATGGATTGGAATCTGTTCTTGTCGGCGCAGTAGACGCTGGTATTGCCCTCGGCACAGCAACAGCAGCGGCTGAGTCACTCGGACTTGGCACAGTTCCGATCGGTGCGGTTCGCGGAAACCCTCAAGAGCTGATCGAACTGCTTGAGCTTCCAAAATACGTGTTCCCTTTATCCGGCCTTGTCATTGGGCATCCTGCCGACCGTTCAGCGAAAAAACCGCGCTTGCCGCAGGAAGCTGTCAATCATCAGGAAACTTATTTGAATCAGGATGAGCTGACGTCTCACATTCAGGCATACGACGAACAGATGTCTGAATACATGAATAAACGGACAAACGGAAAAGAAACAAGAAATTGGTCACAGAGCATCGCTTCCTACTATGAGCGCCTGTACTATCCGCACATCCGTGAAATGCTTGAAAAACAAGGATTTAAAGTTGAAAAATAAGCTCTTATTCGGCCTGTCGGATTTTCCGGCAGGCCTTTCATTTACCCGGTTAAAATCCATTGACTTCTATTTTGTTTATTTGGTAAAATTTTTTCATAGTTACTCATTGGTTTTCTGTGAACCAATGGGTTTTCTAATGTTCAAGAAAGAAGGAAGCCATGAGATGCTTGATAAAAAAACAGATATCTTGTTAGCCGCGCGAAAGCTTTTTTCGGAAAAGGATTTTACGTCGGTTTCCATGCAGGCGATCGCAGAAGAATGTAAGATGTCAAAAGCTTCGATATATAAGCTGTTCCAATCTAAAGAAGATCTGCTTTTGGAGCTGCTGTCATTTAACCAGAAGCAAATGGTGGCCGCAGCCTCAAGACTTCAGGAAAATACCGCACTTACACCGGAGGAGCGTTTGACGCAAAAGGTCAAAATGGAACTGGAGGGCTTCAGGCGGAATCAGCAGTTTTTCAATATGCTGACCTACGGAAACCCCAAGCTGCATAATGACCGGGTCAAACAGCATATCCATCAGACCAGATCGACGATTATCTGCTGGCACCGCGATTCGCTGATCCAGGCGTATGGAGAAACCATTCTCCCGTTTGTGTGGGATTTGGTTATCATTCTTCACGGCATGATGCGTGAGTTTTTAATGCTGATCAAAATCGAGGAAAAACCGCTTGAGCTTGACCCGATCGCAGAGTTTATCATCAGCACCCTCAATCAGATTATCAAAAACAGGGAAACCCGCCAGTCTCTTCTTCCGCCCGAAGCCATCGAGCTTTATATTCATTCAGCATCCTCCTACAAGCCAAAGGATAAATCAGCCCTATTATCGGAAAGCCTGAAGGAATTACATAAAGGCATCTCTTCCCTGTCCGCCGCGGACTATGACGTAGATGAACTGACATCCGCAGCCGCCATGCTGGAGGAAGAAGCGAAGAAGGAAGAACCCCGCGCTTTTTTACTCAAATCACTGATTGGCTATCTGGAACAAACCAGTGTTTTAACACAGCCCGTTTCCATGTTAAAAACACTGTTAATTACTTAGAGAAAAGAAGGGATATGTATTGAACACAAGTATTGAACAAAAACCTTTTAACCGTTCTGTCATTGTCGGCATTTTGTTAGCCGGAGCGTTTGTGGCGATTTTGAACCAGACATTGTTGATTACCGCACTTCCCCATATCATGAGGGATTTCAATGTCGATGCCAACCAAGCACAATGGCTGACAACATCATTTATGTTAACCAACGGGATTTTAATTCCGATTACCGCGTTTTTAATTGAGAAATTCACAAGCCGGGCGCTGCTCATCACAGCAATGAGCATTTTCACTGCCGGAACAGTCGTCGGAGCGTTCGCGCCGAACTTCCCGGTTCTGCTGACAGCGCGTATCATTCAAGCGGCTGGAGCCGGCATTATGATGCCGCTCATGCAGACTGTATTCCTGACAATCTTTCCGATTGAAAAGCGCGGCCAGGCTATGGGTATGGTCGGATTGGTCATCTCATTCGCGCCTGCGATCGGACCGACTCTTTCCGGATGGGCTGTCGAAGCTTTCTCTTGGAGATCATTGTTTTATATCATTCTTCCGTTTGCTGTGATTGATTTGATTCTTGCCAGCATCCTGATGAAAAACGTGACGACTTTAAGAAAAACACAGATTGATATTTTATCAGTCATCCTTTCAACATTTGGGTTCGGCGGCCTTCTGTACGGCTTCTCAAGCGTCGGCTCTTATGGCTGGTCCAGTTCAACCGTCTTGATTTCACTGCTGGTGGGTGTCATCGCGCTGCTCTTGTTTATCACAAGACAAATGAAGCTTAAAAAACCGATGCTGGAATTCCGCGTCTTCACGTTTGGCGTTTTCAGCTTAACAACACTGCTGGGAACCCTCGTCTTTGCATTATTGATCGGTACGGAAACCATCCTGCCGCTTTATACACAAAATGTCAGAGACGTCACAGCTTTTGATACAGGGCTTATGCTCCTGCCGGGAGCCGTTGTGATGGGCTTTATGTCGCCGATTATCGGCAGAATTTTTGACCGTGTCGGCGGAAGAGGGCTGGCGATTGCCGGTTTCTGCATCATCTTCCTGACATCTCTGCCGTTTATGCAGCTGACTGACCATACGTCACTCGCTTGGATTGTCGTTTTATACACCGTTCGTCTCTTAGGCACCGCCATGATCATGATGCCGGTGACAACAGCCGGAATCAATGCGCTGCCGCGCCACTTGATTCCGCACGGAACTGCGATGAACAACACGATTCGCCAAGTCGGCGGCTCGATCGGAACCGCACTATTGGTTTCCGTGATGAGCAACCAGGCGGCACATGCAGGCACGACAAATGTGAAGCACGCCGCCCTGCACGGCATGAACACCGCTTTTATAGTGGCTGCCGTCATTGCACTTGTCGGCTTCCTTCTCTCATTCACATTAAAGAAACCTCAGCGCCCTGCCGAACAGCAGCCGGCACGCTGATTAACAAAAAAAGAGCCCCGCTACTTAGCGGAGGCTCTTTTTGGTTTTACTTTTCTAAACCGTCTTTCACTTCTTTGATCATTTGTGCCATAGACTCAAGACCGCCTCCTGATAAGTACCAAGTAGCAGAATCAAGGTAGACGACATGATCATTTTTCACTGCGTTTACATTTTTCACATAATCATTTTCAACGACTTGTTTAGTAGATGATGTTTCACCGATCGCTGTACCGCGGTCAATGACAAACATGTAATCCGGGTTTGTTTTTGAAATGTACTCGTAAGAAACGCTTTGTCCGTGAGTAGACGCTTTGATGTTTTTATCAGCCGGTGTCACGCCGAACACGTCATGGATCAGGCCGTATCTTGATTTAGGACCGAATGCGCTGATCTTCCCGTCGTTCGCCATGATGACGAGACCGTTTTTGTTAAGCTTTTCAGCCGTTTTCTTTACATCTGCGATTGAATGATCGATTTTTGCGAGTTCATCCTTCACTTCATCTTCTTTATCGAAGATCTTACCGATTGTTTCTGCGTCAGACTTAAATGATTCCATATACTTCGCTGTGTCTACGCCAAGGTAAATTGTCGGCGCAATTTTAGAGAATTCTTTGTAAGACTCAGATTGTCTTCCTGAGATAATGATCAAGTCAGGGTCTAAATCTGCCACTTTCTCGAAGTCTGGCTCTTTTAAGCTTCCGACGTCAGCATATTTGTCATCCTTGAATTTGGACAGATATTTAGGAAGGGCTTGTTTCGGCAGTCCCGCTACTTTATCATCAAGACCAAGTTTATCTAATGTATCTAAGCTTCCAAAGTCAAATACGACAACTTTTTTAGGGCTCTTCGGTACTTTTGTTCCGTTTTTGTCCAGCTGGTGTTTCACCGTGAGTTGTTCTTCCTTAGAATCAGAACCTTTGCTGCTTGTGCTTTGGTTTCCGCATGCAGAAATCACAACTGCCGTCACCAAAGCGATGAATAGTAATGCGAACTTTTTCATGCTCTTCACCTCTTCTATATATTAAGAAAAATAGACACCTATTCTTTGATTATCAATCGTCTGAATCGGGATGGTCATATCGTAGATTTCCTCAAGCACTGATGTTTCTATCATTTCTTCAGGCGGTCCTTCTTTTACGATTCGGCCGTTTTTCAAAGCGACGATATGGTCAGAATAGACTGAAGCAAAATTGATATCGTGAATAACGATGACGATCGTTTTTCCAAGCTCCTCTACCAGCCGTTTCAGCAGTTTCATAATTTCAACTGAGTGTTTCATATCCAGATTGTTCAGCGGCTCATCCAGAAAAATATAATCTGTGTCCTGGGCAATGACCATGGCGATAAATGCCCTTTGGCACTGTCCGCCGCTCAGCTGATCCAAGTATTTGTCTTGAATGTCTTCCAGCTTCATATAGCTGAGCGCCTGGTTAATATGAACCCAGTCTTCCTCTGTCAGCCGGCCCTGTGAGTACGGAAACCTGCCAAAACTGACGAGGTCTTTGATCGTGAGCCTGATATTAATTTGGTTCGCCTGCTTCAAAATGCTCATTTTCTTGGCAAGCTCTTTGCTGTCACATGCTCCAATCTCTTGTCCGTCTATGTAAATCTCGCCGGAATCCTTTTTGATCAGGCGGCTCATGATAGACAGCAGCGTACTTTTGCCGGCGCCGTTAGGACCGATAAACGAGGTGATTTTGCCCTTTTGAATCGTGACTGACGTCTCTTCAAGAACAACTTTCCCGCCATATTGTTTGCTTACATTTCTGACCTCTACCATGATTTATTCTCCTTTAACAGCAAGTAGATAAAATAAATCCCGCCGGCAAAATTAATAATGACGCTCAGCGTCGTTGAGAAGGTAAACACTTTCTCAACCACAAACTGCCCTCCGACCAGCGCAATGATGCTGATGAAAACGGAGCCTGCGATTAAGTATGAATGCTTATATGTTTTCAGGAATTCTCTCGCCAGGTTGACGACCAGAAGGCCTAAAAACATAATCGGCCCGACTAGCGCTGTTGAAACAGAAACCAAAATCGCAACCACGATCAGCATCTGCTTCACCACTTTGTCGTAGTCAATGCCCAAATTCACGGCGTGCTCGCGTCCGAGCGACAGCACATCGAAAAATTTTGTAAAACGCCAGACATAAACGCCTGTCAGCAGGAAGATGATGAACGCGAGCCATAACAAATCCGTATTGATATTGTTAAAGCTGGCAAACATCTTGTCCTGCACAACTTGGAACTCGTTCGGATCAATCAGCATCTGCATAAAAGAAGACAGGCTGCTGAACAGCGTGCCAAACACGATTCCGATAAGCAGAAGGAAAAAGATATTTCTCCCCTCACCCTTGAACATGATCTGATACAAAACAAGAGAAAACAGTATCATCAGCAGAACAGAGATGATAAAGTTGATGTTTTTATTCATGATGACCATATTCGCAGAACCGAACAAAAAGATAATGCCAGTCTGAATCAGCATGTAGAGAGAATCAAGGCCCAAAATGCTCGGCGTCAGGATGCGGTTGTTCGTAATCGTTTGAAAGATCATGGTCGAAAACGCAATCGCTCCCCCCGTCAGCACAATGGCAGCGACTTTTTTGATTCGTCTCGGCAGGGTGTAATCCCAATTGCCTAAGTCATAAAACAAAAACAAGCCTATACATACAATGGCTAAAACAACGAGCAAAGCTATTTTCATCTGGTTACGCATAGGCTTTTCTCCTTAACAGCATAAACAGGAAAATGCCGCTGCCGATGATTCCGACCATCAGGCCAATCGAGATTTCATAAGGGAAGATAATGATTCTGCCCAGTATATCGCAAAACAGCACAAAAACCGCTCCCAACAGCGCAGTATGCGGCAGGCTGCTCTTCAGATTGTCTCCTCTGTAAATCGATACAATATTCGGGATGATTAAACCGAGAAACGGCAGCATACCGACAGTCAAAATAACAAGGGACGTGATCAGGGACACGATAATGAGCCCGATGTTCACAACCCGTTTGTACTTCAGGCCGAGGTTGACAGAAAAGCTTTCACCCATACCGGCCAATGTGAATTTATCCGCATACACATAGGCAATGATCACGAGCGGAATACTCAGATAAAGAAGCTCGTATCTTCCTTTCACGACTAAAGAGAAGTCTCCCTGCAGCCATGATGACACATTCTGGATCAAGTCATATTTATATGCGATAAATGTCGCGATTGAACTGACGATATTCCCGAGCATTAAACCGACAAGCGGAATAAAGATGGTATCGTTAAACTTGATTCTTTCAAGGATTTTCATAAACAGAAAATTTCCTGCAAGGGCAAAGACAAACGCGACCAGCATTTTGATTAAAGGACTGGCGGATGTAAACAGCAGCAAGGAAATTAAAATGCCGAGCCTCGCCCAATCCATCGTGCCCGCCGTCGTCGGTGACACGAATTTGTTTCTGCTGATCTGCTGCATAATCAAACCGCAGATGCTCATGCTTAATCCCGCGATGACAATGCTGATCAATCGCGGCAAACGGCTTGCAAACAGCGTTGACGCCTCTTGTTTGCTTAAATCGAAGAGATCAAGCGGCGACAGATCTTCTACACCGATAAATACAGATGTGACTGCTAATATGATAAGTAGAATAAATAAGTAACGTAGCTTCATGCTGCCTCCTTACATCCTTACAGCAAAAAGAACGTATCTCCTACTCCGCAAGGACTCAAAACAATATGGCCATATAGTAATTGATTATCATTATCATTTACATATTACCATTTTTCTAGGGTTAGTCAATATTCTTTAAAAATATTAACCTAGTCATTTATCCATTTTACTAATCATTCTAACCATTTTCCATCCCAAAACGTTAGGCTGTTTACCATATTTATCTTTATAACGCAGGTATACGGTCAGCAAACCTGACATTATTCCTCGTGGAAAATACAAATGTTCTCCCCGGATAGAAATTCCCCCTTGATTTACAGTACTGAAAGAGAGATAATAAATACTAAATTTGTGTGAAAATTTTAAACATTAGGAGATGTAAACATGAAGGTCGTTAAATTCGGAGGCAGCTCACTTGCTTCAGGCGCCCAGCTTGACAAGGTGTTTCACATCGTTACCTCAGACCCGGCACGGAAAGCTGTAGTCGTCTCAGCTCCGGGAAAACGCTATGCCGAGGATACGAAAGTGACTGATCTCTTAATCGCATGTGCAGAACAATATTTGGCATCAGGCAGCGCACCTGAACTGGCGGAAGCTGTTGTGGAACGGTACGCTCTCATCGCCAATGAGCTTCAGCTGGGGCAAAGCATTATCGAAAAAATCAGAAATGATCTGTTTACGCTTTTAGAAGGAGATAAAAGCAATCCCGAGCAATACCTTGACGCAGTCAAGGCCAGCGGAGAGGATAACAATGCCAAGTTGATCGCCGCTTACTTCCGTTATAAAGGCGTCAAAGCGGAATATGTAAACCCGAAGGATGCTGGCCTCTTTGTGACAAATGAACCCGGCAACGCGCAAGTTCTTCCTGAATCCTATCAAAACCTCTATCGTCTTCGGGAACGTGACGGACTCATCATTTTTCCCGGTTTTTTCGGATTCAGCAAGGATGGCGATGTGATCACATTCTCACGGAGCGGTTCTGATATTACCGGTTCGATTCTTGCCAACGGACTACAAGCCGATTTGTACGAAAACTTTACAGACGTAGACGCTGTGTATTCTGTCAATCCGTCCTTCGTTGAGAATCCAAAGGAAATCAGCGAGCTGACATATAGAGAGATGCGGGAGCTGTCCTACGCGGGTTTTTCAGTGTTTCATGATGAAGCGCTCATTCCGGCATTCAGAGCGGGGATTCCTGTTCAGATCAAAAATACGAACAACCCCTCAGCCGAAGGCACCCGCGTCGTCAGCAAGCGGGATAACACAAACGGGCCTGTCGTCGGCATTGCCAGCGACACCGGTTTTTGCAGCATTTATATCAGCAAGTATCTCATGAACAGAGAAATCGGTTTTGGCCGCAGAGCCCTTCACATCCTGGAGGAGCATGGTTTGACGTATGAGCATGTTCCATCGGGAATCGATGACATGACAATCATTTTACGGCAGGGGCAAATGGATGCAGCCACTGAACGCAGCGTCATCAAACGGATCGAAGAGGATTTGCATGCCGATGAAGTCATCGTCGAGCATCATCTCGCCCTAATTATGGTTGTAGGGGAAGCGATGCGCCACAATGTCGGTACAACGGCAAGAGCCGCCAAAGCATTATCAGAGGCACAGGTGAATATCGAAATGATCAATCAGGGATCTTCTGAAGTGAGCATGATGTTTGGCGTAAAAGAAGCCGAAGAAAGAAAAGCCGTTCAAGCGTTATACCAGGAATTTTTCGCGGGCGTGCTGATCTCTTAATCGTACATAAATAGCGGGCGGCAGCGCCCGCTATTTTTTATATCACCTTCATATAGCCGAATTCTTCATTTTTTCTCTTGTCCACTATTATCCCTGCCAAATGGATCGGTTCAGCATATCTTATAGTATCCTTCATAGGGAGGTGAAACCTTATGTCAGGATACTCTAACGGCGGCGGTTACGGCGGCATCAGTTCTTTCGCTTTAATCGTTGTATTGTTTATTCTTTTAATTATCGTAGGGACTGCGTTTGTTGGCGGCTACTAAGCTGCTGACCGTCTCTGCGGAACCCTGTCCGCCACAGTTTTGCAGTATATGCTGAAGCAATCTCGCAAGGAGGTGCACAAAATGTCAGGTTACGGAACTTCTTTCGCTTTGATTGTTGTGTTATTTATCCTCTTGATCATTGTGGGAACTGCATTTGTAGGAGGCTACTAAATAAACGTAATCTCCATGAAGGCGGCACCGCAAGACTATGTCCTGCGGTGTTTTTTTGAAAAGAAAAACCCCTTCTCGCTAATGAGAAGGGGCTTGTTCTTACGTCATTCCTCTTTCTGTCACATGAAAGTCGAGTGCTTCCGCATTAGCAGAAACGCCAGCCGCTGTAAAAATCGCGGCTGCGGCCAAACAAATAACAAACAACTTAGATTTCAATTTCATACAAACCTTCACTCCTTTGTATTTGTTTTCTTGCCTCTTCAACTTGTAGAAAGTAGGAAGCAGACAGTTTAAACCATTTCTGTTCATAGTAATATTTTGCTACTTCTAGGGCTAAATCCTCTATATCAGCGTACATATTTTTATTTTTTAAGTACTGGAAACATCGTTCGATTCCTTCTTCATTGGGCTGATCCTGATATAGGGATTGCAAAAACTCGAATTTTACGGCATAGTCTGCATCGTCTGTTTCTTTAGCATATTCATAGCCCCGCTTGTGATATTCCGAAGCTTTATCATGTTTTCCCTGTTTATAATAAATCAGGGTGATTAAAAAATAGGCTTGCGGGAGAGAATTGACGATCCTGCTGCTTTCAAATGTGGAGACCGCTTTTTCAAAGTAATCAATGGCAGGGTCTAGAAGGTCTTGATTGTAATAGCATAACCCGAGATTGTAGTATGCTCTTCCAACCAGCTGGGCTTTTTGTTCTGCTTGGGCCATATTGAGCGCCAATTTGAAATGGCGTGCGGCTTGTTCGAAATTTCTTTCATCCATCAGGTTGACCCCGAACACGAAATGGCACTGAATGATTCTCACATTATAGGTTTCCTGCTCCACGTAAATTTCATAGGCGTTTTTTATATTAATCAATGAAAAATACGTTTGCTTCATATAATAATAAGCTTCCGCGATTTTAAAATAAAATTCAGCCCGTTCAATATGGTCTGCGACAAAGGAGAGCTTTTTCTCCGCCTGTTTATAGTATGTAATGGCAGAAATAAATTCCCGCTTATCAAATTCATACATCCCGCGAAAAAAATTCACGTAATAGTCGAGCAGCCCTTTGAGATCTGCCTGGTTGCTGTCAATGTTTCTTGATAATTCAGACAGGCTTGGCTGGTCTTCGATATTTAATTTCTCTAACGGCTCAAGATAATCCAGCATAAGCTGGTGCCGGAATTCCATTAGTGAATAATAAAGCAGCAAGTTGGAATCATGCTGCATGTGTTTCAGTTCCTGCTGGATTTCAGCTTTTAACACTTCGGCATCCGGCACGCTGAATGTCCGGATATATCTGTACCACTCGTTAATTTTTTGACCGACCGCTGAAGAAGGAATTACCCCGCTCTTCATTCCTTCACCCTCTCCCATCAAAAACTGTTTATGTCATATTTTATCATGTTTATAGACCGTCCCAACCCGAAAAACACGCAATCTTTGTTTTCGGGAGCACGCAATAAACCGAAGCGGTGTGCAAAAAAGGCGGATGCATCAGTTGATGCGCCGCCCTGTATGCTATTGCTGTTTTGCCGTTAAAGGAAGGCGGATGATGAACTTTGTGCCTTTCCCTTCTTCACTCTTGATTTCTACTGTGCCCTGGTGCATTTCAACGAGCTGCCTTACGATCGAGAGACCGAGTCCGTATTCACCGTATGCTGTGTTCGTTCTTGAAATATCTGCTTTATAGAATCGCTCCCAAATATGCTCAATATCCTCTTTTGGAATGCCGATACCCGTGTCTTCAATTTCAATAATCGTCTCTTTATAACCTTCCATTCCGCGCAGCCAAATGTCACCGTTTTGCGTAAATTGGATGCTGTTTTTCGTAATGTTGACGAGAATTTGAATGAACCGGTCATAATCGGCATGTACGATGACGTGATCCTCTACTTGGATCATCAGCTTGTTTTGTTTTTCTTCCGCCTGCTGCTGCAAGTGCTCTTTCACGATTTCAAACACCTCGATCAGAGGAACGTCTAGCTTGTTCAAGGTAATTTGCTGGGATCTGATTTTTTCATAATCCAGATTTTCTTTTACGAGCCGCAGCATGCGCTTCGTTTCCTCACTGATCAGCGAGAAGCATTTATCCTTTTTATCCTCAGGAATCGTATGGCTGTTCAACCCTTCAACCAAACCGTTGATCGTCGTCAGCGGTGTTTTTAATTCATGTGACACGTCAGCGATAAACTGCCTTCTCCGCTTCTCAAGGCGCTCAATTTCATCCCTTGACTGCTTTAGTTTTTTCGCCATGATATTAAAGTCAGACGCCAGAACGCCGATTTCGTCCCCGTAGCTGTTTTCCAAATGGATGTCATAATCGCCGGAAGCCACTTTATCTGTCGCTTCTCTCAGCTTTTGAATCCGCTTGACATGGAATTTGGACAGAAGCCAACTCACGAGAATCGTAATCACAAGCGTGCTGATCACAGCGTAAAACATATAGAGGTTGACCTGATTGACCATCTGTTCTACGCCGCTGATCGGAGAAATCAGCAGAACGGCGCCTTTAAATTCGTTCTGAACAAATATAGGCTGCGCCACAAGTGATACTTCATCATCAAAACGGCCATCTGCCCTGATCATGACAGTCTGCCCTTTTTTTAGCTTATTCCATTCTGATTTCTTCAGCTGTTCCCTTGGTGGGTGATGAAAGCCTTCAGGAAGAAAATAGGGCTGCTGCTCTTCATTAAAGATGATAAACTGCGTCTTTCTTGTGCTTAAAATGTCCTGATAAGGATAGAGCCTGCGCATGTCCACCTGGCCGGCTTGGAATTCATTTGCAATCTGCACCGCATATGACGTCAATTCCTCTACTTTGTTCTGATAGGCAAATTCCTTCACAAAGTGGGAAAACAGAGAAATGATAATGACAAACGCTAAAATCAAAATGCTGATATGGCTTAGCAGCAGCTGATATAAATATTTAATCTTCATCAAATTTATACCCTACTCCCCACACAGTATACAGGAAAGGCTTGTCCTCGCTGGCAAGCTTTTTCCGCAGTCGTTTGATATGAACGTCAACCGTCCGCTCATCTCCATAAAACTGATAGCCCCATACCTGCTCAAGCAGCTGTTCTCTTGAGAACACCTGCCGCGGATTTTGGACAAGGTAATAAAGCAGATCGAATTCCTTCGGCGTGAGATTTTCTACAGGCTCTCCGTTTAATAATACTTCTCTCGTCTTCTTATTAATGGTAAAGCATTCCGTTTCGATCATATCTTCATCAATAACTGCTTTGCCTGTCGCCTTATATCTTCTGATGACGGCTTTGATGCGGGCAACCAATGTCAGCGGGCTGAACGGCTTTGTGACATAATCGTCCGCCCCCATCTCAAAACCGATGACCTGATCTGATTCAGTGTCTTTGGCAGTCAGCATGATAATCGGCACCGTGCTTGTCTCTCTTATTTTTCTGCAGATGGTCACGCCGTCCATAGATGGAAGCATGATATCCAAAATGATCAGATCCCAATTTTCTTCCGTAAAACGCTGGTACCCTTCTAACCCGTCATGAACGAATTCCGCTTCAAAACCTTCTTTAAAAAAGAACATCTCCGTCATCGTACATACACTAACATTATCTTCTATCATTAATATTTTCATTATATCCTCCGGTTGTTTTGATGCTTTTTTATATAATAGCACCATTTTAAACAGAAGGTTTTGCGTTTCACAATTGTTAGTTTTTATTTCATCAACTAGAAATAGATTGTTCATATTTTTTTCATACCTTTGGACTACTATTAATTTATCAGCAAGCAGGCGCCCCCAGAGGCGGTCTTATCAATAAAAATACCAATACGGAGGAACATAAATGAACTTTATCAAACGGGCCTTTTGGAATATGAAGGCTAAAAAGGGAAAAACGTTATTGCAATTATTTGTGTTTACAGTCATATGTGTCTTTGTTTTATCAGGCCTCACCATCCAGTCGGCAGCACAAAAGTCTAGCGAACTGGCCAGACAGGAACTTGGCGGAAGCGTGACACTTCAGGTTGACCGCCAAAAGCAAATGGAAAAGCAGCAGGACAGCGGTGAAAAACGCAGCTTCGAATCAACACCGATCAAAGTGTCTGATGCGAATAAGCTTGCAGCGCTTGATCATGTGAAGAGCTACAATTACACCACATCAGCTTCAGCCAACGCGGGAAACTTTGATGCGATTGAAAGCTCTAGTTCAAGTGATTCCAGCTCCAGCAGTTCAAGCTCAAACGCTAAAAACAGTCAAGGCGGAGGACAAGGCGGACCGCAAATGGTTCAAGCTGATCTTTCGATTGAAGGTATCATCAGCACAGCGTTAGTCGATGATTTCTCTGACGGAGATTCAAAAATCACTGACGGACGCGCGATTACAAAATCAGATGTCGGCAAAAAAGTAACAGTGATCAATGAAACATTAGCGGAAGAAAATGATTTAAGCGTTGGCGATTCGATCACAATTGAATCAGCAACGGATGAGGATACAACAGTAAAGCTGAAGATCGTCGGTATTTATAAAACAACATCTTCAGGTGATGACCAAGCCCAAAATTTCTCTTTCTTAAATCCTTATAATAAGCTTTATACGCCTTACACAGCAACAGCGGCGCTGAAAGGCGACGACTATAAAAATACGATTGACTCAGCTGTTTACTATATGGACGACGCGAAAAATATGGATGCTTTCGTAAAAGCAGCGAAGAAAACATCAATTGACTTCGATACGTACACACTGAATACAAACGATCAGCTTTACCAGCAAATGGTCGGCCCGATTGAAAATGTGGCTTCTTTCTCTAAAAACGTCGTGTATCTTGTATCAGTGGCAGGCGCCGTCATTCTTGGCCTGATTGTCATGATGTCAATCAGGGAGCGCAAATACGAAATGGGCGTGTTAATGGCCATCGGTGAAAAACGATGGAAATTGATTGGACAGTTCTTGACTGAGATTCTGATTGTGGCCGTTATCGCTATCGGCCTTGCATCTGTGACGGGAAATCTCGTCGCGAATCAGCTTGGAAATCAGCTTTTATCCCAGCAAATCAGTTCATCAACCGATTCAACGCAAACCGCAAGCGGACAAATGCCCGGCGGCGGTGGCGGCATGGGCGGCAAAATGTTCGGCCACAGTTCATCCAACGTGGACGTTATCGATTCACTGAACGTCGCGGTTTCTATGAACGACATGCTTATACTTGGCGGGATCGGCATCCTAATCGCAATCATTGCAACATTGCTGCCGTCAATTTCAGTACTGCGGCTTCATCCGAAAACGATATTGACAAAACAGGAATAGAAAGAGGCGGAACCTATGAGCTTATTAGAATTTCAACAAGTCGGCTACTGGTATAAAGACAAAAGCCAGCCATTGTTTCAGGATATTAACATCAGCTTTCAAAAAGGCAAATTCTACACAATCGTCGGCACATCAGGGACGGGGAAAACCACTTTCCTGTCTCTGGCAGGCGGACTTGACGCACCAAAAGAAGGAAACATCCTTTACGACGGAAAAGCGGTTTCTAAAATCGGCTTAACCAATTTCAGAAATCAATATGTATCAATCGTCTTTCAGGCGTACAACCTGCTCCCGTATATGACGGCTTTGCAGAACGTCACAACCGCTATGGAAATCACAGGTTCTAAAGAAAAGAACAAAGAATCATATGCGCTTGACATGCTGCAGAAGGTTGGCATCAACGAAAAACAAGCCCGGCAAAAAGTGCTCACACTGAGCGGCGGACAGCAGCAGCGGGTATCAATTACAAGGGCTTTCTGCTGTGACACGGATCTTATCGTAGCCGATGAACCGACCGGAAACCTTGATGAGGACACATCAAAAGAGATCGTACGGCTCTTTCAGGATCTGGCGCACAAGGAAGATAAATGCGTCATTATGGTGACGCACGATGAACAAATTGCAAAAGTGTCAGACATCAATATCAGACTTTCAAGAGGAAGTTTTACTGTGAAGGAAAACGTCGCAGTCGTATAACAAAACGCGCCTCTGCCAGTGCAGACAGGGGCGCACCCTATATCCCCCTTTTATATAGAAGTGAACATAAAAAGAGCGGCGGCTGCATCCCCCCGCTCTTTTTATCATTTTTTTGCTTCCTCCCCTTTTGACTTCTCTCTTCGTTTCTTTTTCCAAACAGCCACAATAAATAGAAAGAGCGGAAACAATAATTGAAAAGGCAAATGAATATACAGCGGCACCACGTTCAGGCCTTCATTCAGGTGCTCCGAAAAGTTAGTCGCGATCGTTATAGAAAGGATTAAAATGCCCAATCCCATCGGATAAGCCAATTGAGAGGGATTCTTTTCCTTAAAGAGCGTAGATGTCCCAACCACAGTGGCATATAAGTAGAGGCTGACCTTAAAGAAGCCGCCGATGATCAGCGCCAGCATAAAAAAGACATCGAGCCGGTCTAAAAATTCTTCGACCTTGATTGTCTGGATCGTGCTTAAAAGCGGAAACTGGGATCTGAGTGTAAGATCAACATCAAGCACGCTGATATTAATCGCCACGGTGAGCGCCACAACCAATCCGCTAATAGCCATGGCGATCATCCCCATTTTTTTCACATCTTTTCTATCATTCAGGTTAGGGAAAATCATCACAAATAAAACAACTTCACCAAATGGGACGTACATGGTCTGCGTGAAAACAGAGTGAAGGATAGGAGAGATACCGTTTGCCAAAACCGGCTTTAAATTGTGTGGGTCTATAGTCCCCGAGACAATAATCAGCACGAGGCCGATCGCGCCCAGTAAATACATGGCCCCGAAAAGAAGTTCGGCCGCGCGTGCGAGTACTTCAATTCCTTTTCTTACGGCATATATGCTTACTACCATTAATAAAGCATTTACAATTATGATAGGTGTATCATGATAAGCAAACGTCAGCAGCATTTCTCCAAAGTCACGCAGCACCCTTGCGGCAATATAGGCAAAGTACAAGATATAGAGAAATGAAAACAGCCAGCTCAGCTTGGTTCCCAGCATATCATCCATATATTCTTTCGGAGAAGAATTCGGATAACATTGATAAATGCCTTGATACAAATAGAAAAGAAACAGTCCGATCGCACAGCCTAATAAAACTGCTATCCAAGCATCCCTGCCCGCCATCGAGCCCGGTGTAATCAATAAGGAGCTGCCCAGTTCAAAAATGATAATCATGACAAACAGCTGCCTTATGCTTATTCTGGCTTTTTCCATCTGTCACTTCCCCTTTCTTCAGACCTAATCATCTTTAAACTGGTGTTTGATCGGATTGTTTCGCAATCCCGTCCTTCTGATATACGTCTCGGCCTTCACATCGATGGGCAGTTCCGGCAAATATTCTTTGTCCCAAGTGTCCTTCATTTTCTCCCACTGCTCCGGATACTTTCTATATATCGTGTCACCAAAACCGATAAAATCTATTTTATTCTTTTTAATCTTTTTCACAGTATGGCTGATTTCCTTTTCAAGCTCTTTGTTGAGCGCTTTTTCAATAGCGGCCAGCACCTTGGGATCAGACAATTGGAAAGGGTATTTGACAGCATCTATAATTCCTTCAACCGACACTTTCACATGGATGTACGGACGTCCGTTCCGCATTTTCGGTACCAGCTTTGTATCTTGATGGGTAACCTGCAAGCTGACCGCATCCTTCGTCTTGCCCCAGTCAGCATTAATAAACGTATGCTGGATCTTATTCATAAGCCAGACTGCCCCCACGCTTTCATCATCTTCCAGCCAATACTTTAAATATCCTGCCTTATCAAAAACCGCCAAACCATCTGCCTGAAGAATGGCTTTCGGGTCAGTCGCCTGCGTGTTTTCCATGCTGACTCCTTTTTTATCGTCACCAATCATCATATATCCGGGGATGACCGGTGCCATAGTGTTGGCGGCAAGTGTTTTCAAAACGTCCTGAATATTGATTTTGACCACCCGCCCGTATTGTGCCTCCGTGAAATCGAGTGTTTTATTGACTTTATTTGACGGAATTTTATCAATCGGCGTCAAGATTTTCACAATATTTTCTGCTTTTGTTTTATGGGCAACGACGAATGTTGCTGTTGTCCTGAATTCTGTGTCCCGGTCAAGATTATCTAATACAAAATCCAAACCTTCTTCTTTTGCCAGCTTTTCATTGATCACGACTAGATTGGTATGGGCAAAATAAAGCCGCCGTGATACCTTCATGGAGGCTTTTCTGAGTGCTTCCGTTATATTGTTACCTTCAATCGAATAGACAGATACAGGCGGCCTGTCTCCAGCACCGCCTCCCTGAAGGCCGCCGGCAACATTTCCTGGATTGATAATTTGAAGATGCAGCACGTAGTTGCTGTCGTTTGTCCGATCGATGCCAATCGCCGAGATAATCGCAAGATCCGTCAGCTCCCGCTTATCCCAGCAGCCGGGCAGCACAATGACGCTCAAAAGCATGAGAACGGCTAATAGACATTTACGTACCATTCTGATCCCCTTCTTCCAAATCTTTGTTCACCATTCCTCGTGAAGCGGCCGGCTCTGGGCGTTGGTCTTTCCCCTGCCGCACCTTATCTTCCTTGCTGACCGATTCCGGCCTTTTTTCATCGGCCCACCACGGAACCCGGAAAAGCGCGTCCTTTACGCCTTGTGAAGAAAAAGGTGCAAGCGGCGACATATATGGAACGCCGAATGAACGAAGACTGCATAAGTGGACAAACATCATAATGATCCCTAAAATCAGCCCGTAAAAACCCATAACAGCTGAGGCAATAATAAAGATAAACCGAATAAGCCGGGCTGAAATCGCCATTGCAAACGCCGGTGTTGCGAAGCTCGCAATCGCGGTGAGTGCCACGATAATCACCATTGCCGGAGAGACGATACCAGCCTGTACGGCAGCCTGGCCGATTACGAGCGCGCCTACGATTGACACTGCCGAGCCGACAACCCGGGGCAGCCTGACTCCCGCTTCCCTCAGAATCTCAAAAGCAACCTCCATCGTCAGCGCCTCCACAACAGCCGGAAACGGGACAATTTCCCGCTGGGCGGCAATGACCACTAACAGCTGAGTCGGTATCATTTCTTGATGAAACGTCGTGGCTGCCACGTATACAGCCGGTGCCACAAGCGAAATGAAAAAGACTAAAACACGAAGAATTCTTATGCTTGTCGCAATGTCAAAACGCGAATAATAATCCTCAACAGACTGAAAAAACTGGACAAATAAGGCCGGGGCAATAAGCACAAACGGTGTTCCGTCCACAATAATCGCGAATCTTCCTTCTAACAGATTACCCGCTACAACATCAGGGCGTTCTGTATGATACATAGTCGGAAACGTCGTAAAGGTTTCATCTTCAATCAGCTGCTCAATATATCCAGATTCCAAAATACTGTCAATATCTATTTTTTCCAGGCGCTGCTTCACTTCCTTCAGCACCTTTTCATCACATATTCCTTGAATGTACATGAGAGCGATATCCGTATTCGTAACAGAACCTTTTTTCATTTTTTCAACCCATAAATTCGGATTTTTAATGTATCGCCGGATCATGGAAATATTGGTTTGCAGAGACTCTGTAAACCCTTGGCGCGGGCCGCGGAATGACACCTGGGTGCTAGGCTCTTGGATGGAGCGCTGCTCTCCCCCTTGAGTGCTGCAAATCAAAGCTTCATCATGGCCATCAGCAAAAATGAGCGCATTGCCGAGCATTAACTCGGAAAAAAGCTTGTCCCAGCTCTTTTCCGCTTTCACCCCGCCCAGCGGGAGCGTTTTTTCAAGAATTTGCTGGATCGCATGAGTATTCTGGATAGACTCATCCTGTACCAATGGGTCAATTAACGACTCATGGATCGTGTTATTATCGACCAGCCCAGCAATATAGATAACAGCTAGGTGGACATGATCTTGCTCCCCGATTTTAATCTCGCGAATGATGACGTCAGAGCTGCTTCCGACTTCCTTTTTCGTTTCCGCTATATTCTTTGCCAAACTTGGAGAAATGAGAACCGGCCTTTCTTTTTCTTGCTGCTGTTCCTGATTCCTTTCGTCTGTATTCTGCTTGTCTTTTGAATCGGTATTGTTCTTTCGCTTAGAAAATAAAGGCATACACAAATACCTTTCCTTGTCGTTTTCTCATATTCTTCCTTTTAAAATTGAGATTATGCATTAGGGTTAGATGCGGTATAACTTCTCCGCCAACGATAGACACTAAAAGCGGAGGATGATGAAGCATGAAGATATTGGGCGTGACCGGAGTCATATTAATTTGTTTATTAGCTATTTCTGTATTGATGGACATGCTTCAAGGGTTCAGTTTAACAAAAGCCGTTTATAACAATATGTCCAGCTTTAAGATGACAACATTTGCGGAATGGGTCGTGCTTTTATTTTTTGTGTTAGTACTTGTGAGAGAAATGTACGTGATCTATAAATCGAAAAAAAAGAACCCCTAGAGGGGGCGCTTTTTTCAGACGATCATATTGCCGTCTATTGTATCACTGCTGTGTTTGTTGATAGTCCCTTTAAAAATGCGGTTGCCGATGATTTTGGAATTGGTTGACGTGTTTGTTTGAATAGCTGTCGCAGTGCCCGCGGAGAGGTTATTGATGGTGTTTCCTGAGATGATAGAGCCTGCAGAGCCATTGAGATAAATCACAATCGGATTCCCGGCTGTTCTGTTGACTGAAATGGTATTATCAAAAATCTCATGCACACCGGCGCTGATATAGATGGTGACCAAAAGCGGAGATCTCTCTAAGTGGTTGCCGATAATTGAGGTTTTCGCACTTGTGGAGCAATAAATGGGGTAATTTTTGAACTCTTTAAATGTATTGTTTTTGATGATGGCGCCGGCATTGTTTGTGACGGAAACAGAATATGATTCCGGCACTGCTTCAAACGCGTCAGGATTCAGTGTATTCCCTTCAATCACCGCGTTCCCTTGAGCAATCCAAATGCCCCGGCTGAATTTTCTCAGGAGATTATCTTTAATGATCATATTTCCGCCGGAAACGTTCACACCGTCAACGACTTGAATGAGACAGTTATTCAGAAAAGCGATGTCATCTGACAGCACTGCGCGAAGACCGATGCTGCGCCTTGTTTCAGACAGTCCGTTTTGAATTTGGTTTCCGTCTACCTTTACGTCGGAAGACTGGTAAACCAATATCCCTGTGTTTTCAAAGTTGCTGATTTTGTTGTTCGTCACAAGAACGCTCTTTCCCCTGACATCAATTCCAGTTGAAAATCCGGTAATGAGGTTGCCAGCGATCACTGCATCACTGGTCTCTTTTCCTTGTGATACACCGAGTCCGGTTATCCCGACTCTTGGCGCAGCCGCCACGTCTTCAGGGCGTCTCAGAATATTTCCCTTGATCACTGTTTGCGTCCCATATCCGTAGCTGATTGTATTGTCAGAGTGATTTCCTTCTATTAAAATGCCATACCCGTTAAAATTGGTCACAGAACTTGAAACGTTTCCAACAAAGTGGTTATTGCGAATTGATACATTAATCGGTTCCTCATAATCAACGTCACCTTCGCCATATCCTTCAATGTCAATTCCGAATTTCGGCGCTGTTCCATTCCCCGTTCCGGCATCTTCAATCAAGCATTCCTCCACCGTGACCATGTCACATCCGGTAATGGAAATGTTATTTCTCCTCGACCGCCGAACCTCACAGCGGCGGATGATAATTTGCTCTGACGTTCGATAATCTTGATTGGTCTTTAATCCCCTTGGGCTGACTATGATCCCATCGCCGGTAAAATCAGAAATTTTCACATCATCAATGACAACATTCGAGCATCCTTCAATACATATGCCAAAGCCCCATTCATGGGTTGACCTTATCCCTGCCGAGGCATACGTATGCTCATCCCGTTCGCCGATAATTTGTCCTCCGGAAATGGTTATATTCTCTTGCTTGCCCACATAAAATGCGGAATAACCCCACGAACTATTCGGGATCACTTTCATGATACATTCGGGGTCCATCATAATCTCAAGGTTGCCGGGAACAATGATCCCCGCGTTTCGAAACCTCTGATTAAGATCTCCGCCAAGCGTTGCGTCTATTAAATATGTTCCCTTTGGAAACCAGACAGTATGATAGCCTTTCGATACAGCTGTACTGAGGCACTGATTAATCCGTTCTGTCGAATCCGTTTTACCATCTCCAGGAACACCGAAATCCGCTGCATTTAATATGAATTCAGCCAATTGCGAGCCTCCTTCTCTATGATTACTATCATGTTACTCACAAAGGCCCGATCTGCTTGTACATTTCTCTAAAATTTTATTAAAAAAATATAAAGGAATAGTTGTGTAAGAAAATCTCACGATAAAAAGTTTAAAAATTAGGAGGAAATCACTATTTTTAGGTATTTATAATTTTTCCATTATGGAACTATTTGAAATGAGTATAAATTATATTGACACAAGTATTATATAAGAATATGATTTTTATAATACACTTTTTTTAGAAAGGGTTTGGCTGACATGGCTTCGATTGATAACGAAAGTATCATTAAAAGCGTCCCGCAAAAAGGGTTCTTTGGTCACCCGCGAGGACTATTTACACTATTTTTCACCGAATTTTGGGAGCGTTTCTCTTACTATGGAATGAGAGCAATCTTACTTTACTATTTGTATACAGAGACGGTAAACGGAGGGCTCGGCTTTGACAAGGGCACTGCGGTTGCCATTATGTCGATTTACGGATCACTCGTATACATGTCCACCATTATTGGCGGATGGCTCGCTGACCGGGTATTCGGTACCGCAAACACCGTGTTTTACGGCGGCATATTCATTATGTTCGGCCACATTGCACTCGCCTATCCGGGCAGCGCGATCGCATTCTATATCAGCATGGTGCTTATTATTGTCGGAACAGGATTATTAAAACCAAACGTTTCAAGCGTGGTTGGGGATCTTTACACGAAAGAAGACCCGCGCCGCGACTCAGGTTTCAGTATTTTCTACATGGGGATTAACCTCGGTGGTTTACTTGCACCGTTAATTGTCGGAACACTCGGACAGAAGTACAACTATCATCTCGGCTTCGGAGCTGCCGCGGTCGGAATGCTTCTCGGACTTATCGTTTTTGCTTTGACAAGAAAGAAAAACCTCGGGCTTGCAGGTTCCAATGTGCCGAATCCGCTGTCTAAAAAATCTGCGATTGGCACCGGAATCGGTGTTATCATCGTGGCGATCGCAGTGATTATCTCTGTACAAACAGGCGTGCTGACGATCAATCGTTTTATCGACCTTGTAAGTATTCTCGGTATTTTGATTCCTGTCATTTATTTCATCATCATGTTTACAAGCAAAAAAGCGGACAGCACAGAAAAATCCCGTCTTGCCGCTTACATTCCTTTGTTTATCGGTGCTGTCATGTTCTGGGCCATTCAGGAACAGGGAGCGACCATTCTTGCGGTATACGCTGATGAACGCATAAGACTTTCATTGGGCGGATTCGAACTTCAATCATCATGGTTCCAATCATTAAATCCATTGTTTGTCGTCATTTTTGCGCCAATATTCGCATGGCTCTGGATGAAGCTTGGCAAACGCCAGCCGTCTACACCAGTTAAATTCTCAATCGGAATTATTTTAGCCGGATTGTCATTTATCATTATGGTATTCCCTGCTATGCAAGGAAAAGAAGCACTCGTAAGCCCGCTTTGGCTCGTTCTCAGCTTCCTGCTTGTCGTGCTTGGAGAGCTGTGCCTGTCTCCAGTCGGTTTATCCGTGACAACGAAACTGGCCCCAGCTGCCTTCTCTGCACAGACAATGAGTATGTGGTTTCTGACGAACGCAGCAGCACAAGCGATCAATGCCCAAGTAGCCGGATTGTTTGATAAAATTCCTGAAACAATGTACTTCGGCACCATCGGTTTGATTTCTATCGTTCTTGGCGGCATTCTCCTGCTGCTCTCGCCGATGATCAAACGCGCGATGAAAGGGGTCTTATAATTAGAAACAGCCCGCGGATTTTAATCTGCGGGCTGTTTTTTTATTGATCCAGCCATTTGCTGAAGCTTTGATCAAAGGCTTCCGGTTCTTCCAGCATCGGCTGATGGCCGCTCTTTTCAAAAATAACCTTATCCACATGGGGATATAAACCGTCAACAGCATCCCATAGCGCAACAGGCGCAACCATATAATCATATCTCCCTAATCCGATATACACCGGCATACGAACATCAGCTAACCGCTGAATAAGATCAATTTGGGCAAATGTATTGCCCCATAATTCATCAATGATCGGCATATTCGTGAATACACCGTCCCATAAGGCAGCTGCATGCGGCCGCTCTTGATAAAAGCTTTTCGCTTCAGCGCGAATACACATGTGCACAAAGCGCCTTTCAGGATCTTTGTCGATGTCCTGCGGCAAATTCGCGATGTCTTTTTCAAATCGTTTCTTTCTCTCAAGGCTGGCTGTTTCCATGAAAAATGATTCGCTTTTTCGCTGTCTTTCTTCACTGTTATCAGGCGCAGTATTGAAGAGCGCCACCTTCCGAACTTGTTTGGGATATGTCCTGGCATACTCTAAAGCCATAAAAGCGTGCCCGGAATGTCCCAGGATAGTAACATCCTCAAGCTGAAGAAATGTTCTCATCCTTTCGATATCAGCCAAGACGGCATCAAGCCTCGAATCCTCCGCACGAAGCTCCCGCTTAGGCTTAGCAAATCCCCTATGGTCGACAAAGACCCATTGATATTTCTGTTTGATATCTGAGGAAAAAAGGCGCGGATAGTAAACCGCACTCCCGATCACAAGGATGGGTGCGCCCTCGCCCTCAATTCGATAAGCTAAATCAAAGCCGTCCGAGTGACAGATCCCCGCACGTTCCATTTCTCACGCCCCCTTTGTTTTCATTATATAAAAAAAGCCTGACGCATGGCGTCAGGCTATCGATATTACCGCTTTAAATCTTCCAGGGTCTTTTCCCATCTGCCCAGCACCTCTTCAGGGCTGTGAAGCTGTATACGGACACCTGAAGTCAAATCAGCGTATTTCGCAACGTCCTCCTTCACTGAAACGATGCGGCAGGAAAAACGGTCTCTATCATATTCGGCATCTTTCAAAGGCGGTAAAGGCGCGCATTCAAGCTTTACATAATAGGCCGCTCCCTTCCACCACGCCGTGAACTGTGCTTTTCCTGTGCGAAGGATGTTGGCCGAAGTCATTGTGTTTTTCCACAGAGCGATTCGGATATCAGTTCGGCTCAGCGCGATAATTTCACCCGCACTGATCATAGCGGCATGCGGCCAGCCATCCTCTGATACTGTTTGCAGAACGAAGGCCTCATGCTGCTTCTCATTCAGGCATCTCCCGTCAAGCAGCTCAAAGAGACGGTCTGACATACTGTTCACGCCGATCAAGCCTTTCGTTCCGGCACCGCCGGAACTTCAATTGCTGTTTCTGTTTCCTTTGGATCAATTTTAAACGCTGGATTGTATTTTTCGGGATTTGTAATGCTTTCCGGTTCACAGGATCTCCATGTAAAAAAGCATGTTTGGCACTGATAAACTTCCCATGCGCCTTCTACAGGCGATTTGCTCATGACTTCTCCCTTTTTTGAGTCGCATCGAGGACATGTATGCATTTCGAACATCCTTTCCTTATTTATTCATTAAGTCCATTAGTTTTTGTTCCCATTCTTTCGTTGTTAGCGGAGAATCAAGCGGCTGTGAATAATGGCCTCTTGTTTCCGGCGCAACCGGTGTAGTGGCGTCAAGAATCATTTTGTGAGTGATTCCTGATGGATTGGATCCCGGATCAAGCGGCAGGACAGATAAGTCCGGAATGATGACCGCATCGTGTTTCGGATGCATTTTGGTCGAAAGCGCCCACATGACCTGCGGAAGGTTGAATGGATCGACATCCTCATCAACGACAATGACCATTTTGCAGTAGCCGAGTCCGTGCGGCGTTGTGAGTGCGCGCATGCCGACCGCTTTCGCAAATCCGCCATAGCGGGTTTTTGTGGAAACAATCGCGATTAAACCGTGTGTGTACATGGCGTTCACTGCCACAATTTCGTTCGGATACGCTTCTTTTAACTGCTGATAAAGCGGCACGCATGTGTTAATGCCGATCATGTAATCGCATTCTGTCCAAGGCATGCCTAAGTATAAATGTTCAAAGATCGGATTGTTTCTGTGATAGACGCGTTTAATTTTGATAATCGGCATGCTGCGTCCGCCGGAATAATGGCCTGTGAATTCACCGAACGGCCCTTCATATTCGCGCTCTCCGGCAATAATCTCACCTTCAAGCACCACTTCAGCGCCCCACGGAACATCAAGATCAGACAGCTTTGATTTGACGATGCGATATGGTTCGCCTTGAATCGCACCTGCCATTTCGTATTCTGATTGATCATAGAGAAGCGGAGTCGATGCCGCCGTTGTAATGACCGGCTCACAGCCGAGCGCAATAGTGACCGGAAGGTTGATGCCGCGTTCTTCAGCTTGGCGCAGATGGATTGCAATATCGTGCTGCGGGACAGGCTGAATGCCAAGGCGGTCTTTTCCTTTGACTTGCATTCTGTAAATGCCGACATTTTGTTTGCCGAAGTTGTCAGGGTCCTCAAGATCACGGGAAATGACACATGCTTTGTCTAAATAGTAGCCTCCATCACCCTGGTTAATTCTGAAAAGAGGCAGTATATCGAACAAATTGATATCTTCTGTGATTTCATTTTCATGAAATGGCGCTGTTTCCTCACGTTTGACCGGCATCGGAAACTGGTCATAACGCTTTGCGAATTCAAAAAACTGTTCTTTTACCGGTGTGTCTTTCGGCATGCCCAGCATCATGGCATGGTTTGGCCAAGAGCCGATGACATTCATCGCAATTCGCGCGTTATGATAGCCGTAAATGTTGTTAAATAAGAGCGCAGGGCTTTTATCGCCAAGATTGCTGGCTGCCCGTGCGGCGGCCCCTAAATCCGGTTCCGGCTTTACCTCTTCATTCACTGTAAGCAGCTGTCCTTCTTTTTCAAGGGCAGCGAGAAATTCTCTGAAATCTTGATAAGCCATGATCAAGCTCCTCCTTTTTGTTTTTCAATCCCATTCCAGCGCTTCGCTTCAGGAAGCCGAATGCCGAATTGGTCCAACGTTCTGAATACAATATGGTCAACCATTTCCTCTAAGCTTCTCGGCTGATTATAAAATGCCGGCATCGGAGGAAGAATGATGGTGCCCATTTTCGTAAGCGCTAGCATATTTTCGAGATGAATTTGGTTCAAAGGCGTCTCTCTCGTTAAGAGGACGAGTTTTTTTCTCTCCTTGAGCATGACATCCGCCGCACGTGTCAGCAGATTATCCGCCATTCCGGTGCGAATGCTTGCGAGAGATTTCATGCTGCACGGCGCAACAATCATTCCATCGGTATCAAACGACCCGCTTGAAATGGCTGCCGCCTGATCCTTATGTGAGTAGGTGTATGTGGCCAGTTGTTCTACTTCTTGTAAGGTATAGCCTGTTTCGTGTTTGATCGTGACGTTTGCCCAAGGAGACACAACGAGATGGGTTTCCACTCCGGCGGCCTTCAGCCACTGCAGCAGCCTGACCCCGAAAATGGCCCCTGTTGCCCCTGTCATTCCGACAACGAGTTTCACTTTGCCCCCTCCTTTACGCTTGAATTCTGCTTTCATTTCAATCATACTCCTGATATATCCATATGAAAAATATCTATTAAATCTATATTTAATACCTAAAAGGTATGATAAGGAGGCGCTTTCTTTTGGATATTCGCCAGCTTCGATACTTCATTACCATTGCCCAAGAACAGAAAATCACGTCCGCAGCCAAAAAGCTTCACATGGCGCAGCCGCCTTTAAGCAGGCAGCTCAAACAGCTGGAGGACGAACTTGGTGTTGTCCTGTTTGACCGGAACAAGAAAAAACAAATGACTCTTACATATGAAGGAGCTGTTTTTCTAAAAAGAGCAAAAGAGATTCTGCACAGGTTTGAGGATGCCGTCATTGAGGTACAAGAGCTGAAGGAGGAGGTAGCCGGCACGCTGGCCGTAGGTTCAACGATTTATTGCGCCGCTTTGATGCTCGAAAAAGTAACACAAATCAAAGAGAGATACCCGCACCTCACCTTTAACATTTGGGAAAATGAGCCCGCGACGCTGTTAGAGCTGCTGGAAAGCCGTCAAATCGATGCCGCGGTCACGACAACACTGATCAAAAGTGACACAGTACAATTCAAGCAGCTTGATGACATTCCATGTGTGCTCGTGCTTTCAGACGAAGCCGGATATCCGTGCGGAGACACCATTAAGATGGAGGACATTCCTTCATTTCCGCTGATCCTGCTGCGGCCTGTCAACGGAAAAGGCGTCTATAATCAGGTCATGAATGAATTTCATCGTTTGAACCTGGAGCCGCGCATTGTTTGTGAATGCCACGACTCTGCAACTTTGCTCAGCCTCGTGTCATCCGGATTCGGCGCGTCTATTTTGCCCGTCACAATGATTCCCGTTCATATGAGAAATCACGTTCACACCGTCCATATCGAAAATAATCCCTTCATTATGACACCGGCTGTCATGTGGAGAACGGACAGTTATTTGCCTAAACCGGCACAGCAATTTTTGGATTTATTTTAAAAGATTTTGCCTTATGAAAACCAATTACTTGACTCATACTAAAAAAAAGTTATCCTTTAGATTTGTAAGCTATTTTTTTATTTCAATAAAATCAACCAGAAAAGTGGGGAATAAGATGAAAAAAGCATTATTGGCTTTATTCATGGTCGTAAGTATTGCAGCTCTTGCAGCTTGCGGAGCAGGAAATGACAATCAGTCAAAAGATAATGCCAAAGATGGCGATCTTTGGGCTTCAATTAAGAAAAAAGGTGTGCTCACAGTCGGAACGGAAGGAACATATGAGCCGTTCACTTACCACGACAAAGACACTGATAAATTGACTGGCTATGATGTCGAAGTTATCACAGAAGTCGCAAAACGCCTCGGGCTTAAAGTCGACTTTAAGGAAACACAGTGGGACAGTATGTTTGCCGGCCTGAATTCCAAACGGTTTGACGTTGTTGCCAACCAAGTCGGAAAAACAGATCGTGAAGACAAATATGATTTCTCAGATAAATACACAACATCAAGAGCCGTTGTCGTAACGAAAAAAGACAACAACGATATTAAGTCTGAAGCAGATGTAAAAGGAAAAACGTCAGCTCAATCACTGACAAGCAACTACAACAAATTAGCTACAAATGCCGGCGCTAAAGTAGAAGGCGTTGAAGGTATGGCGCAGGCCCTTCAAATGATCCAGCAAGGCCGCGTCGATATGACATACAACGATAAGCTTGCCGTATTGAACTACTTAAAAACATCTGGCAATAAAAACGTGAAAATCGCGTTTGAAACAGGTGATCCTCAGTCAACATATTTCACGTTCCGTAAAGGAAGCGGCGAGGTTGTTGATCAAGTCAACAAAGCATTAAAAGAAATGAAAGAGGACGGGACTCTTTCTAAAATATCTAAAAAATGGTTCGGCGAAGATGTTTCTAAATAATCTGCCGGCATTGACGCTTGGCACGGCGATCCCGTGGGATCTGGTGCAGCAGTCATTCTGGCCGATACTTTCAGGGGGAATCTACTATACGATTCCCCTTACGATTCTTTCCTTTATATTCGGAATGATCCTGGCGCTGATTACGGCGCTTGCCAGAATGTCGAAAGTGAGACCTTTGAGATGGGTGTTCAGCGTATACGTATCCGCAATACGCGGCACTCCTCTTCTCGTTCAATTGTTCATCATTTTCTATCTGTTCCCGGCCTTTAACGTCACATTAGATCCATTTCCAAGCGCAGTTATCGCCTTTTCTTTAAACGTCGGCGCCTATGCATCTGAAATCATTCGGGCATCTATTTTATCCGTGCCGAAAGGGCAATGGGAAGCCGGCTACACAATTGGCATGACACATCAAAAAACGCTGTTCCGCGTCATTTTGCCGCAGGCGTTTCGTGTGTCGATCCCGCCATTATCCAATACCTTTATCAGCCTGATTAAAGATACATCCCTCGCCTCTCAAATTCTGGTCGCTGAGCTGTTCAGAAAAGCCCAGGAAATCGGCGCGCGGAATCTTGATCAAATTTTAGTGATCTATATTGAAGCAGCCTTTATTTATTGGATTATCTGCTTCCTGCTCTCACTCGTCCAGCATGTCATCGAACGGCGTCTTGACCGCTACGTGGCCAAATAAGGAGGTTCCGAGTATGCTTACCGTTAAAGGATTAAACAAATCATTCGGTGAAAATGAAATTTTAAAAAAGATAGATATGAAGATTGAAAAAGGAAAAGTCATCGCCATACTTGGGCCTTCAGGTTCAGGGAAAACGACGCTGCTTCGCTGCCTGAACGCTCTGGAGATCCCGAATCGCGGAGAGCTTGCATTTGATAATTTCTCCATCGATTTCTCTAAAAAGGTGAAACAGGCGGATATCCTAAAGCTTCGCCGAAAATCCGGAATGGTGTTTCAGGCGTATCACCTGTTCCCGCACCGCACAGCCCTCGAAAACGTGATGGAGGGCCCTATTCAGGTGCAAAAACGGAACAAAGAGGAAGTCAGAAAAGAAGCGATTCAGCTTCTTGATAAAGTCGGATTGAAGGACAAAATGGATTTATATCCGTTCCAGCTTTCCGGCGGCCAGCAGCAGCGCGTCGGCATCGCCCGCGCACTGGCGATTCAGCCTGAGCTCATGCTGTTTGACGAACCGACCTCAGCGCTTGATCCCGAGCTTGTCGGAGAGGTGCTGAAGGTTATCAAAAACTTGGCCAATGAAGGCTGGACCATGGTCGTCGTGACCCACGAAATCAAGTTCGCGCAGGAAGTTGCGGATGAAGTCATCTTCATCGACGGCGGCGTTATCGTGGAGCAAGGACCGCCGGAGCAAATTTTCTCCGCACCAAAAGAAGAACGGACACAGCGGTTCTTGAACCGGATTTTGAACCCGCTGTAATAAGAAAAACAGGGCGCCTGCGCCCTGTTTCAGATTATTGACAAAATCCTAAAACGATTTTCGTTTTAGGATTTTGTGATTTTCAGCGTGATTGAAAACCTTTGAAGTCTAGGAAGGCCGAGCATTGGAGCACAGCGAATGTTAAATTCGTGAGCACCGAAGAACAGGCCTGACAACGAATGCAAGGGTTTGCCAACACGCTGAAACAGGGCGCCTGCGGCGGCCCTGTTTTTTTGTTAAGCCCCTTTCGCCTATTCCGCCCTTCTGTCAGATGTGCTACAATGACAATCGACTGATTTTTACGAAAGAAGGGACCTCACGTGAAGCAAGAACTTGTTCTGCGCTGGACATTTTATTTTGCCGGTTTGATCATTTTGGCTTTTGGTGTATCCCTGACGATAGAAGGAAAAGCACTCGGCATTAGTCCGTGGGATGCATTTCATTACAGCCTGTTTCAGCACTTCGGGCTTACCGTCGGCCAGTGGTCCATCATTATTGGAGCGCTCATCGTCGGATTCACGTCATTGTTTACGAGAGCTTGGCCGAAAATTGGGGCCCTCCTGAATATGGTGCTCATTGGTGTATTTATAGATTTTTTCAATTTCATTCTGCCTGCCCCCTCGACCTACACAGGCTCGATCATCGTCTTCTCTCTAGGCGTGGTGCTGATCGGTTACGGCGTCGGTGTTTATGTATCAGCAGGGCTTGGCGCGGGGCCGCGTGATTCACTGATGATGCTGATTACCGAAAAAACCGGCTGGAATGTGCAATGGGTGCGGAACGGCATGGAAATAACCATTTTGTTTGCGGCATGGGGCATGGGCGGGCCGATCGGTTTTGGCACCATTTTGACCGCCATCCTCACAGGACTTATTTTGCGCTTTTCATTGCCCCAGTCAATCCAGTTGCTGAATTATGCTGTGGCAAGGCGGACCGCCGCTGTGAAAGCATCTCCGCCTGTCCACTAAAACAAAGCCGCCTTGGCTTTGTTTTTTTATTTTCTCCTCTATATGAGTCTTGTGGAAGTATGATAGGATGGTTTTGACAATCTTTTGCAGACGGAGGATCTAGAATGAAGATTTACGGAATTTATATGGACCGCCCGCTTTCACAGGAAGAAAATGAACGGTTCATGACTTTCATATCACCTGAAAAACGGGAGAAATGCCGGAGATTTTATCATAAAGAAGATGCTCACCGCACCCTGCTGGGAGATGTGCTCGTTCGCTCAGTCATAAGCAGGCAGTATCAGTTGGACAAATCCGATATCCGCTTTAGCACGCAGGAATACGGGAAGCCGTGCATCCCTGATCTTCCCGACGCTCATTTCAACATTTCTCACTCCGGCCGCTGGGTCATTGGTGCGTTTGATTCACAGCCGATCGGCATAGATATCGAAAAAACGAAACCGATCAGCCTTGAGATCGCCAAGCGCTTTTTTTCAAAAACAGAGTACAGCGACCTTTTAGCAAAAGACAAGGACGAGCAGACAGACTATTTTTATCATCTATGGTCAATGAAAGAAAGCTTTATCAAACAGGAAGGCAAAGGCTTATCGCTTCCGCTTGATTCTTTTTCAGTGCGCCTGCACCAGGACGGACAAGTATCCATTGAGCTTCCGGACAGCCATTCCCCATGCTATATCAAAACGTATGAGGTCGATCCCGGCTACAAAATGGCTGTATGCGCCGCACACCCTGATTTCCCCGAGGATATCACAATGGTCTCGTACGAAGAGCTTTTATAAATGGCTCATCAACAGCTTGACACCGCGCTCAATATCTTCCGTTTTCACATTGGAAATATTGATTTTTAATAGATTTTCTTTCGGATAATCTGATAAATAATGACGGTCTATCGCCTCAAGGAGAACCCCTTGTTTTTTCAGTCTATGAATCACTCTTGAGGCGGGCAGATCCTGAGGAAGCACCAGATGGGTGTGCATACAGGGTGCCTGCCCGCTGGAGAACGTAAAGCGTCCGCTTCCCAGCTGCCTGTGAGTTCGAATGGCTTGATGTAGCCTCAGCGACCGCTCTTTATAAGAATCTCTGATTTTCTCCTTATGCCTGCCGTACATACCGCTTTTCAGGTAAATCTCCAATGCCGCTTGAGAAATCATCGAACAGTCGATGTCGTTCAGTTTTTTGTACGCATAGAACGTGTCAGTCAGCGCTTCGGGCAAAACAGCCGCCCCCACGCGAAGGCCGGGGAATATCATTTTCGAGAAGCTTTTCAAATAGATGACATGTGAGGACAGATCATATGCGTACAGCGGATCTGCCTTTTTATTTTCCTCCAGATCACCGAGGTAATCATCCTCAACGAGGTAGACATCATACGCTTCTGCCAGTCTCACAAGCTCCTGTTTATCACGCTCTGACAATGAGCACCCAAGCGGGTTATGGAAGCGCGGCATCGTATAAAAAAATTTAATCGATTCTGTTTGAAATAACCGCTCAACCCCGGCTATATCAAGCCCTTCTTCCGTTCGTTTCACCCCGATGGCGGGAATCCCAAGCGTCTCAAGCTGTTCGACCATCAAATGGTAGCCCGGCTGTTCAATGGCGATCTTTTCTTTCCCATTTGGAAATGGCATGGCACAAAGCAGAGATAACGCCTGCTGGACACCTGATGTAATGAAAATATGCCGTTCATCCGCAAATACCTGTTGAGTGGCCAAGAGCTTTCGGAGAACACGGATGAGTGATGGAAGCCCCTTTGGCGTCCCATAAATAAGTATCAATCGCTTTGTTGATGCAGTGCTGAAAATCAAGATACGGAAACACATTTGGGTCCGGCGCAGATGTGGCAAAATCGATGGGGCCAGGCTGCCCGCTTTTGGCTTTTCCCGTCTTTTTCACAATATAGTAGCCGCTTTTCGGAACGGAATAGATAAGGTGGCGTTTTTCCAGCTCCTGCAGCGCGCGGATCACTGTGCTTTTGCTGACTTGGTAGCGGGCGGACAGCTGACGGATAGATGGAAGCCTGTCTCCTTCTTGATAGGAGGTGCTTTGCATCATCTCCTCTATCCTCGTTACTAGACTCATATATTTCTCCATGCCTTCTCCCCCTGTTTTGTACCGGTACAGTTCATTGTTTTTCTCATTGTACCGTTCTGACCGCGGCCATACAATAAAGGGAGCGACCGGCGCTGCAATTCAGGTAAAGGAGCCATTCCCATTATGGTTAAACATCAGCAAGCCCCCGCTTATATAGCGGCTATTTTATATTCGTTCATTATCGGTTTATCCTTTCTATTCGTAAAAATCGCACTGCAAACAGCAGAGCCGTTTGATATTTTGGCGCATCGGTTCACCATTGCGTTTGCTGCGGCCACTGTACCGATCTTATTCGGCTGGGTAAAGCTATCAATCCGCGTAAAGGACGTCATTGCCATTTTGCCGCTCGCCCTGCTGTATCCCGCGTTATTTTTCAGCTTTCAGGCATTCGGCCTTGTGTACTCGTCCTCCTCTGAAGCGGGAATTATTCAGGCAGCCATTCCGATTTTCACGATGGTCTTTGCCGCTTATGTTTTAAAGGAACGCCCAACGTGGACCCAAAAGGGGTTCACGGTTTTATCCGTTGCCGGCGTCATGTTTATTTTTGTGATGAAAGGCGTTGACGTGGAATCAGCCAGCTTAAAAGGGTCTTTGCTGATCCTATTGTCCGCTTTGTCTTCAGCGATGTACAATACTGCTGCCAGAAAAATGACGCAGCGGTTCAAGCTGACCGAGCTCACCTACATCATGTCAGCCATCGGCTTTGTCGTCTTCAACGCCATCGCCCTTGTGCGTCACGGAGCGGCGGGAACAGTCGGCACTTATTTTCTGCCGTTCCGGGAGCCCGGCTTCGTTCTCGGCATTGTGTATTTGGGCGTGCTGTCTTCACTTGTTACTTCGTTTCTGTCTAACTATACGCTGTCGCGAATTGAGGCGTTTAAAATGAGCGCTTTTAATCATGTATCTACCATTGTGACGATGATTGCAGGAGTTGTGATTCTCAAAGAAAGCCTGGCCTGGTATCATCTTGCCGGGGCTGTTTGTATTATGATTGGCGTGGTGGGGAGCAATATCAATCTGGAGAAAAAAACAAAGCGCCCTGGTATGCCTGCAAAAAAATGAGAAATTATGCTAGACTGAAAGGAAAAACATGGTTAGAGGTGTAGGTTTACCGTATGATTCAATATGCTAATGAAAGTATCAATCTTCCAGGAGAAATTGCTTTTAAGGATGTAAGAGAAATCTTTTTTTATCAAATCGCAAAAATATCATGCTTTTACTTTCTGTTGTTTTGCGCCATATTTGCTGCAGTTAACTTCATTAACGGATGGCCCCGTATCGTTTATGGCAGTGACGCGCTTAACTTATTTATGAACAGTATGTTGATTATCGTGATGTCCGTTCTGTTTACACTGCTGCTCCTCCTGCTTCTATATGTGAAGTTTTCCAGAGCATACAAGAAGAACGAACGGATGAAATCTAAAAGAACATATACTCTAAATCAAGAAGGAATTCGTATATGTTCTAAAAAATATGACCTCATTTTCAATTGGGATGAAATCACAGCTGTTTTCGAATATAAAAATATCTTCAGGGTCAATACATCAAGTGGCCAATATATTGAGATCCCAAAACGTTTTTTTCATTCCAAAGAGGAAATAAACAGATTCAAGGAGATTATCCTTAAAAATACCGGAACAAAAAAACTCAAATTTAAAAAGGATCAGCATTGACAGTGCTGATCCTTTTATATTGATTGGTGGGTTTCTTTTGCCTTTTGTTTATCTAAAAACGGCACCAGCTCTATTACAGCCGATAAACCCACAAACACGATGCACACAGCGACAATCAGCAAATAACCATGAGTCATGTCAAAAAACAAACCGCCCGCATACACGCTGAGAGCTCCGGCAACCTGATGGATAAAGAAATTGATGCCTAACAGCGATCCGATCAATCCTGTTTGATAGCTTTCCGAAATTGACGCCGCGGTCAGCGGGATCACGCCTGTGTAACTGAGCCCGAATAACAGAATAAAGCCAAAATACCAAAGTTCGCTGTGATGAATTCCGAGAATGGGAATGAGCAGGCAAATCAGGCTGAGCAGCCGAATGACAAATAAGATGGATAGCATGACGCTTCTGCTCCCGAGGAGATCGGACAGCCAGCCCGCCAATAATCCGCCAATGATGATAAACGCCCCGAACGCGGCCATCATTCCGTTGACATGAGAGACATGCGCATCCTTCAGTATCGGGACGAGGTGAGCATCAATAATTCCCATTGTAAATCCGCAAGTAAACACGCCGAAGTACAGGATATGAATGAGGCGGGATTGCTTCATCACGTTCCAAAACCCCCGCCAATCATAAAATTTTTTCACAGACTCCACTTGCGCATGTGGCGGGTGCTTCATCCCAAAGACGAGGAGCGGCAGCAGAACAGCCGCCATGACGATTCCCAAAATCGTATAGGTGCTCTGCCAGCCGGCATGATACGGAGCCGCAGCCCAAATGGGCGAGAGAAGCAGCAGGCCCGCAGAGTTGGCATTGGTCAAAATAGCAAGCGCCAGACCTTTGTGTGTGTCAAACCAACGGCTGATGAAGTACTGGGTCGTCACGCCGACCGCGCAGGAATAGCCGATTCCGCCAAGCACACCGTAAATGGCGGAAAACACATGAACATTCGGTGAATAAGGAAGCACCAAAAAGCTTGCGCTGATGCAGACAGCTCCAAGTGCCATAATTTTTCTGACACTGAAACGGTCGATAAAAAAACCGACAAAAAACTGGACGATGCCGGTTGTGATCATAAAAATGCTGACAGAAACCGAAATCAGCGACCTGTCGGCATGGAAGGCATCCGCCATTGGCAACATAAAAAATTGAAAGGAATTTCTGAATGAGTTCATTCCGATGGCGAAAACAAACGTAAACAGCAATACAAACCATTTCATCCTGGGAGACGTGCGCATGTTTCGACCTGCCTTTATTTGAGTATTTCGACTATTATACCATGCAGAAATTGGCATTCAACACAAAAAAAGCGGAACAGCCGAAGCTGTCCGCTTTTGATCACGGTTGAATGATCGGATGCTGATTCAAGATCGCAAAAATCCGTTCTGCGACTTCTTCCGTTTGTGACAGCAGGAACATGTGCCCGCCGTCAAATTGATGGAATGTGATGTCTTTTGCCCACTTCTTCCAGCCTTCCGCATCTCGTATGCATTTTTTATCATCAAGCCCGTTAAAGACATGAACAGGCGACTGGATCTGGGCCAGATCGTAAAGCTCAAATTGTTCAAGAGCCCGGTAATCTGATCGGAAAGAAGGCAGGAAAAAGGACATGACCTCCTTATTTTCAACAAGCTCTGCGGGCATTCCGCCTAATTGGATAATATGATCGAGAAACTGATCATCAGGCAGGTGGGACACTTTCTTCCGCTGAATATGAGGCGGCTGGATTGCAGAAATGATAACCGCCTGCGGAAAGACGCCTTCACGCTCAAGCTTTTGCGCCAGCCTGAAGGTGATCATTCCGCCCATACTGTGTCCGAACAGCACAAACGGCCGATCAGGGCGAAGGTTCAGTTCTTGCTTGTACAAATCCGTCAGCTCTTCGAGATCCTCAATAGCTGACGTTTGATTCGTGCCGTGTCCCGGCGGCTCGGCAGCGAGCATCTCGCACTCCCCCTGCAAAAAAGCATGGAGAGGGCGAAACGACGCCGAGTAGCCGCCGGCAAACGGAAAACAGATGAGCTGCGTTTTTTCCGACGCATCAAATGATTTGAAGAGTTGGCTCATTGGCTGTCTCCTCCTTTCATCACTTCATTTATGAAACCGTTACGGTTTGTGTATTAAGAAATTCGAGCAAAATCCCGGCATTCCTATCTAGCGTTTCGCCCTGCAGCATTTCTGCGTGTGTTCCGAAGCCTCTTTTCATACGGTAAGCACCTGTTGTAGCTTCTTCCCATGATGCAAGCCATTCCGGCATGTCAAAATCAGCGCCGGAAGTCAACAGATCAATATCTGCTTTCACCTGGCCTGTGCTGATCAGGTTGACGTAGTATGAGTAAAAGGCATGTGTTTTTTGCTTGAGGCCTTGTTTGACGGCTTCGCTGTTGAGCGCTTCATTGTCCCGATTGACATTCATCAACGCTTCGACATCACTTTCAACCGTGCGTCCGTCCAGATCACTGACACCTTGTTTTTTATAGGAATCGACCATGATGATCCGCTGAACAATACGGCCTTGTTCCTCAAGCTTTTTCGCAGCTTCAAACGCCAGGCTGCATCCCGCTGAATATCCAAACAATGTTAAAGGCCCTTCCGGCTGCAGCTTCTGGATCAAATCCGCATAGCGGTCAAGCCGGTCTTCCTCCTCAATAAAATCAAAGGCGCACAGCTTGTATGACGGCAAGCGGCTGGACAGATTTTGGTACATAAGGCCATAGCCCAGAACCGGCGGGAATGCGAAAATGATCCGCTCCTGATCCTGATTCATTATCGTTACATCCTGCAAGCCATCAGGGCCCCCGTTTTTCACATACGCTGAAATGCCGGCGATCGTCGGCGCTTCAAATAAAAGCTTTACAGGAAGATCAATCCCAAGCTCTTTCTTGATGCGGGAAGCGGCGGTCATGGCCTTTAAGGAATGCCCTCCGAGCGCAAAGAAATCGTCATGAATGCCAATTTGCTTTCTGCCGAGAACCTCAGACCAGATTTGTGCGATTGTTTCTTCCATCTCGTTCCGCGGTCCAATCCATTCTTCCGCCAGCTGATCCTGATCAGGTTTTGGGAGCAGCCGTTTATTGACTTTCCCGTTCGTCGTTAAAGGAAGCTCATCCAAGAAGGTAAAGGTTTGCGGCACCATATAAGCAGGAAGCTGTTTTTTCAGGTGCGCCTTCACGTCCTCAGCTGAAAGCTGCGTCCGGTTCACAAGGTAGGCATTGATTGATGCATCGCCAGACTCAGGGCGGTCCGCCACAACGACCGCATCTTTCACACCTGGGTATTCCTGCAGCTGCTTTTCGATTTCTTCAAGCTCAATCCGGTGTCCGCGTATTTTGACCTGGTCGTCAATACGGCCGGCGTATTCAATCGTTCCATCCGGCAGCCAGCGCGCTAAATCCCCTGTGCGGTAAAGCGTTTCTCCCGGCTTGAACGGGTTCTTAATAAACTTTTCCTTCGTGAGGTCAGCACGATTTACATATCCTTTTGACACGCCCATTCCGCTGATGCACAGTTCACCGATCGCCCCGAATGGCTGGAGCTGGCTTTGCTCGTTCAGAATATAAACACTGGCATTGCTGATCGGCTTTCCAATCGGCAATGAGGAGATGGAATCCGGCAGATCATGCACGACGTGAGCTGTCGCAAACACTGTTCCCTCAGTCGGCCCGTAGCAGTTAATCAGCTTGCCCGGCCCCATGACCCGCAGCGCTTTTCTGACATGAGGCACTGAGGCGCGCTCTCCGCCGAATAATATACAGCGAAGCCCCTTCATCCAATCCTCTCCCGCATCCGTGAGAAGATTAAATAGTGCGGTTGTCGCAAACATGACATTGACATTCTCTTGCAGAATCAGATCTGTGAGCCGTTCTGTATCAAGCAGCGTATGTTCGTCTGCGATAATGAGCCGTGCCGCATTCAGCATAGAAGCATAGAAATCAAAGGTAAATGCGTCAAAGGCGTAATTCGAAACAGACAAGAACGTATCCTGATCAGAAAATGCCATGTAGTCTACATGCTTGACCAAACCTTGAATATTGGCATGAGTGGTCATATTGCCTTTTGGCTTTCCGGTTGTGCCGGACGTGTACATGATATATGCCGGATCATTAGGATCAATCGCGGTTGCAGGATCGCTTGCCTGTTCTTCAAACCGTGTTTGATCATCAATGAAGAGCGTTGTGCCTGTATACGGCAGCTCAGCCGCTTGTTCTTTCATCTCCTGATGCGTCAGAAGACAGGCTGCCGCACTGTCAGCCAGCATATACGAGATTCGGTCCTCTGGCAGCTTCGGATCAACTGGCAGATAGGCTGCTCCCGCCTTTAATACACCGAGAATGCCGATCACCAATTCAAGTGAGCGCTTCGTGTACAGCGCTACAACAGAGCCTTTGCCCGCACCGTGTTTTTGCAGCCGGCGTGCAAGGCGGTTCGCTTCCTCATCTAATTCGCGATAAGACAGGGTCTGGCCGGAATACGTAAGCGCAGGCGCATCCGGATTGACGTTCACTGCTTCCTTGAACCAATCCGTCAGAGGCTTTGTTTCATGAGCTTGAGCAGGCGGGTTTAAGCCGGTTAGCAAAAATTCTCTCTCCCTGTCGTCAACGAGGTTGATCGTGCTGACAGGCTGATCCGGATTCTGGATGAGCTGCTGAATTGCTGTGAGAAGCTGAGATTTCAAGCGCAGGATAAACGCCTCATCAAACACATTCTCATTATAGGCAAGCTTAATCAGCATCTCATCTCCCGGGGAAGCCATCAGGTTGAGATCATAATTCGACTTCTCAAAAACATGAACATCCACCATATCAAAGCCGTTTTCACTGCTTTCTTCATTTTTCGCATCCTGAAGCGGATAGTTCTCAAAAACAATGATGTGGTCAATCAGTTTCGGCTGATCGGCCTGGCTTTGGATGTCATAAAGCGGCACATATTGGTGCGGCTCAGACTGCAGCGATTGCTCCTGCAGCTGCTTGAGCAAGCCGTTAAATGTGATACCCTCAGACAGCTTCACACGTCTCGGGACAACGTTGATAAACAGCCCGACCATATGTTCAACGCCTTTGATTTCCGCGGGACGCCCTGAAACAACTGTACCGAAAGCCAAATCGCCAGACTGCTGATAGCGGCTGATCAATACGCTCCAGACTGCCTGCAGCGCCGTACTTAAAGTGGTATGCTGCGATTTTGCAAGCTCAGTAAAAGCCTTTGTTTCCGCCTCCGACAGTGAAAAGAGCAGCTCTTTCGGCTCATAGCCGTCCTTTTGTTTCTTTCTTTGCTCCGCAAACGTCGTTTGTCCTTCAAAGTCCTCTAAATACTCTCGCCAGTAACGCAGTGATGCTTGTTTATCCTGCTTTTCAAGCCACTTGATGTAGTCTTTATACGGTTTGACGGGCGGCAGGCTGTACGGCTTTTGTTCGCGCAGAGCATTGTATACCTTAAATAGATCCTGTACGACGATGCCGAAGCACCATCCGTCCAAAATAATGTGGTGGTAGCTCCACACCCATTCAAAGCTTTCTTCAGCTTTCTTGAAAATGGCTGCCCGCATCGGAATATCCCGCGTCAAATCAAAACCCCTGATCTTATCCTGTTCTTTGTACTCATTGATTTTGGCTGTTTGCTCGCTGCCCGTTAAGTGTGTCAGATCGATTTCTTCTATTTGGAACTGCCGTTTTTTCAATACGACTTGGACAGGCCTTTTTACTTTTTCGTGAATGAACACGGTACGAAATACATCGTACCGGTCCATGATCACATTCATGCTTTCTTCAAGACATTTGATATTCAAGCTGCCTTTTACTTTCATCGTGATTTGTTCAAGGTAAAAGCTTTGGCCGGGATTCAGGATGGCATGAAAAAGCATCCCTTCCTGCATCGGCGATAGGTAATACATATCTTGAACCTGATCCTTGCTAAATTGACTCATATGTTTCGCTCCCGCCTTCTGTAATTCCCTTGCGTTTTATTTTAAATTCTCCTCAAGCATGTCAAAGATATCTCCCATCTCGTCCATTTCAAGGTCTTCGGCGCTGAAGTCGCTTGGTGTGAATTCCTTGTCTTCTTTTTCCGTGCAATGGCGGATTAGCATCAGGAGGTTTTCTTTAAACCGTTCCATTTGCTCCTCGACTGTAGCTCTTTCAAACTCCTTCTCATTGTAGGAGCAGGAAAGCACAAACTGGCCGTTTCTGATCATGCCGCTGAAGCTTAAAGCGTACAGCGCCTCTGATTCTCCGCTTACTTGGCGCCCCATATCGAAAGCGGATGGTTCAAAGAAATCGGTTTTGACTTCACTGTCGAATTGGCCCAAATAGTTGAAGCTGATCTCCGGTGTGAAGCCCTTTGTTTCCGCTGTTTCTGTGAAATAACGAAGAATGCCGTAGCCAACACCTTTGTCGGGAATGCGGCGCAGGTTTTCTTTGACTGTTTTGATCACAGCCGAGGCATCTGCGTCAGATATGTCGAGCACAACAGGGTATTGTGCCGTAAACCAGCCGACCGTTCTGGAGATATTCACATTCGGGATGATGTCCTCCCGGCCGTGTCCCTCAAGGTTAATGCCAATTTTGGCACCCTTTGTCCATTCTTTCATTGTCAAACCGAGCGCACTGAGAAGAATATCGTTGATTTCAGTTCCATATGGCTGATGAACATCTGTTAAAAGATGCTTAGTGTCTTCTTCCGTTAATTCACATAGGACGGATGATGTATCCTTGACGATCCGCTGCTCTGTTTCACAATCCTTCGGTAAAGGAGAAACCTGTTCAGCGGCAATTTGCGACCAGTATTCAGCCTGCTGTAAAAGATGCGCTGATTGGCTGAATGCCGCCAGTTCTTCCGCCCAGTCCTTGAAGGAGTTTGTTTTTTGCGGGAAGACAAGGCTCTCTTCTTTCTCAGCCTGCATGTAGCCTGAAGCAAAGTCTTCAAGCAAAATCCGCCATGACACACCGTCGACCACGAGATGGTGTACAGCAATGAGCAGGTGATCCCCAGCTTCTGTGCGATATTGCTCCGCCTTTAAAAGCGGCCCGGTTCTCAGATCGAGACTGCTTTGCAGCTTGTTCGCGAGAATCTTAATCTGGCTTCTCAGCATCTCTTCATCAGAGCCGTACAGATCCACGATTTCGAAGCTGACCTTGCTCTCACCGATCGGTTTATACGCCTGAACGATGTCCCCGTTTTCCTCACGATAGACCATGCGGAGCGCGTCATGATGCTCGATCAGCGCCTGCAATGTTTTCTCCACCCGTTCAGGATCAAAGCCCTTCTTGGCGTGAAGCATCACAGATTGGTTCCAGTGGTGCTTGTTCGTGAAGTTCTTTTCAAAGAACCAGCGCTGGATCGGCGTCAGGATGACTTCGCCCTCTACCGGGCCTTGGTCTGCCTGTTTGCCTTCGGCACGCTCTACATATTGGGTCAGCTCTTCGATCGTCGGATGCTGGAAGAGATCTTTCATTTCCAGCTTCCAGCCGTGCTGGTTCAAGCGGCTCGCCATTTGAATTCCTTTGATGGAATCTCCGCCAAGCGAGAAGAAATTGTCGGTGACACCGACTTCAGACATTCCAAGCACGTCCTGCCAGATGCCGGCAAGCAGATCTTCCATGTCGGTCGTCGGCGCTTTGTATTCTCCGCTTCCCGCTTCGATGTCCGGCTCAGGCAAGGCTTTGCGGTCCACTTTGCCGTTTGCCGTAACCGGAAGCTCGTTCAGCGTCACCCAGAACGCCGGGATCATGTAATCCGGCAGGGTTTCCTTCAGTGCTGATTTCAGTGCTTCTATGTCAGCTGATTCCGGTGTGACATACGCCGCGATCGCTGTGTTGCCGCCTTTATCTTTGACAGCTGTCACCGCCGCATCCTGCACCTCAGAAAGCTGGGCGAGCTGGACTTCAATTTCTGAGAGCTCGATCCGGTAGCCGCGGACCTTGACCTGCTGGTCGATCCGGCCGATGTATTCGATGCCGCCGCCCGTCCATTTCACCAAATCGCCGGTGCGGTACATGCGCTCACCCGGCACAAACGGATCAGCGACAAACCGCTTCGCGGTTTCGTCTTCTCGATTCAGATAGCCGCGTGCCAGTCCGCGCCCCGCCACGCAAAGCTCTCCGGCTACGCCTTCCGGCTGCACCTGATTGCCCTCGCCGAGAATGTATACTCTCGTATTGGCAATGGCCCTTCCGATGGAAAGCGAGCCTTCCTCCGGATGGATTTCTGCGCTTGTGGCAACGACCGTATTCTCTGTCGGCCCGTAGTTATTGACGAGTGTGTACGGCTTTTTCACTGCGCGCTTCAGCTTGTCTCCTCCAGTAAGCAATACGCGAAGTGATGTGTTCTCAAGCTCCATGAACTGTTCCGCAAGCTGTGTCGGCAGGAACGTGATCGTTACGCCGTTCGTTTCAAAATAATCGTTCAGGCGGACGATATCGAGGCGGATCGCTTCATCAATGACGTGAAGCTCGGCACCGATCGTCCAGGTCGGGAACATCTCCCAAATGGAAGCGTCGAACCCAAAGCCCGCGTACTTCGCACTGCGGTCCTCCGCTGTCATGCTGAACGCGTCGTGGTGCCAGAAGCACAGGTTCACAAGCGCATGGTGCTCGACCATGACACCCTTCGGCTGTCCGGTCGTTCCAGACGTGTAAATCATGTACGCCAAGTTCTCCGCGGTTACAGCGGTTTCTGGATTTTCCTCGTCGTTTTCATCAAGCGGCAGGCTTAGAATCGTGCGGCTTCCGTCGAGAAGAATGACATCTCCCGTATAGCTGTCCGGCACTGAAATGCCTTCCTGTTTCAAGAGAAGCTTCGCGCCGCTGTCCTGTAAAATATACTCAATCCGCTGATCCGGATAGTCAGGATCAATCGGCACAAACGCCGCTCCGGCTTTCAAGACGCCGAGCACCGCGGCGGACATTTCAAGCGACGGCTTCGTGAGAATGCCGACACGGTCATCCGGGCTGATGCCGCAGTCCATCAGAATCCGCGCGAGACGATTCGCCTTCGCATTCAGCTCGCCGTACGTCCAAGACTGGCCGTTGTATGTGACAGCCGGGCGGTCTTTGTGGCGCTGGACAGTCTCTTCGAATAGCTGATGAACAGTTTTGTCTGTCGGCACAGGCAGCGCTTTGCCCTTCCATGCCTCAAGAAGTGCTTGTTTTTCTGTCTCGGTGACGAGTGACAGGCTGGAAAGCGGCTGGTTCGGGTTATCCGCAACAGCCTTTAGTAGCCGCAGAACGTATTCGCTCCATTTTTCAGCTGTTTCTTTTGCGAACAGATCTGTCGCATATTCGAGCTGCAAGCCAATGCCATTTTCATCAGTAAATCCGCCCAGTGTCAGATCAAACTTAGAAGTTCCCTGATGAGCCTCATAAGGTGAAATGCTCAGATTTTGCAATGTAAGCTGTTCTTTATCAGGGTTTTCTGTCGTCACCATCACATTAAACAATGGGTTTCGGCTCATATCCCGAGGGAGATCAAGCTGATTAACCAGATCTTCAAACGGATACTCCTGATGCTCAAGCGCTGACAGGTTCGTCTGCTTTGCTTGCTCCAAAAGCTCCGCAAATGTTTGCTGTTCTTTCGCTTCCATTCTCAGGGCAAGTGTATTGACGAACATTCCCGGCATGTCCTGAACATCAGCATTCGTCCGGCCGGCAGTAACGGAGCCGATGACGATATCCCGCTGTCCGGAAATTTTGCTTAAAAAGACGTGGAAAACAGCATGGAGCACCATGTGCAAGGTCGTTCCGGTTTCCGCAAGCAGTTTTTCTACCGCCTTTGCCGTCTCACTTCCCGTACGGAAACGGATCGTATCTCCTTTAAAGCTTTGCACAGGCGGACGGGCATAATCAAGCGGGAGATCAAGCTCAGGCAGCTCGCCTGAAAGAACTGACATCCAGTACGCCTCATGCTCCTTCATCCGTTCTTTTTGCTCAGCTTCATTTTGCCAAACGGCGAAATCTTTATAATGAAGCGCCGGCTCCGGAAGCTGCTCTCCTTTGTAAAGCAGCGCCAATTCTTTTACAAAGATGCCTCTTGAGACGCCGTCTGCGATGATATGATGCATATCTAAAAGCAACAAATGTTTTTTCGCTTCTATTCGAAGCAAAGCTGCGCGAATGAGCGGTGCGTCGTTTAAGTCGAATGGCCGGATAAATTCCTTAATCTTTTGGTCCGCTTCGTCTTCTTTGGCTTCAAACACATGAAGATCAACCTCCGCCTTCTCAATGATGCGCTGAACAGGCTCACCATTAGCTTCCATAAATGACGTCCGCAATGATTCGTGACGGTTCACGAGCTGATTGAGTGAGTCGCGCAGGCGCGAAATATCAAGCTCTCCTTCCATTAGAAGAACAGATGGCATGTTGTAGCTTATCGTCTGGCGGTCAAGCTGATTGAGCACGTACATCCGTTTCTGTGCGGATGACAATGGATACATATCCTGCTTGTCAGCCGGCTTGAGTACTTGATGGCCGCCTGAAACGGCAGACGCCTCCATATAAGCCGCCAGCTGTCGAACAGTCGGCTGCTCGAACAGTGCTTTAAGCGGTACGCTTTTCTCCAATTCCGCCTGAATGTTGGCAATCAGCATCATCCCTTTTAATGAATGGCCGCCTAAATCGAAAAAATTGTCGTCAATGCCGATGGCTTCTATGCCAAGCGTTTTCTGCCAAATGCGGCATAAGCTTTCTTCAAGCGCTGTCTCCGGTACGGCCAAGGCCTTGCCTCCGGATTGTGCCGCGTTCGGCTTCGGCAAAGCGTTTCTGTCGGTTTTTCCGTTTGCCGTCAGCGGAATCGCGTCAACCTGCACAAAGAAAGCAGGAATCATATGAGACGGCAGTGTTAGGGAAAGTTGCTTCCGGAGCTCTGCTTTTTCAATAGCTTGATCCGACGTATAATACGCGCAAAGCTCTTGAAGACCGCCCTCGGAAACCGCTAATACAACCGCTTCTTGAATTCCGCTGAGGCTGAGCATGACCGTTTCAATTTCTTTCGGCTCAATGCGGTAGCCGCGGATTTTCACCTGATCATCAGCCCGGCCGATAAATGCAAGCGTACCGTCAGAAAGTCTTCGTACGACATCTCCGGTTTTGTACATGAGGCTTCCCGGCGAATATGGATTTTCTACAAATCTCTCGGCTGTCAGCTGAGGCCTGTTGAGATACCCTCTCGCAAGCCCCTGTCCCGTGATATAGAGCTGTCCGCTCGCTCCCGGCGGCACAAGCTTCAATGCTTCATTTAAGACAAGCGCGCCGGCATTCGCAATCGGCCGTCCGATTGTCGGGCGTTTCACAAATGTATCAGGATCAGACAGATCAACCCGCCCGGCGATGGCGCCGATCGTTGCTTCTGTCGGGCCGTAGTGATTGATAAATTCGGTATGTCCATACATCTTACGGAAGGCGAGAACATCAGTCGGGATGATTTTTTCTCCTCCCAAGACGATCAAGCGCAAGGATTCAAAGTTCGCATCTTTTGCAAAACTGGAGGTGTTCACTATTGTATGGAACAGAGACGGTGTCAGTTTGATATATGTGATCCCATGCTCCTTGATATAGTGCGCTATTTCATCCGGCGCCGTATAGGTTTCCTTCTGGACGATATGGAGCTCGCCCCCGCCCAGAAGTACAGGGAACATGCTCGTATAGCCAAGGTCAAATGCGTAAGATGAAAGCAATACAGTCTTATCATTTTCCGTCAGGCTCGCCTCTTCACTAAACCAAGAGACATAGTTTGTCAGATTGCGATGCTCAATCTGCACGCCCTTTGGCTTTCCGGTCGTACCGGACGTATAAATGACGTATGCAAGATTGCGAGACCCGGAAATGGATGATGGGCGCTCCTTGCTTTCATTTCTCCATTTACCGTCATCAAGGCTGACGATTGTCCCTTCATATTGCCCAATAGCCGTCATGTTTCTTTCATTCACGACCGCAAATTTTGCTCCGCTGTCCTCTAATGAATAACGGATTCGTTCTTCAGGTGTCTCAGGATCAATCGGAAGGAAAGCTGCCCCCGCCTTCATGACACCGAGAATGGATACCATGACTTCAGCTGACCGGTCCATAACAATCGCGACGATGTCTTCATTTCCGGCCCCTTGGGCACGAAGATGATGCGCCAGCTGGTTCGCCTGTTCATCAAGCTCGCGATAGGTCAGCAGATTTCCGCCAGCCTTCACCGCAGGATGGTCAGGTGTTTGCTGGGCCTGTTTTTCAAAAAGAGCGGCAAAGGTTGCTTCGGTAATTTGAGTCATATGTCTTTCTTCTAGCAAAGCAGCCGTTTCTGCAGATGAAAGCAGATCTACATCAGACAGCCGAACGTTTGGATTAGCCGCGGCCGCTTTGATGATATTGACAAAGTGGCGGCTCCAGCGGCGGATCGTCTCGTCCTTAAACAAGGCAGTCGCATAGTCAAAGCTTAGGCCGATATCCTCTTCACGCTCGACCGCCTCCAAGGAAAGATCAAATTTCGCAACATGATGAAGCATGGAATACGAGGAAATCTTCAAATCTCCTAATCTTAATGAAGGAATCTCCATATTCTGCATGTTGAACATCACGCTGAACAGCGGACTTCTGCTTGTATCCCTTGTAAGCGGAAGCTTTTCAATCAGCTCCTCAAGCGGATAGCTCTGGTGCTCGAACGCTTGAAGGCTGGCTGTTTTGACCTCTTCAAGGAATTGCGCGAAGGTTTTATCTCCCGCTGGTGCCGTTCTGAGTGCCACCGTGTTGACAAACATACCCGGCACACCTTGCAGATCAGGATGTGTTCTGCCAGCTGTCGGCGAGCCAACAATGATATCATCCTGTGACGCGTACTTGGAAAGGAGTACATTGAACGCCGCCAGCAAAAACATGTATATCGTCGTATCTGTTTCTGCCATGAGCGATTTGATTTGAGCCGTGATTTGCTTATCAAGCCCAAACATCACGCGTTCTCCCGCAAAGCTCCGTTCAGCTGGCCGCTCGAAATCCGCGGGAAGATCCAGTATTGGCAGTTCGCCTTTAAAGACATCGAGCCAGTATTCCTCATCTTTTTGATAATTAGTTTGTTCTTTGTGCCAAACTGCGTAATCTTTATAGTGAATTTGTGGCAGTTCCAGATCTGCGCCTTGATATATTTTGGCAAGATCACCGATTAGAATGCCTGTTGAACTTCCGTCAGTAATAATATGATGCATATCAATGAGCAGCAGATGGCGTTTTTCTTCCAGCTGGACAAGCTTCGAACGGACGAGCGGCGCGCGGTTTAATTCAAACGGCTGAACAAATGCTTTGATTATCTCTTCCGCGTCTTCTTCCCGTCCCTTGGCAGCCTCCAGCTGGAACGATATGTTTTTATGAACGGTTTGCACAACCTCTCCGTCGATCATGTCAAACGATGTACGGAGGATTTCGTGCCGGTTGATTAATTGCTGAATCGCGTTTTCAAGCCGGTCTTTATCTACTTCTCCCTCCAGCAGAAGTACAGCGGGGACGTTGTAGCTTGTGTTTGCTTGTCCAAGCTGATTGAGGATATACATTCTCCGCTGGGCCGGGGATACAGGATAATGCTGCTGATAAGATGCTTGCCTGATCGGTTCAAACGTCTGCTCCTCCTTGCTTTCGTTCTCTTCCAAATACAGTGCCAGTTCTTGAATAGTCGGCTTTTCAAAAAGCACTTTTATCGGAACTTCCTTATGAAAATGCTCTTGAATTTTCGCCGTCATCATCATCGCTTTCAAAGAATGGCCGCCGATCATAAAGAAGTTATCGGTAACGCCTGCTCTGACGCCGAGTATTCCTTCCCAGATCTCCGCTAATTTCTTTTCACTCTCTGTTTTTGGTGCTGCGTATTCCGGCTGCACGGCTTCTGATTGCGGTGCAGGCAGTTCTTTTTTATTGATTTTCCCGTTTGGCGTGAGCGGCAGGCTGTCCATTTGAATCAGGTGGGCAGGGACCATATAGTCAGGCAAAGACTGAGACAGTGTTTTTCTCAGCTCACTCACAGCCACTTCACGATCCGCCGTGAAGTACGCGCAAATTTCATTTTCATCTGCTTTGTTCTTGCGGATGATCACCGCAGCCTCTGTCACATGCTCAGCCATGTTCAGTTTTGTTTCAATTTCGCCAAGCTCAATTCGGAAGCCGCGCACCTTCACTTGGTTGTCGATTCTGCCTAAAAATTCAATATTGCCGTCCGGCAGCCATCTTGCCAAGTCACCAGTGCGGTAAATTCTCTCACCCGGTCTGAACGGGTCTTCGAGAAATTGCTTCTCCGTCAGCTCAGGGAGATTGACATATCCTCGCGCTACACCGATTCCGCCTACGCAAAGCTCACCAGGCGCGCCGATTGGCTGCAGGCATTGCTGCTCATCCATAATATAGGCAGTGGAATTTCCGATCGGCTTCCCGATTGGGATAGAGCCGCCATACTCGCGGTCGATCAGAAAACTGGTTGAAAACGTCGTGTTTTCTGTCGGGCCGTATCCGTTCCACAATGAAAGCGACGGCGATGCCTGTTTTACTTTGCTGACAATATGCGGGACAAGGGCGTCTCCGCCGATGATTAAATGGCGCAGTGTGCCGAACATACCCGCATCCTTTGCAGCAAGCTGGTTGAATAAAGGTGATGTCAGCCACATGGTTGTGATGCTTTGCTCACGCAGGAATGCAGCAAATTGTTTCGCATCAAGCAGTGTCTCTTTTTTGACCGGATAAAGCGCTGCGCCATTCAGCAGTGCGCCGAATACCTCAAACGTTCCGGCATCAAAGCTGACTGCCCCTGTTTGCGCCATGCGGTCCTCTTCAGTAACAGGAACGTACCCGGCATTTTTGACGAGGCGCAGAATGCTTTTATGTTCGATCATGACGCCTTTCGGTTTGCCCGTTGAACCGGATGTGTACATGATGTACGCCAAATCAGACGGGGCGGATGGCAGGTTGAGATTGTCAGCTTCGCCATCTTCAATGCCTATGTCCAGTGTAAGAACTGGCACCTGCAGCTGATGTGCCTGCCCTGTATAAGAATTTCCGGTCAAAACCATTCGAACGGAGCTGTCCTCTGCCATGAAACGAAGACGATCCCCCGGAAGCGCTGGATCAAGCGGCACATATGCGGCGCCTGCTTTTAACACAGCCAGCATGCCGACAACGGTTTCTACTGAGCGGTCGTTCATAATCGCTGCTGTTTCCCCTTTTTGAAGGCCTTGTTCGACAAGCTTTCTCGCCAGACGGTTAGCCGCTGCATTCAGCTCGCGGTACGTCAGCTCGGTTCCTTCATATACGACGGCAGTGCTCGCCGGCGTCCGTTTCGCTTGCTCTTCAAACACTTGGTGAACAGCCATTCCTTCAGGGAGTTCGGCTTTCGTGCTGTTAAACACCTCGACAATTTGACGCTGCTCTTCGTCTCCCACAAGCCCGTACTCACGCACAAAAGCGGCCGGCTGATCGACAGCTGCTTCCATCATGCGGGTAAGGTGCTCCGCTGTCCGTTCGATAAAAGCGGAATCAAAGGCGGCTCCGTTATATTTAATTTTGACGGTCCATGTTTTGCCTGGATACACAATCAGGTTGAAATCGAAGCTCGTTTGTTCAAATGCGCTTTCTACCTTAATCGAAAACCCGAGGCGGTCTTCCATGCTGCCGTTTTCAAGCTCTTGATCAAGCGGATAATTTTCAAACGCGACCAGATGGTTTAAGAGATTGCCATCAAGGGCTGAGCGTTTTTGAATCTCATAGAGCGGCACGTAATCGTAACGCTCTGCCTCTACTGCATGCTGCTGAACAGCTGTGAAAATATCAGCGAATGCAGCATCTCGTTCAACTTTCACCCGCACTGGAATGGTGTTGATAAACAGCCCCGCCATCGTTTCGATTCCGTTGATTTCAGACGGTCGTCCCGAGACGACCGTTCCGAAGATCACATCATCCGTAAAGTTGTATTTGCTGAGAACAATCCCCCAAACGGCCTGAAATAGGTTAGGCCCTGTCACTTGATGAAGGTTTGCGGTTTTCTGAATGCGGGCAACCAGTGTTTCGTCCCATGTAAAGGAATATTCTTTATTGACGTATTCGTCTTTTTTTACAGGCAGGCGGCCCGGGAGCACGCTTGGCTGTTCAAAACCCGCCAAGCGCTCGCTCCAGTAGCTCTCCGCTTCTTCATTGTCCTGTTTTCCAAGCCATTTGATGTAGTCGGAGTAAGGCTTGCCTTGACCATTTGCAGGTGTCCTTCCTGCTCTGAGCGCTTCATAGTTTTGGAACAGGCTTTTCATGAGGACGCCCATGCTCCAGCCGTCCATCATAATATGATGATTGCTCCAGACAAGATACAGCTGATCTGCAGCAAGGCGGAAAACCGCTACCTTGAACAATATGTCTTTTGCCAGGTTAAAGCCTTGGCGCTGAACGTCTTGTTTGTAACGCTCAATGTGCTCTTTCTGGCGGTTTTCGTCTGCATGACTGATATCCTCATAATGCACTTTTGTTTTGCGTTCCGCTAACACGACCTGACGCGGTTTTTGCAGCTGCTGATGCACAAATACCGTACGGAGAATATCGTATGACCGAATCAGTTCATTGACGCTTTTCTCAAAGATTTCAAGATCAAAAGCGCCGTGAATCCCAAGCTCTAATTGTGTGAAGTACGAGGAAGAATGCGGATCAAGCATCGCATGATACAGCATTCCCTCCTGCATTGGTGTCAGTGCGTACACCTTTTGAATCGATTTTTTGCTCATATGCCACCTCTATTAGAAAATTTCCATTAATTTATCCAGCTCATCCAGCGTCAAATCGTCGTCACCAAGATCACTCGGGGTCAGTTCCGTACCATCTTGAGATAGGCAATGTTCAATGATTCTGAGAAGATGCGCTTTAAAGCTGTCACTGAATGTTTGTACTGTTTTTTCATGAAATTCAAGAGAATGATAGGCCAGTGACATCGTCAGTTTTCCGTTTTCGATATATCCGACAACATCCAGCGCATTCGGTTTTTCTGTTTCAGGGCTTAATGACTGTCCTGATGGCAGCTCTGATCTCGTAAACAAACCTGCATCCGACATTTCGTCAAACTGACCTAAATAGTTGAAGCTGACATCCGGCTGAATCGAGAACGCCACATCTTCTTTATGTTCCGGTGCCGTCAGATAGCGCAGAATGCCGTATCCGACTCCCTTATTCGGCACATGTCTGATATCTTCTTTCATTTGCTTCAGCTGGTAGCCCAGATCATCCGCATGCTTCATATCGAGCACCATTGGGTACATACTTGTAAACCAGCCGACTGTGCGAGAAATGGTCAGGTCTTCTATGATTTCTTCACGTCCATGCCCCTCTAAATGAACACTTACTCGATCTTGACCCGTCCACTCCTTCATTGCCAATCCGAATGCCGTCAGCAAAATATCATTCATTTCTGTGTGATATGCCTCATGCACCTTTGTGGTGAGCTGTTCTGTCTCTTCAGCAGTCAGCGAGAATTCAATTGTCTTTGTATGTTTCATTCGCTGATCACCAGATTCGCGGTCTTTCGGAAGCTTTGCCGCAACAGCTTGTTCTTCAAGCTGTCTCCAATACTCTTTTTCTTTCAAAAAAGCTTTGGAGTTCGCGAAGTCTTGCAATCTCTCTGCATACTCTGCAAATGAATGTGTTTTCTGCGGGAGAACCGGTTCATTGCCTTGCTCAAGCTGTGTATATACCGCGGCGAAATCCTCCAGTAAAATCCGCCACGACACGCCGTCAACCACTAAGTGGTGAATGGCAAGAAGCAAGTGATCTCCGTCTTCCGCTTGGAACAAGCCTGCTTTTAACAAGCCGCCTTCCTGCAAGTCGATGCTGCTTTGCAAACGCTCCGCTTCTCTCTCTATTCGGTCTTCGTAATCTGCAGCTTGGCCCTCAATCTGGATGACCTCCAATTGAGCTGAAGCAGCTTCAAGACCTCTGTTGTATTGAATGACGTCTTCCTGTCCCTCACGATAGACCATGCGGAGCGCGTCATGATGCTCGATCAGCGCCTGCAATGTTTTCTCCACCCGTTCAGGATCAAAGCCCTTCTTGGCGTGAAGCATCACAGATTGGTTCCAGTGGTGCTTGTTCGTGAAGTTCTTTTCAAAGAACCAGCGCTGGATCGGCGTCAGGATGACTTCGCCCTCTACCGGGCCTTGGTCTGCCTGTTTGCCTTCGGCACGCTCTACATATTGGGTCAGCTCTTCGATCGTCGGATGCTGGAAGAGATCTTTCATTTCCAGCTTCCAGCCGTGCTGGTTCAAGCGGCTCGCCATTTGAATTCCTTTGATGGAATCTCCGCCAAGCGAGAAGAAATTGTCGGTGACACCGACTTCAGACATTCCAAGCACGTCCTGCCAGATGCCGGCAAGCAGATCTTCCATGTCGGTCGTCGGCGCTTTGTATTCTCCGCTTCCCGCTTCGATGTCCGGCTCAGGCAAGGCTTTGCGGTCCACTTTGCCGTTTGCCGTAACCGGAAGCTCGTTCAGCGTCACCCAGAACGCCGGGATCATGTAATCCGGCAGGGTTTCCTTCAGTGCTGATTTCAGTGCTTCTATGTCAGCTGATTCCGGTGTGACATACGCCGCGATCGCTGTGTTGCCGCCTTTATCTTTGACAGCTGTCACCGCCGCATCCTGCACCTCAGAAAGCTGGGCGAGCTGGACTTCAATTTCTGAGAGCTCGATCCGGTAGCCGCGGACCTTGACCTGCTGGTCGATCCGGCCGATGTATTCGATGCCGCCGCCCGTCCATTTCACCAAATCGCCGGTGCGGTACATGCGCTCACCCGGCACAAACGGATCAGCGACAAACCGCTTCGCGGTTTCGTCTTCTCGATTCAGATAGCCGCGTGCCAGTCCGCGCCCCGCCACGCAAAGCTCTCCGGCTACGCCTTCCGGCTGCACCTGATTGCCCTCGCCGAGAATGTATACTCTCGTATTGGCAATGGCCCTTCCGATGGAAAGCGAGCCTTCCTCCGGATGGATTTCTGCGCTTGTGGCAACGACCGTATTCTCTGTCGGCCCGTAGTTATTGACGAGTGTGTACGGCTTTTTCACTGCGCGCTTCAGCTTGTCTCCTCCAGTAAGCAATACGCGAAGTGATGTGTTCTCAAGCTCCATGAACTGTTCCGCAAGCTGTGTCGGCAGGAACGTGATCGTTACGCCGTTCGTTTCAAAATAATCGTTCAGGCGGACGATATCGAGGCGGATCGCTTCATCAATGACGTGAAGCTCGGCACCGATCGTCCAGGTCGGGAACATCTCCCAAATGGAAGCGTCGAACCCAAAGCCCGCGTACTTCGCACTGCGGTCCTCCGCTGTCATGCTGAACGCGTCGTGGTGCCAGAAGCACAGGTTCACAAGCGCATGGTGCTCGACCATGACACCCTTCGGCTGTCCGGTCGTTCCAGACGTGTAAATCATGTACGCCAAGTTCTCCGCGGTTACAGCGGTTTCTGGATTTTCCTCGTCGTTTTCATCAAGCGGCAGGCTTAGAATCGTGCGGCTTCCGTCGAGAAGAATGACATCTCCCGTATAGCTGTCCGGCACTGAAATGCCTTCCTGTTTCAAGAGAAGCTTCGCGCCGCTGTCCTGTAAAATATACTCAATCCGCTGATCCGGATAGTCAGGATCAATCGGCACAAACGCCGCTCCGGCTTTCAAGACGCCGAGCACCGCGGCGGACATTTCAAGCGACGGCTTCGTGAGAACGCCGACGCGGTCATCCGGGCTGATGCCGCAGTCCATCAGAATCCGCGCGAGACGGTTTGCCTTCGCATTCAGCTCGCCGTACGTCCAAGACTGGCCGTTGTATGTGACAGCCGGGCGGTCTTTGTGGCGCTGGGCAGTCTCTTCGAATAGCTGATGAACCGTTTTGTCTGTCGGCACAGGCAGCGCTTTGCCCTTCCATGCCTCAAGAAGCGCTTGCTTTTCTGTCTCGGTGACCAGTGACAGGCTGGAAAGCGGCTGGTTCGGGTTCCCAGTAACTGCATCTAAAAGCTCCATCCAATATTGCTTCCATCGTTCAATCGTTTCCTGCTTAAACAGAGCTGTATTGTATTCGAGTACGAATGTAAGCCCTCCGTCGGTTTCGTCAGCCGTCAGCGTGAGGTCAAACTTGGCTGTTTTCCGTTCAAACGGATGCGGCTCAAGCTGAATCCCTTTCATTGTTAAATCCTTTATATTCGCATTTTGCATTGAAAAAACTGCATCGAATAACGGATTTCTGCTTGTGTCACGCTGAACCTGAACATTTCCGATCAAATCCTCAAGTGGGTAATCCTGCGCATCAAAAGCGCTGAGTGCCGTTTCTTTCACTTCGTTAAGATAGTCAGCAAACGTCTTTTCACCCTTCGGATACGTGCGCAGCGCCAATGTATTGACGAACATTCCGATGACGCGGCTGACGTCCGCTTGAGATCGTCCGGCCACAGGTGAACCGACGATGATATCGTCTTGCCCGCTAATTTTTGATAAAAACGCACTGTATGAAGCCAGAAGCACCATGTAAAGCGTGGAATCCGTTTCTTTTGCAAGCCTGCGCAGAGCATCAGCTTTGCCTGCTTCTAATGAAAATGCAATGCGGTCTCCCTCAAATGTTTGAACGGCAGGCCGACTGTAATCAGTCGGAAGCGTCAGCACCGGCAGCTCTCCGTCCAGCTCCTTCAGCCAATGCTCTTCTTGCTTCTTGTAAAGCTCAGACTGAATGAACTGCTGCTGCCACACGGCATAATCCTTATATTGAATACGGAGCGGCTCAAGGGTTTCTCCGTCGTACAGCTTTGAAAGCTCCTCAATCAGCACACCGACAGATGCACCATCAGAAATAATATGATGCATATCGAACAGCAGCACATGCTCAGTGTCTGAATGCTTGATAAGCCCTATTCTGAACAGTGGAAGTTGGTCGATTTTGAAAGGCTTAATAAACTCAGAAACGATCCGCTCTGTCTCTTCTTCCGGGGCTTCGAAATAGGCTATCTCGCACTCAGCCTCTTCCCAGATCCGCTGCACCGTTTCTCCATCTTTTATTTCAAACGTGGTTCTCAAGGCTTCATGACGCTGCATTAACTGCTGCATGACGCTGTTAAGCCTTTCAACATCAAGCTCACCTGTCAGGCGCAGAACCGCCGGCATGTTATAGCTCGTTTGCGCATCCTCAAGCTGCTGAAGCACGTACATCCGTTTTTGCGGTGAAGAAACAGGATACGTATCTTGTTTCTCTGCCGGGCTGATACTTGCGGCTGTCCCTTTTTCAGCAGAGGCAATCACCTGTGCCAAGCCCTCAACCGTCGGTGACTGGAAGAGATCCTTGAGTGACAGCTCAACGCCCAGTTCCTGATGAACCAAGGCAAGCATCTTCATGCCTGCTAATGAATGTCCGCCAATGTCAAAGAAGTGGTCATAAGCGCCGACTTGTTCTGCCTGAAGTACCTGTGCCCAAATGTCCGCGACTTTTTGTTCCGTTCCATTGCGTGGCGCAACATATGAAACACCTCTTGAAACGTTGGCATCAGGAATCGGCAGCGCTCTCCGGTCAATTTTTCCGTTCCCTGTCAGCGGCAGCTCGTCCATTTGGATAAACACCGCAGGAACCATATATGCCGGCAAGTCCTTCGCAGCATGCTCTCTCATCTCTTGTGATGAGATGTCTCCTTCTCCGACATAGTAAGCACACAACAGTTTATCTCCCGCTCCTTGATCAACGGCAAGCACAACACTTTCCTGAACACGATCATGGGTTTGCAGCTGATGTTCGATTTCTCCAAGCTCGATGCGCTGTCCGCGAATCTTCACCTGATGGTCGATTCGCCCGATAAATTCGATGTCGCCATTCGGCAGCCATCTCGCAAGGTCTCCCGTTTTATACATGCGTTCGCCGGATGTAAACGGATGGGGAACAAATTTCTCCTCAGTCAGTTCTGGACGGTTGTAATAGCCTTTCACGAGTCCTTCGCCGCTGACGCAAAGCTCTCCGGCAATCCCGGCAGGCTGCACGTGTCCCGTACGGTCAAGAATGTATACTTCCGTATTGCTGACCGGTTTTCCAATCGGAACAGACAGCGTGTGCTCCTCCAATTCATCAACCGGATGATACGTCGCGAAAACCGTGCTTTCAGACGGTCCATACATATGAAGGAGCTTGCCCTTTCCAACCGTTTGCAAAGCTTTTCTGACATGCTCAACCGAAGCCCGTTCCCCGCCAAACATAATCTTGCGAAGCGTTGACAAGCATGCCGGATTCAAGTCCACAAGCAAGTGGAACAAAGCGGTTGTAATCATGAGAATGCTGATATTCTCCCGTTCAATGACGCGGGACAGACGAGCCATGTCCAAAACGGTTTCCTTCGGTATCAGCACCAGCTTGGCTCCGTTTAACAAAGAGCCGAACATATCGAACATAAACGCGTCAAACACGTAATTGGAAAGACCGAGAATCGTATCCTGTTCTGTAATGCTGAGATAATTCGTTTCCTTTACCGTGCGGAGGATATTGGCATGTGTCACGATATTCCCCTTAGGTGTTCCAGTCGTTCCGGAAGTATACGTCAGGTTGGCCATTGCTGCAGAATCAAGAGGCAGTGCGAGATTTCGCGCATCGGCATGATAGCTTTCTTCCTCATCGGCTAGCACGATAACGCCCTTAAATTCCGCTTCTTCCGCCAAAGCCTTTAATTTCCTCTGAGTGAGAAGCACCTTTGCTCCGCTGTCACGGAAGAAATGCTGCATCCGCTGAATCGGATGTTCCGGATCGATCGGAACATAAGCCGAACCTGATTTTAATACTGCCAAGATCGACACAATCATATCCATTGACCGCTCGCATAAGACAGCCGCAGTTCTGCCTTCGCCAGCTCCAAGAGAAAGAATGCCGCGGGCTAAACGATTGGCCCGTTCATTCAGTTCACGATAAGTGAGTGATTCGCCTTCATATTGAAGCGCAGTGTGGTCTGGCGTATTCGCCGCTTGCTCCTCAAACAGCTGAACAATTGTTTTATCTTTCGGATAAGGTGTTCTGCCCGGGTTAAACTGCTGAATTTGCGAAGCGGCCTCCTCTTCAGAAAGAAGCTTATACTCAGAAATCGGCTTCTCTGGATCAGCCGCAGCATCTTCAAGCAAACGCGCAAAATGCGTAAGCAGCCTGTTTGCCGTGCTTTGTTTAAACAGCTTTGTGCTGTAATCCAAATCAAGCTCAATGCCTTCATCGGTTTCTCTCGCCTGCACGGTCAAATCAAATTTGGCAATCTTGAAATTGGTCTCATGAACAGACAAGGACAGATCGCCGACAGCCGGAATGCCTGCTGTCGCATTTTGAAGGCTGAACATCGTGTCAAACAGCGGATGCCTGCTAACATCACGCGGGATGTTCAAATCTTCAACAAGCCACTCAAACGGATAGTCCTGATGAGAAAAGGCATTCAGCACCCGTTTGCGGACACGCGAGATCAATTGGGTAAACGTCTCATCTTGCTTCACCTCACTGCGAATCGCAAGCGTATTGACGAACATCCCGATAATGCCCTCTGTATCGGAGTGATTTCTGCCCGCTGACGGTGTCCCGACAATGATGTCATCCTGCCCCGTATACTTTGACAAAAGCGTATAGTAAGCGGACAGCATCACCATATATAAAGTGGCGCCGTTTTGTTCAGCCAAACGATTGAGGCGATCCTTTACCCCCGCATCCAGCTTGATTGACACCCGATCCCCTTCAAAGCTTTGAACAGGCGGTCTTGGGTAATCGGACAGAAGCTGAAGCACCGGGAGCTCGCCTGCAAAGACTTCCTTCCAATAAGCCTGGTCCTTCTTGTACCCTTCAGCAGCCTGTCTGCTTTGCCATACAGCGTAGTCCTTATACTGGAGACGAAGTTCAGGAAGCTGTTCGCCTTTATAAATGCGTGCTAACTCCTCCAGCATAATGCCAATGGATACACCATCAGAAATCAAATGGTGCATGTCAAACAGCAGCATATGACGGTTCTCTTCAAGCCCCAGCAAACCGATTCTGAACAGCGGAGCTTTCGCTAAATCAAATTTCCGAACGAATGAAGCCATAATTGCCTCATCTGAGCGGCCGCCTCTTTCAATCATTTCGATGTTGAAATCAACGCTATCGTGAATGTTCTGTCTCGGCGTGCTGTTTTCAAGAACAAATGATGTTCTCAATGACTCGTGGCGTCGGATTAACCCCTGAAATGCGCGCTCCAGCTTTTGAATATCTAAAGGCCCTTCCAGAATTGCTGCTGCCGGCATGTTGTAGCCGACTCCCGCATCCTCGAACTGGCTGACGATATATGTTCGCTGCTGTGCCAATGAAAGCGGATAATGCTCCTGTTTTTCAGCAGGTTCAATCACCGCAAAAGCTTTGCTTTCTCTGTGATCAGCTTCCTCTGCAAGAGCCGCAATCGTCGGATGCTCAAACAAATATTGAAGCGGAATCTCGACGCCTGCTTCCTTATGAATCTTTGTTAAAAGGGTCATGGCCTTCAATGAATGCCCGCCCGTTTCAAAGAAATTGTCAAAGACCCCCGCCTTCTCCACGTTCAGCACGTCCTGCCAAATGGCTGCGATTGCTTTTTCAGTCTCATTTCGCGGCGCTGTATAGGCAGTGCCGCTGACAGCCTTCACCTCTAGCGCAAACAGCTTGCGGCGGTCGACTTTGCCGCTTGGCGTAAGCGGAATTTCTGTCACTTCTGTAAAGTAAGCCGGCACCATATAGTCAGGAAGCTGTCTGGCCGCATGCTCCCTTAAGCCGGCTGGCGCAAATTCGCTTCCAGGCTTCTGCACAACATATGCGCAAACCTCAAGATTTCCCTGTTCGTCAGGGCGTGCCAAAACAACGGCTTTTGCAACGTCTGGCGCCTGCTGAATCACGGCTTCAATTTCCCCAAGCTCAATCCGGTATCCGCGGACTTTGACCTGGTCATCCTCTCTGCCTAAATATTCGATTGTTCCATCTGGAAGCCAGCGCACCACGTCCCCGGTCCGGTACATGCGATCGCCCGGCACGAATGGATCTTGTAAAAACTTCTCTTCCGTTAATTCAGGCAAATGCAAATAGCCTCGGCCCACACCGTCTCCCGCGATATAAAGCTCACCCGCCACGCCTTCAGGCTGCAGCCGGCCTTTTTGATCCAAAATATATAAGCGGTTATTCCCCAGCGCTTTCCCGATCGGCACATACGCTGATTGAACTGCATTCTCAGGGATAACCGGATGAACAGACGCGTCAACGCACGTTTCAGTCGGCCCGTACACATTAGTCAAACGCGGCGCTGTGCCGGCTTCTTTAAACAGCTTCAGCAGCTTGTCCGCAACAACAGATGACAGGCCTTCTCCTCCGATCAGCATGTGCTTCAGTTTTAGGCCTTCAAAATCGCCCGCTGCTGCCAGCATTTGCAAATGAGCCGGTGTTCCATCCGTCGCCTCAATGCTGTTTCTCCGATAATATGTAGCAAGGGCGGTCCCGTTCGTCACTGTTTTCTTCGGTACGATATAAAGGGTTTGTCCCAAAAGAAGCGACGCGAAGATCTGCTTCACTGACGCATCAAAGTGGAACGGCGCAAGCAATGCCATCCGCAGGGTTTGGCTGCCGCTTTGGTAAATCGTCTGCTGCAGAGATTCAACCAAATGATGAACCTGGCGATGCTCGATCATAACGCCTTTCGGACGTCCGGTTGTTCCCGATGTGTAAATAATGTAGGCAAGATTCCGCGCGTTTACATCAGCCTCCGTCATATCGTCTGCACCTTCCGCAATTGCCTGATCTAAGTCAATCAGCTCAGCATCGGCTTCAGGCGCTGCAACCTTCGATTCAGTCAGGATGAAGTCCGCCCCGCAGTCCTCCAAAATATATTGAATCCGCTCTGCAGGAAAACCCGGATCAATCGGCACATAGGCTCCGCCGGCTTTTAAAATTCCCATGATAGCTGTAATCATCCGTTCAGAACGTTCAATCAAAACCGCGACAGGACTGTCCGGGCCAACCCCTTTCTGTTTCAGCACATTGGCGATGCGTGCAGATTGCTCATGTAACGTTCGATAGGACAATGTACGATCTTCGAATACAACCGCTGGATGATCTGAAAGCTGCTCAGCCTTTTCTTGGAACAGTTCCGGGATCGTCATGTCCTTACGGTAGCTCACAGATTTACCGCCCGCCCTCGCAAGCAGCTTCTCTTTCTCCGCATCAGAAATCATCGTTAATTCATCAATTGTATGTTCTGGATGCGTTAACGCGTTCTCCAGCATTGTAATCATGCGCTCACAAATCATGTTGATTTCTTCACGTGAAAATAAATCAGTGCGGTAATCAAAATCTATGGTGAGTTTCCCAGTATCCCATCGATCCTTCACATGGATCGAGACATCATTTAATCCGCTGCCGCTGAAAATCGGCTCAGTCAAAAAGGCAAGGTCCTCTTCTTTTTGCCACTGCATCACCTGATATTCAAGAGAAACAGTAAACAGCTTGGTCAGAGAGCTCTTTGTTTCACGCAAATCGTTGATCAGGAGATTATACGGGTACTTTTGGTGGCGGAGTGTCTTCATGAGATCCTTCATCCGGTCTTTGACAAATTCTAAAAACGCCTGCCCGCCGTCAATGTTTGTCCGAAGCGGAACCGTAGAAACAAACATGCCAAGCATCTGCTTCTCTTTCGCATTTGTCCGGTTGCCCATAAAGGTTCCCGTCACAACATCATTTTGGCCGCTGACCCTGTACAAATAGGCGGCGAGCAACGATTGAAATACCGAAAGAACACTGACTTTATTCGCCTCACAAAACGACAGAATCTGCTGATGTAGCGCTTCAGGCACATCTTTAGAGAACCTCTCAGCATCTAAACTTCCCCCTGCGGATGCATTCCGTTTCAAGGAAACAAGTTCAGGCACCGATTCAAATTGTTTGTTCCAAAACGCCTTGTCCTTTTCAAACCGCTTCGATTGAGCATAGTCCTGTTCAGATAAAACATGATCGATAAATGAATGCGAGATTCCTTCTTTTGCCTCTGAGCCGCTGGCTAATTCTAAATAAATGTGCATGATCGCATTCCCGAGAATATTCATGGAGATACCATCAGAAATCACGTGATGAACATTTGCGTAAAACCATACTTCATTTTCCTTTATGGTGAACAAGGAAAAACGGAATAAATCACAATCGTACAACGGCAAAGGTTTTTTCGTTTCCTCCCGGCTCCATTGTGAAATAAACTCTATCGCATTCGGATCTTCAGTAGTGTCAGTATGTTTTATATCAACAGGCCGATACTCGCTAATATATTGTACAGGCTCCCCGTTTTCATCTAGCCGCAACCGAAGGCGCATGGCGTCATTTCTGCGAATAAACTCTTGAATCGCCTGCTCAACAAGCACATAATCAATCGCATCAGCTGAAACCAGCTTACCAATCCCCGCAAGATTTGAAATGCTCGTGTGAGGATAAAATTTTTCTGTGTACCAAATTCGTTTTTGTGCATCCGTTAAAGGATAAAAAGTTATTTCCATATTGTCATACCTCCCCTAATCTTTATAAGCAGTGAACATGTGCAACGCATTTTCTCTTTCTTATCCATATCAGCTTTTAATTCTTATGAACTAACAGCCGAAATAGCCCAAAGTACTACACTTAAAAAGCAGTGCTTCCAATCAAAAAACAGATGGCCGCTATTAAAGCAGGCTGCCGTCAGTCAGCATTGCGGCGTTTAACATAAGCGGATAAAGACCGCAAGACCCCACCCTAATAAGAAACCAATTTTGGCTATTTATTCATTGTTTTCAATATTTTTTATCTTTCTACCGTTTACTTTAAATGAAAAAAATGTTTTTATCACCGAAAAATGGGTGAAAAGTTTCATGCGGGATGCCGAAAGATTCCAGTTTATTTACAGGGATATTTTTGCGGGATGCCGCAATCATTTCCACTAAACATTATTTACAGAAAAATAAAAATTTTTAAACCAAACTGCTGCGTTCAATCTTTTTTTATTGCTGAATGCAATTTACAATCTTTACATGACTATGTGTACCGCGCAAAAACCGAAAAAAAGGCAAAAAAAAGACACCCTTGCGAAGAGCGTCTTACAACGATTCTTTCATGACATTTTTGTCGATATCAATCAATTCCATATAACCTTTCCCCCACTCATACATGGCTTCAAGAATAGGCATGAGGCTTTCTCCGTGCGGGGTCAGAGAATATTCAACCTTCGGCGGGACAACTGGATACACTTCCCTGTGAACAATCATATCCTGCTCAAGCTCTCTCAGCTGATTCACGAGGATCTTCTGCGTAATATCAGGAATCAATGTTTTTAATTCATTGAACCGTTTTGTGCCTTCTTTTCCTAAATGCCATAAAATGAGCATTTTCCATTTACCGCCAATCACTGCAAGCGTTAATTCCTTCTCACAATTAAACCTTTTGTCGTCCATCCGGCTCAATAGAATCCCCCCCTTAGTAACCTTTTTGTATGTTAGATACGTATCATCACTTACTTACTTTTTTGCAGACTCTTTTTTCATTATACTCACTCATAAAATCAAGCGAAAGAAATCTGATTGTCTCTCCTCACAGTATCCTCCAAGTAACTTGTTGACTTCAAAGTGCCTACTTCTCATCAAAAGAAGGAACCTATAGAATGAAAAATAATTCGAAAAAGGGAGTGGATCAACAATGGAATTACAGCTTGCATTAGACCTCGTCAACATCCCGGAAGCCATTGAGCTCGTCAAAGAGGTAGAACAATACATCGACGTAGTTGAAATCGGAACACCGGTCGTCATCAATGAAGGCCTAAGAGCCGTTAAAGAAATAAAAGAAGCATTTCCTCAATTGAAGGTTCTTGCAGACCTGAAAATCATGGATGCCGGAGGCTACGAAATTATGAAAGCGTCGGAAGCAGGCGCTGACATCATCACCGTTTTAGGGGCTACAGACGATGCAACGATTAAAGGCGCAGTAGAAGAAGCCAAAAAACAAAAGAAGAAAATCTTAGTGGACATGATTAACGTGAAAGATATCGAATCCCGTGCGAAAGAAATTGACGCACTCGGTGTTGACTACATCTGCGTCCACACTGGCTATGATCTTCAAGCAGAGGGCAAAAACTCTTTCGAAGAATTAACGACAATCAAAAATACCGTAAAAAACGCAAAAACCGCAATCGCGGGCGGCATCAAACTTGATACACTGCCAGAAGTGATCAAGCAAAACCCTGACCTTGTCATTGTTGGGGGCGGAATTACAAGCGCAGCTGATAAGGCGGAAACAGCTTCAAAAATGAAGCAGCTGATTGTCCAAGGATAACTCCTATGAAAACGACTGAATACGTAGCGGAAATTCTCAATGAGTTACACCGTTCAGCAGCTTATATTTCTAATGAAGAGGCTGACCAGCTTGCCGATCACATTCTTTCATCCCACCAAATTTTCACTGCGGGTGCGGGGCGGTCTGGCCTGATGGCAAAATCCTTCGCGATGAGACTGATGCACATGGGCTTCAACGCCCATATTGTAGGTGAGATTCTCACTCCGCCGCTCGCCGAAGGAGATCTAGTTATTATCGGCTCAGGATCAGGCGAGACAAAAAGCTTGATTCATACCGCAGCAAAAGCAAAAAGCTTACACGGAATTGTTGCCGCTTTAACCATCAATCCGGAATCAAGCATCGGAAAACAAGCGGACCTCATCATCAGAATGCCTGGTTCTCCTAAAGACCAGTCTAACGGAAGCTATAAAACCATTCAGCCAATGGGATCATTATTTGAACAAACTTTGCTGCTCTTCTATGATGCAGTGATTTTAAAACTCATGGAGAAAAAAGGACTCGATTCTGAAACTATGTTCACTCACCACGCAAACCTTGAATAGCATCACACAACCGGCCTGAAGATCAGGCCGGTTTTATTTTTTCTAAAATAAAACTTTAAACCCGAAAACCCGATAAGTAATATGACCTACAAATCGTAAAGGGAGGAATTATGTTGATAAAACGATTTAAGATGAAGCTAGGAACTAAAATTCTTTGCCTCGTTTTCGTGGTGATTCTTTTGTTTTCGGCATCAGTTGGCACTGTGATGCTTAAGGAAATTACAGAAAACATGAAACAAATGGCAACTGAAAAAGCGAAAGGTGATCTTGCTTTAAGCAGCACTTATATTGATGATGTCATGTCAGGCGACTGGCAGGTGAAAAACAATAAGCTCTATAAAGGGCAAACACAAATCAATGGAAATGAAGATATTGTTGATCTGCTTGGCGAAAAAACAGGTGATACCATTACCATTTTCCAAGGCGATACTCGTGTTGCAACCAATGTCATGAAGAATGGCGAAAGAGCTGTCGGCACCCAGGCTTCTTCTGAAGTTATTGCCGCTGTTTTAAAGAAAGGAAAGCGTTTTTACGGACAAGCAGATGTAGCAGGTTCTTCTTATCAGACTGCATACATGCCGTTAAAAGATCAAAATGGGAACATCATCGGCATGCTGTATACCGGAGCTAATCAAAGTATTTTAGCATCACTTACACAATCACTTTTCACTCAATTCGCTATCGTTCTTGTTATCGTCATTATGGTATCAGTCATCCTTGTCTTGGTTTTCACCAGAAAAATCAACAAGCGGCTGAACGCTTTAAAAAGCGCCTTTGAAAGTGCCGGAAACGGAGATATGACAATAGAGGTGTCAGACAAAACCGGTGACGAGCTTTCAGAACTAAGCGTCTATTATAATAAGATGAGAATGAAGCTGAACGATACCATACAAACCGTACAACAATCAGCCCTTCAGCTTGCGTCAGCCTCTCAGCAGCTCTCAGCCGGAGCAGAGGAAACAAATCAAGCTTCAGAAAAAATCACAGAAGCTGTACAGCAGATTGCAAATGGAGCCCAAGATCAGATCACCCGAATTGAAAGTAGTGAAAGCTCATTAAAACAAGCTTCAGCAGACATCCGGGATATTTCTGCAAATACTGCCGCTATCGCTGACAAAGGGCAGCTCGCTCAATCAAAAGCAGACATTGGACAAAAGGAAATTGCAAATGTACAGGCGCAAATGGATGCGATTCACCAGTCAATTCAGAAAAGCGGAGAAATCATACACCAGTTAGACGGCCGCTCTAAACAAATTGAGCAAATTTTATCGGTCATCACCCAAATTGCCGATCAGACAAACCTGCTTGCGCTGAATGCAGCGATTGAAGCTGCCAGAGCCGGTGAACAAGGAAAAGGCTTTGCTGTTGTTGCTGATGAAGTACGGAAATTAGCGGAAGAGTCTCAACAGTCTGCGGGGCAGATTTCAAAACTGATCATAGAAATACAAAAGGATATGAACCGGTCTGCAAGATCTGTTGAGCATGTGAAAACAGAAGCTGCAGAAGGAGTCACCATGATCCAGCGCACCAGAGATGCATTTAAGGAAATTGCAGCTGCAACAGGTGAAATCAGCGCCGAGATTAGTGATTTATCAGCATCTGTAACAAACATTTCAGCCAGTGCACATCATATAAATGATTCCTTTGCAGCCAATACGGCCGACATTAAAGAATCTACTAAAAATACCCGGCAAGCGGCTGCATTAACAGAGGAGCAATTTGCTGCAATGGAGGAGATTACCGCAGCTTCTGAAACACTTTCTCAATTAGCTGAGGAGCTTACCGGTATCATAAGCCAATTTAAAATGATTAATCAAGCCGAAAACGGCTGATGACTTACTATCATTATTGTAAATTGGCAATCGTATTTTGCTGAAAACAAATATTTCGATCTGCTAAAATTACGATTTCTGCAATAAACTGAGCGTAAAACATAAAATTTAAACCTTTACACCAAATGCTTTCTGGATTACTCTTGTGTCAGTTTTAAAAGCGGGAGGTGAACATCACGACGGACATCATAAAAACGATACTTCTCGTCATCGTCATCATAGCAGCTGCAGCTGTCGGCCTGATAAAAGGAGACTTTTTTTCAACTGATCAAAAAACGTCTCAAACGAAAGAATATGATGAAACAATCGCCTTCCCATCTGACCGGTATCCCGAAACTGCCAAGCATATTAAGGATGCGATAAATGAGGGACACTCAGAGGTGTGCACTATTGACAGAGACGGAGCTGAGGAACGCCGCGAGCAATCATTAAAGGACGTACCTTCCAAAAAGGGGTATGACAGAGATGAATGGCCAATGGCCATGTGCAAAGAAGGCGGTGAGGGAGCTTCTGTAGAATACATTTCTCCCGCTGACAACCGCGGAGCAGGCTCTTGGGTCGGGCATCAGCTTACCGATTACCCAGACGGCACAAAGGTTTTATTCACAATTCAGTAAACAGTACATAGAGGAGGAACAGCACATTGATCAAATCATGGAAGCCGCAAGAACTTTCGATTTCATATCATCAATTTACTGTATTTCAAAAGGATTCTACACCTCCTGTAATGGATTGGACTGACGAAGCGATTGAAAAAGGATATGCTGCGGCAGACGGAGCCATTTCCTTTGAGGCACAGCGAAATACAAAGGCCTTTATTCTTTTGCGCCTGAACAGTTCAGAAACAGTAAGCTCCTACGAAAAAAAAGTGACTGTTCCTTTTCATGTCACAGAAAACGGAATTCATATTGAAAGCATCATGTCTAAAAGACTGTCCTTTGATCTGCCTAAAGGAGACTATCAATTGACATGCTGGACTGTGCCGGCTGAAATGTCAGATTTGCACGCCGACACTTATATTATTGATGCTGTTTCTGTGTAATGAAAAACCCCTGAGAGAATAACTCTCAGGGACTCTTTATAAACTTTCTCCGTTTGTCTTGATGACATCTTGATACCAATAAAAGCTTTTTTTCTTCAAGCGTTTTAAATCGGATGTGCTTTCTTCATCACGATTGACATATACAAATCCGTATCTTTTTTGGTAGCCGTTCAGCCAGCTTAACAGATCAGTAAACGACCAGCTGCAATAGCCGATTAAATCGACACCGTCACTGATGGCTTGTCTGCATTGCTCAAGATGCGAACGCAAATAATCAATTCGATAATCATCCTGTACAGTGCCGTCCTCAACTTTATCAAATTCACCCAAACCGTTCTCTGTTATAAACACTGGAAGCTGATAGCGGCTTGTAATTCGGCGAAGACCGATACGCAGCCCAATTGGGTCAATTGTCCAATCCCAGTTGCTCGTTGTCAGATGCGGATTTTTTTTCGTTTTGAACACTCCGGGTATCCCCGTCTCCTGATTGGTTCCCTTTTGGCCTGTCGTATTCATTTTCCCTTCTGACACACCATCAAGCGGATTTCGTTCATAGGTGATCGTCTGATAATAATTGACACCTACAAAATCAGGCTTCCCTTTGGCGAGCAGGTCCATATCTCCTGCTTCAATTGTCGGCGCCCATCCCTGTTTTTCCAAGTAGCGGAATGGAATTTGCGGGTAGGTTCCCCAGCAATACATGTCAAGCCACCAATTGTTCGTAAATTCTTCGGCGTTTTCAAATGCCAGTATATCCTCTGGATGGCTTGATAAAGGGTAAGCCGGAGAATAAGCAAAGCTAGGACCTATTTTGCCTTCAGGCACATATTCTCTAAATGATTCGATGGCTTTTGCATTAGCCAGAAACGCAATATGGTTTGCTTCGTAAAATCGTTTTCTGTCTTTCACTCCAGGCGGATGCATGGCTGTAATAAATCCGTGATTAAAATTGTAGTTCTGTTCGTTTAACGTAACCCAATATTTCACCCTGTCTCCAAAACGTTTATAAAGAGTAATACAGTAGTGATTAAAATCCTCTATGATGTTTCTGGATTCAAACCCGCCGTAATCGTCCATAAGCGCTTGAGGCAAATCCCAGTGATATAAAGTCAGAACCGGCTCGATGTTATGACAAAGCAATTCATCAATTAGACTATCGTAAAACGCTAGACCTGCTTCATTGATCTCTCCTTTTCCTTTTGGAAAAATCCGTGGCCAGCTGACGGAAAATCGATACGCTTTTAACCCCATCTCAGCCATCAGAGCGACATCTTCTTTAAATCGGTGATAATGGTCAACCGCAATGTCGCCATTGGTTCCTTTAAACGTTTTGCCCGGTATTTTCGTAAACACATCCCAAACAGAAGGGCCTTTGCCATCTTCATTCCAAGCGCCTTCAATCTGGTACGCTGCAGAAGCAGAGCCCCACAAAAAATGTTTCGAAAAAGATTCTGGATGCTGGTGGATCATAGTGTTTATCACTCCTGAATTATTTGATAAACCTATCATAGGCTATGAAACGCGTTTCATATCAACTCGATGTTAGTCGCGGAACAGCTCAGCTAATATTGCCTACCTGTAAATAACGCAAAAGCACCCAATTCCAATTGGATGCTTACCATTTTAATGTCTTTTTTCAAATTTATGCGGATGAGGATGGTGCTTTGGAACAAAGCCGTTTTGTTTCATCATTTCAAAGTGTTTGTCCAAGTGATTTTTGATGTGTTCTCCTCTTTCTTTAGGCAGGATACCGTATTGTACATACTTTGAGATCACGTCTTTGCGCTTTTTAAGAATCTCTGCTTCCAGTTGTTCAATCTCTTTCTTTTGCTGATCTGTCAGTGTAACATTTGCGGGAGGCTGCTGCTGTTTTTCAGCGGCCTCAGCTGTACCGGTCAGAGAAATGACAGCCGCTGCAATGAACATTGTGATGATGTTGATGGTTATTCGTTTCATCCAGTTTATTCCTCCAATCCTATTTTTCATATGTTTTGCTGCCTTGTATTTTTTATGCATAAAAATAAAAAGAGCGAACCATTATTCGCTCTTTCTAATCTCTTCGTCAGCATTAAGTTCCTCTTCACCTAGTGTCGCATAAGTGACATATGTTCCCGCGATTAAATCATGCAGGGTCCGTTTGTCTTCTCGTACGGCAATCAGAATCAGGCTGGCGATCAAGCCGAGTCCGAAGGTTATAGCGTAAACCAGGCTGGCTACAATAACCCGTAAAAACATTGTTAACAGGCTGACTTGTGATCCGTCTTTTTTTACGATTCTGATTCCGCAGATTCTTTTTCCGATAAGGTAGCCGCGCCAAAACACCGGCAGCAAAATAGAGTACAGCAGTACAATCCGGATGGTTTGTAAATATTCATTTGCCCCCATTATGGTTTAAATGTTTCCATTTTCTTTCTTATCGAATATGTCATATGCCTTAGGGGCATCAGCAAGACTTAATTTATTCTGAAGATCGGTTTCATGCTTCTTGACCATTTCTTACGGTATTGGCATAGATGAATGACGGATCTGCTGCACCTTCACTTCACAAGCTCCTATCCATGCACGTCTGGCATTCATCCTTGGACAACTCCTTTTTTCATCACCTCTTCCCTTCATAGACGCTTTTAAATACCCACCCATGCCTTTTGTATACACAATTCGAACTTTTTGAAAACGCGATCAACATATTGCAACCCCTTATGTTCAATGCTATCTTTTTAGTTGATTAACAGATTGGGGGAACTATAGGTGAAATCATTCATGCAATCCAAAGCCGTTATATTCAGTTTCACAATGGCTTTCTTTCTTATATTGGCAGCCTGTTCCGGCAAAAATGAAGCCGATTCCAAGGATACAGGCTGGGAGCAGATTAAGGATAAAGGGAAAATCGTAGTCGCTACATCAGGCACGCTCTATCCCACTTCTTATCACGATACTGACTCTGGCTCTGATAAGCTGACGGGCTACGAGGTTGAAGTTGTTCGTGAAGCGGCAAAACGATTGGGGCTGAAGGTTGAGTTCAAGGAGATGGGCATTGACGGGATGCTGACAGCGGTGAACAGCGGACAGGTTGACGCAGCCGCGAATGACATCGATGTGACGAAGGACCGCGAGAAGAAGTTCGCATTTTCTACTCCATATAAATATTCATACGGCACGGCAATCGTCCGTAAAGACGATTTATCCGGGATTAAAACGCTTAAGGATTTAAAAGGGAAGAAAGCGGCTGGCGCGGCTACAACCGTCTACATGGAGGTCGCGAGAAAATACGGCGCCAAAGAAGTGATTTATGATAATGCGACGAATGAGCAATATTTAAAAGATGTTGCCAATGGACGCACTGACGTCATTTTAAACGACTATTACCTGCAGACACTTGCGCTCGCGGCATTCCCGGATCTCAACATTACAATTCATCCTGACATCAAGTACATGCCGAACAAACAGGCCCTTGTCATGAAAAAAAGCAATGCGGCACTTCAGAAAAAGATGAACGAAGCATTGAAAGAGATGGGCAAGGATGGTTCTTTGACTAAACTGTCGAAACAATTCTTCAATAAAGCAGATGTATCAAAAAAAATTGATGCCGACGTTCAGGACGTTGATTTGTAATCGGACGCCATGATCAATAGCATTCAATGGGAATATATTTTCAACACGAAGCTGGCCATTGAATCGTTCCCTTATGTCATAAAAGGCATTGGGTATACACTGCTCATCTCTTTTGTAAGCATGTTTGCGGGAACTGTGATCGGCCTGTTCATATCACTCGCCAGAATGTCTAAGCTTGCTTTGTTAAGATGGCCGGCGAAGCTCTATATCTCATTTATGCGGGGCGTTCCGATTTTGGTGATTTTGTTTATCCTTTATTTCGGGTTTCCTTATATCGGCATTGAATTTTCCGCTGTCACGGCTGCTTTAATCGGCTTTAGCCTAAACAGCGCCGCCTACATTGCGGAAATTAACCGTTCAGCCATTTCATCCGTCGAAAAAGGACAGTGGGAAGCCGCATCCTCGCTGGGCCTTTCCTATTGGCAGACGATGAGGGGCATCATTTTGCCGCAATCGATACGTATTGCGCTGCCTCCGCTTGCCAATGTGTTGCTCGACTTAATCAAGGCGTCATCTCTCGCTGCGATGATTACAGTGCCGGAATTGCTCCAGCATGCGAAAATCATCGGGGGCAGAGAGTTTGATTATATGACCATGTATATTCTGACCGCTCTCATTTATTGGGCCATCTGCTCCATTGCCGCGGTCTTTCAGAATATCCTTGAGAAAAAATACGCTCATTATGTTTAAACAAACGTTTCATTAAAAAAAGCCGTCCCCCATGGGACAGCTTTTTTTCTATTGATTCAGCTTCCATTTAAACGGGTCCTCAAACAGCGACCAGTCGGAATCAAATTCATACTCAGTCAGCAGGCATTGATCAAGCTCTTTCGTGATCGTTTCTTCATCCAGGTCAGTTCCGATAAAAACTAGCTGCGTTAGGCGGTCGCCAAACTCCGGGTCCCACTCCTCCAGGATTTCCGGCTCCTGCTGTTTGACTTGCTCCTGCTCAAGCTTCGGCAGCGCCGCCACCCAATATGATACAGGCTCAATCGTAACCGACGGACCTGCTTGCGACATCAGCAAAGCGAGGTTGTTATGAGATGCGCACCAGACGATTCCTTTGGCACGTACCACGTTCTTTGGCATTTGATCCAACCAACGGTAAAATCGTGTAGAATGAAACGGCAAACGTCTCTTATATACAAATGAAGAGATACCGTATTCTTCTGTTTCCGGGGTGTGTTCCGCATGGCCTGCCGTCAGCTCTTGAATCCAGCCGGCCGATCCGCTCGCTTCCTCGAAGTTAAATAACCCTGTATGCAAAATCTCCTGCGGTTTTACATTTCCTTTGACGGAACGAATGAACCTGGCTCTTGGCTGCAGTTTACGAAGAACGTTTTCAAGCTGTTCGAGCTCTTGCTCGCTGACCAAATCACATTTATTTAAGATCAGTACATCGCAAAACTCAATTTGATCGATCAAGAGGTCGGCGATTTCTCTTTCATCCTTTTCCCCCAATGCTTCTTTGCGGTCCAGAAGGCTTTCGCCTGACTGATAATCATGCCAAAAACGGTTGGCATCAACAACCGTCACCATCGTATCCAGCTGACAGAATTTTGTAAGATCGATTCCCATCTCTTCATCGATATAAGAGAAAGTCTGGGCCACCGGGATCGGTTCGCTGATTCCTGTCGATTCGATGACGATATAATCAAACCGTCCGTCTTTTGCCAGCTTCTCAACTTCAATTAATAAGTCTTCGCGAAGCGTGCAGCAAATGCAGCCATTTGACATTTCCACAAGCTTTTCATCTGTTCTGGAAAGGCCACCTTCCTGCTTAACCAAGCCCGCGTCAATGTTCACCTCGCTCATATCGTTTACGATAACCGCTATTTTCAAGCCTTCGCGATTTTGCAAAATGCTGTTCAGCAATGTTGTTTTTCCCGCACCGAGATAACCGCTCAGTACGGTAACCGGAATTTTTTTCATAATAGTGCCTCCATTAAAATAGAATGATTACGATTTAAATTGAATACTTCGCCGTATGTACAATGGTGTAGAGCAGCTTTTCGCGCTCATTTCTCGCTGCCGCCCGATTTCTAAATCAGTAAAGACTCCAACCGCGTTTAATCCTTTTCCCCACCGCAAATCTCTGCCCTTGCCGACATTCGGAAAACCGCAGCTTGCATAAAGCAATTGCTCCACTTGCGTTGCTGAACCGATGGAGAGCGCAAATATCTCATCAGAATGCGGCTTGTGTATCGTCTCCAGTTTTCAAGAGACGCTTCATGGGGATCAATGACAGCAAGATCCTTAGCCTTTACGCTTTTCACAGATACAGACAATGATAAGCCATTTATCATAAAACGTAATTGTTACGATTTAAATTGTATGGTCTTTTTTCCTTTTTGTCAACGGTTTTCAATTCAGCTGATCACCACTTTTGTATGTTCAGGGATATTTTCATATACCCATTTCGCATCTGGAATGGTCAGCCTGATACATCCGTGAGATGCTTTCGTTCCTAGTTTTTCTGCTTCCGTTTTGATGACTTTTTGATCCTTAGTCATTGGCACACTATGAAATAAAAATTCACCGTGATTTTTCCATGATACCCAGTATTCTGCGCCTTCCTGGTATCCTTCGGAGAAAAACCATTCTCCCCGTTCAGGCTCTACATAAAAGGTGCCCTTTGGCGTAGCATCATCTTTTGTTTGATCAAGACCAGAAGAGATCATCATTGTATAGATGGTGTTGCTTCCTTCCTTGATGTAAGCCTTCTGCTCCTTCACATTCACATCAATCCAGACATGCTTCTGTTTAATATCCGGGTATTCTCCGCCCGAAGGCTTTGTCCAATCAATGCTTGTTTTTGCTGTTTTTCGAACGTCCGTTATGTTTTCGACCGTTTTCTTTGTATTGATACTTGCGTGTTCTTCTGCATGATCGGAGCAGGCTGACAGCAGGCTGGCTGGCATAAGAACTGCAATAATGAATAATGAGAGTTTCATATTCTATCCACTTCCTTCGAAAAACACAGCTTCGCATAGGCATCGTGGAGATGGATCGATTCTTCATTTCGGCATTCAATCTCAAAGGCTGACACCCATTCAAGCTCAAACAAATCAGCAGCAATCAGCCGGACGAGATCCTCAACAAATCTCGGATTTTCATAGGCCGTTTCTGTCACGGCTTTTTCATCAGGCCGCTTCAATACCGGATGCAGTCTCGCAGAAGCATTTGATTCTGCGGCGTGAAGCAAATCTGCTTTAAAATCGCTTGGCAGCGATGCGGCCGGATGAATATCAGCCCAAATGCTGACCGTTCCCCTCTGATTATGGGCACTGTATTCGCTGATTTCCTTGGAGCAAGGGCACAGAGTCGTTACTTTTGCTGAGATGCCGGCTCGCTGTTTAAACGGCTGATCTATGCGATAGGTGACAGACATGAATATATCAGCATGCATCAAACCCGCTTTCTCAAGCTCCGGGCTTTTCCGTTCGAAAAACCACGGAAACCTCACTTCAACTGTGGCAGATGATATGTCCATGTTTTCTGCAAGCTCTTTCGTAAATTGCTGAAGAGAGGAAAATGAGACAATCCAGCCGTTTTGATGATAGACTTGCAGCAGCTCTGTTAACCGGCTCATGTTAATCCCCTTCTGATTTCTCGGCAAATTACAAGTCATTGTAAAGTTCGCAGCCGTTGTTTGCTCGGCAGGCATCATGGCAGAAGTGATTGTGACTGGATGGGACACATTAGCGACACCTACATGCTGAATATCAAAAAAATAATCCTTCCTGATATTTTGCAGGTCCTTCATTTTCTCTTTTTCCACTGGTTTCTCGCCTTTGACCGGACTGACCGATCCAAAGTATTGAAGACGCTCCGTTTTTTTCGGGAGCAGCGTATGTTGATTCATTCAGAAAACTCCTCTCGCTAACAAATCGTAATAATTACTATTTATTTTGATCGGTTCACTGTTGAAAATCAAGAGAAAATAAAAAAGACACGCACAAACGCGTGTCCGTCAAAAACCTACACATCCGCCGGGCTGCTTTCCGCGCTCCAGCTTTTCCGCCAGTAATAGCCTGCGGCAAGCACAAGTGCAAACGCCAGCAGCGCGATACAGGAAAACGTGATAAAACCGATAGCATATGTGCCTGTCATCTGTTTGAGAGATCCTAAGATGTTCGGCAGGAAAAACCCACCGATTCCTCCGGCCGCACCGACAATTCCCGTAACCATGCCAATTTCTTTGCGAAAACGCTGCGGCACGAGCTGGAATACTGCACCGTTACCCATTCCGAGCCCCATCATTCCGACAAACAATAGAACAATAACCATTGAAAGAGATGGCAGGCTGCTGACTCCGGCCATACACAGTGCCACGATGACAAACAGTACAGAAAGAACTTTCGTGCCGCCGACACGATCCGAAATCAAGCCCCCGACAGGCCGGAAAAAGCTCCCCGCCGCCACACATAATGTAACGAAGTCCCCTGCGTGAATTTTTGACAGCTGGTATTGATCAACAAAGAAAATAGATAAAAAGCTTGAGAGCCCGACAAATCCGCCAAATGTGACGCTGTACAGCAGGCAGAAAAACCATGTTTCCTTTTGCCCGAACACATGCAGATAGCTTTTGAGCGGCTGGGGAGACGGCTGTGCAGGGGAATCCTTTGCCATGGATACAAAAAGAATAAAGACGATCAATAATGGAATTAGCGCAATTCCCATGACAATGTGCCAGCCGAACTGCTCCGCCAGACGAGGGCCAAACAGGGTTGCAAACAACGTGCCGCTGTTCCCCGCTCCGGCAATCCCCATCGCAAGTCCCTGCAAATGAGGCGGATACCAGCGGCTGGCCATAGGCAGCGCTACAGCAAAGCTTGCCCCCGCCACGCCAAGCAGAATCCCGATGGCATACAGCTCAGTCAGGGAACGGCCGCCGAATGTCCCCCAAAGCAGCGGAATCATCGTCACCAGCATCCCGATTACTGCCGTTTTTTTCGGTCCGATTCTGTCCGTTAAAATACCAAGAATGATACGAAACACAGATCCAGATAAAATCGGCACAGCTACGACAAGCCCTTTCTCAAAAGGAGACAGGCCAAAATCCTGAGAAATATAAACACCCAGCGCCCCAAGCATAACCCATATCATAAAACTGACATCAAAGTATAAAAAGGAACAGAGCAACGTGAGTGGATGACCGCTAGTTTTCAGTTCCGACAGCTTCATAAGATTCCCCTTTCTAGACCCTCATTATTTTACATTTTCTGAATCAAGGATATAGGACCCTTATTTTCTGGAAAAGACATGTGTAAGTTTTTGTGACACGTTTAATGCGTTAACAGTGCATTGTGACATAATTTTTAATAGGAGAAAACTTACGAGCTTCGCCAAAGGAGGTCTGATACATGAAGAAACAAAGATTGGTGTTAGCGGGAAACGGCTTGGCCGGAATCCGCTGTATTGAAGAAGTATTAAAGCTGAATCGCCACATGTTTGAGATTGTCATTTTCGGAAGCGAGCCGCATCCCAATTACAATCGCATTCTCTTATCCTCTGTATTGCAGGGTGAAGCGTCACTCGATGATATTACACTGAACAGCAAGGATTGGTACGACAAGCACGGGATCACGCTTTACACAGGCGAAACGGTTATTCAGATTGATACAGATCAGCAGCAGGTCATCACAGATCGGAAACGCACTCTGTCGTATGACAAATTAATAGTGGCAACAGGCTCCTCCCCTCATATTCTCCCTATCCCCGGGGCAGACAAAGAAGGCGTCTATGGATTTCGGACAATAGAAGACTGCCAAGCGCTGATGAAGATGGCCCAGCACTTTCAAAAGGCTGCGGTAATCGGAGCCGGCTTATTAGGACTGGAAGCTTCAGTCGGTTTACAGCATCTCGGTATGGATGTCAGCGTCATTCACCACTCCGCCGGCATTATGCAAAAACAGCTCGATCAAACAGCGGCGCGGCTGCTGCAAACAGAGCTGGAACAAAAAGGCCTAACCTTTCTTTTGGAGAAAGACACCGTCTCCATTTCCGGCGCCACCAAGGCAGACCGAATCCATTTTAAAGATGGCTCTTCATTAAAAGCAGACTTGATTGTGATGGCGGCCGGCGTCAGACCGAATATTGAATTAGCTGTATCCGCCGGAATCAAAGTGAACCGCGGGATCATCGTGAATGACTTCATGCAGACAAGCGAACCGAATATCTACGCCGTTGGTGAATGCGCTGAGCATAACGGAACGGTGTACGGATTGGTGGCTCCGCTTTATGAGCAGGGAAAAGCGCTCGCCAGTCATATTTGCGGCATTCCATGTGAGGAATATCAAGGCTCAGCACCATCTGCGGCGTTAAAAATAGCTGGAATCGATGTGTGGTCAGCAGGAAAGATCCAAGAGGATGAACACACGACGAGCATCAAAATCTACGACGAACAAGCAGGAGTTTATAAAAAAGCGCTTTTTGTAGATGACAAACTGGCCGGCGTTATTTTATTCGGAGACACCCGTGACAAGCAGTGGCTTCTCGACAGCCTGCTTAAACAACGAGACATCTCCATTGTCAAAAAGCAGATCATCGAACCGGAGACAAGCGGCCCTTTATTTGAATCCATGCCTTCCAGTGAAACGATTTGCCAATGCAACACAGTGACGAAAGGCGCGATTGAAGACGCGGTGCACACGAATAGCTTAACAACTGTTGAGGAAGTCAAGCACTGCACCAAAGCCACTGGGTCCTGCGGAGGATGCAAACCGCTCGTTGAAGACCTTTTGAGGTACATGACCAACAGCGAATATACGAAGCCCGCCGGCACACCTTCGTTTTGCAGCTGTACTGATTTTACAGAAGACGACATCATCGCTGAGCTTCAGCGCAGGCCATTCACTAATCCGGCAGAAGTGATGAACCAGCTTGACTGGAAAACAAAAAAAGGATGCAGTACTTGTGTTCCTGCGATTCAATACTATCTGGAAATGCTGTACCCCGGGTTTGTCCAGCCTGAGCCAGCCACTGAAGAGACATGCATCCTGATTCCGCAAATGTACGGCGGGCGGACAAACGCGGAGCAGCTAAGAACCCTCGCCAACATCATTGAGGCATACAGCATTCCCGACGTATCCATCACTCACAGCCAAAGGCTGAAGCTTTCCGGGATCAACCCTGCGGATCTCCCGAATATAAAAAAAGACCTGAAAATGCCCGTTTACACCGATGAACACCGGCACACGCTGCAAAGCATCAAAGCATGTACATGCGGGCAAAATCGATCGATTCAGCAGCTGGCAGCCCAAATCGAAAGACAACTTGAGACGCTTCCCTTACCCGCTCCCATTTCTATCAGCTTATCATGTGAAACAGACTGCACCGATGCCGCCCTGCAAGATGTCGGCGCAATTCGGACACAAGCTGGCTGGGACATTTACATCGGAGGCGTCCGGGGAACTCATGCCCGTTCAGGAGCTCTGTTTTGCGTGACTGAGAACGAAGACAGCACTGCCGGCATGATCAAAGGACTGATCCAGTATTATCGGGAAACGGCTCATTACTTAGAAGCAGTTCATCAGTGGATAGACCGTCTCGGGATCGTTCATATCAGAGAAGTGCTATTCGAAGAAGACCTAAGGGCACAGCTGCTGGAAAGCCTCCAAACAGATCTGTCACTGATTCAAAACCCGACTGTAGAGACGGGCGCATATAAGAAAGGATGAGGCATTTTGACTGAACGACTGCTTAGATATTTCCGTGATAAACAGCAAGACGTCCAATCAGAAAAAACATATGACACTCAATGCCCGTTTTGCAGCATGCAGTGCAAAATGCAGCTCGTGGAACAAACCATCGTCACGCGCAAAAAGTACACTGCGATCGGGATTGATAATCCTACAACACATGGTCGGCTATGCATGAAGGGCATGAATGCTCACCAGCATGCATTGAACTCCTCTCGCATCACCCGCCCGCTGCTGAAGAAAAACGGCGAGTTTATGCCTGTTTCCTGGGAAGAAGCACTGAATCATATCAAAGACCAAGTGACAATGATCCAAACTGAACACGGACATGACGCCATGGCGGTATACGGAAGCGCCTCGATTACAAATGAAGAGGCGTATTTATTAGGGAAGTTCGCACGAGTAGGCTTACAGACAAAATACATCGACTACAACGGGAGACTTTGTATGTCCGCAGCAGCCACCGCAGCCAACCAAACATTCGGCGCGGACAGAGGCTTAACGAATCCTTTATCAGACATCCCCCACACCCGTGTGATCATTCTGGCCGGCACCAATATTGCGGAATGCCAGCCTACGATTATGCCGTATTTTGAAAAAGCGAAAGAAAACGGAGCTTACTTCATTGCCATTGATCCTCGTGAAACAGCGACAACGAAAATCGCCGATCTTCATCTGAAAATCAAACCCGGCACAGACGCCGCCCTTGCCAACGGTCTCGTCAAAATCATCATTGACGAACAGCTTATAAACGAAGATTTCATTCAATCACGAACAAATGGATTCGAAGAGCTGAAGCAGCATACTGACTCGTTGGACCTGAATGACATCGCCGAACAGACGAGTGTCTCGCTGGTGGATATAAGAAAAGCTGCTGTGAAGTTTGCCAAGGAAACGTCCGGCATGCTGTTTACAGCCCGCGGGATTGAACAGCAAACCGATGGAACAGCGGCTGTGAAAGGCTTCTTAAACATGGTGCTGATCACAGGAAAAATCGGCAAGCCTTACTCGGGCTACGGGGCGATCACCGGACAAGGCAACGGGCAAGGCGCCAGAGAGCATGGCCAAAAAGCCGATCAGCTTCCAGGCTACCGTTCTATCGAAAACGAAGAACACCGGGCGCATATTGCGAAAGTGTGGGGAATCCATCAGGATGAACTCCCGCGAAAAGGTGTCTCAGCCTATGAAATGATGGAAAAAATCAATGACGGCGACATCAAAGGACTGTTCCTCATGTGCTCCAACCCTGCTGTCTCCAGCCCAAATGCGAATCTCGTGAAAAAGGCTTTAAGGAAACTGACATTCTTTGTTGCAATCGATTTGTTTATTTCTGAGACTGCGAAATACGCAGATGTGATTTTACCTGCCTCCTCTTACTTAGAAGATGAAGGCACCATGACAAATGTAGAAGGACGCGTGACATTAAGAGAAGCAAGCCGGCCATGCCCCGGCGAAGCAAAGCATGATTGGCAGATCATTTGTGATCTCGCATCCGCTCTCGGCAAGGGCCGCTACTTTTCTTATACGTCAGCGGAGGATATTTTTAATGAATTGAGAGAAGCGAGCCGAGGCGGGATTGCCGATTATTCAGGCATCTCATACGGCAGGCTCAGACGTGAAGGCGGCATTCATTGGCCGTGTCCGGAATCTGATCATCCCGGAACTGGGCGCTTGTTTACAGAATCATTTGCTCATCCGGATCAAAAAGCGGCATTAAGTGTGATTCCAAACGAACCACCTGTTCCAAAAGAGAAGCCGACAGCCGATTATCCGCTTTATTTAACGACAGGCAGAGTCATGTCTCACTACTTAACAGGCGTCCAAACAAGAAAAAGCGCCGCCCTTGCCGCGAGACATTTTGAATCGTTTATGGAAATCCATCCGCAAACAGCAGCGACCTACAATATCGAGGACCGTGTACTGGTAAAAATAGAATCGCCGCGGGGAAGCATCACCGTCCGCAGCAAATTATCAGAACAAATCAGAAAAGATACTGTTTTTGTTCCCATCCATTGGGCAGACGCTCAAAATGTGAATGATTTAATCGGGGAAGCCTTAGATCCAGCCTGTAAAATGCCCGGTTTTAAGGTATGCGCCGTCCGAATCAGACCTATTTAAATTTTTCATAAAATTTTTAGAACTTTTCGTATATTTTGTTACATTTTATAACATGTATCTTAAATATTCCTTTTTGCTGTGCTACGCTGGAAAAAACATTGATAAGGAGCGGATCATCTGATGGGAAAAAAACAGCTAGTTCTTGTTGGTAATGGAATGGCCGGGGTAAGGGCCATTGAAGAGATACTGAGTATTGCTAAAGACGAGTTTCAGATCACAATTTTCGGTGCCGAACCGCATCCCAATTACAACCGAATCCTTTTGTCAAAAGTGCTTCAAGGCGATACAGATATTAAAGATATTACGTTAAACGATTGGGACTGGTACGAAGAAAACAACATTCAATTGTATACAAATGAAACAGTCATCAAAGTGGACACGGAAAACAAAACAGTCATCACAGATGCAGACAGAATCCAGCCTTACGATGAATTGATCCTGGCGACAGGCTCGGTCCCTTTTATCCTTCCGATTCCGGGCGCAGACAAAAAAGGCGTCACAGCTTTCCGGGACATAAAAGATACAGACACAATGCTCGCCGCGTCAAAACAATATAAAAAAGCTGCCGTCATCGGCGGAGGACTTCTTGGTTTGGAAGCAGCTCGCGGACTGCTGAATCTTGGCATGGATGTGTCCGTCATCCACCTTGCCCCATTCCTGATGGAGCGCCAGCTTGATGCAACGGCAGGACGCCTGCTGCAAAACGAGTTAGAAAAACAAGGTATGACCTTTTTACTTGAAAAGCAAACAGAAGAAATTGTCGGTGACGACCGTGTCGAAGGCCTCCGATTCAAGGATGGCACAAGCATTGAAGCTGATTTAGTCGTCATGGCTGTCGGCATCCGCCCAAATACAACGCTCGGGGCCGAGAGCGGCATTCCGGTTAACCGCGGCATCATCGTCAACGATTATATGCAGACTGAAATCCCGCACATTTACGCGGTCGGCGAATGTGCCGAGCACCGAGGAATCGCCTACGGGCTTGTGGCGCCGCTGTATGAACAGGCAAAAGTGCTGGCAAAGCATATGTGCGGCATCGAAACAAAACCGTATGAGGGCTCCGTTCTCTCCACACAGTTAAAGGTATCAGGCGTCGAGGTCTTCTCTGCCGGTGATTTTAACGAATCAGAGGAGAAAAAAGCGATTAAAGTCTTCGATGAGCAGGACGGCATCTATAAAAAAATCGTCCTGAGAGGCAATCAAATTGTCGGTGCTGTTTTATTCGGCGACAGCAGCGAAGGCAATCGCCTGTTTTCTATGATTCAAAAAGAAGCCGATATCTCTGAAACCTCTAAAATATCAATCTTACAGCCCCTCAGCCAGGAAGCAGGCACAAGCATAACCGCAGCGATGAGCGACGATGAAATCATCTGCGGCTGTAACGGCGTGTCAAAAGGTGCGATTATTCAAGCCATACAGGAAAAGGGCTGCTCGTCAACGGACGAAATCAAAGCATGCACCGGCGCATCCCGCTCATGCGGAGGCTGTAAGCCGCTCGTAGAAGAAATCCTCCAGCATACGCTCGGATCAGACTTTGATGCGTCAGCGCAAAAAGAAGCCATTTGCGGCTGCACCACATTGTCGAGAGATGAAGTCGTAGAAGAAATCAAAGCCAAAGGGCTGTCACATACAAGAGAAGTCATGAATGTGCTCGGCTGGAAAACGCCAGAAGGCTGTTCTAAATGCCGGCCCGCTCTGAACTACTACTTAGGCATGATCAATCCAACCAAATACGAGGATGACCGGACATCCCGCTTTGTTAATGAACGAATGCACGCCAATATTCAAAAAGACGGAACATACTCAGTCGTTCCTCGGATGTACGGCGGCGTGACCAACTCCACAGATTTGCGCAAGATCGCCGATGTCGTTGACAAATATGAGATCCCGCTCGTGAAAATGACAGGCGGCCAGCGAATTGATCTTATCGGCGTGAAAAAAGAAGACCTTCCGAAGGTATGGGAAGATCTTGATATGCCGTCGGGCTACGCGTACGGAAAAACGCTCCGCACAGTGAAAACATGTGTAGGCGAGCAATTCTGCCGCTTCGGCACACAAGACTCCATGGCACTGGGCATTGCGCTTGAGAAAAAATTCGAAGGGCTGAACACGCCTCACAAAGTCAAAATGGCCGTGTCTGCCTGCCCGCGAAACTGTGCGGAATCCGGCATTAAGGACCTTGGCGTTGTTGGCATCGACGGAGGCTGGGAGCTTTATGTCGGCGGAAACGGCGGAACCCATTTGCGTGCCGGCGATTTGCTGATGAAGGTGAAAACAAATGAAGAAGTCTTAGAATACGCGGGCACTTACCTGCAATATTACAGGGAAACCGCAAACTATCTGGAGCGTACGTCCGCATGGCTTGAGCGCGTCGGTTTATCCCATGTCCAATCCGTGTTAAACGATCCGGAAAAGCGGCAGGAGCTGAACGGCCGAATGAATGAAACACTCTCTGTCCACAAGGATCCGTGGAAAGACTTTTTAGAGGATAAACAAACTTCTAAAGAATTATTTGAAAATGTCGTGACCACATCATAATGACAAAAACTATCATTGAGGAGGAATGGACATGGTAAACAAAGACGTAACAAAAGTATGTATCGGAAAAATTGAAGAATTGCCTGAACAATTAGGCAAAACAGTGTATATTGAAGATAAGGAGCTCGCGGTTTTCAAGCTTTCAGACGGAAGCATCCGCGCCATTGAAAACCGCTGTCCGCATAAGGGCGGCGTCCTGGCAGAAGGCATCGTCAGCGGTCAATATGTTTTCTGCCCGATGCACGACTGGAAAATTTCCTTAGAAGACGGAATCGTCCAAGAACCTGACCACGGATGCGTCAAAACATATGAAACGCTGATCGAAGGAGAACATGTTTATCTCGTATATTGATCAAAAGACCGGATCACTTTTCTAGTGGTCCTTCATTTTTTACAGTGACGGAAGGATGACATGATCATGAAGAACGGAATCGTATATTTCGTGGGAGCCGGACCCGGCGACCCAGGCCTGCTCACCATCAAAGGAAAACAGGCGCTCGAGGAAGCAGATGTGATTTTATATGACCGGCTCGCCAACCCGAAGCTGCTCGAATTTGCATCACCGGACTGCCAGTTTATTTATTGCGGAAAACTGCCAAACCGCCATTTTATGAAACAAAAAGAAATTAACGCCCTGCTGGTTGAAAAAGCATTAAATGGGTTAACCGTCGTTCGCTTGAAGGGCGGAGATCCGAGCGTATTCGGCAGAGTCGGCGAGGAAGCAGATGCTCTTCATGAGCACGGCATTCGCTATGAAATGGTGCCGGGAATCACCTCTGGAATTGCAGCGCCGCTATATGCGGGCATCCCCGTCACGCATCGGGATTTTGCATCGTCTTTTGCCATGATTACAGCGCATGATAAATCATTAAAAGGCACGCCGAACCTTGACTGGGAAGGGCTGGCCCGAAGCGTTCAAACCCTTGTTTTTTACATGGGTGTCAAGAACTTGTCTTATATTTGCCAGCAGCTTATTTCATACGGGAAATCGCCTTCTGTCCCTGTCATTGTCATCCAATGGGGAACGTGGGGCCGCCAGCGGAGTGTGAAAGGAACACTTGAGAACATTCAGCAAAAAGTGCAGGAACACCAGATTACAAACCCTGCGATTATCGTCATCGGAGACATCGTCAACTTTCAAACACACAGCTGGTTTGAAAGCAAACCGCTCATCGGACGGCATTTGATGGTTGTGACTCATGGCGAAGATGAAGACCCGCTTGCAGACAAGCTGCGCGATTCCGGCGCCGATCTCATCGAGTGGCCGAAATGGCGGACCGAAAACATGCCTGTCAATGAAGAAATTCTTCGAAAGATTGGCACCTTTGAAGACGTTTTTTTCACATCGCGCCGGGCGGTTTGTGAATTTTTCAGAGCACTGGCTTCTCAGAAAATCGACATCCGCCAGCTGACAGCCAAACTGAGTGCAGCATCTGAGCAAGCAAAGACAGAGCTTGAGAAACGGGGCTTTCTTGTCACCGCCATTCAGCCTGATTCAGAGAAACGTCTTGTTGTCGGGAGCCGCCATGCAGTGGAAAACATGCAAAAGCATGAATCCTGTTCGTTTTATATCACTCATGAAAACGTCATAGATGACCGGTTCACCCACATGATTCAGCGTACCATCAGTGAATCCCCGCTGCACATGGTCATTTGCCCGAACAAGCTGTCCGTTCAGCAATTGATCAATGGTGGCGAACAAATTGGCATTTCGCCGGAATTGTCAGCAAGCCGGCCCCCTATCGTCTGTATAGGCGATGACTCAGCTGCCGAAGCTTATGGATTCACAGCTGTACAAGAACAGGATGAATTGCTAGCTTTCATTCAGAATCAACAGACGCAGAAAAAGCTCCTTCACAGCTGATGGCTGGCAGCCCTTTCCCCCAAGGGCTGTTTTATTTATGTACCAATTTTTTATGATGGGTGGAATACATCGCCATATTCTCGGCCTTAGGGTCCAGATAAGCCTTGGCACTGTTGACCGCTGTCGGGCCTTCGGTAAAGCCGCCGGCAATCAATCTCAGCTTGCTTTCATAAAAAGCCGCGTCACCCGCTACAAACACGCCCGGAAGATTCGTTCGCATATGTCTGTCAGCTTTCACCCTTCCTTCTTCAATCTCCAGCCCCCACTCCATCATCGGCCCGAGATCAATTTTGAACCCATGATTAATGATCAGCTCATCAATTTCTATGTCTTTCCTCTGGCCAGACTCAGTATGACAAACGGTCACGCTTTTGATGCCCTCTTCATCTCCGTTCAACTGCTCCAGCCGATAAGGCGTAAGCACCCGCACCGATGATTGCTTCATTTTCGTCACGCTGCTTTCCATTCCGCCGAATTCCTCACGCCGATGAACGACAGTCACAGACGCCGCAATCGGTTCAAGCTCATTAGCCCAATCGACCGCAGTATCTCCGCCGCCTGATATCACCACGCGTTTCCCTTTAAACGCATCGAGCTTCTCCACTCCATAATGAAGATTTTTGCCCGCATATCGGGCCGCATCCTCGCTGTCAAACTCATTGACCTCAAGTGTACCCATGCCGCAAGCCAAAATCACAGTTCTTGTATAGTGCTTTTCCCCTTCAGAACCCGTCAGTACAATGGTGCCGTCATCTAGGCATTCAAACCCGGTCACACGCTGATTCAATACGATATCAGGATCAAACGTTGCCGCCTGCTCCTTCAGCTGCTCGATCAGCTGCTTTCCCGCAATCCCCGGTATGCCGCCGATATCGCGAATGATTTTCTCAGGAAAGAATAAAGACACCTTCCCTCCGAGCTTCGGCAAAAATTCGATTACCTTTGTTTTCAGCTCCCGCATCCCGCAGTAAAAAGCAGTAAACAGCCCGATCGGCCCCCCGCCTATTATCGTAACGTCATATACCTCTTGATTCTCAGCCATCCGTCCTGCCTCCCGTTCACATCTATATCAAATCATTTTAATTGAGAATGAATATCAATACAAAGTATATCATATTTCACGAGCCTGTGTTTATTCATTTCTTCACCTTGTGGTCAATTGCTGAAAACTCTATAATAGGACAAATGGGAGTAACAGATGAAAAGACAAGTCGAAACGATCACCTTTGATGGCAGTACACTAGAATATTCTGTGACAGGCAAGGGAACTCCGATCCTTGTCATGCATGGCGGGCATTCAAATTGTTACGAGGAATTCGGATACACAGCGTTGATTGAGCAAGGGTATTCCATCATTACGCCTTCAAGGCCCGGCTATGGACGAACGTCAAAAGAAATTGGAAAAAGTCTTGCCAACGCCTGCCGTTTCTATGTGAAATTATTAGATCATTTACAAATCAACAGTGTCCATGTGATCGCCATCTCAGCAGGAGGGCCGAGCGGCATATGCTTTGCCTCACATTATCCGGAAAGAGTAAATACATTGACCCTGCAATCCGCAGTCACCAAAGAGTGGCTCACCCCAAAAGACACTGAATATAAATTGGGGAGAATTCTCTTCCGCCCGCCGGTGGAAAAGTGGATATGGAAGCTGATTTCTTCTTTGAATAACGCTTTCCCGCGTTTGATGTTTCGAGCTATGAGCCCCCAATTCAGCACGCTTCCGTTTCAGCGAATCAAGTCCTTGATGGATGAAAAAGACATGGAAGCATTTCGGAAAATGAACAGCCGGCAACGCTCGGGTGAAGGATTTCTGATTGACTTGTCACAAACCGCCGCTGTCTCTTTAAAAGACCTGCAAGCCATCATATGTCCCGTGCTGATTATGCAAAGTGTTTATGATGGATTGGTTGACTTGTCACATGCACATCATGCAAAAGAGCACATTCGTGGCGCTGCTCTCTGTTTGCTTCACTCATGGGGACACCTGATTTGGCTCGGAAAAGAAGCTGCAGAAACAGACAGTATCCTACTCAGCTTTTTGGAATCCTAACCAAAGTGAAACGATCCTTTCCCCTCCTCCGTCAAACAAGCAGTGCCTTTTTTTCTGGTATCATAAGAAAGGCAGCTTAACATGAGCGGAGGTTTTATTGTGACAGCACAATCATCTTTTCTTCAGCTGAATTCTATTTTTATCAGCATTTTAATAGAAGCCATTCCGTTTATTCTGATTGGCGTCATACTTTCCGGAATCATTCAAATGTTTGTTTCTGAAGAAATGATTGCAAGAATCATGCCGAAAAACCGTTTTCTCGCCGTTTTATTCGGTGCGCTGGCCGGCGTTTTATTTCCCGCCTGCGAATGCGGCATCATCCCGATTACGAGGCGGCTTCTGTTAAAGGGAGTTCCTCTGCATGCGGGGGTTGCTTTCATGCTGACCGCGCCTATCATTAATCCTATCGTTTTATTTTCTACTTATATTGCGTTCGGGAATAGATGGAGCGTTGTCTTTTACAGAGGCGGACTGGCTCTCGCCGTTTCGCTGATCATCGGGGTCATCTTATCCTATCAATTTAAGGATAACCAGCTTTTAAAGCCTGATGAACCCGGGCACCACCATCATCATCACGGCACCGTGCTCCAAAAACTGGGCGGGACCTTGCGGCATGCCATTGATGAATTTTTCTCCGTGGGGAAATATTTAATCATCGGCGCCTTTATCGCAGCCGCTATGCAGACGTATGTCAAAACATCCACTCTGCTTGCGATCGGGCAGAATGATGTATCCTCTTCCCTCGTGATGATGGGACTGGCGTTTGTCCTGTCGCTTTGTTCAGAAGTTGATGCGTTCATCGCGTCTTCCTTCAGCAGCACATTTTCATTAGGATCGTTAATCGCCTTTCTCGTCTTTGGCGCAATGGTGGATATTAAGAATCTATTGATGATGCTTGCGGCCTTCAAAAAACGATTTGTTTTCCTGCTGATTACATACATTGTCGTGATTGTTTTAGCGGGATCACTACTGGTAAAGGGGTGATTGGGTGTTTCGTCTATTGGTGCTGATGGGATTTACGTTTTTCTTTTATCATCTGCATGCCTCAGGAAATCTAACAAAATATATCAATATGAAATATTCCTATCTGTCCTTTATTGCGATCTTCCTGCTGGCTATTCTGACCGCCGTCCAAGCGTGCCTATTTATCAAGTCGCCTGAAAAAAGCGGGCATCACCATGACCATGATTGCGGGTGCGGCCATGATCACGAGCATGACCATGAACAAAACAAGCCATTTTATCAGCGTTATTTGATTTATGTTGTTTTTCTTTTTCCTTTGGTGTCAGGCATCTTCTTCCCGATTGCAACGCTTGACTCATCCATAGTCAAAACAAAAGGGTTCTCATTTAAGGCGATGGAGAGCGGAGATCACTACTCCCAAACACAGTATTTGCGGCCTGATGCCAGCCTTTATTACGCGCAAGACAGCTATGACAAACAAATGAAACAGCTGTTTAATAAGTATTCCAGCAAAAAAGAGATTTCTCTGACCGATGACGATTTCCTAAAAGGAATGGAAACCATCTATAATTATCCGGGTGAATTTCTCGAACGGACGATAGAATTCCATGGATTTGCTTACAAAGGAAACGCAATTAACAAAAATCAGTTGTTCGTATTAAGGTTTGGCATCATTCACTGTATCGCTGATTCCGGCGTGTACGGGATGCTTGTGGAATTTCCGAAGGACATGGACATCAAGGATGATGAATGGATTCACATTAAGGGCACTCTGGCCTCAGAATATTACCAGCCATTCAAGTCAACTCTCCCTGTCGTCAAAGTAACTGACTGGAATACCATTAAAAAACCTGATGATCCGTATGTTTACAGAGGATTTTAAGTGAAGACGAAACCAGTACAAGTACTGGTTTCTTTTTTATTTCTTTTTCATCAGCATCAAATCGAGATAGAGCTGGCACCGCGTTCTGAAATCGCTTAAATCGATCGACGTCATCTCAGTAATCTGTTTGATGCGGTAATTCAATGTATTTTGGTGAATAAACAGCTGTTCTGCCGCTGGTTTTGTTTTGCAGTTGTTGAGGAGATAGATTTCCAAGGTTTTGAGCAGCTCAGTGCTGCTTTCTTCGTCTTTTGCTTTTAATAAAGCTAAATCTTTATTCTCGTATTCTAAAAATTCATTTTTCTGTTCGATGCTTTCTAAATAGCGGTAAATGCCGAGTTTGGCATATTCATATGGAATGTTTTCCTGATTGCCGGTGATTTCTGCGGCTTTGATGACTTCAAGTGCTTCTGTGTAGCTCTTGCCAAGTTTTAATAGGTGATTATATTCGTTTCCGATACCGATATAAATAGGGGTAGGTATTTTTTGAAAGTGAAAATGTGTTAACAGCTTGTTAATAAACTCAGAAGCTGCTGAGGAGACGGAGCTTTTTTGGGAAAAACTCGCTACGACGATGACAATGTTTGATTCGATCGTTAAGACATGACTGACCTTATCCCGTAAATTCAGGTACGACCTGATATTTTCCTTTAAATCCTCAACCGCTTCCCCATCCCCATTTGCGGCGTGCAGGATAACAACTGAAAACATGGAAGGCAGCACGGTATTGATCCTTTCAGCTTCCCGTCTGAGTTCCTTCTCAGAGGTAAATTGCTGATAGATCGCCCGTTTGATGAGATCCTCTGCTTTTTCTTCCTTTTCCTGTTTCAATTTATTCGTTTTATAAATGATTTTCCCGACATGGAAGGAGGTCTCGTACAAAAAGTCGAGCTCTTCATCCGTCAGATTTTGGTCCAGCTCCTGAATCCAGATGTAGCCCATGACTTCCCCTTTGTGCTTTGCACTCACGACCACCCTCTGGTTTAACCCAATGCTTTCAATTTTATTGACGCGAAAAGGCTCAGGCTCTGTTTTCAATTTCTCAATAATTCCGTCCTTCAGAAACCTCTCAAAAATCTGGACCGGACACTTTTTCGAAAAAATAGTCTGCTGGTTGGCAGAATCAAAATGGTTAATATAGTAAGAATTATAGGCTAACAAAAAGAAATCCGCGCTTTCCAGTATCACTGGCTTTTGCAGTTCATAGCTAATAAAATCAATCAGCTTATCAACATCTGAAAATGAAAAAACTCTCTCTAAAAGCTCTTCCATACCTTTTTCTCCTATACTTTTTTTACTTTAATCATATCCATACGGGGTCTTTTTGTATAGAAAAAAATACGTTTGTTTCCAAAAGAAAAAAATGGCCGCTTAAAAGGAGAAAAGAGGAAAAAGGGACAGCCCCTTCCTCCTCCTTTCGATCTTTATTGCGACATTGTATCTTGGTAGTCGTTGAACTGGTCTGTGACAGCTTGTGACGGAGCCTGCGTCAATATGCTGACAAAAAAGACAGATAATAGACTCGCAGCAAAACCAGGTATCATTTCATACAGAAAGTCCGAAAGACCGGCATTCGCCCAAATGATTACAGTCGCTGCTCCCACAATCATGCCGGCGAGTGCCCCCCATTTGGTCATTCGTTTCCAAAACAGACTGAGCAGTACAACTGGCCCGAATGATGCACCGAAGCCCGCCCACGCGTAGCTGACCAATCCAAGGATGGTGTTATTTTTCTCCCAAGCCAGAACCAACGCGACAATTGAAACAGCCAGAACAGCCAGTCGGCCTAAAAACACCAGTTCTTTATCTGAAGCTGAGCGTCTGAACATCGACTTATACAAATCTTCTACCAGAGAGCTTGATGTCACAAGCAGCTGGGAAGAAATTGTACTCATAATCGCGGCCAAAATCGCTGAAATCAGAAAACCCGTGATAATCGGATGGAACAAGATATTCCCTAATTGAATAAAAATCGTCTCTGGGTCCTTCAGTGTCATGCCGCGCTGATGGTAATAAGCGATTCCGCCCAAACCGGTCAGCACTGCGCCTACTGCAGACAAAATCATCCAGCCCATCCCAATTCTGCGCGCTCTTTTGATCTCTTTTACGGACGTTATCGCCATAAAACGCACAATAATATGCGGCTGGCCAAAGTATCCCAGCCCCCAGGCAAACAAAGAAATAATGCCAAGGACGCTCGTTCCTTTGAAAATATTAAACATATCAGGATCTACAGAGCGGATTTCAGCAACTGTATCACCTGCTCCTCCCGTGTGGAAAAACGTAACGATCGGCACAAGAATGAGTGCGGCAAACATAATAATCCCCTGAACAAAATCTGTCCAGCTGACTGCCAAAAAGCCGCCAAACAGGGTATATGCCACAACAACACCCGTCACAATCCACAGGCCGGTGTGATAATCCATCCCCAAGATGCTGTTGAATAAGACGCCGCCGGACACCATTCCGGACGATACATAAAACGTGAAAAAGACTAAAATGACAATTCCCGAAAACAGTCTGAGAAGCTTTGTTTGATCTCCGAAGCGATTTTCCAGGAATCCGGGAATTGTAATAGAATTCCCCGCTTTTTCAGTATAGGTTCTCAGCCGCGGTGCGACGTAAAGCCAGTTCGCCCACGCTCCAAGACAAAGTCCGATGACGATCCAAGCGCCGCTCAGACCAGTAGAAAACATGGCGCCCGGAAGCCCCATCAGCAGCCAGCCGCTCATATCGGCAGCGCCGGCACTGAGAGCAGTTACTGCCGGACCCAAAGAGCGTCCTCCCAGCATGTAATCCGTCAGATTCGACGTACGCTTGTAAGCAAAGTAGCCGATTAGCAGCATTCCCGCCATATAAATACAAATCGAAATAATCAGCTGTGTGTTTTCTATGGCACTTCCTCCTCTTTTTTATAGTATATGGATGAAATGGACACCCCCGCAGGGAGGATGCCCATTTAGTCCCGCTTAGAACATTTCACTGATTGTTTTTGCTTGCATATGCAGAGCCAAGTAATCCGGCCCGCCTGCTTTTGAATCCGTTCCGGACATTTTGAAGCCGCCAAACGGATGGTAGCCGACGATAGCACCTGTACAGTTGCGGTTGAAGTATAGGTTTCCGACATGGAATTCCTGTTTCGCACGCTCGATGTGCTTGCGGTTGTTTGTGATTACTGCGCCTGTCAAACCATATTCAGTATTGTTTGCCACTTCTAAAGCTTCATCAAAGTCTGACACTTTACAAAATGCAACGACAGGTCCGAAAATTTCTTCCTGCATGAGTCTTGCTTTCGGATCAAGGTCAGCGAAGATCGTCGGTTTGATGAAGTATCCTTTCGAATCATCACCAGTACCGCCGCTTACTAGACGCCCTTCCTGTTTTCCGATCTCAATATAGCTCATAATTTTATCATAAGAACCTTGGTCAATGACAGGTCCCATATAAACATCTGCACTGTCAGGTTTAGCTGTTACTTTTGATTCCGTAATTTCAATGACACGCTCTAATACTTGATCATACACTTTTTCATGAACAACTGCACGTGAACCTGCAGAGCATTTTTGTCCCGCAAAGCCGAATGCTGAAGTAAAGATCGATTGAGCCGCTAATTCAATGTCCGCATCCTCATCAACAACAACCGTATCTTTACCGCCCATTTCAGCGATGACACGCTTTAAATGCTGCTGGCCCGGCTGAACCTTCGCCGCGCGTTCGAAAATTCTCGTACCAACTTCTCTTGATCCCGTAAATGTGATAAGGCTTGTTTTCGGATGGTCAACAAGATAGTCGCCTACTTCCGCTCCGCTTCCCGGAACAAAGTTGACTACGCCTTTTGGCAATCCGGACTCTTCAAGCACCTCAACAAATTTTGCTGCAATAACAGGTGTAGCACTCGCAGGTTTCAGAACCACTGTGTTTCCAGTAACGATCGGCGCCACTGTTGTGCCTGCCATGATCGCAAACAAGAAGTTCCAAGGCGGGATAACGACTGTCACTCCAGTCGGCGTGTATACATATTGGTTTTTCTCGCCTTCACGGCTGTTGACCGGTTTGCCTTTTGCCAGTTCGATCATTTGGCGTGCATAATACTCCATGAAGTCAATCGCTTCAGCCGTATCGGCATCCGCCTCGTTCCAAGGCTTTCCTGCTTCTTTCACAAGCAAAGCTGAGAATTCATGTTTTCTTCTGCGGACTTTGGCAGCAGCGCGGAACAGGACAGCCGCTCTCTCTTCAGGAGACGTGTATCTCCACTCTTCAAATGCTTTTGCAGCCGCTTGAATCGCTTGCTCAGCGTGCTCTTGAGAAGCTTTTGACACTCGGCCGACGACTTCTTCTTTATCAGCCGGGTTGATTGAAACAATTTTCGCTTCTGTTTCCACTCTCTCGCCGTTAATGACAAGCGGATAGTCTTTTCCTAAATATTCGCTTACTGTCGCAAGCGCTTTTTTAAACGCTTCCACGTTGTTTTGATCTTGGAAATTTGTGAATGGCTCGTGTTTGTAAGGTGTTGTCATGATAATCTCTCCTTTTTTACTTCTTTGTCATTCCTTTGAAAGCAAATGCAATGTTTGACGGACGTTCTGCAAGGCGTCTCATAAAGTAGCCGTACCAATCCTCGCCGTATGGCAGGTAGACTCTCATGTTATAACCTTCTTTTACGAGGCTGAGCTGGGTTTGCGACCGCATGCCGTACAGCATCTGAAATTCAAACTTGTCATTGGCAATGCCATGTTCCTTGGCAAGCTGCTTTGTAAAGTCGATCATTTTGTCGTCATGTGTGGCAATCGCTGTATAGTGACCGTTTAAGAGCTGCTTTCGGATGATTTTTTTGTAATTTTCATCGACATCGCTTTTCTCTGGGAAAGCTACTTTTTCTGATTCTTTATAAGCTCCTTTTACAAGGCGAAGGAACGGGTTTAAAGAATCCAGATCGTCAATGTCTTTTTCCGTCCGGTACAGATAGGCTTGCAGCACTGTGCTCACATGCTCGTATTTCTTTCTGAAATCTTTGAAAATATCAAGCGTTTTCTGGCATCTGACTTCGTCCTCCATGTCAATGGTGACCATGATTTTATGTTTCTCGGCCGTCTGAAGGATTTTTGTCATATTTTCATACACCAAATCCATATCTATATCCAAACCTAAAGACGTCATTTTTAAAGAAACGTGTGAGTTCAGCTCCTGATCCGCGATGGTCGCAATGGTTTGAATGCACTCTTCCGTACGCTCCCGTGCGACCTCGGCACTGTTCACAAACTCGCCTAAATGATCGACAGTAACTGACAGGCCTTGGCTGTTAAGCTGTCGAATGGTCGGGATTGAACTATTAAAGTCATTCCCGCCGATAATTTTACCCGCTGCTACCCGGCTTCCCCAGTTCCTCGCCATTTTATTGAGAAAGCCGCTTTTGGATAAAAATAAGAAAAAATCTCTTGTGATCACTTCCAACCTCAACACCCCGCAATCTAAGAAGTATTTGTATGAGTTTATTGTAAATGGACAAAACAGGCGTTCACAATATTCTCAAAATACAAAGATTCTGATTATTTTTGTGGGTTTGCCACAATCAGATAGTTAGAAAGTCGGGGGGTATTCTGTCGAATAAAGGAGAAAAGGAAGCGACAAAAAACATCAGCTTCCTCCATCCTTCCACACTTCTTCAACCGTATTCAAAAGCAAACGGTTCAATTCAGATGTCATATCTTTTTTCTCTGCCTTCAGTTCTTTTGCCGCTTCCATGATTCTTTCAATTTCCGTTTCAATGAATTGGTGAATAACATCGATTCTTGCTTCGAGGTCAAGCTCTTCCCCTCTTCTTTTCCGTTCAAGCAAGGTTTCCATTTCAGCCTTCAGCTCGGGTTCAGCAACAAGTTCATTCATCAAAACAGTAAAGTCCATTGGCGGTATGGTTCCGTGCTTTTCAATCCATTGGCAGGCCAAAATAGGCCGAAGAACGTAGAAGTACTTTTTAATTTTGACCTCTTGTCCTTGTAGATAATCCTTGACGTTCCTTCTCGCCATATTGATATAGTGATACACGCTTGCTTCAGGCTTAAATGCCTCCGTGCGCAGTTTTCTTAACTGCTCTGCGGTCGTAAATGCTTCATAATACACAATGTCTGAGGACAGCCATTCGAGGAGCGGAGGGTTTGATTTTTTGAAAAGCCGAAGCGTTTTTCTCAGCTCCCAGCCGCTGATATCCAGCAAATCGTGAATCGGTTCCTCAATGACATCACGCTCCTGCTCAATTGAAAAATACCACTCCTTTTTCGGCACATAAATAAAGCGGACGTCGTAATCACTATCCTGCGAGGGAAATCCCCATGCGCGGCTTCCTGACTCGACGGCATACACGATTTTGACTCCGTATGACTGCTCGATCCGTTTTAATTCATCAATGATTCTTTGTTTCATATCTATTCGTCTCCAGTCTGTTCTCATTCCGGCAGTTTGCAGAAAAAAACCGCCTGATGATATGCGGCGGCTTTTCACATTTATCAGCCTTTAAGATGCTGCTTAAAAAAAGCAAGTTTTTCCGTTTGAAAAGCAGGGATATACTCATGTCCGAAGTAGCGGTACACCTTCAGCTCTTTCTCTGTTTCCAAATGATTGTAGGCGGCAAACACGGTGGACGGCGGCGTGACCTTGTCTATCAGGCCGATTGACATCAGGACAGGCACCTTCACTCGGTCAGCGAGATTCATAATATCGAAATATGAAAGTGTCTTCATCGCCTGCACTTCTGTTTCCGGACTGCCATTTCTTCTGAAGAAGGAATTGATTTCAAGATACGGCTGTTCAAGCGCCACATCAATGGCCCGTTCGAAGTTGCTTAAATAAGGATAATCAGCAACCGCGGCTTTTGGAATGTCTGACAGCGCCGCTGCGGCAATGGTTAAACCTCCGCCTTGGCTTCCTCCTGTCACACCGATCCTTGTTTCGTCAACCTCGTCGAAGCTGCTGATGACCTCAAGCGCGCGGACGGCGTCCAAATAAACACCGCGGTAATAGTATGTATCTTTATCAAGAATTCCTTTCGTCATCCAGCCCAAAGCGTGACCGTGCGGTGAAATACTCGTATCCTCGCTGCTCTGCTGGCCGCGGACAAGCATGCCGAATGCGGCGTAGCCATGGAGTGCCCAGTTTACCATTTCATGAATCTCACCATCATAGCTTGCATTGTAGCCATGATATTTCACGATCGCCGGATGCGGGCCTTCCTTGTCAGGCACCGCGTACCATCCGGTAATGCGGGCGTTTCCGAAGCTTTTATATGTGAGACGGTACACTTTTACTCCGTCAGCAGGATAGTCAACCGGCTGTAAATCAGGTTCTGCTTGGACTTTTGCAAGTTCCTCCAAAGATAATTTCCAAAACTCAGAAAAATCTTTCGGTGCTGTTTTTTCAGGCTTATATGTTTGCAATTGGTCGAGCGGCAGATCGAATAGTTGCATTTCCGATTATTCCCCTTTGTTTTATAAGATTTAGTTTGTATTCCTATACTACCACGTTTCGTCTTTGTTTTCTAAATATTTTCATCTTTGTTTCCCAGACAGCCTTCATCAAACGTTTGTTTAAGACTTTCCCGGCTTAGTTCCATAAAGGCCTGGGCCGTCAGACTGACATAGCGGTTCTTTAAAAAGACAAAGACGAGGGTTCGTGATGGCGCGGATTGAATCGATAAATAGATCACACCCGGATCTTTATCCCTTCTGACCATATTCGGTGCCATAGTCACACCTAATCCATTAGCCACAAGAGATTGGGCGGTTTCAATATGGCTCGTCTTAAAGGCAGCATTCGGCTTAAAGCCGCTTTCCGCACAGAGATCGAGAACTGTCCTGCGAAAGCCGAAGCCTTCTTTTAACAGAATAAAGGGCACGTTCCTTACCATGTCAATCGGCACACACGGCTGGCGTCCCTCATCTTCTTCCAGCGCTTTCTCAATCAGCGCGACCAATTCCGGCGGCATCCACCTTTGTTTTTCCTTCGGCACCGCGAGAACAACCGGTTCCGTGAGCAAGGGTGTAATGGAGAGCCGTTCATCCTCGATGGGCAAGGATATAACAGAAAGGTCAACTTCTCCCTTTGCCGTCATCTCCTCCAATGAAACCGGATCTTTTTCAACAAGCTGAACCTCCACATGAGGATAGCGCGCCAAAAACTGCTTCAGCAGCGGGGGAAAGAGATATCTCCCTGTTACAGCAGGAATCCCGATGGATAATTTATGACCGATTCCCTGTGATCGCTCCTGCATTTCCCGAAGCAAATCATCTCTGGAACGAATGATGTCCTCGGCTTTTTCAATGAAACGCCTGCCGTGAGGTGTCAGTGTAACAGAGCTATGGGATCTGTGAAAAAGGGTAAGCCCCAGCTCAGCCTCAAGCTTTTTGATTTGCTGGCTGAGAGACGGCTGTGCGATATGAAGATGTTCCGCCGCCTTTGTAAAGCTTTGGCGCCGGGCAATTTCCGCTGCATATTCCATCACTTTAATATCCATTTCAGCCTCCATAGGTTGAACCTATCATTTTCATCATTTTTATATCTTGGACGAATCATAACAAAAATTGCTAACATAATCCATATCATCATTTACGAAAAGAAGGAGCTGGTTCAAATGACTAATGAAACACCGTTTTCTAAAAACGCCGAGATGTATCGGGATGAAAAGGTATTTGCCGAGGGGGAAGATTTGGGGTTGATGATCAAAACAGCGGAATGCCGGGCAGAGCATCGAGTGCTGGATATAGGAGCGGGCGCCGGCCATACGGCGCTGGCATTTTCTCCTTATGTACAGGAGTGCATCGGTGTTGATGCGACGAAAGAGATGGTTGAGGTTGCGTCCTCCTTCGCGCAAGAAAAAGGAGCTGAAAACGTACGCTTTCAGCAAGGAACGGCAGAGTCACTCCCCTTCCCCGACGATTCATTTGACATCATCACCTGCCGATACGCAGCCCACCATTTTTCAGATGTCCGCAAAGCTGTCAGCGAGGTTGCACGCGTACTAAAACAGGACGGACGTTTTCTCTTAGTTGATCATTACGCGCCTGAAGATCCCGTTCTTGATGAGTTTGTCAATCATTTGAACCGGCTTCGAGACCCTTCCCATGTTCGAGAAAGCTCATTATCAGAATGGCAGTCGATGTTCAGCGCCAATCAACTGCCCTATCAAGACATCCAAAAGTGGAACTTGCCGATTCAATACGATAGCTGGATCAAACGAGGCGGAACTCCCGCTGACCGGAAAAAACAAATCATTACCCACTTGAATCACGCATCAGACGAAGCACGCGACACGTTCTGTATTACATTGAACCAAAACGGACAGCCCATCTCCTTTTGTTTAAAAGCGATTTTGATACAAGGGATAAAACGATAAAAAAAGCCGTGCGCTGCGCACGGCTTTTTACATCGGCTGATAAAGATCCCAGCCAATTTTTAATGTCTCAACAATGTAATCGGCAACCTCTTCCGGGGAAAGGTTGTCTGTTGCCACTTTTGAATTGTGCTTGTCATAAATGACTTTTCTTTCGTTAAACAGCTGTTCCATTTCATCCATTGAACGGTTATGCAGTACAGGGCGGCTTTCGATCAATAAATCCGCGCGCTGCTTCCAGTTCTCCCATGACAGGTCCAGATGAAGCACGAGACAGTTTTCCAGACAGCAATTTCTGATTTCTTCTTGTTTAAAAGATCCCCCGCCCAGAGATACGATTTTGAATCGTTTATGATGGCAGATGTCTAAAATATATTCCTTCTCCGTTTTCCGGAAAAAGTCTTCCCCCTTTTTCTCAAATATCTCAGGAATTGACATATTGAAATCCTTTTCGATCTGTTGGTCAATATCAATAAAATCTCTATATAATTTTTTAGCGACCAATTGGCCGATTGTCGTTTTTCCTACACCCATGAATCCGATCAGGACGATATTTCTTTCTCTTACTGGGATGGCTCGTTTAGCGTTCATCTTCGGCGAAATCCTCCTAAGGAATGAAATTTTATATTCATTATATGCTTATTTAGCGAATATTTATATAGATACCGGCTTTACCGGTCAAGCTTATAGTGCGCTTTTTTTTTTAATCATTTTTGCCTGAATGACATTCATTGTACAACATTTCTGCAGGTATTTTAATACTTCGACGCAAAAAAGCGTTAAAACCTTCCGCCTTTATTGTTTTTCCAGCTGACTCTTCGATGGAAGGGTCTTTTTCTGTATGATAAATAGGAAGGGAGAAATGGCGATGATCATTTGGATAAACGGGGCATTCGGTTCCGGAAAAACACAAACAGCCTTCGAACTGCACAGAAGGCTGAACCCATCTTACGTGTATGATCCCGAGAAAATGGGTTTTGCGCTGCGCTCCATGGTGCCGCAGGAGATCGCAAAGGACGATTTTCAAAGCTATCCTTTATGGCGGGCGTTCAATTACAGTTTGCTAGCTTCTCTGACAGATACATACCGCGGCATCCTTATTGTGCCTATGACGATTGTACACCCTGAATACTTCAATGAGATCATCGGCAGGCTCAGACAGGAAGGCAGGATCGTTCACCACTTTACACTAATGGCTTCAAAGGAAACCTTGTTAAAAAGGCTGCGCACCAGAGCAGAAGGAAAAAACTCATGGGCCGCCAAACAAATTGACCGCTGTGTTGAAGGATTATCATCACCCATTTTTGAGGACCACATTCAAACAGACAACCTGTCGATTCAGGATGTGGCAGAGAACATTGCCGCGAGAGCCGAACTCCCATTAGATCCTGATACAAGAGGCAGCCTCCGAAGGTTCGCCGACAGATTAATGGTAAAGCTGAATCATATCCGCATCAAATAAAGCTTCTGTACACGACAAAAGCCCGCTCCGAGAGCGGGCTTTCTTCAACTTATTTCCACCAGTCATCAAACATAGACGCCGGAACCTGGCGTTTATGTTCAGTCATGCTGTAGCGTTTTTCCAGCGCTTCTGATACTTTCGCTGATACTTCTTTTCCTTCGAGATAATCGTCAATCTCGTCGTAGGAAATGCCAAGCTCTGTTTCATCCGACTGCTGCGGTTTTTCGTCGAGCAGATCGGCAGTCGGTTCTTTTAAGTATAAGCGTTCCGGTGCACCCAGCTCTTTCAGCAAGGTTCTTCCCTGGCGCTTCGTCAAGCCTGTCAGCGGCAGGAGGTCTGCTCCGCCGTCACCGTACTTCGTAAAGAAACCAGTCACTGCTTCAGCAGCATGGTCTGTTCCTAACACAAGAAGACCTTCCTGGCCGCCGATCGCGTATTGCGCGATCATTCTTGTTCTTGCTTTTACGTTTCCTTTATTAAAGTCCGTCAGCTGATCGCCTGTTTCCTGCTGATACTGATCAGAAAAAGCGCTGACTGTCGATTTAATATCAAACTTCCATGATTTATCCGGCTTAATAAACTTCAAAGCAAGCTGGGCATCGTCTTCATCCTGCTGTGTGCCATGCGGAAGACGGACCGCGATAAATTGAGCGTCTCCGCCCTCCTCGCGAATGCTCTCCACCGCAAGCTGAGCGAGTCTTCCCGCAAGTGTTGAATCCTGGCCCCCGCTGATTCCCAATACAAAGCCTTTAGCACCGGTTTTCTTTACATATTGTTTTAAAAAATTGACTCGGTCCTCAATTTCTTGCTTTGGATCAATTGAGGGCTTCACATGTAACTCACGCATAATCTTTTCCTGCATGCTCATCCCAATCATTCCTCCTGTACATTTTCCCTTATTACTGATCATTTCCCTAAATCAATGAAAATGAATCATGACTGTTATGTATCCCTATTAAATATAGCACAGGTCTTCATTCACTGTGAACAAGAGAGATCAGCTGACTTCAACCCGTATGGATGTCACACTGTCGCCATTGCATTTCCCTTTTTCAATCGGGCAGGAAGAAAACGCGACAATTAAATCCATCTCCGCCCTGAGCCTTACATAATCTCCGGCATTCGAAAGCGGCGTTTCCACAGACAGATTCCCTTTCTCATCAAGGACAGTATTCATAAAAATCGCAAATGGGTAATGCATGTGGGGCTTCGGTACGCCAAACTGCTCAAGCGCACGGTTCATATTGTCATAGCACGTATCCTGAAACTCATCCTTTTGCTTCCCATATAAGAGCCTGTTCATATCAGGACGGCAGGCGGGCAACAGCAGATCATGCTTGCCGACCGTATCTTCAATCAGGGTTAACATCGGCTTATACAGGTTGGAGTAGAGATGGTCGTTGACCTTCACATGAATGGAGTGATTGGCGTCTATCGTCGCTCCCTGATCAAGGTGTTCATAAAAATCCTTGGCATGGTATGCGACAAAATCAGCCACCTGCTGCCCTTCTACATCAACCACCTTTAAAATCTGCCCCTTTTTCAGCTTCAGCCCAAGCCCTTTTTTCGGCTCCACAATATATTGCTGTGTCATTGGTTTGCTCCTTTTTTCATTAGTATGAGCGTCTGCTTCCTTCTCCATGTAAAAAGAGGCAAAAATCCGATGTATATAAGCTTTGGACAGATCACAATCTAACCTTAGATAAAAGGGGTTGAATAAATAATGAGCCAAACAAAAAAAGACCAGCCAAAAGGGAATCTGGCTTGGTGGCAGCTGTCACTGATCGGAGTCGGCTGCACGATTGGAACAGGCTTCTTTCTCGGTTCCAGCATCGCAATTGTAAAAAGCGGTTTTTCCGTTCTCCTTTCATTTCTGATCGCAGGGATCGGTACGTATTTTGTCTTTGAACAGCTCGCCAAGCTATCGGCGAAGCAGCCGGAAAAAGGTTCGTTTTGTGCGTATGCCCGAAAAGCATTCGGCAAATGGGCAGGCTTCAGCAACGGCTGGGTGTACTGGTCATCAGAAATGCTGATTACCGGAAGCCAGCTGACAGCCATTTCGCTCTTTACGAAGCATTGGTTTCCTCAAGTGCCGCTATGGGTGTTTGCCTCAATCTACGCAGTACTGGGGCTCCTTATTATTTTCACCGGCCTGTCCGTCTTTGAAAAAACAGAAAACGTGCTGGCAGTCATTAAAACAGCTGCTATTTTTATGTTTATTGTCATTGCCATCCTGGCTTTATGCGGTATCCTGTCCGGCGGAAATCATGGCATACATGTTCCAAATAAGACGAGTGAGTTTTTCCCATACGGCGCCATGGGGCTGTGGACAGGTTTAATCTACGCGTTTTACGCTTTTGGCGGAATTGAGGTCATGGGGCTGATGGCGGTTCACTTAAAAAAACCTGAGGAAGCGTCTAAATCAGGGAAACTGATGCTGGCGACGCTGGCGATTATTTATATCATTTCAATCGGGCTTGCTCTGCTTTTGGTTCCGTTACACGCGTTTACTGAACAGGACAGTCCGTTCATTACATCATTAAAAGGATATAACCTTGAGATCATCCTTGATATATTTAACGGGATTTTCATCATCGCCGGGTTCTCGACCCTTGTCGCTTCGCTTTTTGCCGTTACGACATTGCTTTGTACAATGGCTGATGACGGCGATGCGCCGAAATGCTTTACTCTCAAGGAAGGCAAAAAAATATGCTGGCCGGCACTTGGGCTGACGTTTGCGGGGCTTGTTCTCTCCATTATTCTGTCTTTAGTGCTGCCTAAAAACATTTATGAGCATATGACAACAGCTGCGGGGCTTATGCTTTTATACACTTGGCTGTTTATCCTGTTCTCCAGCAAAAAGCTGACTGATCCCGAGGGCATGGGAAAAACGCAAATTTATTTAGCGATAGTTCTGATTGCTGCGGCTGTGTCCGGTACATTGTTTGAAAAATCAAGCCGGCCCGGTTTTTTCGTCAGCATAGGTTTTCTCGTGATCATCGCCATCGTGACCATGATCTATCAAAAAAAGCAGGGTCATAAAGATCGCCCTGCCAGTCCTTGATTTATTTCATTTTGTTGAACATGTTCTTTAAATAAGAAAACGGGCACTTCGATACCTGTTTTTCGTCATCACGGAGGAAATACTGCTTCCATTCACGATTATCCTTTCCTCCGTACCAGCCTAATTGCGGGTGAATCGGAGCCTGATCATAGGCCTCTAAACGAGATCGGATCAGCCTGCTCATGTTACGGCCAAATGCAGTTGATCCATTTAGGTCATCAAACACCCACCTTGGCTGAAACGTGACCATAAAAAAAGGAAAGCTCCGGCTTCTTCTTGCCTCGTGCCCCGGTGTAGCGCACAGAATGAAATACGGCTCGCCGTCAAAACAAAACTCCCATTTATAATGCTCGGGATCGGCCGGAATGTCTTCCGGCCATTCTTTTTCGTCTTGATGACTCAGTCTATTTAAAAAGCGCCAAAACAGCTCTTCATACGCTTCAATCGAATAATGCTCCGCCAAATCTTCCGGTGTATCAAACAACACAACGAGGGATGCGTATTTTCCCGTGTCCCGCGATATCTTGCCGTACTCCGCAAGCAACGGAGCCAGTTCCTCCGCTGTACGGTTTTCCCGCGGATCTCCGGCAAAAGCAATCCGAAGCTGATCAGTCAGAAACGCCTGGCGTCCGGGAATGCACGGAAACGTATCCGCGTCGTCTCCCAGAGTTTCTGCCAGCAGCTCAAAAGCGATTCTTTGCCATTCAGGAAGCTCTTCCTGAATACGTTCCAGAAAACTTTTGGTGTAAATCCCATTCACCATTGATCCACCTCCAGTATCATCTGGATACTATATTAAAACTGGAAGCGGCAGGTGACTGTCCTTCATGAATCAGCCCAATAACTGTTTGATGCCCTGATAACCAAAGTAAAAGCCAAACACAAGGAGGGATACACCGGCGATTCCGGTCAATCCTCTCAATAGCTTTTCATGAAGCAGGTTTCTGAACGTACTGGCTGTGATAGCCATGCAGAAATCCCAGATTAAAATGCCGATCATGATGCCGGAGCTATAGATTAGAAGCTGATTCATATTGTAGGCCTCTGCTGTTTTCGCAAGAATGCTTCCGTAAATTCCAAGCCAAAAAAGGATGCTCAATGGGTTTGACAATGAAATGAGAAAACCCGATGCGAATGTTTTCCTGTATGACGGTTTCCCCCGCGAGCTTCGCACATCCATCGGTTCTCTGACGTTTTTCAGCGTTTCAATTCCGGTATAGGTCAGGACAAAAAAGCCGAACAGCCACAAAAACGTTTTCACAAATGGAGCGGTCAAGAACTGCGACAGCCCGAAATAGATAAAAAGCATGTACAGCCCATCCGCTGTCATGGCGCCTAAACCGAAAATCCATGCATGCCAAAAACCGTTTTTAATTCCTTTGTCTATTTGCGCCGCATTCACTGGCCCCACAGGCGCAGACAAGGACAGTCCCAGCACAATATAGCTCAAAAAAATGTTCACCGGCCCGTACTCCCTTCTCTTATGTAACTTGTACAATTTATTCGGGAACGGGCCAAGCTATGCACAAATTCACTTACTGTTTCAGACGTTCAAGCTCTTCCTCCATAATATCGGCAGCTTTGCCTACAAAACTGAAAATGAGTTCCAGCTCCTCTTCCGTATATTCGCGGCACAAATCCATCGTTGACTCAGACAGAGGACGGAACAAATCCTTTATATGTTTTTTCGAAGCAGTCAAAGGGACGATTACGACTCTCCTGCGATCGTTCGGGTCCTTTTCACGAGCCACATACCCCGCTTTTTCCAGCCGGTCAACAAGCGCCGTGACGGAACCCGTGCTGAGGCCGGTTTTTTTCCCCAGCTCTCCGGCCGTCATCGGCCCTGCTTCATTTAAAATGTCAGCTGATTTCAAATCGGTGGGAAACAGACCGAGAGCTTGAGCGGCTGCCTGATGAAACAGAACCGTTCTTGTGCCCAGTTTTCGAAAAAGCTGAACAGCAGTCTTTTCCAACTCACTTCTGGAATTTCTTGTTGACAACTGACAGTCCTCCCTATAAAATCGAGTTTATCTTGATAATCGAGATATTCAACAATCAAACTATTATCATGATATCAGAACTTACATAGAAAAGTAAGAGGAGGTAGAACAAATGGACACAACAACAGCAAAACAGGCTTCCACCAAATTTGTGGTCCTCGGTCTCCTGCTGGGCATCTTGATGTCTGCAATGGACAATACGATTGTTGCCACCGCGATGGGCAATATCGTAGCCGATCTTGGAAGCTTCGATAAATTTGCCTGGGTGACGGCATCCTATATGGTGGCGGTTATGGCTGGCATGCCGATTTACGGCAAGCTTTCCGATATGTACGGCCGAAAACGTTTTTTCCTGTTTGGACTTATTTTTTTCTTAATCGGTTCTGCTTTATGCGGGATTGCCCAGACGATGAATCAGCTGATCATCTTCCGGGCCATTCAAGGGATCGGAGGCGGCGCGCTCCTGCCGATTGCCTTTACCATTATCTTTGATTTGTTTCCGCCGGAAAAACGCGGAAAAATGTCCGGCATGTTCGGTGCTGTATTTGGATTATCCAGTGTTCTTGGTCCGCTCTTAGGCGCGATCATTACAGATTCGATCAGCTGGCACTGGGTGTTTTACATCAATGTGCCGATCGGCGCATTGTCATTGTTTTTCATTATTCGCTACTACAAAGAATCTCTGGAGCACAGAAAGCAGAAAATAGACTGGGGCGGCGCGATTACCTTAGTCGTATCCATTGTATGCCTGATGTTCGCCCTTGAGCTTGGCGGCAAAACATACGATTGGAACTCCATTCAGATCATCGGGCTGTTTATTGTATTCGCCGTTTTCTTCATTGCCTTTTTTATTGTGGAGAGAAAAGCAGAAGAGCCGATTATTTCTTTCTGGATGTTTAAGAACCGCTTGTTTGCCACAGCACAGATTCTCGCTTTCCTGTATGGCGGAACATTTATTATTTTAGCGGTATTTATTCCGATTTTCGTTCAGGCGGTCTACGGCAGCTCGGCGACAAGCGCGGGCTTCATTCTGACGCCGATGATGATTGGATCAGTCATCGGAAGCATGATCGGCGGGATCTTCCAAACGAAGGCAAGCTTCCGCAATTTGATGCTGATATCTGTTATAGCTTTCTTTATCGGCATGCTGCTTCTTTCCAATATGACGCCTGACACAGCACGGGTATGGCTGACAGTCTTTATGATGATTTCAGGCTTTGGTGTAGGCTTTAACTTCTCCCTGCTGCCGGCGGCATCGATGAATGATCTTGAACCTCGCTTTCGGGGAACGGCAAACTCTACAAATTCATTTTTGCGATCATTTGGCATGACCTTAGGTGTCACCATTTTCGGAACGGTGCAAACAAACGTATTCACAAACAAGCTGAATGACGCCTTCAGCGGTATGAAAGGCTCAGCGGGATCAGGCGCTGCGCAAAATATTGGCGACCCGCAGGAGATATTCCAAGCGGGAACACGTTCCCAGATTCCTGATGCGATCCTGAATCGCATTATTGACGCGATGTCATCAAGTATCACGTATGTCTTTTTGCTCGCTTTGATTCCAATTGTCCTCGCGGCGGTTACCATTTTATTTATGGGAAAAGCCAGAGTGAAAACAACAGCCGAAATGACAAAGAAAGCAAATTAACATAAAAAAAGCAGTACATGCTGGGCATGTACTGCTTTTTTCTATTACACTCCTAATCTTGCAAGAATAAACGTCCATATACAAATGATCAATAACAGAATCAGGCTGTACGCCACTGTCCTTTTAAACAGTTTAGATTCCTTGCCTGTTTGGCCGACCGCTGCGGCAGCGATGGCGATAGATTGAGGAGAAACAAGTTTCGCCATGACACCGCCCGCCGTATTTGCGGCTAACAGCAAATCTGAACCCGCACCGATCTGCGCTCCCGTGACAACCTGCAAATGGCCGAACAAAGCATTATTGCTGACAACAGAACCGGTGATGAACACGCCAATCCAGCCGAGAACAGGACTGACAAACGGGAACAGGTCTCCTGTTTTCGCCAATGCTAACCCAATTGAAGAGCTGAGCCCTGCGAAGTTGGCCAGATTGGCAAACCCCATCACGAAGCAGATCGTCATAATCGGCACCCACAGCTCTTTTCCCGTCTCCTTCAAGGAAGCAAAGGCATCCCGAGAGGAGAACTTTTTGCTGAACAGCCCTGTCACGATGACCGCCGCTAAAATCGCTGTACCAGTCGCTGACAGCAGATCAACTTTAAAGACTGCATCTAACGGCATGGCAGATGGCGCAATCGGCGGCATTTTCATAATTTGCTGATGCAGAAAAGGCATTTTGAACAGGAGCGTTGATTGATATAACAGCCCGCCTTCTTGGAAAAGCGCTTTGAAGGCAGGAAGGCTCCAGATGGTGATCGCCGCAGTTAAAATGTAGAAAGGAGACCACGCTTTCGCAATGTCAGCGGCACGGTATGCCTTTTTCTCACCAGCATCGCCGGCCCCTTCCTCGCGGTAAATCTCTTTCGGCTGCCATTTGCGGAGGAAGAGGGCAAGCCCGCCCATGCTGAATAAGGCCGCCAAAATGTTTGCTAATTCCGGCCCGAGCACCGCCATTGTCAGTGTCTGAACCGCTGTATACCCACCGCTCACAACCAGAAGAGCGGGCCATGTCTGTTTGATTCCTTTCATTCGGTCTAATAAGAATACAAGCAGGAATGGTATTAAAAATGAGATCATCGGCAGTGTCCACATTAATGTCCGAGACAGCTCAAGAGCAGACAAATCACCAATCTGCGCCCCTGTGATGACAGGAATCCCAATCGCCCCAAAGGCTCCGGAGGCAGCGTTTGCAATCAAGCAGAGCGCCGCCGCTTTTAACGGTTTAAAACCAAGTTCGACGAGCAGCGCCGCACTAATCGCAATCGGAACACCAAAACCGGCCGCGCCTTCTAAAAACGCGTTAAAACAAAAACCAATTAATAATAGCTGTAATCGTTGGTCAGGCGAAATGCCGGCAATGCTGGACCGAATAATGGTAAATTTCCCGGTTTTCACGGCGATTTTATACAGCCACACCGCCATCAGGACGATGTAGCCAATGGGCCACAGCCCGCTCCCGATTCCTAACAAAACAGAAGAAATCGCTTTTTCAACCGGCATATGAAATGCCCAAACGGAGACGAAGAAACTGACGGCTAGGGTAAGAAATGCCGCAAGAATGCCTTTCATTTTCAAAACAGTTAAAGCCAAAAGAAAAAAGAGAATCGGAGTGAGCGCCACAAGTGCGCTCACATACTCGTTTCCAAACGGATCATACAACTGCTCCCACATTGACAATCAGCCCTTTACTCTAAAGTTGCGGTTAGTTGACTTTTTGTTCTGCAAAATGAGGTTTTAAAATGTTTTTAAGGACGCCGGCGCTGTGAAGGAACTGTTCTTTTTCTTTCTCATTTAAGTTCAGCTCAGTGATACCTGCGATCCCTCCGCGATTCACGACAGCCGGCACACCGATGTACACGTCATCTGCACCGTATTGCCCGTCCAAATATGTGCTGACAGTTAATATGCTGTTTTCATTATGAAGAATGGCTTTTGTAATGCGAGCAAGACTCATCGCAACCCCATAATAAGTCGCGCCTTTTTTCTCAATGATATGGTAAGCTGCGTTTTTCACATCATCTACAATTTGGTCCAGCTCCTCTTGTTTGTACGCATCGTTTTTCTCAACGAGTTCACTGACCGGCACACCGCCGACATTCGCGTGGCTCCAAACAGGAAGCTCTGTGTCGCCGTGCTCTCCGATAATATGCGCGTGTACGTTTTGAGGCGCTGCGCCAAAGTATTCGCTCAGCATGAAACGGAATCTCGCAGAATCAAGTGTTGTGCCGCTTCCAATCACCCGCTCTTTTGGCAGGCCGCTGAATTTCCATGTTGCGTAAGTCAGGATATCAACCGGATTTGTCGCGACTAAGAAAATGCCGTCAAATCCGCTCGCCATGACTTCACTAACGATGCCTTTGAAAATCTTCAAGTTCTTTTCTACTAATTCAAGGCGTGTCTCACCAGGTTTTTGGTTTGCTCCGGCGCAAATGCAGACAATATCAGCATCCTTGCAGTCTTCATATGTTCCGTAAGATGTTTTGACCGGTTGTGGCGCAAACGCCTTTCCGTGGTTTAAATCCATCACATCGCCCATTGCTTTTTCTTTATTTACATCAATGACCACAAGCTCATCTGTGATTCCTTGGTTAATTAACGCAAATGCATAACTGCTTCCAACAAAACCCGCTCCGATTAAAGCTACTTTATTTACATGTTTGTTCATCATTAATCATCCTTCCAGGGTATGTTTCTCTTTGATGTCTTTTTGTTTGTGAAGTATTTCACATTTATATTGTGCAACACTTCACAAACTTTTGCAAGAGAAAAGTTTTGTCTGATTTATGAACAAAAAAGAAACCATCATTGATGGTTTCTTTCGGTAAGTCCCGTCTAGCCTTGCCCTCAATGGGGAAGAGAACCGCTTAAGCCCGAGTCATTATATAAACCATTTAGCACGTAATCAAAGCCAGGCTGATTCTGACCGGGCACTTGGGCGCTGCCATTATTAAAAATCACTTTTGCGTTGGTTGTATCCGTGTCCGCAGGCAGCGTCAGCGTGTAAATTCCGTCTGCATTTTTAGTCATTGGTTTTCCAGGCCAAGATCCGGTCAATTCAATTACTCGGCTCCCATCATGTTTATAGATATAAGCATTTACCTGGCTCCAATGATTCGGATTTTGATAGCCGATGGTTTTGGCCGACGCTGGATCTCTTTTAACAAAACTGTATTTCTCGGTCCTCGTTACACCATCACTGTTCGTTCCTTTTAACATGATGGTGTATGTTTTGCCAAATGGATCTCCTTTTCCGATTGTGAATTGATCTCCATCCTTAAACGCCGTCTCTGGTCCATTATTGATTTGATAAACGGCTTTTGTTGTATTCGCATCTGCACGCAAGGTAATCGTCAGTTGATCATTGAAAGAATGTGTTACACCTGTTTTGTAATTCTCAAGGAAAACATGAGGCGCTTTTGCAATATCATCAGGATAAAGCACAGCTACAGACCTGGCATTGATCGTGCCTGTCAGTTTACCATCGTTCACTTGAAATGAACCCGCTCCAGCTTTATTGTCATACCTGCCATCAGGCAATTTTGTTGCCGTATTGATAGAGACAGAGGATGAACCTGCATTTGCCAGCACAACGCCATGTGAGCCGCGCTGATTCATAAATATCTGGTTGTTTCCATTCGGGTTCGAGAGTTCCTCAGGCTGTCCAGCCATCACATTGTGAAATCTATTGACCGCAGTGATAGCCTGATCTTCAAATAAAGCACTCCCGCGATCGCCTATTTGGCTTTTCCCCGGGAACCTCACACCATTTCCGCCTCCCTCAGGTCTGGAAAAGAAAAGAGGCGTACTGCCTGAACGAGAAGCTATCACCGCCCAGCCTAAACGGATATCATCATCGCTCATCCATGTCGACTCTTCATCATCATTGGCATACGTATCATGCGACTCTACCCATGTCACTAGCTTGTCCGCAGACACATCAGATGCATAGTGGGAGATATTCGACACGCCCAGATTACGATTCTTTAAAGCGGACCTTATGGAATGCCCATAGTTAGACGCTGTCACATCCATATAATTCGCATATGCAGCATCTCTGGAGGCACTATCCTGCAGGATTTCTCCGTATTGGAACTCTGCAGATGTATTTGTGATATTCGGCCAAAATTGACTGCCGTAACTGCCATCATCTGGAAGCTCTATATGTTTGGCGGCATCAAATCGAAAACCGTCTGCTCCGTCATTCAATGCCCTGTCTAAGAACCGTTTCAGATAGGACTGTACTTGTGTATTTTGTGTATTCCAGTCATACAGCCCGAGCAATGAATTCTGCGTGACATCCCATCGATCAGACCAGTTTTTAATTTGTGTGTTTCCATGTGTCCAGTTTGGAATACTCTTAACCTCATTGGAAATCGCGGCATAATCACTGGTGGTATGATTGATGACCGCGTCAACAATGACCTTTATGCCATATTCTTCAGCGGCTGCACACATTTCTTTAAATTCTTGTTCAGTACCTAAGTAACGGTTGCCAATTTGATACGATGTCGGCTGATACAGCCAGTACCAGTTCGACATGCTTTTATCTCCTTGATTCCCTTCCTTTACTTGGTTAATCGGAGATGTCTGAATGGCTGTATATCCTGCATCATGAATATCCTTCATATTGTGTTTTAACGTATTGAACGACCAATTCCATGCATGAAGAATGGTTCCGCTTTTGATCGACGGTGCTGTAAGCTCATTCGATTTGTTCGCCGTTTCAGCACTCGCAGCCGCCGGTCCTGCCAGAACCAAATGAAACAGCAATAAAAATCCAGCGAATAACGGCAGTAAAGAGGTTTTGAATCGTTTTGCAAACATTCTTGACACTCCTTATTTGATTTTTTGAAGACTTACTTCGGAGTCAAAAATCCCTCTTACTTCATTCTTCCGCTTCCTCCTTTCAAACCGATGTGAAGACTGGAGAATTTTGTTAACGCTTACATTTAAAATTATCACAATCACTCTATCAAAACAACTTGGCAGAGTGAATACAAATCAATGTTCCTATAAAAAAAGCTGCCCGAAACTGTGAACGCTTCCCTCGCTTTCCAAACAAAAAAGATGATTTCTTTTTTATTTCTTCTTTTACCGCTCTTCTGTAAGCCAGCTTCACAATCACATACCGAAGCAGAAACAGAACGCCGCCGCAGACGATAAAAAGAAGAATCATTTTCAGCCAAGCGAAGAATGTATGGGGAATCCCCCTGTCGTACATCGTAAGCACCACTACCGCAAAGGCGACCGCAATTGATTCTATTCGCTGCTGCTTCACCCGTTTTTGCAGTTCTTCTTTGGTGTCTATTCTCGGCATGAGCATTCCGGATGCCGCAGCCCTGATGCAGTAATATAAGATAATGATGAACAAAAACACAAGGCTTGCAGCCCATTCTTTAAACGGAAATTCAAACATAATGCCGCGGATGATCACATCAAGCAGCGCAAATGCTCCCGCTATCATCCCAATCTCCGACCAGATTTTTTGTTCTTTTTCTTTTACTCTCTTATTTTTCCCATTCACGCCTGAAAGTCTATTACGCAGATTATTCATGACCTTCCTCCCGCACTTTTACGAATGGCTTATGGCTTACATGTTACAATAACAGCCTGCGCTTCTGCAATGAATAACTCAAAAGCCCGCCGTACAAGCCGGCGGGCAGCAATCGTTAAAACGGCCCCCAATTGATCATGACTCCGATCACGATAAAGACAAGCCCGATCAAGAACCAAATCAGAGCAAGCGGCACCATAAACCGCAGCCACTTGACATACGGAATACCGCTGGCGGCAAGCACCGCCATGAGAACGCCGGATGTCGGGTTCACACAGTTGACGACCCCTTCTCCAAGCATAACCGCTTCAACCGCAACCTGTCTCGTGATTCCAATCAAATCAGCGAGCGGCGCCAGGATTGGAATAAATACAACGGCTTCGCCAGAACCTGAAGAGATGAGAAAATGAAGCAGCGCACTGGCGATATACATGCCGATTGCCCCAGCAATCGGGCTGAATCCATCCAAAAGTGAAGCCAAAGCATTGACGACAGTATCGAGAAGCTTTCCATTTTCAAGGATAACGGAAATGCTTCGTGCCATCCCGACAATCAGCGCCCCGTATACAAGACTTTGGCAGCCCGTAATGAAGGTTTTGGCAATATCGTTCGCCGCAAGCCCGCCTATTAAACCGGCAAGGACAGAAATAAAAATAAATGTCGCAGCCATTTGGGAATCTGACCAGCCAAGCTTCAAAGCGCCGTATAAAAATCCGACAAGTGAGAGTCCCGCCACAGCCAAAATCAGCTTATGGCGAACGGTAAACGGCACTGACTGATCTTCTTCTTTACCGGCTTCGCCCATTCCTGCCGCAGGGAACCAATCTGTTCCTAACACACTGGCATCTTTTGATTTTTTTAATTTTCTCGTATACAAATAGATATAAATAATAGAAGACAGCAAAAAGCATATGTATATCACAACTCGCAGGCCGATTCCTGAGAAAAGAGGGAGCTCCGCGATTGATTGTGATAAACCGAGCGGTGACGGTGATAATATGGTGGAGTTAAATCCAGCGTAGCAGCCGATGTATATAACAGCGGCTCCCGCGACTGCGTCCCATTTTAAGGATCGTGCCACAATGAGGCCGATGGGGATAAAACCGATAACTGAATTCACGACAATCCCGGTTGTTCCGAGAATGGAGAACAATGCGCCGACAATACAAATAAATAATAATTGCTTTGTGCGGAATTTGCTGATGACATTGTAAATCAGGCCATTGATGGCACCCGTTTTTTCTAGAATAGCAATGGTGCCGCCTGTGAATAAAATCAGAAAGATGATGGGTGCTGATCCAACCATTCCATCCTGTAGAGAAGTAAAAAAGCTGATCAAACTGACCGGAGACTGTTCAATTGAATGATAGCTTCCCGGAACAGCGGTCGTGACATCCCCCTTTGTCACGCGGTCAAATTCACCTGCCGGCACAATATATGAAGCGATTGCGCAAATGAAAGCAATCATAAATAAGAGGACATAGGCGTCAGGCATTTTAAATGTCATACGTTTTTTCTTAGGCTGTGTTTCGGCTGCTGGCATACTCATATTTCGATCCATCCCCTCTGTTTGAAAATATTAATTATTCTGAAAAGTAGCAATATGTGCTATATTATATACAGCCTATATTTCTGTTTCAATATAAATAAAGTAAAGAAGGTAAAAATTCATTCTGATAGAAGGAGGTATTTCTAACCATGCAAAAGCTTTCAGAAGAAATGAAACAAACCATTATGGACATCTTCGAGCATCTGCACGCGAACCCTGAAGTCAGCTGGAAGGAATATGAGACAACTTCATTTTTGAAACAAAAGCTTGAGGATTTAGGGTGCCGGACGCGCACGTTTTCAGACTGCACCGGGGTTGTCGGCGAAATCGGCTCAGGCTCACCTGTTGTAGCGGTACGCGCTGATATTGACGCGCTGTGGCAGGAGGTTAACGGCACATTTCGCGCCAACCATTCCTGCGGACACGATTCACATATGACAATGGCATTGGGCACGTTAATGCTGCTCAAAAAACAACCTGAGCTTCCGAAGGGCACAATCCGTTTTATCTTTCAGCCGGCAGAAGAAAAAGGCGGCGGCGCCTTGAAAATGATAGAAGAAGGCGTGCTTGATGATATCGACTATTTGTATGGCGTTCACGTCCGTCCGATCCAGGAAACACAGAACGGCCGCTGCGCTCCGTCTATTCTGCACGGATCAAGCCAGCACATTGAGGGAACGATCATCGGGGAAGAGGCTCATGGCGCCCGTCCGCACCTCGGGAAAAACAGCATTGAAATTGCGGCATTTCTTGTACATAAGCTCGGACTCATTCATATTGACCCGCAAATCCCGCATACCGTCAAAATGACAAAACTTCAAGCCGGCGGTGAAAGCTCTAACATCATTCCAGGAAAAGCATCGTTCAGCCTTGATTTGCGCGCACAGACCAATGAAGCCATGGAGGCGTTAATCGCCGAGACAGAAAGAGCCTGTGAAGCGGCCGCCGCTGCATTCGGCGCAAAAATCGATCTGCAAAAAGAACACAGCCTTCCTGCGGCAACACAAAACAAAGAAGCTGAAGCGATCATGGCAGAAGCCATTACAGATATCATCGGGGCTGAGCGGCTTGATGACCCGCTTGTTACTACCGGCGGAGAGGATTTCCATTTTTACGCCGTGAAGGTGCCGAATCTGAAAACAACGATGCTCGGACTAGGCTGCGGGCTCCAGCCGGGGCTCCATCATCCGCACATGACCTTTGACAGAAATGCGATATTTACCGGCATTCATATTTTGGCGAACGCCGTGCTCAAAACATTTCAGAAGGCGGAATCACTTGCTGCCGCTAACGCTTCTTAACGCAAAAAAAGCAGCCTGGCTACAGGCTGCTTTCTTCATTATTTATTCAAATCTTCAATTGAGTTGACATTTTTCATATATTGAGGAACAACAAGCCCCATCTTCACACCAGTCATACTGGTGCCAATATCATCATATTTGCCTTTATATTTAGCAGCGTATGCTTTATGGGTATTCGGCAGCCATGCGGAAAGTGATGCATCCGCACTTCCCGTTGCAATTGCAGTCCACATCGGCCCAGCCTCTACCTGAGTAAGTGTTACCTCATAGCCCAAGTCTTCTAAGACTTTGCCTATGACGTTTGTACTTGCAATCTCACTGTCCCACGCCACATAGGCAAGGTTGATTTTGTCTCCCTTCACCTTTTGAACGCCTTTTGTCCATTCGGCTATCTGATCCTTGTGTTTATTGACGTACTCAGCAGCAACTTTGGCAGGTTTCTCGCCTTCTTCCACTTTGATCATGATTTCGCCCATTTCGTCTTGCGTCCATTTAAACTGGCTCAGAAGCTTTGCGGCATTCGGCTGCTCTTTGCTGAAGCCTTTGCGTGTGATCGTATGGATTTCCTCTGCGCTGCCATAAGATTGTTTCGGATCATCGAGATATTTCAGCTTATATCTGGAGAACATCCAGTGCGGTGTCCATCCTGTAATGATAATCGGTTTCTTACGGTCGTATGACTTTTTAAGCGTAGCGGTCATCGCAGCACTTGACGCTGAAATCAATGTCCAGTCATTCAGGTCATAATCCTTCATCGCTTTGTCAGTCAGGGACATAATCCCTGAACCGGGGTCAATCCCGATGATGGTCTTATTCACTTGTTCTGCTGCGGATGCATTTTCATCGTTTTCTGAACCGCAAGCCGCAAGTGAGAGCGCCAGCATGGCTGAAACGCCGATGCCGATGATTTTTTTAAGCATCAGGCATTCCCCCTGCTTTTCTTCTTCACTTTAATATTTTGAGTAATACGGTCCAGGGTAATGGCAACGATAACGATGGCGATACCGGCCTCTACTCCGACCCCGGTTTTCAGCTGTGTAACGGCACTGTATACTTCAGAACCAAGTCCCGGTGCACCGACCATTGCGGCGATAACAACCATTGATAACGCAAGCATGATGCTCTGGTTAATTCCGGCCAAAATCGTTTTTGTCGCAAGCGGAAGCTGAACTTTAAACAAACGCTGAGCTGTTGTAGAACCGAATGCCTCAGTCGCTTCAATCAGATCCGCCGGCACTTGTTTAATACCGAGAACAGTCATGCGGATTGTCGGCGGCATCGCGAAGATAACAGATGCAACAACACCCGGCACAACACCGATGTTAAAGAAGAAAATCGCCGGCAATAGATATACGAAAGCAGGCATTGTCTGCATTAAATCAAGAATTGGCGTTACAATACGGCGAACCGTTTCCTTCTGAGACGCCCAAATTCCGATCGGTACCCCGACCACAATCGAAATAATCACAGATGTCAACACAAGCGCCAATGTTTGCAGCATTGGGTCCCAATATCCTAAATAATCGATCAGGAGGAATCCAATCAACGTAAATAACGCAATTCCCCTTGTACTGATCCACCACGCAAGTGCGGCGAAAATAATCGTTAACAAAATAGATGGAATAAATCCAAGACCGGTGACAATTCCATTTACAAAAGCGGCCAATCCGTTAGCGATTCCGTCGAAGAATCCGCCAAACGTCATCGTAATCCAGTCAACAAAACGGTCAATAATATCTGCTAAAGGTATTCTAGGCAGTCTATCCATCTTATTTCACCTCCTGTGCAGAAGGATCTTGTGTTTGTTCGTTAGTGCCTTCAGCATTGATATACTCGTTATTGCCGGCAAGTGCGCCAATCAGCGCGCCTCTTACGACAATTCCTTTCATTCTTTGCTTCTCATCCACAACCGCAATTGGAATATTCGCATCGGACACAACGTCAAAAATCTCAGTCAGATACGTATTCTCTGGTACAGTCGTAAATTCTGTATTCAAGATGTCTTGAAGTGACAAATCAGACTCAGCCGCTTTTTTCGCATCAGACGCATAGATAACACCTAATAATTTCTTTTGTTTATCCACTGCATAAATTGAAGAAATTCCAAGGTTTTTCATCAGTGTCAATGCTACGCGAGGCCCTTTATCAATCCGCACTGTTTCAGCGCGTTTCATAATGTGGCCTGCTGTGAGGACTTTAGACAAATCAACATCTTCGACGAATTTCTCAACATATTCGTTAGATGGATTCATCAGGATTTCTTCAGGCGTGCCGATTTGAACGATGTTGCCGTCCTTCATTAGGACAATTCTGTCGCCGATCCGCAACGCTTCGTCCAAGTCATGCGTAATAAAGATAATTGTTTTTCCGACATTATCGTGAAGATCAAGAAGCTCATCCTGCATATCTTTACGAATCAGTGGATCGAGCGCACTGAACGCTTCGTCCATCAGAAGGATGTCCGGGTCATTCGTCAACGCGCGGGCAAGGCCGACACGCTGCTGCATCCCGCCGGAAAGCTGGTCGGGATATTGGTGTTCAAATCCTTCCAGTCCAACGAGCTTAAGAGACTCAAGCGCTTTTTGCTGCCGCTCTTGTTTGTCTACACCTTGAAGCTCCAGTCCGTATTCTGTGTTTTCAAGTATCGTTCTGTGCGGAAACAGAGCGAACTTTTGGAAGACCATGCTGATTTTTTTCCGGCGGACTTCCCGGAGCTGGTCTTTTGACATATTTGTTATCATGTCACCATCAATGTAAATATTTCCGGCAGTCGGTTCAATAAGCCGGTTTAACATCCGTACTAAAGTTGATTTACCGCTCCCTGATAGACCCATGATGACAAATATCTCACCATCATATACTTCAAAATCTGCCTGATTAACCCCAACGGTTGATCCGGTTGCTTTCAGGATCTCTTTTTTTGTCTTTCCGTTGGCAAGCATTTGAACTGCCTTCTTTGTTTGTTTCCCAAAAATCTTAGAGACTTTCTCGACTTTTATCTTAATTGGTTTCTCATCTACACTCATATTTTCCCTCCATATTAAGCAATCTTTATTACCGTAACATTTATGTAACTTCCCACACAAACAGCATATTCTCTTTTATTCTGTACCATTTCTTTATAAACATCCATGTGACCACATGATCTTATTTATGCTTCTAAATGCTCTGTAATCCTCCTATATGATTGTATTTTACGGGTGATTTTTCTCCTACCTTTAGTTGAAAACGCTTTTATTGGAATTGAATTCCTCCTTCCTCTTATGACTTCCTGCTCCTTTACTGGAAAAATAAGTTGCTTTTTCAACACCCATTATGTATTATAGTTTCATGACTATGAAACAATCAGATGATCAAATCAGAGCGCAAATTTTTAAAGCACTGTCTGATGAATCAAGGCTTGCCATTATTCGTACGCTTTATGTCAGCGGAAAAGAACTCAGCTGCGGTGAAGTAGGTGAAAAGTGCAATATTGTCAAAACCACGGCATCTTATCATTTTAAAACGCTGCGTGAAGCGGGATTGACGGCAACCCGGAAAGATTCGCGGACAAAATACGTCAGTCTGCGTGAAGACACATTTCAAACATACCTGCCTGGCTTTTTGGAAACCCTCTAACAAAGGGTTTTCTCTATACATATCTGTTTCATAGTTTTAAAGTTATAAAACAATAGGAGTGATAAAATTTGAATCGCATTTGGCTTTTCTTCAGTGTCATGTTTGTCATTGGCACGGATACCTTTTTGCTTTCGCCGTTCTCCCCCTTTTACAGGATCAGTTTCATGTCTCTACTGATTTGTCAGGCTGGATGGTCAGTGCTTATGCACTCGGTTATGCACTCTTCGCTTTCATTGCAGGCCCAATCTCAGACCGGCTGAACAGGAAAACAGTCATGCTGTGGGGACTTGCAGGCTTTATCGTATCCACATTTTTATGCGGCATCGCTCCCTCTTTTGCCGCCATGTGCCTGTTCCGTTTTGCCGCAGGCGTTAGCGCTGCGTTTGTGACGCCTCAAATTTGGGCGTCCATCCCAGTCATTGTCCGGCCTTCTCTGATCATAAAAGGCATGGGGATTGCGACAGCAGGTTTGGCCGCTTCACAAATGCTCGGACTTCCTATTGGAGGGTTTCTCGCTTCCTTTACATGGCATACGCCATTTTTCGTTTTGTCAGCTTGCTCGCTTATTCTACTATTGATCCTGGCGGCGGTCATGCCTGATATCCGGCCTTCTGAACCATTGGCGCGACCATCAATTATCAACCCCTATCGGGAGCTTTTTTCATTGCCGAAAACATCGGTCATTCTGCTTGCCTATTTTCTGTTTCAAACCGGAAACTTCGCTTCGTTCAGCTTTCTGGGTGCTTGGCTTTCCGCGGATTATCATTTAACCGTGTCACAAATTGGCGCAGCTATGCTTGTACTCGGACTGGGAAATATGCTCGGGAGCCTTATCGGCAGCCGGGTTTCAGAAAAGCTGGGCATGTTTAAAACACTGATCAGCGGGATGCTGCTAATGGGCGCTCTCTATTTCGCTCTTCCGTTCTTTCCAAACTTGTTTTTAGTAGAAGCCAGCTTTTTTCTCACGTTTTTTACAGCTGGCATCATCTTTCCGTTAATGATGGGTGTCTTTCAATCCATTGCAGTAAATGCGCGAGGAACCATCGCTTCCCTTTCCAATGCCGCTATGTATGCCGGAACCACTGTCGGTACAAGTATTGCAGGTTTTTTATATCAAAGCACACAGCATTTCGGAGCTGTCACAGGATTTACTGCCATTTTGTTCATACTTTCTATGACGCTCTACCAGAAAATCAGTAAAACCGGGAAACGCCAATCCGCAGCCCGGGCGCAAATGTAAAAAAAAGCACCTCATTCAAGAGGTGCCTCAGATTGAAAACCCTTGAAGTCTAGGAAGGACGAGCATAGGAGCGGACATTCACAGGATGTGATGACGACGGCGTTTAGGCAGGACGCCTGAGAATTTAGCCGTTGATCCACTTCGCATTGAGCACCGAAGCGCAGTCCTGACAACGAATGCGAGGGTTTGTCGACACGCTGAAAGCACCTCTTTTAAGAGGTGCTTTTCCTATTCTAGCTCAGTTTGTTTCGTTTCTTTCCCCATAATCAAAATACAAGCAACCGCGAGTAAGATTGCAATGCAAAAGATTGAAAAGATGACCGAAAACGAAATATGACGGGCTGCGAGCGTTCCGACGAGCAAAGGCCCGAAGATGCCGCCGATTCTTCCAAACGCTGCTGTCGTTCCTGAACCTGTTGCTCGAATCGCAGTCGGGTATTGCTCCGGGGTATAAGCATACAACACGCCCCATGCACCGAGATTGAAAAACGATAACAGCATTCCAGCCGTAAGCAGAAGACTTAAGGAATCCGCCGTTCCGAAGAAATAGGCGCTTCCTGCTGTGCCAATCAAGTAAACGACGAGTATCCACTTCCGGCCCGCTTTTTCAATCAGCCATGCGGCAGAGAAATAGCCAGGTAGCTGAGCAAGCGTCATCAGCAGGACATATTCAAAGCTTTGAATCATGCTGAAGCCTTTCAGCAGCATGACACTCGGGAGCCATAGGAACATGCCGTAATAAGAAAACACCACACAGAACCAAACGATCGACAGCATCACCGTCGGCCGTATATACTGTCTTGCCCAGACGCTTTTTACATTCTCCCACACCGACCTCTTTTTGGCAGAAAGCGATTCATATTTCGGCGAATCAGGCAGACTCGTCCGCAGGTACAGCGCATAAAAAGCAGTCAGCGCAGTTAACAGAAGGGCAGCCTGCCAGCCGAAGCTTGGTATCACAAAGTAAGAAATCAAGGCCGCTGCGAGCCAGCCAACGGCCCAAAAGCTTTCCAAAAGCACAATCACTCTGCCCCGCTTTTCAGGCACAACCGCTTCCGAAACGAGTGTTGAAGCGACTGGAAGCTCGCCGCCAAGTCCCATACCAATCACGAAACGAAGGATTAGAAATGCCGATAAGCTCGTCACAAAAGCGGAAATGCCGCTTCCGATGGAAAAGCATAAAAGGGTGATGATGAACACTTTTTTGCGGCCGATTCGATCAGCAAGCAAACCAAACAAAAACGCACCCGCAGCCATGCCGATGGAATTGACGCTTCCGATCCATTTCATTTCTTCGGGCGACAGATTCCACTCTACATGGAGCGCGGCGATAATAAACGATAATATTCCGACATCCATTGCATCAAACAGCCACCCCAAACCGGCGACGCCCAGCAGTTTACGCTGAGATATAGGCTGTTGTTTTCCCATTGCCAACACCTCTGATATGCAAAATGATTACCGTTTAAGTTTACACCTGTCTTTACACATTGTCATTAACTAAATGATGTAATTGAAAAACCCCGCTTATGTTCCACAAGCGGGGTTTTTATTATTGCTGCAATGCTGCTTTTTTAATATTATCCTGAAGCTGTGCAATTCGTCTCGCGCCGTCTTCGCGGAGGCGCTTGTTTTCTTCTTCGATTTGTTTTGTTTCCTGCATGCCGCTGACAATCGTGTTCCAAGACGATTCGATCGTTTCAATATCTATGCTCGGTCTGCCGGCCATTCTGGCAATTTCAACACTTTGGCTCGAGATGTTTTCAGCATTTCGTTTCAGCATCTCGTTTGTCCGGCGGTCAAGCTCGCTCATGGAATCAGCCACAAGCTTTTGCCGCTTTACCGTAACAGCCTGAATAATGCCGTTTTTGAAAATCGGAATGGTAATGATAAACGCCGAGTTGATTTTCCCGATCAGCTTTGCATTTCCTCGCTGCAGGAGACGGATTTGAGGAGCAGTTTGAAGCGCCACCATCCGTGCCATATCCAGATCATACACCCGTTCCTCAAGCGCCTGAATGCCGTTGCGCAACGTATCGAGCTGCATTTGCGCCAGCTGGTTCCCGCTTGCCGCTTTTTCCTCATATGAAGGAAGGATCGACTGCATCTCTTCCAGTTTCATCTGCCCGGCAACGACGTATTTTTCAAGCTCCATATAGTATTTGATATTGTTTTCATACATTTCATCGAGCGTGTAGTTCGTCTTCGTCATCTCATCTTTGTATTTTGAAATCTCAACGTGGATTTTTTCAATCTCTCCGCCAAGCGTCTGATACTTTTTAAAGATTTTTTCAATCATGCTGCCGCCGCGTTTGAAAATTTTCGCCATTAATCCCTTTGGCTCATCAAAATCATTTTTGTCGAAGCGGTCCATGATTTTCCCAAGCTGAGTCAGCATTGTGCCGGAGTCTGTCACGCTTGTTGTTTTCATCATCCCTAAGATGCGGTCAGAGAACTTGGATATTTCAACGGCCGGCTCCTTGCCGTACTCAAGCAGCTCCATTTGGTTTTTGACGTCAATTTGTTGAGCAAGCCGCTTCACTTCTGGTTCCTGACGAAGCTGAAGACGGATATCGTCAGCTTTTTGCTGGGAAATCTCTTCATTTTTATCGAGAACAAGCGGATTTTGATTTTCTGTTGTCATGCTTTTCTTCTCTCCTTATTTTTGGGTAATGGTTCTGAAGAGCCTTTTCACAAGCGAAGGCTCTTTGTAGTCCTGCTGAAACACCATGTCATCCAGCCAGTGGATATCATACTGGTCATCTTCAATAAACTGCTCAATATCTTGGTGTCCGGGCGGATTATAAATGATGATATCGATTCCAATTTCATTCAGGAACAGCAGGGCAGCAGCATCCGAACGCGTGAGTCCGCCGCTCATTTCCGTATGATATAAAACGAGTTTCGGAACGGTTTGCGCATAGTCGAACATTTGAATCAATTTCAGCAGATTAGCAGGCAGATTTGTTGTTTGTTTAAACAAATAGATTTGAACATCCTTGACTTGTTCCTGATGCAAGGCTTTAAGCCGCGGGTGCCTGCACATTCTCGAAATCGTTTTGGCAATGGCAGTCTGAACGCCCGCCGGCAGCTGTTTGTACTGCCACACATTGCTTGCCATCAGCTTGTCCGGATCAATGTTCCCTTCTTGATCAAGTGCGTGGCTGTAGTGAAATTGATAGTTCGACTTTATTTCTTCTGTAAATGGAAAGCTTCTGACCATTTCTGTTTCCTGATAATCCGCTAGAGTATGAAGCCTGTTCCAATATTCCTTATTGTCTTTCGACACGCCCATAATTTTGGCGAATACATTCGGAATCTCAATGGAATGTTTATCAGCTTTGAAATTCGGCCGAATAAAGGCGCGTTCTTTCGTGATTAAAAACAATTCATCATAGGTCGTTTTCAGCGTAACGGACACCGGTGTGTGATCTCTGAACTGCCACGGCTTATACAGCATGGATTCCTCGTGATTCAGCACATGTTCAATTTCCTTTGTTGAGCGGTAAGCCACTGTTGATTTCCGGTCTGGTTTTTCTTTCGGAAACGGCTGAAGCTCCGAAACATCCGGGAGCTTTTCCGTAAAACCGAGCTCCTGCTTCGGGTCGACAAGCGCCAGCTGATCCGTTCCCGCCGGATGGAACAGCAGTACATCACAGCCGACCAGCATCAGATAATATAAGAAATAGAGCTGGCTTTTCGTCGCATCTCCATACCAAACAACCTTCGGCATCTCCCGCTCTATATCGGTTTTTTCCAGCCAAGGGTTCAGATGGTTTAAGGAAAACTTCGAGACATCAAGCAGCACTCTGCGAAAATCAGGATGATTCAGCCCCTTTTCATGACTGTCCGCAAAGGTATGTAAAAGCGTCATCAGCGCTTTTCTTAAATGGCGGTGCATCAGGGGATTTGAGTGCTTCGCAATCAGCTTTTCCCCGTCCAGAAAGGCAACAAAGCGGCTGACTGACAGCCCTTTTTCTTTCTGATTGATGGAATGAATATGCTGAAGCTTTTGAAATGTTTCCGGTTCGATTGTTTTATCAAGCGTTTCACTCAAAATCGTTATGCGGTCGTTTACAGACAGCTCATACAGCTCGTTATAGTAATCCGTCTCATCAATAGGCGTGCCCAATATCTGACCGGCAAGACGAGAAAAAGAAAGGCCTTGTGCAGTTTCATAGTGATCCCGCTCCGGCAATGGCTGAAACAGCAGGCTTTTCCAATCGCCATCAGCCGGAAGTGCTTTATGAATGGTTAGTTCTTCTTGTCTCATCATATCCTCCTTTCCGGTTTGTCATTGAACGATATTTCGGTAACAAAAAAGGAAGGACATTGAACCTCCCTCCTTGTTTTGTTTTATTCTTCTTTTGAAGCGGCTGTTTGTTCGCGCACCTGCTTTTGTTTATTGATGTAGTGAATGATCAATGTTACCGCAAATGCAGCGATAATGATAATGAAGAATACAGAGTGCGGCATTTCGTAATGGAAAGCGCTCCCCGCCATTTTCAGCGCGATAATGCCGATTAAGACGAATGCTGTGTTTTCCAGCTCAGGAATTTTATCAATCAGCACAAGGAATACTTTTGCCACTGTACGCATCATTAAAATACCAAGCATACCGCCAATCAGAAGCACCCATACTTTTTCAGATACTGCAAACGCGGCCAGGATGCTGTCCACAGAGAAGGCAAGATCCATTAATTCTACTGAAATGACAGTCGCCCAGAAGATCCCAAACGTGCGGACCATCCAAGAGTTTTTCTTGATGCCGTCCGCTTCCTCTTCTTTTTCGCCAATCCAGAAGTGCTTAATGACGAGCCAAGCCAGGTAAAGCGCGCCAAGCACCTTGATCCACCAGAATTTAATGAGAAGCATACCGAGCCCGATGAAAATAAACCTGAAAATATAAGCTCCAAACAAACCATACGTTAACGCTTTTTTCCGCTGTTTTTCCGGCAGGTGTTTAACCATGACCGCAAGAACAAGCGCGTTATCGGCCGATAAAAGGCCTTCCAGAACAACAAGGGAACCGATCAAACCCCAGGAAACAGGATCAGTCAGAACTTCCCCCCACATTTTCCAATCGAAAAATGAAGCATACGTAGACAAAATATGATGTAAAAAGTCCAAGTTTTTTCCTCCTATTAATTTGAAACGGTGACTTCTCTATTTGTCACTCGCTTACACTTGCAAACCGTAATTCCGGCACAATGCAGCCAGCCCGCCGGAAAATCCGCTGCCGATTGCATTGAATTTCCACTCGCCGCCGTGTCTGTAAAGCTCACAAACGACAACAGCTGTTTCAATGGAGAAGTCTTCTCCCAAATCGAAGCGAAGAAGCTCATTCTGCGTTTCTTCATCCACAACGCGGACAAATGCATTGGAAACTTGTCCAAAGTTTTGGCTGCGTGCTTCAGCGTCGTGAATGGTCACTGTGATGCCGATTTTCTCAATGTGAGCAGGGATTTTTGAGAAATCAACGATAATCTGCTCATCATCTCCGTCGCCCTCACCCGTGCGGTTGTCACCCGTATGGATGACACCGCCGCTCGGATGTTCAAGGTTATTATAGAAGACGAAATCGAGATCATTTACGCAGTTATCATGCGCATCAACTAAAAAGGCCGAAGCATCCAGGTCAAAATCGTGTCCGCCGGAGTACCTGTTTGTATCCCAGCCTAAGCCGATCACCGCTTTAGTCAGTCCCGGATTTGTTTTTGTTAAATCAATGCGCTGTCCTTTTGATAATTGAATGGCCATACTGCCTCTCTCCTTTCTGCTCTTCGTATTTGTCTTAACCGACTTGCAAACCGTAGTCTGTTGCAATGCGGGCAAGGCCGCCTTGGTAGCCTGAGCCGATTGCTGAGAATTTCCACTCGCCGTTATGTCTGTAAAGCTCCCCTGCAATGATTGCCGTTTCAATAGAGAAATCTTCTGCAAGATCGTAACGGATGAGCTCTTCATTTGTTTCTTCATTTACGATGCGGACAAACGCGTTTGATACTTGTCCAAAGTTTTGGCTGCGCGCTTCTGCATCGTGAATGGTAATAACAAATGAGATTTTATCAATGTTTGCCGGTACAGCGCTGAGATTTACTTTTACATTCTCATCGTCGCCTTCGCCAGCACCAGTCAGGTTGTCGCCTGAATGAACGACTGAACCGTTGCCGCCTTCAAGCTGGTTGTAGAAAATAAAGTCGTTTGGTGACGCGCATTTGCCTGCGGCGTCTAACAGAAACACACTTGAGTCAAGATCAAAGTCGTGTCCGCCGTCATACTTGTTCGTATCCCAGCCTAAACCGACAACAACCTTTGAAAGACCAGGATTTGTTTTTGTTAAATCTACTTTTTGTCCTTTTGCCAATGAGATTGTCATGTTTCATCCACTCCTTTTCTTTTATACGTATCGGCTGATAATATCTTCTAATCTCGTATCGTTTGTGCCTTCACCGATCGCCGCAAACTTCCACTCACTGCCGCTGCGGTAGATTTCTGCTGTAATCAGGCTTGTTCTGCCGGCGTAATTGTCTCTCAAATTGTACTTGAGCATTTCCTCGTGATTAGATTGATCAACTACGCGGATAAACGCATTTTGAATCATGCCAAAATCTTGTTTTCTTCTGACACAATCGTAAATGTTTACTACAAATACAAGCTTATCGATGTTTCCAGGCACTTTATCTAAATCTATCATAATTTGCTCGTCATCGCCTGCACCGTCACCCGTCAGGTTGTCGCCTGTATGCTGTACACCGCCGCAGCGGCTTTTCAGGTTGCCGAAATAAATCAGGTTTTTCTTATCGGTGAATTTTCCGTTTTCCAGCATCAGCACTGAAGCGTCACAGTCGATATTCGGACCGCCTCCGCCAAGCAGTTTGCTGAAGAATCCTCCGCCTGAGGACACTGGGTCCCAGCCGAGACCGACCATCAATTTTGACAGACCGGCTTTTCCTTTTGTTAAATCAATTCGTTGACCTTTTTCTAAAGAAATTGCCACACGATTCACTCCTACTCATCGAAATGTGAAGATAGTCACATTTATTTTTACGCTCACAAGGAAAATAAGCCGTAAATTACTAATATATACGTTTGTTATTATATCAAAGTTTCGTAAAAGTTAAGAATAATTGACGAAAAACCTCGAAAAAAAACTTCCATATTTGATATATGATTTGCAAATGCTATAAAGTGCGCTTCTTAAACAAACCATTTGACGCGGGCAAGTCATTTTGCCTATTCTGGTGTCACCATCTAAAAACAGACAGAAAGGAAGCGGCCTTTTGATTCATTTAAGCATACTTGATCAGGCACCTGTTTCTAAAGGAGAAAGCCCTGTGACAACTCTCCAGCATTCGGTTGAGCTTGCCCAATTAAGCGAAGAGTGGGGCTATAAGCGTTATTGGTTTGCCGAGCATCACAGCACGAAAGGACTGGCAAGCACAGCGCCTGAAATCTTGATCGCCCGCATCGCAGCACAGACAAACACCATTCGTGTCGGATCAGGCGGCGTGCTTCTGCCCCAATACAGCCCATTTAAAGTGGCTGAAACCTTTCGCCAGCTTGAGGCCCTGTATCCAAACCGGATTGACCTCGGCGTCGGCCGTTCCCCCGGCGGCACGACAAAAACCAGGCTTGCATTAACGGACGGGGTGAAAAAAAGCTTAACCGAATTTAACAGACAGCTGCAGGATGTCTCTTATTTTCTAACAGATTCCCTTCCTCCCGACCATCCGTATGCCGGAATCAAAGCGGCGCCCCTTATTGACACGGCACCCGAGCTATGGGTGCTCGGTCTTGGTGAAAACAGCGCAAGACGCGCGGCGCAACAGGGGATTGGATATGTATTTGGGCATTTCATTAATCCCGAGCGAGGAGAAAATGCATTCCGCATCTACCGGGAAAGCTTTCGGCCCTCAGCCCATTTTTCGAATCCATCCGCACTGTTTACGATTTTTGTCATTTGCGCAAAAACAGATGAAGAGGCAGAAGAACTCGCATTAAGCCAGGATTTGTGGCTTCTTCGCGTCGGAAAAGGCTTGGACAGCCGCGTGCCAAGCATCGAGGAAGCGAAAGCTCATCCCTATACAGCGTCCGATAAAAAACTCATAGAAGAAAACAGAAAGCGGATGGTGATCGGTTCTCCCACCACTGTCAAACAACAGCTGTTAGACCTCACAGGCTGCTACGAAACAAATGAAATCATGGTTCTGTGCAATGTGTTTGATTTTGAGGCGAAAAAAGAATCTTATGAGCGCCTTGCCGGATTGTTTCTATAAAAAAAGCAGTTTTCCCTAGGGAAAACTGCTTTTCATGTTATCGGCTTCTTTTTTTGCGCTGAGCTTCTTTTTTGATAAACGTCCAAACTCCCTGAACTGCAAATCCGATTAATAGCAAAACGATCAATAGCAGGGTAATAGACGGACCTGGCGGCGTCCCGAGCTGATAGGATGATGTCAGTCCCGTAAATACGCTGAATAATGAAATGAGTATGGCTGTAATGAAAACCATGTTAAAGCCTTTTGCAATTCTGATGGCGAAGGCTGCCGGCAATACGAGCAGGGCCGATACAAGAAGAACCCCGATGATCGGAATAATGACTGAAATCGCAAGGCCTGTGACAATACTGAATGACAACGAGAGAACGTTTGTATTGATTCCCGATGTTTTGGCTGTTGCTTCATCAAACGTCAGCAGGTAGAGCGGCCTTCTCAGTACGATAAAATAAAGCAGGATCAGCAGTGTGATAATACTGATAATATAGACCTGCTGCTGGTTAACTGTCACAAGCGATCCAAATAGGTATTGATCGATGCTCATATTGGCTGTGCCTTTGGAAAGGCTGATTAAAAACATCGCGAAGGACAAACCAGCTGCCATTAAGATGGCAATGGACACTTCTGAATAAGTCCGATACGCCCGCCGCATGTATTCAATTCCGATCGCGCCGATGGTCACGACGACTATGCTTGCTGCGGTTATATTGGTGCTGAGAAAAAAGCCGATGGCAACACCTGACAATGAGATATGTGAAAGTGTGTCAGCCATTAAGGCCTGTCTTCTGAGAACGAGATACACTCCTAGTATCGGAGCCATGACGGCGATCATGCCGCCTGCTAGAAAAGCTCGTCGCATGAATTCCAAGTCAAACATTTCCATCCGCCTTTTTCTCCTCTCTCTAATCGAATCACTTTATCTAAAAATTGCTGTACTTCGTTTTGTTCGTGAGTAACCATCACAACTGTGCGGTTGTGATTTTTCACAAGGTGATGCATAAATTCGTAAAATCCTTTTCTGCTGTCGTAATCAACAGCTGTCGTCGGTTCGTCCAGCATCAGCAGATCCGGGTTGCTGGCGAGCATTCTGGCGATACAGATTTTCTGTTTCTGTCCGCCTGATAAATCACCGATTTTACGATGGCGGAGGTCCCACATTTCCACCATTTTCAATGCTTTTTCTACTTCAAGATGATCTTCTTCATTTAAACGTTTAAACCATTTCCCTTTTGTATAGCGGCCTGACTGAACAAGCTCCAGCACCGTGCTCGGAAATCCGGCATTAAATGAAGAAATTTGCTGCGGGACGTACCCTATGGTCAGGCGTTTCCCTTCTGTATTCCTTTTACTGATCGTCACTGTGCCTTCCCACGGTTTCAGCATGCCGAGCATTACCTTTATGAGCGTCGATTTAGAGGCGCCGTTTGGTCCAGTGATGCCGACGAACTCACCGCTTTCAATATCAAGTGATACTTTATCTAAAACAGGCGTATGGGAATAGCCGAAAACGATATCTTTCAATGAGACGAGATTCATGTTAATCTTCCTTTCTCACAAAGAAATAGTGTGCACCCCTCCGGCGCACACTATCTTATGATTTAACCAATAGTGAATCTTTCAGGGCATCGAGGTTTTGTTTCATAATGTCGATATACCCTAAACCTTTATCCTGTTCTTCTTTGCTCAAGCCTTCCAGTGTATTCAGCACTTCTGTCTTCGCGCCGATTTCACTGGCGAGCGTATCTGCGACCTTTGAGGATGCAATTTCTTCAAAGTAAATAACTTTTACATTATGTTCTTTGGCATATGTTTTCAGCTTTGCCAAGCTGGCTGCGCTCGGTTCTTGGTCAGGTGAAAGCCCTGCAATCGGAACCTGCTTCAAGCCGTATTCTTTTGCCAGATAGCCAAAAGCTGTATGCTGCGTGATAAATTCTTTTTTCTCCGCTTTTTTTGCGGTTGTACGATATAGTTTATCAAGATCCTGCAGTTTTGCAATATATTCTTTACTATTTTTCTCATAGTATTCTTTGTTATCCGGGTCCTGCTTCACGATTTGAGCCGTAATATTTTTAACTTCCTTCTGTGCCAGAACAGGGCTAAGCCATACGTGAGGGTCCATTGCATGACTGTGCTCATGCTCCCCATGATCATGCTCTTCGTGTTCTTCTTCAGAGCCTTCCATTAAATCAATGCCTTTGCTTGCATTAACGAAAACGGCATGGCCTTGGCCCATGCTTTTTTCAGCTGACGGAACCCATGTCTCCATGTATTCACTATTATAAACGAACAAATCAGCATCCTGAATGTTGGCAATGTCTTTCGGCGTCGGTTCCCAATCATGCGGTTCAACGGAAGATGGGATTAACAGATCCACATCGCCTTTGTCTTTTACAATTTGTTTTGTGAATTCATACATCGGGTAGAACGTTGTGACAACGTGCAGTTTATCACCCTTTGAATCCGCCGACCCTTTTGTTGATGAGTTGCCGCATGCTGCAACTAATAAAAAGCACGCTGCAATCACAAACAAACCGCTCCATTTTTTAAACATATCGTATATCCCCTCTTTTTCAGTAACTTTAAATCAAAATGATAACGATTTTGTAATCCTATATCATAATAAACCGAAGTCATTACGTTTTGCAAGAATAAATTTCATTTTCATTTATTCTTCCCGCCTGCAGAGCGAATATATGTACTAAAAAAACCCGGCTAAAAATGCCGGGCTACTTCAATCATTAGTTTGTTTTGTCCAGAAGATAGACCCTGCTCTCATAAGGCCGGAACACCATTTCGTCATCAAGATCATCGTTGTTATAATTGCTGAGAAGCAGTGAGGCCTGAGCTTTGCCGCAGTTCTTAGGCCACTGAAAAACAGCCTGCTCTTTTGAAAAATTATTGACCGACAAAAGCTGTTGTTTACTGTTTTCTCTCATGTATACAAACAACTGCGGATCGTCCGGAAGCAAAAGATCAAAGCTCCCTTTCATGAGGTCAGCGTACTGCTTTCTCAGGCTGATCAGCTTTTTGTAATAGTTTAAGACAGAATCAGGATCTCCCTGCGCTTCCTCCACATTGATTGCGGTGAAGTTCGGATTGACCTTCAGCCAAGGCGTGCCGTCAGTAAATCCGGCATTTTTGCCGCTGTTCCACTGCATCGGGGTCCGGGCGTGATCCCGGCTTTTGGCTAAGATCGATCTCATCACATCATTTGGATCATAGCCTTTTTCAAACACCCGTTTATGATACATATTGATCGTTTGGATATCTTTGTAGTCTTCAATCCGGGTGAACGGCGCGTTTGTCATCCCGATTTCTTCTCCCTGATAAATATACGGCGTGCCCTTCATAAAATAAATTACGGCTGCCAGCATTTTCGCTGATGCTTTGCGGTATTCCCCATCGTCTCCGAATCTGGACACAATCCGGGGCTGGTCGTGGTTGCACCAAAACAATGTATTCCAGCCTTGATGTTCAAGCTTCTTTTGCCATTTTGTCAAAACCGATTTTAAATCAGAAAGCTCAAGGGGCTTCAAATCCCAATGTTCTTTTCCGGGCTGCTGATCAAGCTCCATATGCTGAAAGTGAAAAATCATATTCAGCTCATGCTTATCTGTTCCCGTATATTTCAGGCCTTCTTCCGGTGTGACACTGCCGACCTCTCCGACAGACATGACATCATAATGAGAAAACACTTCATCTGTGATTTCTTTTAAATAGTCATGGATTCGTTCGCCATTTGGCTGAAAGGGCTTCGGCTCTGCCTGCTGATTGATATAGTCCTCATACGAAGGAAGATATTCTTTCTTAGAAATGAGATGGAGCTGATCAATTCGCAAACCGTCGACCCCTTTATCGAGCCAAAATTTCATCATGTCATACACCGCCTGGCGAACTTCGGGATTTTCCCAGTTTAAATCAGCTTGTTTGACGGCATTCATATGGAGATAGTATTCTCCGGTGTGCTCTTCGTATTGCCAGACCGGGCATCCATAGTTTGAGAGCCAGTCCGTCGGCGGGCCGTTCTTTGTGCCGGGACGCCAATAATAATAGCTACGGTATTTGCTGTTTTTGTCCAGCTCCGCTTCTTTAAACCACGGATGCTCGACCGAGGTGTGATTTAACACAAAGTCCATCACCAGCTTTAATCCCCGCTGATGCACCTGGTCCAGCAGCTCGTGAAAATCGTCCATTGTTCCGTAAGAATCCATAATCGCCTTATGGTTTGTCACATCATAGCCGTAATCAACATTCGGAGAAGGATAGATCGGGCAAATCCAAATCACATCTGCCCCGAGCTCCTTTATGTAGTCAAGACGGGAAATAATCCCCCGCAAGTCCCCAATTCCGTCTCCATTGCTGTCCTGAAAGCTTCTCGGGTAAATTTGGTACACCACTGCATCCTTCCACCAGTCTGTTTTCATCCCGCAATCCCCCTGTTTTGTCTTCTATTCAAGCTGAGATGGATAAAGTGTCATTCCGCCGTCGACGAAAAGTGTTGCGCCGGTCACATAGCTTGCTTCCTCAGATACGAGCCAAGCTGCTGCTGCCGCCACTTCTTCAGGCTTTCCGAAGGCTTTCATCGGGATTTTTTTCAATTGTTTTTGCCTGCTCTCTTCCTTTTTCGTATCAACATTTGATTCTGTGGCAATGGTGCCGGGCGCTATCGCATTGACGCGGATTCCCTTATCCGCATAATTGAGCGCCAGCGTTTCCGTCATCATCTTGATGCCGCCTTTGGATGTGGAATACTGAACGTTTACAGGGCGCGGAATCTGCTGATGAACACTTGAGATATTCAGCACATTGCCCTTGATATTGTTTTTCATCATGTGGTTAAGTGCTGCTTTCGCTCCCAGAAAGGTTCCGGTAACATTGACATCAATCACTCTCTGCCAATCTTCAAGACTCATCTCATGCGGCATCGCCTCAACGCCGTTAAAACCGGAGTTGTTTACCATCACATCGAGCGTGCCGAAATGCTCTAAAGCTGTGTCCAAGAGCGCCTGAATCCCCTCTTCTTTTGACACGTCCGCCTCAACTGAGACGGCTTTCCCTCCGTTCTGCTTAATGATTTCCAGAGTTTCATCTGCTCCAGACGGGTCGCTGTGGTAATTTACAACAACATTCATTTTCTCCTGTCCGAACCGTTCCGCAATGGCTTTCCCGATTCCTTTTGAAGACCCTGTCACAATCGCTGTTTTTCCGGTTAAATCTTTGTACATACTTGATATCCTCCTCTGTTTCTCACTATGCAGTGGAAAATACCCTGTTTTTCCGAGTTGAAAACAGCACAAAAAAAGCAGAGAACCTGTAGTTCTCTGCCATTTCCTATTGAAAACGCTGCTCGGCAAGCTTCTTTTTAATATTCATCAGCCTGCGGTAAAAGAAAGCGGCGGACTCGTAATGTTCCAACTGATTGAAACGTTCCGCTGTATCATGCAGCAGATCTTCGGCGTCAGCAAGAAGCTGCCTGGATTCCAGCAGGTCAAAGCATTCTGTAAGCACGTTCAGGTCGCCGCTTCCAAGATACAGCTCATGAATGAGGCGGAATTTCGTCAAGTACATGTCATCCTCCCATTCAGCCGCGCTCTTTATCCCGCGGTCATAAGCCTCTACTGCCTTGTCGTATTTTCCCTCTTTACAGTAGATATGGGTCAGTGAAAATACAGCTTGAACAGCTTGCTGAAAGTTGTGCTCCTCAAAAATGGCGGCGGCTGTTTTGAAATAGCCCTCCGCTTCTTTGTAATCACCCAGACTGTACTTACAGTGTCCGACATTATAATAGGCAGCAGCGATCATGTACGCTTCTTCAAGCTGCCTGGCATGTTCTAAAGCGCTGCACAAGTGGGTCAGTGCTTTTTCATGATGATACACATCGGTCAAATTTCCGGCGATGATAAATTCACACTGAACCCGGCGGCGACCGTACAGTTCATATTTCGTATAGATATCAAGCGCCTGGCTCGCATAATTCATGGAAAAATACGTTTGTTTGATGTGATAATACACTTCTGCGACTTTAAAAAGAAACTCAGCTTTTTCGATCTCATCCTCGACATACTCGAGCTTTTCCTCGGCATGTTTATAATGGTCAATCGCTAATATGAAATTTTTCTGCTTGAATTCGTACATTCCTCTGAAATAATAAAAGTAGTATTCCAGTAAGCCCGTGAGTTTTTGCTGATTGCTTTCAATTTCGTTCAGCATATCAGAGAACGGAGGCTTGGTGTCGCTGTCTTTCACCGGCATCAGCTTATCAAGCATGATTCGATGCCGGAATTCCATCAAAGAAAAATATAAAAGCAAGTCCTGATTCTCTTCCATATCTTCTAAATCATATTCAATCTCCTGCTTTAACGCTTCTGCTTGATCTGCTTCAAATGCGCGAATGAGCTTGTACCATTCATTCAGCTTTACTGCTACTTCTTCTGATGGAATCTTTGCTCTCATCGGTCTGCCTCCTTCCTCCTGCTACTATTTATGTTATATTTTATCATAGCTGTTCGCTTTTAGAGAGAGTCAATCACTTAAAAGCGTTAACATTCAGCACATCTTGAGAAAGTGAGACCGATATGAACTTACCCGCAAAAACATTTGTTATCTTATGTATTCTATTTCTTCTAGATCTTTGTTTTAGTTATATTCGGCATGAATGGCATTCTCAAAACGCCTTGCAGGACATGCCTGTCCCCTCGGATCTTCATCCGATTGTGAAGCAGAATGCCGATGCACTCAAAGCCGCTGCAGCGAATAAAGGCATTGACGTCGTCATTACTGAAGGATTCAGGTCCTTTAAGGAACAAGATGAATTATATAAACAGGGACGTACAAAAAAAGGGAATATTGTCACCTATGCAAGAGGAGGGGAATCGTATCATAACTATGGTTTAGCGATTGATTTCGCCCTTCAAAAAAAGGATGGCAGCATCATATGGGATATGGAATATGACGGCAATCAAAACGGAAAATCAGATTGGCTGGAGGTTGTCGAGATCGCTAAGACACTCGGTTTCGAATGGGGCGGGGATTGGAAACGATTCAAGGACTACCCCCACTTGGAGATGATTCCTAACTAGACACCCCTCACAGCCTTTTCTTTTTCCTTATGTGCGCATCAATATAGGAAGGGTAAACCGGCTTATAGACAAGTTTGCAGTGCTGGTCACTGCCTGCTGTAAAATCAGGCTGCCATTCCAGTTTCACATCAAAAGCGGCTAAAAATGCTTCTTTCGCTTCTTCAGCGGAAACATCCGGCCTGTGATTTATCGCTTCCAATTGTTCAGGTTCAATATCAGGCGCCATAAAAGCGTCAATCAACCCAGTTTCCGGATTGACAATGATGCGGGCAGCGCCGAACCGCAGCGGCACTCCTTTATACCAGACAGAAAAATGGTTGCGGACTCTCCCTCTTTCATCAATTCGGACGGGATTCACCCTGAAAAACTCAGCCGCTCTCGGATAGAGGGCATACAAAAATTGAAGCGCTATCTCTTGGCATTCTTCCGTGGAGCATTGGAGGTTGTTCCGCCAGTCCATAAAAGAAAGCGCTGCTTTTAATTTTCCGGTTCTTTTATCCGTCTTCATTTTGATTGTATTTTTATTTCTCGTTTCAAAATAGCTTCCTATGCTTAAATCCTTACGCTCCGGCGCAGCGCCCCTGCGCCACGTGCTTCCAATTTGTTCTCCAAAGTCTCTTTCACTGACTTTCTGCATATCAGAGGTAAAACCCAGCAAGGCAAATATATCAACTTCTTCCTTGTTCTGAAGCGGCGGCAGTGGCGCCGTGTTTTCTATTCTTTCATCTGCGATATGCTGGTCGGGCACAATTTCGTCTACATCTGCGGGATAGCTGTATCCCGGGAGAATCGGTTCATAAACAAGCCTTGGTTCCTGTTCGCCATCAATGACATCGTACATCAGCTCAAAAGACATTGTGTTTAAGTAATGGGACACAACCTTCTCTTTTGCTACAAATTCCGTCGGAACTTCGGCTTTATGCCCTTCCCCGTAATATAGAAAGTGGACAATCTGACCGCTGCGTGTCATATCAATTAAAAAGCCTGAATTGGGAATCGGAAGCCCCAGCTCCATTTTGGTATAGACAAACCGGATGTGCTGCCCCCGTTCTTCCTTGCCTTGAAAATGAAAATTCATAAATGTGCCGGGATGATTGGCAGCGGCAAATTGAAGAGCCGTCAGCTTCAGCTCGGCATCTGGAAGTTGTTTGTCTGTCTCGGAGCGGATAGTTGTTGAAAAGGTGAGCAAAGCGCCGTCATTTCTGAGTTCAACTGTAATGTGCTTTTCCGGATCTTTAGGGTCCTTCCAGATAAAATATGCCTGCCCGTTCTTCTTTTGCTTTTGGTCGTAATCTTCTATCTCAAGCTCATAATGCGTCGGTACATTTCCGATCTCCTGCGCCTTCTTTTTCAGCTGTTTATTAACCAATGAAGTCATCCCTTTCAAAGAGTCTACGACAAAGAGAATCCTGTTTATTATATAAAAAGACCTTTCTTCATTTAAAGTGAAGAAAGGTCCTTTTCTATTATTGTCATTGTTTTTCGAGATTCTTTCTGTTACTTTCATCACATACTCTCTTCTATATCCGAGGCGATTGTGTGACTTTTGGCTGTTTTACCATGAGCTGAAGACAGGCTCTCCTGTATGTGCATCGATAAAACGCGGATACACCGGCTTATAGACGAGCCGGTAGCTGTGTTCTTCATCATCTCCGTACTCTCTTTCCCAGCCAAGCTCAACTTTAAAATGCTGCCAAAAGATAGCCTTGGCTTGTTCAACTGAAATGGCCGGCACAGGATCAATGGTTGCCAGCTCATTTGGGTCAATATCCGGTCCCATATAAACGGTGATATACCCTGTCTGGCGGCTGACACAAATTTTGATCTGCCCAAATCGGAGCGGAACTCCGTGACAATGCGTTTCAAATGTAAAAACAGCGACTGCGTTTTCTTCTTCATCCTTTTCATCGTATCTGATCCTAAAATATTGATCGGCATTCGGAAATAAAGCAAACAGAAAGCGAAGCGCGATTTTTTCGCACTCTGCCAAGGTTACTGTCAGCGGCCCTTTTTCCTCCATAAATGACATGACGCCTTCGAGTTTTCCGGTTTCTTTGTGATAGATGGTTTTCAGCACTTGATGAGTCCGTCCCTTAAACCAGCTGTCCATGCTTTTATCCGCCGGCTGATACACAGGGTCATCCGGATTCCGCCAAACGATTCCAATTCTCCCATCTCCCAAATCCGCTTCCCGCTCTTTGACAAACCCATTTTCAATACCAATCATGCTGTCAGGATCGGCCTTTTCGCGGATGCCCTCGAATAAAGGGAGAGGAAAGCTCTCCGGCTCCCTGTAATCATCGTCATAATCAACTCCTCCTTGTTCTTCTTGAACCAAATCCGCAGGTACGGTAATCGCCCTACATTCAGGCTCATACACCAAATGCGGCTGATCATCTCCGTTTTTGTAAACAGAACGATGGAGAACCTCAAACAAAAGGTCGAACTCCACGTCCTTCTTGATAAAGGCAAGTGCCTCTTCAACATCCGCGACCCTCTTTGGCTTGATGATGCTGCCCGCTTCGCCGTAATAGCGGAAGTAAACGATCTCACCTGATAAGGAAACATCAGCCATAAATCCGCTCATGGGGAGAGGAAGCCCAGCCTCCATTTGAACATATGAAAATCTCACTTTATCGCCGTATGCAGGGTCATTTTCTTCACGAACAAAGGCAGAGAGTGCCCCCGGATGATGAGTCTCGACAAATTGGCGCATGATATCCTCTAGTTTCTCCTCAGACAGCCTTTTTCCGCTTTCAGGCTCAATATCACGGGAAAGGGATTCCAGCTCCCCGTCCGGTCCAAGTTCCACGATAATGCCGATATTCTCATCCTGAGGATCTGTCCAACAAAAATAGGCTCTTTTGTCATCACCGCCATAATCTTCAATTTCCAGTTTTAAGTGTGTCGGCACCCGGCCGATTTCCAGTGCTTTTTGTTTCAGTCCCTCTTTCTTCACAAAGGCGGCCCCTTTCATCCTTCTTAAGTTCCCTCCAACTAATCAAAAAGTAATAGTCTAAAATACACAGTTTTCTGAGTTTACCAGTTTTACCAGAACATTTTTCACCAAAAATAGGATGATGAACCTATTCAATATAAAAGCTAATAATCTTAAAATTAATTCCGTTGTAACTTTTTATAGGTCCATTCATGACAAAGGAGGGCGGAGTTTCCAGAAAATCCGGTGAAAACCGTGAGAAAAGAACTGATTTTTTTGGTTATATGATGCTAATCCATTCAAAAAGATCCATTTCTCAAAGACAAAAGACTCCCCTTTCCTAAACCATTTGAGGAGGAAAAATGAATGTTTCAGAAAAAAACGTACGCTGTTTTCCTAATTCTTCTGCTGATGATGTTTACAGCTGCTTGTTCCGGCAGCAAAACAAGCGCGGAGAAGAAAGAATCAGAAACAGAAAAAAGCTCAGATATAGCTCAAGTCAAAATCAAGGATGTCTCTTACACACTTCCGTCTAAATATGATAAGTCCACTTCAGATGACCAGCTTGTGTTAAAAGTCAATGTCGCGGTGAAAAACACAGGAAAAGACCCGCTGAATGTAGACAGTATGGATTTCACATTGTATCAAGGTGATACCAAAATGTCTGACACAGACCCTGAAGACTATAGCGAAAAGCTTCAGGGCAGCACGATTAACGCTGACAAATCCGTTGAAGGAAATCTTTTCTTCGTTGTAGATAAAGGCAAGCAATACGAGCTTAACTATACGCCGGAATCTTACGGTGATAAAAAGCCAAAATCAGTTACTTTTAAAATTGACGGAAAAGACAAAAAAATCCTGGCGACGGCAGATAAGCTCCAAGATTCTGCAAAAGCGTTATCAGCTTATGTTGATGTCCTTCTTTTCGGCAAAGATAACGCCGATTTCGAAAAAATCACCGGCGCTAACAAAAATGAAATTGTAAATGATTTCAATGAATCAGCCAAAGACGGTTATCTCTCAGCTTCCGGCCTTTCCAGCACATATGCGGACAGCAAAGCGCTTGATAATATCGTGAACGGCATTAAAGAGGGATTAAGCAAAAACTCTTCCATTCAGGCAAAAACGACTTCAATCTCTAAAGACGAAGCAATTGTTGAAGCCACAGTTAAACCTGTAGATGCATCTTCTCTTTCAGACCGTATCGAAGACAAAGTGAAAGACTACTACAGTAAAAACTCTAGTGCCAGCTATGAAGAGGCAGTGAAATACGCGCTTCAAGTCTATCCTGAGGAATTCAAAAAGCTTGGACCTGCTTCATCTGAAAAAACAGTTGAAGTGAAAATGAAGAAAAATGACATCGACCAATGGCAGCTTGATATGGATGATTACAGAGCAGCAGAATTAGTCGAAGCATTCATCAAAGAATAAAACACCAAAAGGAAATAGCCTTGACGGCTATTTCCTTTTTATTTAAAAATGTCGCTGATGAAATTCACTTCGTCTTCGGTGAGTTCAATGTTCAAGGTTTTCAGGTTATCCTGTAATTGCTCAGGTCGTTTAGCTCCTGGAATAATGGCATCAATCGCCGGTCTCGTTAACAGCCACGCCAAGGCGACATGTGCCGTATCCGCTTGTTTTTCCTCCGCTACTGCTTTCAGCTTATCTACTTTTTTGAGATTGTGGATAAACGTTTCACCCTGAAATTGAGGTTTATCCTTTCTGAAGTCATCAAAGACTGTGTCTCGCGTGAATTTTCCTGTCAGCAGTCCGGACGCAAGCGGAAAGTAAGGAATAAAGGAGATGCCTTGTTTTTCACAGTATGGAAGAAGCTCTTTCTCGGCATCACGCTGTATGAGAGAATATTCGGCCTGGAAGACCTCCAAATAGCCATCAGCATTAAAATCCTGCAATTGCTGATAATCGAGGTTCGAAGCGCCGATTGCTTTGATTTTCCCCTCATCCTTCAACTCTTTCAAAGTGCCCGCCACTTCAGCGAGAGGTGTTTTTCCATCCGGAAAGTGAACATAATACAAATCAATGTAATCTGTTTTCAGCCGCTTCAGGCTCTTCTCGACCTCGCTGCGAAGAAACTCCCGGCTATTGTCTAATTCAATGCTGCCGTCCACTTCTTTATGAGCTCCTTTGGTGGAGATGATGAGCTCATTCCGCACGCCGCGTTCCTGTACGACTTCGCCGATTAATTCTTCAGATCTCCCCAATCCATATATAAAGGCGGTATCGATAAAATTGACGCCGCCATCCAATGCCGTGCGCACTAAATCCTTCCCTGTTTCATCATTTAGATTTGGAAATAGATTATGCCCGCCGACCGCATTCGCGCCGAATCCGATCCGCTTCACCTTCAGCTTCGTTTTGCCGAGTGTACGTGTTTGATCCATTGTTCCTTCTCCTTTGAAACCAATTTTGATGAAAAATAGTGCAGGGTCACTTTTTGTATTAGATATCCTTTTTCTATTTTCCTTCTTTTTTCAGGATATACAAAAAGGAGAAAGTGTATTTCTCCTTTCGCAAGTTTATTTTGGGAGAACCCATTTGTCTTTCAGGAAGCAGGCTCTGGCTAGTAAAAAGAAGATGGCGATGAGCACGGCGATGGTTCCTGACGTAGACAAAATGGCAGCCGGGTCAACCATCCCGAATAAAAGCTGTTTAAATAACGCATGCAGGTTCAGAAACGGGATGAGAAAGTATGATAAGTCAAATTGGTTCGGTGCCTTGCTGAAGATGAAAAACATCGGGAACACAGGCAGAAAGACGACGAGAGACATATAACTTTGCGCTTCTTTTACCGAGCTGGACATGATGCTGATGAAAAGCTCCATCGCAGATATCAGCAATGCAGAGAGCACAATGATTAAGGCTGAAGCGCCGATTACACTCCACATATGATCTCCCAGCTGGAAGGCCGTTTTTAAATTTTCGGTAAATAACACGGTGGACAAAATCAAAAACACCAAAGCAAATACACCTGAAGCCACGCCAAAAGTGGAAACCGCAAGCCACTTGCCGACCAGCACTTTGTTTCTGCTGACTGGCGTTAATAGCAGCGCCTCGATTGACTTTCGGTCCTTTTCACCGGCCATGATATCAAGAGCGATCGGCATTGCGCCGGAAACAATGGAAGTCAGAATCAGCATGGGCAGAATGGCGGAAAGCATAATAGCGGAAGTCCCTTTCTCCTCATCCGCTTCCTTTTGCTGAATTGTAAACGGCTGGATCACCGATTGATCAATATGCTTATTTGTTAAACGTTGCTGCACAATTTCATTTTTGTACTGATCTAAGGCAGACTGCACAAGCTGCATGGCATTTGACGACCCTTGATCGATTGAATTGCCGTAAACATCAACCTTAAAAGGTGTCATGCTGTTGACATATGAGTCGAACTCTTTCGGGACGTTCAGATAGGCATCTGCTTTTCCTTCATCAACTGCCTCTTCAGGCTTTGCAAATGTTTTTACGCTGATTTCGTCAATCTCATTAAGCTTGCTTTCCAGTGCGGGCGGAAGCGAATGGCCGACAGCCAGCGTGTACTGCTCCCCTTTGTCGGACAGCATGCTTTCATAAAAAAAGACAAGTCCAAGCATCATAATCATCGGCACTAAGATTGTGAGTAATATCGTTTTTCTGTCGCGTAAAGCGTCGATCATTTCTTTTTTATAAATATGGCTCAGCATTTAAGAAATCCCCCTGACAAGCTTAGACATAAAGATGTAATTCAAATCCTCACTGCGCTCGCTCTCGTATAGTGATTCAAGCGCCCCTCGGTAAATCACCTCTCCGCTGTGAATCATGATGACACTGTCACAGAGCGCCTGCACTTCCTCCATAATGTGGCTGGAGAAAAGAATCGTTTTTTGTTCTCTTTTCAGCTGCTGTATAAATTCGCGGAAGATGTTGCTTGACGTAATATCAAGCCCAGTTGTCGGCTCATCAAATAAAATGATGTCCGGATCGTGAATCAGCGCTCTGGCAATGGCGACTTTCTGCCTCATGCCTTTCGAAAACCCGCCCACTCTCCGGTTCATATAATCGCGCATGCCGAACCGTTTCGATAAATCTTCTATTCTTGCTTTGATCTCGTGGCGGTTCAGCCCATACAGCCTGCCGAAGTATTGGAGATTTTCTTTAGCGGTCATCCTGTCGTAAAGCCCGGTTTCTCCTCCGAATAAGACACCGATTCTTTGTTTGACCTCAGCCGGCTGCTTGACCGTGTCAAAGCCGTCTACTGTGATTACACCCTGTGATGGTTCAAGCAAGGAAGCAATCATTCTCAGCATCGTCGTTTTGCCGGCACCGGTTTCTCCGAGAATGCCGACGACTTCTCCTTTTTCAATTGTTAAGCTTACATCTCGCACCGCTTTGACTACTTTTTTCTTATCCTGAAACCTGCGGCTGCAATCGGTCAGTGTAATCATGTCACAATCTCCCTTATCTTTATTTCTAGTAATGACTATATACGAAAAGCTGGATTAGTTGGATAAAGTTGTCGCGAAGAGTTCTTTTTATGTCGTGAAATGGGATAGAATAAAGATGATTCTATGTAACTAGGGGAATGATAATGGTAAAAGTCGGACTTGTAGATGATTATCGAGTAGATTTAGAGAAGTTAGAAGCGATCGTGTCCAGAATGCAGGACGTCGAAATTGTCTTTTCCACCGATTCAGCGAAGGAAGCCTACAGGCGGGTAAAGAACGGAGACATTGATCTGCTGCTTGCCGATATCGAGATGCCCCATATGTCTGGCTACGAGCTTGCTGATTTGATCAAATCCCATTCACTTGATGTGGATGTGATTTTTGTTACCGGCCACGGCGGTTATGCGGTTCACGCCTTTGACCTGAACGTCCATGATTATATTATGAAGCCGTACTATGCCGACCGTCTGGCCGCTTCCTTCGACCGGTACTTGAAAAAGAAAACGGAAACGAGTTTGAATGGGCGTATATTGATAAAGCAAAAGTCTGAAATGCACGTCCTGCAAAAGAAGGATATTATTTTCGCAGAACGGACGGGACGTTCGACGACGATTGTGACAACCGCCGAAGAGGTGCAAACGTATCAAACATTAAATGATATTAAAGGCGACCTGCCCGAAAAAGATTTTCTTCGTTCGCATCGTTCCTTTATTATCAACATTCATTACATAAAGCATTTTTCCGCTTATACCAAGCATTCATTCACAGTTTCCTTTGAGGGAACGTCTAAAAAAGCGATGATCACTAAGCAGCAGCTTGATTATTTTCAAAACTACTATTTTTGAGGAGTTTAGTACGTGATTACCCTTTTTCAATGTCTTTATCTGATTTTATTTAGTTTCATATGTTATCAGGGAGCTGCTGCTTTTTCACACAGCACAGCCGCCTCTTGGCTCGCCGCTGCTTTAGGCGCAGCTGCTGCAGGATTGTACATTTGGAATACGAAGCGGGTGTGGAAACACTGTTCCTCAGGGCTTTGTGCGTGGATTGCGGTGATTCAAGTGATGTCGGTGGGAGTGGTGTTGATTGGCACAGACATCATGCCGGTATTATGTGTAATCGCGATATTTGCAGGGTGTGAAGGGCTCCGTATCGGACAGTCTGCTTTGCAGGCAAGGCTTTCTGATCAAATTGATAAGCTGACGCAAGCTGAACAGCACGCCAATCAAATGCTGATTGATGTCAGAAGCCGGAATCATGACACAATGAAACATATCACTGCAATCAAATCAGCTCAGCCCAAGGCAGATACACAAGCATATATTCAAAACTGGGCGGATCAATACAGTCAATATGACCGTTTTTTGAAAGGAGAGAACGCGTACGTTGCAGGGGTGCTTTATGATTTTTTAGAAAAAGCCCGCGCCTCGAATGTGAGTGTTTCGCTGCATATGCATACACCGCTTTCTTCCCTTCCGTTTTCGCCTGCTGATCAGGTCAGCTTGGTCGGCAACATATTAGAAAACGCGCTCGACAGCGCGGCGGAGACCCGAGAAAAAGCAGAGATTAAACTGGAGACTTCACTGCGCAGCGGACTTTATGTACTGACTTGTGAAAACAGCACTCCCGGGATGGCCCCAAAAGTGATCGATACAATTTATCAATCGTTTGGCCGCTCAACGAAAAACGGCGCTCATGAAGGCATGGGCACATATATCATTCAAAAACTGGTGAAGAGCGCTTTTGGCAGGCTGGATTTTACCTACCGCCACCCCGTCTTCCGGTTAGAAATCAAAATTCCGTTTCAGAAATAAAAAACCTTGAAAAGCCAGGCTTTTCAAGGTTTTTTTCATTATGAGGATAACGCTTGGGCAAAACGATCTGCTTCATCTTGCAGCGTGCTTTCAATTTCTTTGTAACGGCTGGAAATCGTTGATGCGCTGACGCCGTATTTTTTCGCCAGTTTAGCTTGAGAAACAGACGCGCCGTTAAGAGAAATCGCGTTTACATAATATTCAACTGCCGCAGCAAAAGCTTCCGGCTTTCTGATGACAGGTGATTTTTTCTCGCAGAATGTTTTCCAGATGTCAATAACAGCTGGGATCAATTCAGTCGGATACTCTTCCCCGCTCATGCCTTCTTCAATAGCCGCAGCGGTTTCTTTCTCCAAGTCGTTTGCCCACTCAACAGTGCTTACTTCCGCTTTCTCTGCTTGTGGCTCTTCATCTTTCTCAGCTAACAACGCGAACAGAACGTTGTTGAATTCCTGCTTCATGAAGTCCTCCGGCGTTTTGCCTTCCTTCACAGCGGCATCCGCATATTTCTTCACCTTGCTGATCAGCGCTTCTGTTCTCTTCACCGGGAAGATCGTGAACTGCATGAAGAATTCTGCTTTTTCCGCTTCGTGGATTGGGTATCCAAGAATCAGGCTTCCCACTGGAGGAAGGTCTTGATTGCTGGCGTCCATTTCCACTTCGAATTGTTTTGCCGTAATCACATCTTCAAAGTGAATGATGCCTTCCTTCAGGTCCTTCAGCAGCAATAAAGCAGGCGTCATGCTCTGCCATGATTCTACGATCTCACGCGTTTTCGGACGAGTGATCGAATCGCCTTTTTTCTGAAGGTACTCTTCGAAGATTGTCTTCTCACCAGCAAGCGGGTGGAAGAAGATTCCCCAGATTCCTAAGTTAAATACGCTGATGTCTTTCGTCTGTCTGTCCATAGCAGAAAGAAAATCATGCTGGTTGATAAAGCCTGAAATGCTTTCTCTATGTACTGTGAAGGCATACTCCACTAAGTCTTCCTGAATTTGTTTCGCTTCTTTTGCCGCTAGTTCCGCCGGGAAGTCGACAACTTTACTTCCGCAGCATTTTTTATATTTCTTGCCGCTGCCGCATGGGCAAGGGGCATTTCGTTTCACTTTTCCCACAATAAACCCTCCGAATTCTGTTGTAACTTTTCTATTTTAACAAAAATAACTTCTGAGGGCTTGGTTTCGGGCTAAAAAAGAATTTGGTAATGTGATAAGCTGGCTGATTATGCCAATTTACCTATGACATTTTCACCAACTTTTGTGATTTAAGGCTTATCACCTATTCCCACTTTAGGCCCTTCTTTTTTACAATCATTAGGTATTTATTTAACATTTTAAGGAGTGTTTCTATTGGAACTAGCTGGTTTCATGCTGCGCGCCTGCGCGCTTGTACTTGATGTAATCATTGCCGCAGCAGTGATTTTGGCAGCCGGATTTACGTTTGGCGATGGGTCCGCCGGTGTCATTATTGTCGCCATATTGATGCTGATTGTGTATCCTTTGCTGATGCCGCTGACAAATTGGAAGGGCACACTGGGCAAAAAAATCATCGGGCTGCAAATCGTGAGGGACGAAACATATAAAAAAATATCCTTCCCGCAAGCCATTGTCCGTTACCTGATAGCGTGGGTGCATGTGTTCTCCCGCCTGATCTATTTGACTGCCGCATTTACGAAGAAAAAACAAACCGTTCATGATATGGCGGCGAAAACCATTGTGCTAAAAGCAGAATAACCTTGAAGAATAGGACTCTTCAAGGTTATTTATCTCATTAGTTTGTATTCTGGCCCCCGCCGTTCAGCCCTTCTTTAATCAGGCTGTTGACTTGGCTGCTGTACAGAAGGCCGATGTGTCCAACGCCATGGATTTGAACGTTTCTAGCACCGTCTAATCTTGATAAATAATTCATGACAATCATATCGGCACTGCTGTAAATAGATGTGTATAAAATCTTTTGATTTGGATCTGTTCCCGGAAGCGCCTTGCCTGTCGTCAAACGGTTGGCGCCGCCAAGCGTCACGACGTTTTCAACTTTATTTCCGCCGTCCAGATTTTTTATGTAGTAAAGTGTGTTCGCGCCCCCCATACTGTGAGCGACAATATCCACTTTTTTCGCACCCGTTTCATCTAAAACCTTTTGCACAAATCGTGACAATACCGGGCCATTGTTATAATTTGTGCCTGTCTTGTCCCAAAAATCAACTGCATACAGCTTGTCCCGCGACCAGCCCTGAGATACGAGATAGCTCTTAATTCCCGCAAAATTGAATGATGCCCCTCCAATGCCGTGTACCATAACGACTGGATTGTGTTCAGCGGCTTTTACTGACGGCTGCAACGCAAACAGCGATGTAACAGACAGCATCAAAATTGTTACAAGTGCAATGATCCTTCTTTTTACAAATTTCATAATATCCTCCTTTTTTTTGTAACAAATTCTCCAATTATATTACGTTACCAAATTAATTAAGTAAAGGGTAATTTTGGCTTATTTTTAAAGAAATTTTAAGATTCAGAGGTCATTATTGGTCCTAAAAAGCCAAAAAAAAGAAGGCTTATTCGCCTTCTTTTCTTCAATACTCATTGAAATAAGCTTGGATTTTTTGAGGATCATTTGTTTTGGTAAGCGCAAGCATCAGCAACATCCGTGCTTTTTGGGGGTTTAAAGAGTTCGATGCCAGCAGGTCCTTTTCCGCATAGTCTTGGTTTGGTGTGACGACACCATTTCCCGTGCGGGTAGAGCGCACCACTGTGACGCCTTTTTTGACTGCGCTGTCCGCCCCTTTTTCGGCTGCGTCAGATAAAGACCCGTTCCCAGAACCGGCAAATACAATCCCCTTTGCTCCGGCTTTTACAGCAGCGTCAAACAGGTAGCTTCCGTCATTTTGGTATCCATAGATAATGTCAACCTGCGGCAGCTCATCAAGATTAGAAACCGAGAAATCCGTGTCCTTCGTATGCTTACGGGTAATCTCATTATTAAAATAGATATCATCTGCAATTGTTCCGACGAAGCCCATTTCTTCTGATTTAAATGTATCTGTTGTGGTTGTGTTTGTTTTGGTGACATATCGGGCTGAGGCAATCCGGTCGTTAAGAACAACAAGCGTCCCTTTCCCTTTTGCCTCAGGGGCACCTGCCACTTTCACTGCATTGTACAGGTTAGAAGGCCCATCAGCGCTGATGGCTGTGGAAGGTCTCATCGAACCGACAATAACAACCGGTTTATCACTTTTCACGGTAAGATTTAAAAAATAAGCGGTTTCCTCCAATGTATCTGTTCCATGAGTCACGACGATTCCGTCTACATCATCTGAAGCGAGCAAATGGTTGATGCGTTTCGCCAGCTTCAGCAATATTTTATTATCAATATTTGTGCTGCCGACGTTAACAATCTGCTCGCCGCTGACGTTTGCAATGTCTTTCATTTCTGGAACTGCCTCGATCAGTGATTCAACGCCGACAACACCTGCTTTATATTCAGTCGTTGAGGTTTTCGATTGATCGGCACCAGCTATCGTGCCTCCTGTCGCTAAAATTCTAATGTTTGGCAGACCTTTTTTTTCAGAGGCAGAAGCCGAAGAGACTTTTTGTGTCTGCGTTTTTTCTTTCGGGGATTCTTTTGTTTCAGGAGAATGTGAACATCCGGTAAAAACAAACAATAGTGCGGTAAAAAGTACGAGCATTCGTTGTTTTTTCATCTATTTCTCTCCTTACATCCATATGATGATTAATCATTGAACATTTTATCTATTCAGTCAAAAGATCAGTCAGCTTTTCTCTCAGTAATTTTTGTTGTCATATCCTTCTTTTTTTGTCTTTTCATACAATGAATTTTTCTTGACAATTGATGATTGAATCAAGATAATAGACCAGTCACTATATTTTTGATTGCAATTCAGTAAGGTGGGAATGTTATGAGTTATGGAGATTCCCGTGAGAAAATCCTTTCGGCAGCTACCCGGCTTTTTCAGCTGCAAGGGTATTACGGCACGGGGCTGAACCAGATTATAAAGGAAAGCGGTGCGCCTAAAGGCTCTCTTTACTACCACTTTCCCGGAGGTAAAGAACAGCTTGCGATCGAAGCCGTAAATGAGATGAAGGAGTATATCCGTCAGAAAATCGCGGACTGCATGGAAGCCTACACCGATCCAGCGGAAGGCATTCAAGCCTTTTTGAAGGAGCTCTCCTGCCAGTTTTCATGTACGGAAGACATTGAAGGCTTGCCTGTGGGCTTGCTAGCGGCTGAGACGTCATTGAAAAGCGAACCGTTGCGCGAAGCCTGTCATGAAGCCTACAAAGAATGGGCCTCTGTATATGAGGAAAAACTGCGGCAGACTGGCTGCAGCGAGAGCCGTGCAAAAGAAGCCAGCACTGTGGTTAACGCGATGATTGAAGGCGGCATCCTTTTATCTTTGACGGCAAAAAACAGTACGCCGCTCCTTCATATCTCCAGCTGCATTCCTGACCTGCTGAAGAGATAAAAAAACGACATCCTACATGCAGTTGATAGAGAGGGGAAATGATTTTGGAAACAACAGCTAAAGCATCTCAGCAATACAAAGTGATGCCGATTATGATTTCCTTGCTGTTGGCCGGTTTTATCGGCATGTTCAGTGAAACAGCACTGAATATTGCGTTAACCGACCTTATGAAGGAATTGAACATTACAGCGGCAACCGTCCAATGGTTAACGACGGGCTACCTGCTTGTACTCGGTATCCTTGTTCCTGTTTCAGGACTGCTGTTACAGTGGTTCACAACAAGACAGCTTTTTACCGTGTCACTAATCTTTTCAATTATAGGAACCTTGATCGCGGCGCTTGCGCCGAGCTTCTCGTTTTTATTAGCAGCAAGGATCGTTCAGGCACTTGGAACCGGTCTTTTACTGCCCCTAATGTTTAACACAATCTTGGTGATTTTCCCGCCTCATAAACGGGGCGCCGCAATGGGAACGATCGGTCTTGTCATTATGTTCGCGCCCGCCATCGGCCCAACTTTCTCAGGATTGGTTCTGGAGCACCTCAACTGGCACTGGATTTTCTGGATCTCTCTTCCATTCCTTGTGCTGGCGCTTGTGTTCGGTATCGCATATATGCAGAATGTATCTGAAACGACAAAGCCGAAAATCGATGTATTGTCTATCATCCTGTCGACGATTGGCTTCGGCGGCATTGTGTTCGGATTCAGCAACGCGGGTGAAGGCTCCGGGGGATGGTCCAGCCCGACTGTTATCGTGTCGCTGATTGTCGGCGTTGTCGGCCTTATCCTATTTTCAATCCGCCAGCTGACAATGAAGCAGCCGATGATGAACCTCCGTGCGTTCAAATACCCGATGTTTATTTTGGGTGTGATCATGGTGTTCATTTGTATGATGGTCATTCTGTCATCTATGCTGCTTCTGCCGATGTATCTGCAAGGCGGCTTAGTCCTGACTGCATTTGCATCTGGTCTTGTTCTCTTGCCGGGCGGTATTTTAAATGGATTTATGTCCCCTGTTACAGGCCGCTTGTTCGATAAATACGGGCCGAAATGGCTTGTCATTCCGGGATTTGTGATTGTCACAGTTGTACTATGGTTCTTCTCAAATGTAACGACCACTTCAACAGCTGTGCTGATTATCATCCTGCACACCTGCTTGATGATCGGGATTTCTATGATCATGATGCCTGCACAGACAAACGGTTTAAACCAACTGCCGCGTGAATTTTATCCAGACGGCACCGCCATTATGAACACGCTGCAGCAAATGGCCGGCGCTATCGGAACAGCGGTTGCGGTCAGCATTATGGCTGCAGGCCAGCATGATTATATGAGTACAGTTAAAAACCCTGCCGATCCGGCAGTCATCCCACAAGCTTTGACAGCGGGTGTACAGCACGCATTTGTGTTTGCAATGATTGTTGCCATTATCGGTTTGATTGGCGCTTTCTTTATGAAGCGCGTGAAGGTAGATCATTAATATGAAAAGCCCCTGACTAATGTTCAGGGGCTTTTTTTATGTTTACTTGTGGATCGTTTTCGCCGCGATTTCATCAATCGCGTACCGCATTTCCTCCTTCGTATTATAAAAATGGGGAGCGAGACGGATAACATTTTCCCGCGGCGCGCAAATCACTTTTTTCTTCTTCAGCAACGCCGCCGTTTCCGATGCCCGCTCATCCCGGATCGCAACCATGCCCGGCTGATCCCCACCTTGTGCCGCCGCCAGCTGCAGGCCTTTTTCAGCGGCATATTGAACTGCATCGGCACAGATCGTTTTGACATGATCCCCGATATGAGAAACCCCAATATGATTCAGCAGCGACAAAGCCGCTGCAGCTGCGTATACGCTGATAAAAGCTGGGGTGCCCGTTTGAAAACGGCGCGCGTCTTTTGCATAAGCCCCATCAAATCCGCTCTCTCTTCCGAACCAAGCTGATGCTTTCGGCTTCAGTGCGTCAGCCAGCTCCTTTCTCACATAAAGAAACGCCACACCCGGTATGCCGAGCAAATACTTCCGGGTGCCTGCTGCCAGCATATCTACGCCCCATTCCTTCACATCAATGGGAATATGCCCGGCTGATTGATAAGCATCTACAAACAATAAAGAGCCCTTTCTCTGAGAAATCTCGGCAATCGCTTTTATATCCTGAACATAGCCGTCACGATAATGAACGTGAGGAACACACGTCAGTACTGTTTCATCCGAAATATGCGTTTCATATTGTTCAAGCGGCAGCACGCCGTCTATTGATGGAATGACGGATACGGTATAATCGGAGTGTGCCTGCCAAACATGAGGCACCGCCGGAAAATCCATATCTGTATATACAACGTGCTTCTTTCCAAATGCAGTTAAGGACGATGCTACAGAAACCAGTGCATCAGAAACTGACGGCACAATCGCCACTTCATCCGGTTCAGCCCCGATCAGCTTTGCAAACTCGTTTCTCGCAAACTCTGTTTTTTCGATCGCTTCTTTCCAGTTCGTCCCCATATACAACAGGCTATCATGATAATCCTGGATCGCCCTTGATACAGGCTCTGCCAATGCGCTCTGAGAACAGCTGGCAAGCATCGTATGCGTCTGCAAGGTTGGGAATAAATGACGATACTGCTGCGGCAAATGCTCCATTATGATTCACTCCTTTACATTATTTTGATGAAAAACCCATAAATAAACAATAGAATAAAAGAAAAAGGAGATGGGAGAATGAGAAAAAAAGTGCTGATCACTGGCTTTGACCCTTTTGACAAAGAAACCGTCAATCCATCATGGGAAGCGGCGAAACGGCTTAATGGCTTCGAGACGGATGAGGCAATCATTACAGCGGAACAAATTCCTACTGTCTTTAGATCCGCTCTGGACACTCTGCGCCAAGCCATTCAAAAACATCAACCGGATATCGTAATTTGTGTCGGCCAAGCAGGAGGACGGATGCAGATTACACCGGAACGAGTGGCGATCAACCTTGCAGATGCGCGAATCCCCGATAACGAAGGACATCAGCCGATTGATGAAGAAATTTCTCCAGATGGGCCCGCCGCTTACTGGACAGGGCTTCCCGTGAAACGAATGACTGCTAAGATGAAGGAACATGGCATTCCAGCTGCGGTTTCCTACACAGCGGGGACCTTTGTATGCAACTATTTGTTCTACGGGTTAATGGATCACATTAGCCGGACATCCCCGCACATTCGCGGCGGTTTTATTCATATTCCTTACATTCCGGAGCAAACAATCGACAAAACAGCGCCGAGCCTCAGCCTGGACATGATTGTCCGGGCATTGAGAATCGCCGCTGTTACGGCCGCACAATATGATGAGGATGTGAAGTCACCGGGCGGTACGCTGCACTAAGCGGCCGCCGCTGTTTCTTCCCTCAGCCTCTTTTTATAGACAAACGCCGATAGGGTGACACTCACTTCAAACAGGACAAGAAGCGGGATCATCACGAGAAAATCAGAAATAAAATCAGGCGGTGTAATTAATATAGATACGACAATCAGCAGAAAATAGGACAGCTTTCTCGCTTTGGCCAGTCTGTAAGGATTTAAGATACCCAGCCTTGTTAAAAACATCACCACCAAGGGCATCTCAAACAAGAAGCCGAACGGCAGGCTCAAATTCACCATAAACCTAAAGTAGCGGTCAGCCGTAAACATCGTTTCAAAGTGGCCGGAGGATAAATGAGTCAAAAAGCTGAGCACGATCGGAAACAAGACAAAGTATCCGAAGGAGATGCCCGCCAAAAACAACGCAAATAAACCTGGTATGTACATGAGCGTCACCTTGCGCTCCATTTTCGTCAGCGCCGGTGCAACGAAACGCCACAGCTGGTACGCGGCAACAGGGATAGAAGCCGCAATGGCACAAATGCCGGAAAGCATCATATACACCCAGAGGATTTCACTCGGCCCAAGCACAGCCAGCTTTCCATCCAAATCCCTGATCAGCCAGTCATAAATGTCCTGTACGAACAAAAAAGCCGTGATGAGAAATAGAAAAAATGCCGCAAGGGTGACGATAATCCGGCGGCGAAGCTCTTCTAAATGCCCGATCAGATGGGTTTCTTTTTTATCCATTCAAAAAAGCCCTCCCTTTCATAAAAAAAGAGGCAGACCCGGTGTCTGCCTCATCAGCATTCAGCCCGCGTTTTTGTCCTGCTTTACCGCTGTCAGCTCAGCTGATTTCTCTTCTTTTTCATCACCAGACACAAGTGATTTTGTGGCGCTTTTAAATTCCAGCAGTGTCCGTCCGGCGGCACGCCCGATTTCCGGCAGCTTGGAAGGGCCAAAAATAATGAGGGCGATGACAAAGATCAGAATCAAGCCCGGTATTCCAATGTTTGAAAACATAATTTCCACTCCTTAATTCGTGATTTTTGCCCGCTTCTTAATCATTTGTTTTTCGTGGGCTTTGTTGTGCGCAAAGAAACGATCCTCTTCGACCTCATCGGATTGCTTCACCCCGCCTTGGATTGTTGTGGATGATACCTTTCTCAACCCAGTTTGGTCTTTCTGGTAAACGAATGAAGCCCTCGTGGAAATGGATGCGCCCGGCTCGGTCACAAACGGCATCACCCGATAATCGGCTTTCCACTGGTGAGGCGTCACTGTACAGCGGACATATCCGCGATAGTCGTTAAAGAACTTGATGTGCGGATTTTCTTTTAAAATTTGGTCCGTATCCGCTCGCTTATCGGCGCCGTTCCCTCCGGAAGTGATCGAGGTTCCGACAAATTCGGCTCCGAATATTTTTGAACTTGTCTTCTCGAAATCGACATGCAAGTTCGATGCCCAGCTTGCGTGTACATCACCTGTCAGTACGACAACATTATTCAGATTTTTGCTTTTAATGAAATTGATAACCCGTTCGCGCTGAGCCGGGTAGCCGTCCCACGAATCCATGCTGTAGATCGGGCTTGCGCTTGTCCCGAAATTCCACTTGGCAAAGAAAATCTGCTGCGCCAGCACATTCCAGTGGGCTGTCGAACTGCCCAAATTGTTGAAGAGCCACTGCTCCTGTTCTTTTCCAAGCAGGGTCCGATTCGGATTGCGCGATTCATCAGAAGGCGGCTTATTGCCGTCGTTATTGGCTTGGTCGTCCCTGTACTGGCGGGTATCAAGCACATTGAAGGACGCCAGGTTTCCGTACGTAAAGTGCCGGTACAGCTGCATATCTGGGCCATTCGGCAAAGAGGAAATGCGGAGCGGCATATGTTCATAGTATGCCTGGTATGCTGCCGCGCGGCGGAGCACGAATGCTTCAACCGACTGTCCTTTTTCAGGTATTTTATTGGCATAGTTGTTTTCAACTTCATGGTCATCCCAAGTTACAACCCAAGGGAATGCCGCATGTGCAGCTTTAAGATTGGCGTCAGAACGGTATTGAGCGTGACGGTTCCGATAGTCTTGCAGCGTAATGATTTCCGCGCTGCTGTGCGTGCGGACATTGCCTGTTTTTGATACATATTCATTTGGGCCGTATTCATATATGTAATCACCGAGATGGAAGACAAGATCAAGCTTTTCCTTCGCCATATGCTTGTAGGCCGTATAATATCCGTGCTCATATTGCTGACAGGAAGCAAATGCAAAGGTCATTTGCGGCACATTGGCGCCAGGGGCAGGCAGTGTTTTTGTTTTTCCGACAGGGCTTAGTTCATGTCCGGTTTTGAAACGGTAATAGTACACTTTGTTTGGCTCAAGCCCGTCCGCTTCCACATGAACGGAATGGGCAAGACTCGGTTTAGCCATTTCAGTGCCTTTTCTTACGATTTTGCGGAAATGCTCATCCTTTGCGACCTCCCATTTGACAGGCACCGCTTGCTTCGGCATTCCTCCGCCGTTCAGCGGATCTGGTGCCAGGCGCGTCCAGAGCACGACACTGTCAGAAAGCGGATCACCTGACGCTACCCCTAATGTAAACGGATAGCTTGAGAATTTAGGCGCAGCATTTACTTCAAAGGCCCCAACCGACTGGGCAATCGTTAATCCAAGAGAAAGTCCTGCAATCTTCCCCGCTCCTTGAATAAATTTGCGGCGGTCAAACGTATTGTTTTGAAAGCTTTCCTCTTTCAGTTTCTGTACCCATTCATCAAAACGACTGTCGTATGCCATTCAAGATCCCCTCTCTCCTCATTGATCGTCTCCATTATAGGAAATCATTGTTAAACGACTGTGAAGAAGTGTGAACCGATTGTAAGCGCTGAACATCAAAAACAGGTCTTCCCTCACAAGCCTGCCGCTGAAACATGCCGAAAGCTGGCTGAATGACGCGTTTTCTGCATATCCTGTCGTTTGCAAGCCGCCCATTCGGACTATTTTTCTTCACATGATCTTAAAAAAACAAAAACACCGAGCCATTTCGCAGAATGGCTCAGTGCCTTATCAGTTATTTCGAAAACAATCTGCTGAAAAAGCCCTTCTTTTTCGGCTTTTCAGCAGGAGGCTCTTGTTCTCTTACAATCCCTTTTTCCTTCGCTTCTTTCAGCCAAAATGGAAATTCAGCAAGCAGAGCATCATAAAGCTCATCATCAGAAATGCGGTCAATCTCTTCGATATGCAGGAAATTCGTGTTATCAATGACACGCCCTTCTAACGTATCCAGTTTATTGAAAAAATCAAAGTTTCCGTTTCCGATGCCGACAAACTGCCAGAACACCGGTTTATCAGAAGAAGCTTCAATTATCGGTTTGATTGACTTTTTACAGCCCCCGTCATTGATAAAAACAATGAAAGCAGGATACGAGCTCGGTTCCTCCGCAACATATTTGCGCAGCACGTCCTTCATGACTGGCGGCTCATCATTTCTGCCGAATTTATGCAAGCGGTCATTATTTAAAATTTCACGATCGACATAGCCCGAAAAATCCTTTTCTGAAACTGGCTTTAATCGGGAAAATTCATTATCATACACCCATACATCCAGCAAACCGTTATCATCAAACTGATCAGCCACTGCCAAAATCCGCTCCACCACATTTTGAACCGTCCCGTTTTTGTAGAGCGGTCTCATCGATCCCGTAATATCAAGAACCAGTCCGACACGAGCCGTCACCTTCGTTAACTGCTTTTTCTCCAGTACGATCTTTACACTTTTCTTTTGCAGGTCAATTGTTGCCATTCTGTCATCTCCGTCAGCTCTTTTTTCTTCGATTATCTCACAGGAATATTTTCCATTGCATCTTTTCAAAGAAAAACACCGTTCAACTTGAACGGTGTCCTGTCTCTAAAATGTGTTATATACATTTTCACACGTCTCCGCCGTCGGCTGATAAAAGCAGTGTGACTTAAATCTGGCCACAAACGGCTGGTTATACCACTGGGCTGGACAGTCCCCCTCCGGCCTGAAATACCATAAACTAAATTTTGCAGGCCAGCGCCTTTCACCATTAATCGACCGGCGTGCAAGGGCACGCTCGCTATCCCGCGCTCTTTGATAAAAATATCCATGAGTCACAGCCTCAAACGCGTGTGGCTGATAAATCATCTGCCTGATGGTGCGGAGGCCTTTAAAATCTGAGCAATTCGCCCGCAGCCGATTAATTCCAACGTTGCCGACAAGCAGCATCCCCTGCTTGCCTTCGCCTTCCGCTTCCGCTCTGAGCAGCCTTGCCATCAAATCGACATCCGCACTCGTTGCTCTCACGACCGCCATCACGTCACCTCCCCTTGATCTCTTTTCATCATATTTCATTACTTCTGAAGTGATGACGGAGGGACAGGAGAAGTTTTTAAATTTATTCATCTAAAAACAGCAAACATAATGGGCTGTTGGGCATCAAAGCAGCGTCCGGTGCAGTACAAGCTTCACATTTCCGCTGTCGAAGCGCCGCAGCCTCAATTCCTGGATTCACATCATTGACCCCTCCCCAGCAGATTTGCACCCGCCTCCGAAAAAAAATAAGGTTTAACTTTTTACATTTGAGGAATTATACATAACAAATCAAATGACAAAAGGAGGAATTGTAATGACACATGTGAAAGCGCTCGCTATTAAAGGTATTATGACGATTATTGTGTTGTATGTGGTGCTTGGTCTGGGCTTTGGGTTCACGTTTGGTGATACGCTGCTAATGACGATTGTGTTAGGGGTTATTTCTTATTTGCTGGGCGACCTTTATGTATTGCCGAAATGGAATAATATGATTGCAACTTTGGCTGATTTTGGTTTGGCCTTTCTCGTGATCTGGCTGATGGGCATGCCGCTTTCTATGGGGATGACTGGCGGTGAAGTTGCATTGGCGGCTTTATTCGGCGCGATCGTCATGGCAATCGGTGAATATTGCTTCCATTTCTATATGATGAGCAAAGAGATTGGCAAGAAGCATTATCTTGAAACAAGAACAGACTCATAATGGAAAGGCCGGTGCTGACAGCATCGGCCTTTTATACATATTGGGCGCCTTTGTTTACGCATCCTGCTTGTCCGCATTCCTGATCGCCATGTAGGAAAAGAACAATCCGAATGCCGCTAACGATAACGGGATATACACAACAGATGAAATCGAGAAGCCCGGACTTGTTGAGCTGATGAGCATCACAATTACTACAGATGAAATGATGGTCGCCGGAACCGAGTGTCTACGCATCCCAAAAAAGATGGGAACTAAACTGGTTCCAGCGGCGCCAAAAGCGAAAACCGCCATTTTGACCGCCTGTTGAGAAATGATCTCGGAAGTAAGCTCTCCCGGTATGAAATGGTAGATCGAGTTCAGCCAAAAGAAACCGGCGGCTATGAGTATATTTGAAAGTAAAATCGTGATAAACGTCAGTCCGCCCGCGATCATGAGCTTAGCGGTGAGCAGCTTTTTACGGCTGATCGGGTACGTGAACATCACAAGAATGGTTTTGTTTTTATATTCCGAAATCACCAATTTTACGATCAGCACAGCGCCAAATACGATAAATACCGCTCTGACGAAGGTGCCGATGATGAGGAATGCTTCATCCGTACTTTGGAACGAAACCCCACCAGCGGCTTTTTCGGAATAACTGATCAGCCACATAAAACCCATAATGATCACGTTGGCAATAAGGGCACCTCTGATATACCAGCCCATTTTCATTTTTCTTAATTCGATTCTGATCAAATTCATCAACGTGTCTCTCCTCCTTTACGCACTGATGCTATTGCCGTTGATCAATTTGATAAAATAATCCTCCAGCGACGTATACTTTTTGTTCAATGATTCAATGTCTACATCATTTAAAATCAGCGCTTTGGATATAGCAGCCTGTGAGGCTTCGGCTTCGTAAATTCGGATTGTTTTCTCATTTAAAATTTTAAAGTTGGTTAATTGCAGATCTTTCTCAAGAACAAAGCAGGCCTTTGTCTGATTCGATGTAACAAGCTCGATGTATTCAGTGTTCTGGCCCCTGACATCCTCCATTGATACCTCTTCAAGCAGTCTGCCGTCCCGAATGACGCCGATTGTGTCCGCGATTTGTTCGATTTCACCCAGCAGGTGGCTTGAGATCAGCAGTGTCATCCCGTACTCTTTGCTCAGCACTTGAAACAATTGCCTGATTTTTTTAATGCCGAGAGGGTCAAGCCCATTCACCGGCTCATCCAGAATAAGCAGATCCGGCTTTGTAAGGATGGCACGCGCAATTCCAAGGCGCTGCTTCATCCCGAGGGAAAAGGTTTTGACGGGTTTTTTGTCGATTTGTTTTAAATTCACCATATCCAGCACTTCTTGTATGGCTTTTTTATTGTGGTATCCCATATATTCACAATGCAGATCTAAATTTTCTTCAGCTGTCAGGTTTTCATAAAAAATCGGATATTCAATCATGCTGCCGATGTTCCCCAGCACCTCATATGACGTGTGGGTGAACTTGTTCCCAAGAATGATGATTTCACCGCTTGTCGGTTTGACAAGGCTCGTCAGCATTTTCATAATGGTTGTTTTCCCCGCGCCGTTCGGGCCGAGAAAGCCGTAGATTTCACCTTTTTTAATATGCATGCTGACATTGGATACGACCTCTATGCCCTGATACGTTTTGGTCAGCCCGTTTGTTTGTACGATATAAGTCAACTTTGTTTCTCCTTCCCTCTCTTTTCCTGTTTTCTATTGTAGCGGCGAGCCCTGTCATTTTTATTTCTCAAACCTTAAGAAATTCTTACGATTAATATGTCATGCGTTTCAATGTGATCGTAAATGCAGTCCGTTCGTACGGCTTGCTTTGGACGGATATGGTGCCTCCCATTTTTTCTGTAAGCCGTTTTGTGATGGTTAAACCCAAGCCGCTTCCTTGAAATGCTTTATTTCTGGATTCTTCCAGTGTGTACAGCCTCTCAAACACCCGCTGCTGATCGGTTTCACTAATCCCTTTTCCGCGATCCCATACGGTGATGGCGATGTTCCTCTCATCATAAGACAGCGTCAGCCCGATTAACTTGCCGGCCGCGCCATATTGAATCGCATTGGACAATAGGTTTTGCAGGATTCTGTCCAGCGCCTCTTCATTCGCCTGCGCATACACCGGCGTATCGGGGATATCGATGGCTGCTTGAAAGCCTTTTGACTGAACAGCGTCATAATAGTGCAGGATATTTCGTTTGCATATGCCGTTCATATGTACTTTGGTGATCGGGATCTCTTTATCTTCAGATTCTAATTTCGCTAAATCAAAAAAGGAGTTGATCATCTGAATGAGTTCATTCGTTTTCTGGCGGAGCTTCTCCAGCAATCTTTCCCGCTCTTCGTCCGGCATGTTCGGGTCACTTTGAATGGCTTCGATATAACCGAGAATGACCGTTAACGGCGTTTTCAGGTCGTGCGACATATTGGTCAGCATCCGCTTCATGGATTGCTCTGTTTTGGCAAATTGGGCGCTGATCTGCTGACGATTCTCAACGATAAGATTGATGTTAACAAGCAAGCCTTTGAGCGCATGATCGTCTGTAGGAAGCAAAATTTGCCCTGCCGAATCCCGGCTGAGCATGTAGCTAAGCTGGTCAGCCGTGTAAGCCAGATTCCCGTCCCGCTTCTTTTTCATTATGAATTGAATCACATTCAGACACGCCAGAGCGATGACAGCGGCCACCCATAGCACTGTCATTCTAAAACTCTCCTAATTTATAACCGATGCCCCATAGCGTTTTAATATATTGAGGGGAGGAGGGGTCATCCTCAATCTTTTCTCTGAGCCGCCGCATATGTACGTTAATGATGTTCTGATCATCAAAGTACTCTTCATTCCAAACCGAACGGTAGATTTGTTCTTTCGTAAACACTTTTTTAGGATTTGATGCGAATAAGCACAGCAGCTGCCATTCTGTTGACGTCAGCTGAAGCGGCTCTCCGTTTTTCAAAACGGAAACATTGTCTATATCTATCGCAAGCTGGTGAATCCGGATCACCTTATTCACAGCCGGCTCCTCTGCCGAATATTGCGTCGCCCGCCGTATCGCGGCTTTTACTCTGGCTGTCAGCTCAATCATAGAAAACGGTTTGGCGATATAATCATCCGCCCCAAAACCCAGTCCCAATGCCTTGTCTACATCTCCGTCTTTTGCCGAAATCATTAAGACCGGTATATTGCTTTTTTCCCGGATGATTTTCAGAAAATCCATTCCGTTCAGCTTCGGGAGCATGATATCAAGGAGGACCAAATCGTATGAATCCTGCTGAAACAGCCGGATGCCCTCTTCTCCGTCGAAAGCATGCACAATTCCAAAGCCTTCTTTTGTTAAATAATGATCCACCATTTCACTGATTGAGTGGTCGTCTTCTACAAGCAATATGCGCTGCATCTTCTCACCTAACCTTTACAAAATCAAAAAACACACACGTAATTACACTTATTGTAATTGAAAAACGTGTGTGTTTTATAAAAATTATTCTTTTTTTCCTGTTTTCAGCTTCCTGTATTCCATGCCCGTAATGACAAAGAATACAGCAGTGCATCCAATGACTTGAATAAGCCGAAGCCGTTCACCGAGAAATAAAGCTCCATAGAAAATCGTCAGGATAGGCCCTGCCATTGAAATGGCGGCGGCTCGCTGTGCCCCGATTCGTTTTATGCCCTCAAGCATTAGCACAAATGGAATCACAGTGGTTACGACTGCAATTACCGCGAACAAACCATACATAGAAAGCGGATATGCTGCCATTGGCGTATTCATGCCAGCCGCCGATTTTATCCCTGTGTAAAGCATCATGGCAGCTCCAGCAGCTGTCATCCCGTATGCATTGAGACGGATCCCCCCGATTTGATGGACGAGATGCCCGGAAAGGACAAGATAACCAGCATAGACGGCCGAAGATAACAAAATGAATACAGCTCCAATCATATTCGCCTGGAAAAGCTCAGCATTCCAGCCGCCCAGCGCCAAGAAAAGCCCAAACATGACCGCCAGAACTGCGAAAAGGTCCTGAATTGAGGACATTTTCCGGTCACGACACGCGGCGAATCCAAACACAAACAACGGATAGCTCATCAGCAATATACGTTCAACCATTGCGGATACATGGTTCAGCCCGATAAAATCAAGCAAGGGAGACAGAAAAAAACAAAACATTCCCGCGCCACAAGCCTTCCATAGGTCTCCTTTTTTCTTACCGTCTGGCATTGGAGGACGGTATATTAAAAAAATCAGCCAAAACAGCGGAACAGCCAGCAGCTGCCTGTATAGCAGCACGGCATCTGGCTCAGCACCCATTTGGTATGCCCATTTTATCCAAATCGATTTAGACGCAAAACAAACTGTTCCGATCAGCAAAAAAATTGTACCTGCTGCGGCCTCACGAATCTTACTCTGCTCTTCTGCTCTCATCTCAGCTCAGCTTTTCTCCTTTACTTATTCAAATGCTTTTGGATAAAATCCAGAAGCGTATATCCTTGAGCAGTTAGAATAACACCTTTTCCGCTGCAGGCCGGGCAAGGTGTTCCTTCGATTTCTCCCGCTCTTTCACATTTAGGACATGCGACCTCAAGATCATCAGTTGCAATGACCATTTGATATCCTCCTTTCTAACTCATCTGCTATGCCACCACCAGCCATCGTCCATTGGCCGTCACCTCCTTTAAGAAACACAAAAAACCCCCGTCCTATGCAAAGGACGAGGGTCTCGCGGTACCACCTTTATTAACAGCTATACAGCCGTTCACTCTAAGTACAGAAAACCTATGTTTCGATACTCCTCTCTTGGTAACGGGGAGAGAAACCCGGCATCGCCTACTATCCGTTCAGCAAAGCAATTCAGAAGCCCATTCGGCATCAGGGAAGGATCGGTTCACACCTGCCACCGACTCTCTGAACCTCCATTCTGATGCGTACTTGCTCTTCCTCACGATTGTTGATCCGTTCTATTATTTGTAGAGTTTATAATACTCGGTTCATGAAACGAAGTCAATTCTTAATCCGATGTTACACCGAGTGCTTCCAGCGCCATATTGACGTGCTCCTCCTGCTGTGTTTGCAGAGCGAATTTAGCTATTTCCAACGGGTATGCCGCTTGCATCTCTGAGATGTGTTCCTGCATTTTTGCCCATTTCCGGCCGCCTGCTTGATCATAGTATTCAAGCAAACGGGCAGTTTCTTTTTCTCCGAAAATGGTTTGATAAAGAACAAAATCCTTAGCTGGGTCAGCAACCTTCGCTTCTGTCCAATCCAGAAGTCCTGTGACACGTCCATTTTGATCGATAAGGATATGCGGCGGGTGGAGATCGCCGTGTATCAAAGAAGAGAAACCCGGCCAGTATGCATCATCATTTATCCACTTTTGCCATCTTTCCCAAAGCGTCGTAGATACACCAAGCTTATTCTTCACATCAACCATAGAGTCTGCTGTCATTTGCCTGAAATCTTCTGGCCTTATCACTTCTATTCCAGATTGCCCAGCAGATATTTGATCCGTGCCATGTAATTCAGCCAGTATGTCGGCAAGTGTGCGGACAAAGTCGTCTGACGGCGGCTGATGATCCATATTCCATACATATTGCTTTTGTTCCAAGTCAATTCCAGCAGCCGGCGTTCCTTTTAACATTGGGTAAGCGATCAATTCCGGTGTATGAATTCTCCAATCCGGCACATCAGCAGTCAGATTCGCGCGGAGAAAGGCAAGCGTTATGCCTTCTGCAGATGCTCTTTCCACAACATCACTTCGCCGCGGTTTTCGCAGCACCCATGGCATACCTGTGTCGTCCTTGGCTAATACAACTTGAAAGTCCATTCCGGTTTCATTCAATTGCGCGTTCTCAGAATGAACCGTCAAACCTTGGCTGCGTGCAAGCCCGACAATCTCAGTGATAAGCTGTTTTTCGTTAAGGTTTGTCATCCCATTTCCCCTTTCTCATGCTCCGGCCTGAAGGAGAGAGAGGGGATGTTTGGGGGCAGAAAAAAGAAGGCAGGCATCGCCACCCTCTTTTTTAATAACCATATAAGGGCTCATACATAGGCGGATTCATCCCGATTCTCCCGCATTCAGGCGAGAGTTGCTCACTATTGAATTCGTGTCACTCGGAATCTAATGAATGCCATGCTGTAACCCCTCCGTTTCCTATACGTTAATTGTATTTTACATCATATTCCATCTAATCGCTATAAAAAAATGAATCAAGTCACTGGAGCAGGATTAAACAAGCACAAATCATTATGAAGGCCCCAACGGTCTGCCCACGTTTGTTTTCGGCCGCTTGCCACATCCAAAATCGTTCTGAAGATTTCCCAGCCTACGTCTTCGATACTGGCCTCTCCTGTCGCGATTTGGCCGGCATTGATATCGATTAAATCAGCCCAATGCTCTGATAAGGAATGCCGCGTCGATACTTTCAGCACCGGCGCAGCAGCCAGGCCGTATGGTGTTCCCCTTCCTGTCGTAAACACCTGCAGATTCATGCCCGCAGCCAGCTGCAGGGTGCCGCACACAAAATCGCTTGCCGGTGTCGCCGCGAACAGCAGGCCTTTTTGCTCTGCTCTTTCACCAGGGCCGAGCACGCCGGAGATGGGGCTTGTGCCTGATTTCGCTACCGAGCCTAACGCTTTTTCCACCACATTGGATAATCCGCCTTTTTTATTGCCTGGTGACGGGTTTGCGCTTCGGTCTGCGTCTCCCCGCCGAAGATAGCTGTCATACCACTTCATCTCTTTGATCAGTGATTGTCCGACCTCTTCACTGACAGCCCGCGGCGTTAATAAATGAATGGCATCCCGCACCTCTGTCACTTCAGAAAACAAAACCGTTGCACCTGCGCGAACCAATAAATCAGCCGCATACCCCACGGCAGGGTTCGCCGTCACGCCGGAAAACGCATCACTGCCGCCGCATTGCAGGCCGATAACCAGATCCGAAACAGGGCATGACACCCGAGTTCTGCTGTTCAGCCTGATTAACCGTTCCTCTGCCATTTCCAAAATGGATTGGATCATCGCCGCAAAACCTCGGTGATCCTGAAGCGATAGAATGTCATCATCATTTTCGGAGGCAATTCTTTCCGGGAGGAGCTTTTCACATCCTAATCCGATGACCATTACTTCACCGCCGAAGTTCGGATGCTTCGCAAGATTTTGAATCGTGCGGATCGGAATGACAGCGTCGGGCGCATTGATCGCCACGCCGCATCCGTATTGATGATGCAGCGGCACAACGTCATCGACATTTGGGTATTTCGGCAGCAGCTCTTCTTTTATTCGTTTGACTGCATAATCCAAAACGCCAACAACACATTGAACACTTGTCGTGATGCCGAGAATATTTTTTGTCCCCGCACTGCCATCCGCATTCCGGTAGCCTTCAAATGTATATCCTTCAAGTGGGGGCCGCGGCTGCGGCACCCTGTTTTCGAGAGGAAGATCGTCTAACGCCGGAGGAGCGGGCATTCTCACGAGGGCTTCCCGTATCCAGCTCCCGCGTTTGATCGTCTCATCAGCAAATCCGATCACCTCTCCGTAACGCACGATCTCGTCCCCTTGATTGAGATCGGTGAGGGCCACCTTATGGCCTTGAGGAACATCCTCTTCAAGTACGAGTCCGCATGAGAAAACAGTGCCCTTTGGCAGTCCTCCTTCATTTACAATAATCGCGGTGTTATCTATTTCATGCACTTTGATGTAAAGGGGCGCTTGGTTCTTCCTGAGGTTCATCGCCATATGAAAATCACTCCTCATAACTTAGTAAGCGTTTTCTAAATTAGTTTTAAAAAAACCGCAGCTCTTACGTTTCAACTGCGGTTGCTCACCATTATTTTTCATCCATTCCTTTTAGAATTTTGTCACGGACAAATTTCAGATGCTCATACATGTGGTAATGTGCTTTGTACGGATCTCTTTTGGCAAGGGCGTCGTAGATTTTTTTGTGATATTCGACCGTTACATCTCTCTCCCTGTACGGAATTTGGCTGTCAATTTTCGCATGGGTAATCAGCAGGGACTGAATCATCCCTTCAACGACGGGGTTATTAGCGCTTAACGCAATAATTCGATGGAACTCTTTATCCGCTTCACCATAAAGATTGTCAGTGCTGTTGGCAATATCGTCGATCGTCTTCTGCAAACGCTGAAGCTCTTCCTCATTGATTTTTTCCGCGGCAATTGTCACGAGTCCGAGTTCTAGCGCCATCCGCGCTTCAATGATAGCCGGAAGATTATCAGTGGCCAAAGCAAGCATGACGGAAAATGGCTGCATGCCGATTTTATCGTTGAAATATGTGCCCCCTCGTGTTTTTCTCGTAATGACGCCCAGCGTTTCAAGTGAACTGAGTGCTTCCCGTAGCACCGGTCTGCTGACATGCAAAATGTCCATCAGTTCCATTTCTGTCGGCAATTTGTCTCCGGCCCTCAACTGTCCGCTCGATAATAAATGGACAATCCGTTCGATGACCTGCTTGGCTAATGTTTTCCGATTGACTGTATCGACTTTCAAATCTTCTAAACCTTCGTACACGAACAACTCTCCCTTCAGTTGTTCAATTGTAAGACAAAATAGCGGATATGACAATATTTACAATCAAACTTATCGCACAAGACATGGACGCTTCCGGTCAAATTCCCAGTTGCTGATCAGGAACTGCATTGGGATCGCGTCATTCCGTGCGCCTAAATTCATTTTCCGGTAGATCTCATGCGCTTTTTCCACTTGTTCCATATCAATATCGACGCCTAGTCCAGGCTTATCCGGCACCTTGACACAGCCAGAAGAAATCTCAAAAGGCTGTTTCGTTAATCGCTGCCCGTCCTGCCAGATCCAATGGGTATCAATCGCCGTGATCCGCCCCGGAGCCGCTGCTGCCACATGGGTAAACATCGCAAGGGAAATATCAAAGTGGTTGTTGGAGTGCGAGCCCCATGTCAAACCCCAATCATGGCACATTTGCGCAACCCGCACCGACCCTTGCATCGTCCAAAAATGCGGATCAGCCAGCGGTATATCGACCGCGTGGAGCTGAATCGCGTGACCCATTTCCCGCCAGTCAGTCGCAATCATATTTGTCGCAGTCGGAAGCCCTGTCGCGCGGCGGAATTCAGCCATTACTTCACGAGCGGAGTAGCCATTCTCATCCCCGCATGGATCTTCCGCATACGCGAGCACATCTTGCTTTCCTTTGCATAATGCAATAGCTTCCTCTAATGACCATGCCCCGTTCGGATCAAGAGTGATCCTTGCCTCTGGAAAACGTTTCGATAATGCGGTAACAGCTTCGATTTCCTCTTCTCCCCGCAGCACCCCGCCTTTCAATTTGAAATCCTGAAAGCCATAGCGCTCCTGTGCGGATTCGGCAAGACGCAAAATGGCCTCCGGCGTCAGCGCTTCCTCATGGCGCAGACGGAACCACGCACAATCTGACTGCTCATCGCTTTGATACGGCAAGGTCGTCCGATTTCGGTCGCCGATGTAAAAGAGGTAACCGAGCATTTTTACTTCATCACGCTGCTTCCCTTCGCCCAGCAAAGCCGCGACCGGTTCCTGAAGAAACTTTCCAAGCAAATCCAACAAAGCCGCTTCCAGTGCGGTGACGGCGTGCACAGTGGTGCGCAAATCAAACGTCTGGTTTCCTCGCCCTCCCCTGTCCTGATCGCCAAACTGCTTTCTGACCGTTTGCAATATCGCCTGGTACGCACCGATAGATTTTCCGACAACAAGCGGCTCTGACAGCTCCAGTGTGCGGCGAATATGCTCTCCGCCAGGCACCTCGCCGACTCCCTGATTTCCGCTGCTGTCTGTTAAGATTACGATATTCCGGGTAAAAAACGGGCTGTGTGCTCCGCTTAGATTCAGCAGCATGCTGTCATGTCCCGCAACAGGAATCACCTTCATTTCAGAAATTGAGGGAATATTCGATCTTTTTTCTTTTTGAACCTGCTCTTGTATCGGTGAACTCATGCATTTTCCTCCCTTTATAAAGCGCTTTCATAAATATTAGACAGGCAACGATTGATCGGGGTCTTGTTCTTGTTTCTTTAACACGACCCGTTTGATCGGCCCGACCAGCAGCAAATAGCTGAGGATCGCCGCAATCGCGTTAGCGCCGACAAACACAAGCGCGCCATTGAAAGATCCAGTGGCATTGACAATGTATCCGATAATAATCGGTGTTGTAATTGAGGCAATATTCCCGAAAGTGTTGAACAAACCGCCGCTTAATCCTGCACATTCTTTCGGAGACGTGTCCGACACGACAGCCCAACCCAATGCGCCGAAGCCTTTTCCGAAAAACGCGAGCGACATAATGACAACGACGAGCCATGCTGAATCTGTGTAGTTACAGACAATCATACTGCAAGACAGCAGCATGCCGGCAATGATTGGCACTTTTCTTGCAAAGGTCAGTGAACGGCCTTTTTTGAGTAAGATGTCTGACACAATGCCCCCAAGGACGCCGCCGGCAAATCCGCACAGCGCCGGCAGGGAAGCGACAAACCCAGCTTCAAGAATAGACATGCCGCGGGCCTGAACCAAATATACCGGAAACCATGTGAGAAAGAAATAGGTGAGAGTCGTAATACAGTATTGCGCGATGTACACGCCAATCAGCATGCGGTTCGTTAACAGCTGTTTGATATACGGCCATTTCGATTCTGTTTCTTGTTTGCTTTTACTGTCATCCATGGAAATCAGCCCGCCGCCCTGTTCGATGTACGCAAGCTCAGCTTCATTAACCTTCGGATGTTTTTTCGGTTCATACACCGTTTTTAGCCAGATGACAGCCAGAAGAATGCCTGCAATACCCATGACAACGAAAACGGAATGCCAGCCGAAAGAGTGGGTAAGCCAGCCCATTAAAGGAGAAAAAATGACGATTGCGAAGTATTGTGCTGAATTAAAAAAGGCTGAAGCTGTCCCGCGCTCGGAGCTTGGAAACCATGAGGCAACAACTCTGCCGTTTCCGGGAAATGAAGGCGCTTCTGATAAACCAACCAGAAAACGCAGTGCAAACAGCAGGATAATCGCTGTGCCGGCGGAGAAAAAGCCAATCGCCCCTTGCAGCAACGTAAAAAACGACCAGAAAAAGATGCTTAACGCAATGATAGTCTTTGAACCAAAACGGTCCAGCAGCCAGCCGCCCGGAAGCTGTCCGATGACATAGGCCCAGCCAAAGGCAGAAAAGACATATCCCATGGCGACCGAGTCCAATCCCAAATCGTGCTGGACGGAATCTCCGGTGATGGAAAGCGTCGCTCGATCCGCGTAGTTAATAGAGGTCACAAGAAACAGCATAAACACGATGAACCAGCGCACGGACGTTTTTTTGCCCGCCGGAGTAACACTCGCAAAGTCTTTTTTCATAGTATCTTCTCCTTTTCAAAGTAGAGAATCATATGCTGGTTGTGATAAACCGGGAAAGAGACGCACGCCTCTTTCCAGCACCATTACGGCTTCACAAAAACAGTTTTGATCGCTGTGAAAAAGTCCTTCGCTGCCTCACCCTGTTCTCGGGAGTGGGAGCTCGACTGCTTCATGCCGCCAAAAGGCGCCTGCAGCTCAACACCTGCGCTTTCTGCATTGATCCGAACCAGCCCGGCATCGATTTCATCAATGAAAGAAAGCATTCGGCCGATGTTTTCCGTGAAGATGGATGCACTTAAACCGAACTTCACATCATTGGCGATGTTCAGCGCCTCCTCTATCGAGTCCACCTTGATCAAGGCGATCACCGGACCGAAAATTTCCTCCTGGGCAATTGTCATCTCAGATGTCACATTGTCAAAGATGGCAGGCTGAACATAATAGCCGTTTTGATACTTTCCGTTCTCCAGCTTTTCTCCTCCTATTAAAAGGGAAGCGCCCTCCTGTTTGCCTTTCTCAATGTATGACAGGCAGTTATCAAGCTGATTCTTGCTGGCTATCGGTCCCATCCAGACATCCTCTTTTAAGCTGTCTCCGATTGTAATATCTTTTGTGCGCTGGAGCAGTTTTTCTTTAAAGCGCTCGTAAATTCCGCTTTGTACGATGACACGGCTTGTCGCGGTGCATTTCTGGCCGGTTGAACGGAAGGCCCCCGTTATGACAGCTTCTGCCGCAGCTTCAAGGTCAGCGTCATCAGCTACGATGACAGGGTTTTTGCCGCCCATCTCAAGCTGATATTTGGCTCCCCTCGCTAAAGCGGCTTGCCCGATGATTTTTCCGACTTGATTTGAACCGGTAAACGTAACGGCGTTTACACCGTCATGCTCAGCAAGCCCCTGCCCGACAACAGAACCCGGGCCTGTCACCAAATTGATGACCCCTGCCGGGAGCCCCGCTTCCTCAAAGCAGGCAATGATCTTCGCGCATGTCACAGCTGTTTCTGTCGCCGGTTTGATGACAACGGTATTGCCGTATACCAATGCCGGCGCCATTTTCCAAATCGGAATCGCCACTGGGAAGTTCCACGGAGAAATCACACCGACCACACCGAGCGGAACACGGGTGGTAAACATGAGCGCGTCTTTGTCAGTAGACGGAATGACGTCACCCGTTTTTCGCATGCCCTCTCCGGCGTAATAGCGCAGAATGGCAATCCCCCGGGCTGTTTCTCCCTTCGCTTCCGGCAATGTTTTACCCATTTCACGCGTTGCACAGGCGGCGATTTCCTCCAAGCGCTGCTCCATGATATCCGCTGTTTTGTATAAGTATTGGCCGCGCTCGGCACCCGTCAGCTTTCTCCAAGCCGTTTTGGCTTCATTGGCGGCGGTGACGGCACGTTCCACATCTTCAGCCGTTGAATTCTGTACATATCCGACAATATCATTCACATCGGCAGGGTTTTCGACTTTGACCATATCGCCTGATTGAGACTTAACCCACTCTCCGTTAATAAAGTTGAGGTACGTGTTTTGTTCCGTGATCACAGACATGCCCATTGCCCCTTTCGTGTTTTTTCTGGTCAAACCGTCGCGGCTTTTTTCGGAAAACGGTCAGCCGCCTGCTTCAAAATTGCTTCCAATTGCTGATAATGATCTTTTTCAACCGGGCCGACAGGCGGTCTGGCTGTATTCCTTACATTCAAACCCATGATTTCCATACCGGCTTTAATCAAGGATACGGCGTAGCCTTTTCGTTGTTTGCGAATGTCGTTGATCGGCAGAATCACATGCCGATAGAGTTCCTTCACAAGCTCGTCATTTCCGTTTTTCAATGCATCATAGAACATTCGCGAAATATGCGGGATATAATTTGAAATCGCTGAAGAGTAAGAGTGGAACCCGATCGGCAGATAAGCCGGCATCGTCACTTCAGCCATCGGCATTCCGTTGAGCCATCCCAAGCGGTCGCCGATCGTATAGACGAGATTGATATTCAAATCCATATTTCCTACCCCGTCTTTGACACCGACAAGCTGTTCACATTCGGTCAGACGTTTGATCTGTTCAACAGAGAGAACTGCGTTATCGCGCTGATAAAGAATCGCGTTCAAGTCAGTGCTTTCAATAATCGTTTTCGCATACTGGTACAGCCCCTCCTGTTCGCCATGCACCAAATACGGAGGCAGAATCAAGTAGCCGTCGGCGCCTTTTTTCTCCGACAGCTGCGCCCAATCAAGCGCTGTGCTGAGGTTGCCGCCCACCCCCGTGTAGACCGGCACCTTTCCTCCGGCTGCCGAGACTGCGACTTCCACCATTTGCTCATATTCCTTCTGGCTGAGAGATTGGAATTCACCAGACCCGCAAGCGATAAATATCGCTTCCAAGCCCTCATTCAGCAAAAACTCAATGTTTTGAAAAAGAGCTTCTTCCTCCAGTTTTCCTTGTGTGTTAAAAGGAGCAACCGGAAAACCTAAAATTCCAGCGGGTGCTTTTCTGATACGGCTCATCAACATAACCTCCTGTTATTTGTGTATACGGCCTCTATCTGTAAGCGCTTTTATTAATTTTTCTTTCACATCCGCTCCTTCCCATATATCCTTTTGTTTAATTGTAAGACAAATAAACAATAAGTCAATATCTTTATTTTCTGATATTTTATAAAAAAGCGGTAAATCACTGTCCGGCCGGGATTCTGCGCAGCAAAAAAACAGCCTGGTCAGCCGGCTGTTTGGTTTATATCCTTCTTTGTTTCATCGTCTCATGCAAAAGCTTTGCTTCCAAAAAAAACACGTGGATGAATTTTTTCATATTTATTCTAGCAGGTGCAAGGGGTTTTGCATCCTTGGATTGGAGTTCTTTCATTTTCTGGCTGACAACCGGAAAATCAAAGAATTTCGATGCATAGGTTTCAAATTTTGGATTCGAAAAATCAGTTGTGCCCAGTGAAGCAAAATGGTGCAGCGAATGAATAATCGCTCTGCGGATACGCTGCTCCGAGGCTTTCATTTCGCGATTGACTTCCGTCTGTGAGGCTCCTGTCCCCAGCTTCCGTACCGCTACTTGGGTGAATATTTGTTTTAGCGAAGGGCTTTGTTTTTCGTGCGGCTCGGATTGCTCGTGTTCTGCTAAATACTGCAGGACCGCCATGAGATCATGTGCGCCGCCTTCTCCCATCATGCCCAGCTCGGACAACAGGAATGTTCCTGCCTCTTTTAAACCGCTGTCACTCTTCTGCTGGGGACGCGCTTTCCGTTCAGTCCGATTGACAAGCCGGCTTAGAGAATGCTGAATGGCTCCAATCGAGTGTTCAAGCTCGATCCGCTCCTTCACCTTTTGGAGAACCGTGACAATTTCAATGCGGTTAATCGGCTTATGGATAAAATATTCGATGCCGAGCGAGTACGCTTCCCCGACCATTTCCTTCGCCTCCACTTGAGAGATCATTACGATTTTGCCGGAGTACGTATTCTGGATCTGACGAATCGTCTCAATGCCGTCTCTTCCGGGCATTAACAGATCGATTAATAAAATATCAATCTGCTTAAATTGCAGCATATGCCCTTCCACTTGGCTTCCGTCGTCTGCTTCACCAGCAGCTTCCCCGAGATCTTCGTCCTCAATGATCTGCCTTAAAATTGACCGCACCGCACGGTCATCATCTGCAATAAAAAAACGCATAGCTTTTGGTTCACCCTTTCTGAATCAAATGCCGGACAGGCAGCCTGATGGCAAACACCACTCCCCGCTGCTGATTATCAAACGTGATATCCCCTTCTAGCTCTGTCACGATTTCCTTTACGTAGGAAAGTCCGATACCCGTAGAAGGCGTGCCAAATTCGTCATATTTTGAAGTAAAGCCCGGGTCAAACACAATGTCTCCGATTTTCTCGGAAATCCCGGGGCCATTGTCTTCCACCTGGAATTCTACCATACTCTCATTTGGCTTACGGAGCCTCAGGCTGACCATTCCCTCTTCATCCATAGCCTCTACCGCATTTGCTGTTAGATTATTAATGATCGAAAGCACGATAAATACGTGATATTCGTCATGCTCTCCCTCGATCGAGCAGTAAAAATCAATCTGCTTCCCTAGTGCTTCAGCGTACTTTTCATTCATTCGAATCACGAGCTGCAGCAAATCAGAAGCCCTCATATAATCTCTCAAACTCTCATTCGAAATCAGTTTTGAAAGCCCTGCGAATATCCGCTGGTTGTCCTTTTTCACTTCATGAATCTCTCCGGCCAGTCTCAGGATTCTGCCGCTCAGCTGAACATCCTTGCCCTTCATTTCCCGATAGAGCTGATACGAATCGTTTGTCACTTTCTCTGTCGTTTTCAATGTCTTTTTTAGGTGCACCGTTTCTTCATATAAATTGGAAACGATCATCAGCATGTGCTCGTGCTGCTGCCTTGTCTGTTTTTCTCTCGATTGTGTTTCATACAGCTTCAGCACACTATAAAAGCTCATCACAATAAATGTGTGAGAAATCGCAATCACCGCAATGTCAGTGATTTTCTCAGGCGTGACAACCGTATGAAAAATGAGAAATTGCACAGTTAGCTCGACACAATCTGACACAACTTCAATCATAAACCCAATGAAACCGAGCATAATCGGCCGTTCACGGAAACGATTGGCCTTTAATATGGAAAACAGACAGGCGTAAGTCATATAAAAGAAAAAGCCAGACGCTTGATCATACAGAATCGGAGTCAGCCCATTGTGTCCTCCGCCCCATAATTCCAGAAAGACGCGAAAGATGAAAACAGCCGCTCCAGTCAGAAAACCCGGCAGCACAGCGGGCACATGCCGCAACAATGATAAAAAGAAGAAAAAAACCGGTGCCCCAAAGCTGACCCGGAATTCTTCATTGAGGGGATAAAATTTCAGTTCACCGGCCAGCGGCACCGTAATCAGCATGAGGGCCAGTATATATCCGTCTTTTTCAATAAACCGTTCCAGTTTTATGTTGATCACATCCTCGCTTTTTATTTTGGGGAATCGGGAGAAAACCTGCAAATTGCTTTTGACCCAGAACATGAGGTTTTTATAAATCTTACTGCTTATTTTCAAAATGTTTTTGTCGTATTTTGTATGATTCTGTAGTCTCCATTATACAGTAATTATACCTTCCGCTATTATGAAAGCGTTTAACGCCCCCTTAGCCTTCGTTTTGATACACCTCAGTCCTTTAAGAAAAAAATCAGTGAGGAGGAATTCGATGAAAGAATTGATAAAAGAGCACCAGAAAGACATAAACCCGGCGTTACAGCTTCATGATTGGGTTGAATACTATCGCCCTTTTGCCGCCAATGGACAAAGCGCAAACTATATCCCCGCTTTAGGAAAAGTCAATGATTCACAGCTCGGCATCTGTGTATTGGAGCCTGATGGAACGATGATACACGCCGGCGACTGGAACGTCTCTTTTACCATGCAAAGCATTTCAAAAGTGATTAGCTTTATTGCCGCCTGCATGAGCCGCGGCATTCCCTATGTGCTTGACCGCGTAGATGTCGAGCCGACAGGTGACGCCTTTAATTCAATCATTCGGCTCGAAATCAACAAGCCGGGAAAGCCCTTCAATCCCATGATCAACGCGGGTGCCCTCACCATCGCTTCGATCCTTCCCGGAGAATCTGCATACGAAAAGCTCGAGTTTCTTTACTCGGTGATGGAAACTTTGATAGGAAAACGGCCAAGAATTCATGAAGAAGTATTCCGTTCTGAATGGGAAACCGCCCACCGCAACAGAGCGCTGGCCTACTATTTAAAAGAAACAAACTTTTTAGAAGCTGAAGTAGAAGAAACACTTGAGGTGTACTTGAAGCAATGCGCTATGGAGAGCACTACAGAAGATATTGCGTTGATCGGCCTGATCCTTGCTCATGACGGGTATCATCCGATTCGACACGAGCAGGTGATTCCAAAAGATGTGGCAAAATTGGCCAAGGCATTAATGCTGACGTGCGGCATGTACAACGCTTCAGGCAAATATGCGGCGTTTGTCGGCGTGCCGGCCAAAAGCGGCGTCTCCGGCGGCATCATGGCGCTGGTGCCTCCAAGCGCCAGAAGAGAACAGCCTTTTCAATCCGGATGCGGCATCGGCATTTACGGGCCTGCCATTGATGAATACGGCAACAGCCTCACTGGCGGTATGCTGCTGAAGCATATGGCGCAGGAATGGGAGCTCAGCATTTTTTAAATATGAAAAAAGAGGTGATTGTATGCAGCAAATCCTGGAACATATCGTCGGTATTGCAAATGATCTTTTGTGGTCAAAGCTATTGATTGTTTTGCTCCTTTCTCTGGGAATCTATTTTACGTTCAGGCTTAAGTTTTTACAGGTTCGCATGCTGAAAGAAATGGTCAGGGTATTAAGAGAAGGTGCTGCTTCCCGGTCAAAAAACAGCATTTCTCCGTTTCAAGCCTTTTGCATCAGCATGGCGGCCCGTGTCGGAACGGGAAATATTACGGGCATTGCCATCGCCATTGCACTCGGCGGGCCCGGTGCAATCTTCTGGATGTGGATTATCGCCATTATCGGATCAGCATCCAGCTTTGTGGAAAGCACACTGGCTCAGATTTATAAAGTAAAAGATGTAAACGGCTTCCGCGGCGGGCCGGCGTATTACATGGAAAAAGGGCTGAACAAAAGGTGGATGGGCGCGCTGTTCGCTGTGTTAATCACCTTATCGTTCGGTATCGTCTTCAACTCGGTTCAATCCAATACAGTCAGCCTTGCCTTTGAAAACGCGTTTGGCACAAACCGCCTGACATTGGGACTCATTTTAATTGCTGTATTCGGCACGATTATTTTTGGCGGAGTCAAGCGCATTGCAAAGCTGGCTGAATCCATTGTCGTCGTATTGGCTGTCCTGTATATCGGAGTTGCGTTTTTCGTCATTTTCACCAACATTACGCAGCTGCCAAGTGTGCTTGCGCTAATCGTGAAAAATGCGTTTGGTTTTGATCAGGCCGCCGGCGGGGCTTTGGGCGCGGCACTCATGCAAGGCGTCAGACGGGGAATCTTTTCAAACGAAGCGGGAATGGGAAGCGCACCGAATGCCGCTGCCACCGCCACAACAAGCCATCCCGTCAAACAGGGGCTGATCCAAGCTTTTGGTGTACTGACAGATACACTGGTCATTTGTACAAGCACCGCCTTTATCATCCTGTTTTCGGATGCCTATCATACTCCGGGTCTGAGCGGAATCGCCTTGACACAAGCCTCCCTCAGCTCCCATGTCGGATCATGGGCATCAGGCTTTCTGGCCATTCTGATTTTGTTATTCGGATTCTGTGCTCTAATTGGAAACTATTATTATGGCGAAACCAATATCGGCTTTTTGAACAAAAGCAAAAAACTGATTTTTGTCTACCGTATCGGCGTGCTGGCAATGATCGTGTTTGGCTGTGTTGCCAAAGTCCAGCTCGTCTGGGATCTTGCTGATTTGTTCATGGGTTTGATGGTCGTCGTGAATTTAATCGCTATTTTCTTACTATCAAAGGTTGTTTTTACGGCGCTGAAAGACTATACACGCCAGAAAAAAGCAGGCAAAGATCCTGTCTTTTATAAAGATGTGCTCAAAAACCATAATGGCATTGAGTGCTGGCCGGTTTCAGACACAAAGACTGACACGCACAACAAACAAATATCATAAGAAAAGGGTGTTCAGACATATGGGCTGAACACCTTTCTCTTTTTGCGTTTATTGACAAACACGTAAGCCTCCATTACGATTTTCATATCTTTTTCAAAAAAATCTGAAAGAAAGGTACATTCTATGAATCCTATCCAACACATACTAGATACATACCCGCTTATTGTGCTAGACGGCGCCATGGCGACCGAGCTTGAACGCAAGGGCTGTGATTTGAACGACAGTCTGTGGTCGGCAAAAATCCTGATGGAAGAGCCGGAGCTGATTAAACAAGTTCATACTGATTATTTCGCAGCAGGCGCCGATTGTGCAATCACCGCCAGCTATCAGTCTACATTTGAAGGCTTTGCCGCACGCGGGCTGAGCGAAGCGGAAGCACGCCGGCTCATCGAGTTGTCCGTCAGCATCGCAGCTGAAGCACGTGATGAATTTTGGTCGCTTAAAGAGAACCGTTTGAATCGGCCAAAACCCATCATTGCGGCTTCTATAGGCCCTTATGGCGCTTATCTTGCAGACGGGTCTGAGTATCGCGGCAACTACGCAATATCAGAAGATGAACTGATTGAATTTCATCGCCCCCGGATGAAGGCGCTGATTGAAGCCGGAGCTGATGTATTGGCATGCGAAACGATTCCGTGTCTGACTGAAGCCAAAGCGATTGTTCGGCTGTTGAAGGAATTTCCTGAAACGTATGCATGGATCAGCTTCAGTGCTAAAGACGGCCTGCATATCAGTGACGGAACACCTGCATCTGATTGCGCATCATGGCTTGATGAACACCGCCAAATTGCAGCACTCGGCATCAACTGCACGCCGCTTCAGCATATCCCTTCCTTGATAGAGGAGTTAAAAAAGAACACGTCAAAACCGATCATTGTCTACCCGAATTCAGGTGAGCAATATGATCCGGAAACAAAAACGTGGAACGGCGCAGCATGCGCAGAATCTTACGGGGCGAGCGCCCGCACCTGGCATGAAAAAGGAGCGAGGCTGATTGGCGGCTGCTGCCGGACAAAACCCGAAGATATTCAAGAAATTGCGGCTTGGGCCCGCTCTTTAAAAACAACTTGACTTATCGGAATAGTTTGTTTATTCTAACTTAAAGCCGGTTCGCCGGAGTCTCGTGTCACTTCCTGACATGAGATTTTTTATTAGGAAGGAAATAAATCGCTGATAGAAAGTTGGAAAAAGATGAACTCTGCCCACAACAAGAATGAGACAACCTTTCAGAGAAGTATGAAAAGCCGGCACCTCTTTATGCTTTCCTTGGGAGGTGTCATCGGAACCGGGCTGTTTTTAAGCTCAGGTTATACCATTCAGCAAGCAGGCCCGGCCGGAACGATACTCGCCTACTTAGTCGGGGCCGGCATCGTCTATCTGGTCATGCTATGCCTCGGTGAGCTGTCAGTCGCCATGCCTGTGACCGGCGCCTTTCACACCTATGCAGCCAAATACATAGGGCCGGGCACCGGATTTACGGTTGCTTGGCTGTACTGGCTGACATGGACCGTGGCATTGGGATCAGAATTCACAGCAGCCGGCCTGTTAATGCAGCGCTGGTTTCCCCATACATCGGTTTGGATGTGGAGTGCCGTCTTTGCGCTGTTCATTTTCTTGCTTAACGCATTTTCGGTCAAGTTTTTCGCTGAATCAGAATTTTGGTTTTCCAGCATCAAAGTATTAGCCATTGTATTATTTATTCTTTTAGGCGGCTCTGCCATGTTCGGCATCATCCCGATCAAAGGCGGAGAAGCCGCACCGATGCTGTCCAACTTCACCGCGGAAGGCGGGCTTTTTCCAAATGGATTTGTCCCGATTTTGATGACGATGCTGTCCGTTAATTTTGCCTTTTCGGGAACGGAACTAATCGGAATCGCAGCCGGTGAAAGCGTTGATCCTGACAAGACAATACCAAAAGCGATTAAAACAACGGTCTGGCGTCTCTCACTCTTCTTTGTCGGAACAATTTTTGTGCTGTCAGGGCTGATTCCGATTCAAGATGCAGGTGTCATCAAAAGCCCGTTTGTCGCTGTCTTTGACAGAGTCGGTGTACCATACGCAGCCGATATCATGAACTTTGTTATCCTGACAGCGATCCTGTCAGCGGCTAATTCCGGACTCTACGCTTCTTCCCGGATGCTGTGGTCTTTATCAAAAGAAAAAACGCTTCATCCGACATTTGCAAAGCTGACGTCAAAAGGAACCCCTTTTAACGCGCTGGTGTTCAGCATGATCGGCGGCATTCTGTCGTTGCTGTCCAGCGTATTTGCGCCAGACACTGTATACGTTGTGCTCGTGTCGATTTCCGGTTTTGCCGTCGTTGTCGTGTGGATGGGAATCGCTGCTTCTCAATTCATGTTCAGAAAACGTTATATCGAAGCGGGAAACAAGGTTACTGATTTGAAATACAGAACCCCTTTGTATCCGTTCGTGCCGATTGCTGCGTTCCTGTTATGCCTGGCTTCCGTTGTTGGCATTGCCTTTGATCCGAATCAAAGAATCGCACTGTATTGCGGCGTTCCATTTATGGCCATTTGCTATGCAATATATTATGTAAAAAACCGCAAAAGCGAGCCGGCTGCTGATATGACTTATTCAAAATAAAAAGAACCTGCCTTCGGGCAGGTTCTTTTTCGATTTTCACACTTCCACTGTCCAGTTAAACGGGCCTTTTACCTTGCCAAGCTGAATATCTGTTATCGTTTCATACAGCTTTTTCGAGAGGTCCCCGATTTGCCCGTCGCCTACAATCACCGTTTTTCCATGAATGTTGAGTTCACCGACAGGCGTAACGACGGCTGCCGTGCCTGTGCCGAAGACCTCTGTCAATTCTCCGCGTGCAGAGGCCGCATACACCTCATCAATCGATATTCTCTCTTCACGAACCGGAATGCCCCAGCTTCGAATCAATTCAATCGCAGACGCACGTGTAACCCCGCTTAAAATGCTTCCGCTTAAAGCAGGTGTGACAGCTTCCCCGTTTATGACGAAAAAGATGTTCATGCTCCCTACTTCTTCCACATATTTCTTTTCGATGGCGTCCAGCCACAGTACCTGGTCATAGCCCAGTTCATTCGCTTTCCGCTGTGCCTGAAGACTGGCGGCATAGTTTCCAGCCGTTTTTGCAAACCCGACTCCTCCGTTGACCGCCCGCACATACTCATCTTCGACATAGATTCTAACCGGCTTCAGCTGATCGTCGCCATAATAGGAGCCGACAGGCGAAAGCACGATCATAAATGTATAGCTCCTGGATGCCTTCACACCGAGACTCGGTTCTGTGGCAATGACAAAAGGACGAATATACAGTGACGTTCCTTTTTTCTTTGGAACCCAATCTTTCTCCAGCTCAACTAATTGTGTCAATGCCTCAAGGACCAGCTCTTCGTCTAAAGGGGGCATGCTCATGCGCTCACACGATCTGTTCAGCCGTTTGATATTTTGATCCGGACGGAACAGGAGCACCCTGCCATCCTCTGTTCTGTATGCTTTTAATCCTTCAAAAACAGCCTGGCCGTAATGAAAAACAGATGAAGACGGATCGAGCGTAAGCGGTGCGTACGGTGCAATTCTTGGATGATGCCATCCAATTCCCTCTTCGTAGTCCATCACAAACATATAATCTGTAAAATATTGTCCAAACCCCAAGGAAGACGGGTCGGGCTTTTCCTTATAATATACAGTTTTTTCTCGTTCAATAAGCTTATTCAATCTGATCAGCACACCTTTCATATAATTATTTAAATATTCAGTCTTTTTAAAGCTGCAAAAAACATACAGCCCTTCCTTTCATGATACGCCGCACCACACCGATAAATTTCAGAATATTCTTTAGGATCATCAGCTATTATACACCACATTCATTGTCAGATGAAGCTGAAATTAAAGAAAACAGCCAGTTTTATTCTGGCTGTTTGATTTAGAGCGCTAAACAAAGGACGACAATGTGGCAAATCAGCAAAATATACACTGCGAATACAAATTGCCAATTGATCTTCCGCGCCCATGCAAACACCACCATCAAAACAGGCAGCATCACAGTCCCCGCCAGCTTGTTAACCGTCAGATCCGGACTGTTCGCAACATCATAATGAATCGGCATCTGCGTCGGCAGAAAAGGGTAAAATACAATTGAAAGGATGAATGCAGCAATCACTGCTCCCCACAGCACTTTTCCATTCGTCAATAAAAACATAGAACCACCATTCCCTTCTTAAAACACATTGCTTTATGAATGATATGACTGTTCTACGGTGAATTTCGTTCGGTCTCCCCGTGTAATAATTTGCGCATATTCCACCACTTCTTCATTTTTATCATAGGTAAGGGATTCTGATAAAAACGCAGGCGCTCCGACATTGGTTAATAAGTGTCCGCTGATCGTTTCATCCGTTAAAATCGGTTCGATCGATTCCGTGCCCCTGCTGATTTCAATATTGTATTTTGTCCTTAACAATTCAAACAGCGAGCCGGTGCATTCCTCCTGCGCCAGCCCCGGTGCCGCCTTCCAGGGAATATATGAGGTATGATACTGCAAAGGTTCCCCCTCGGCGTATCTGACTCTGACAAGCTTGTTGACAGGTTCATTCTCTTTCATTTTCAAAAGCTCGGCGATGGAATGATCGGCAGGAATCACCACAAGCTCAAGCACTTTTGATTCAGAACGAAGTCCTCTCATTTGTTCTGCAAAGCTCGTAATCTTATGCGGAATCGGCGTTTGTATTTTGGCCGCCGATACAAATGTCCCTTTTCCTTGAATTCTTTTAATATATCCCTCAAGCTCTAGCTGCTGCAGAGCCAGTCTCACAGTTGTTCTGCTGACATCATATTGTTCGCAAAACTCACTCTCCGTCGGCAGCTGATCATTCGCCTGATATTTGCCCGATTTAATTAACTCAATGATTTTAAACTTGATAACAGAATATAAAGCTGTCATTTCATTCTCCCCATTCTGTATGCAATCCGTTCTTTTTCATTGAGACCATAATACCATTTGCCCTCCCAATATGAAAGATTTGTATCCTTCTTTTATAACAAATTTTCAGAAATTAATATTGACAGTTTGATAAGGGCGGTGCTAAATTCGTAATGACAAGTATCATAAATTGGTCATAACAAATATGGTGCTTGTCTATCTCTTTGAGGGGGTGTCACATGAAGATTCTGATCGCCGAGCACTACGAAGAACTCTGTAAGTTAAGCGCTGCCATTATTAAAGAACAAATACAAGCTAAGAAAGATGCCGTTCTCGGCCTGGCAACAGGAAGCACACCGGTCGGCTTGTATAAGCAGTTGATTTCAGACTATCAGGCAGGCGAAATTAATTTTTCAAAGGTTACTACATTTAATTTGGATGAATATGCTGGTCTCTCTCCATCTCATCCGCAAAGTTATAACCATTTTATGCATGAGCATCTTTTTCAGCATATCAATATGCAGCCTGATCATATTCATATCCCGCAAGGAGACAATCCGCAGCTTGAGGCGGCATGCAAAGTATACGAGGATCTCATCCGCCAGGCGGGAGGCATTGATGTCCAAATTCTCGGCATCGGCGCCAATGGCCATATCGGTTTTAATGAACCGGGATCTGATTTTGAAGACCGGACACGTGTTGTGAAGCTCTCGGAAAGCACGATACAGGCAAATGCCAGATTCTTCGGCGGCGATCCGGTGCTGGTTCCGAGACTCGCGATTTCAATGGGCATTAAAACCATCATGGAATTCAGCAAACATATTGTGCTTTTAGCAAGCGGCGAGGAAAAAGCAGACGCCATTCAAAAGATGGCTGAAGGTCCTGTCACGACAGATGTACCAGCCTCCATTCTTCAAAAACACAATCATGTAACCGTTATCGCCGATTATAAAGCAGCTCAAAAATTAAAGAGTGCATCATTCTCATAACACAATAAAAGGAGACTGTCATGTTTAAAAAGGCATTTCAAATTCTGCAGCAGCTTGGCCGCGCGTTGATGACCCCGGTTGCCGTCCTGCCGGCAGCAGGTCTTTTGCTCCGTTTCGGAGACAAGGATTTACTGAACATCCCTATTATAAAGGATGCAGGCGGCGTTGTATTCGATAATCTCCCGCTGATTTTCGCCGTGGGGGTCGCGATCGGATTAGCCGGCGGAGAAGGTGTAGCCGGACTTGCCGCTGTCATCGGATACTTAATTTTAACCGTCACCCTCGACAATATGGGAAAATTACTCGGCCTTCAGCCTCCGTATGAAGGAGCCGAGCACCTGATTGATATGGGGGTTTTCGGAGGAATCATCATCGGGCTTCTCGCCGCCTATTTATATAAGCGATTTTCATCAATCGAGTTGCATCCGGTCCTTGGATTTTTCTCTGGAAAACGATTTGTCCCGATTATTACTTCCGTCAGTTCATTGGTGATCGGCGTCATTTTCTCATTCGTTTGGCCGCTAATCCAAAACGGAATTAACGCAGCCAGCAGTTTAATTGCCGATTCAACAGTCGGCCTGTTCTTTTATGCAACGATCTATCGTTTGCTGATTCCTTTTGGCCTGCATCATATTTTTTATACGCCTTTCTATTTTATGATGGGAGAATACACAGACCCATCAACAGGCAACACCGTAACCGGAGACCTGACAAGGTTTTTCGCGGGAGACCCGACAGCCGGGCGCTTTATGATGGGGGATTTCCCTTACATGATTTTCTGTCTGCCGGCAGTTGCTCTTGCCATTATCCATACCGCGCGTCCGGAAAAGAAAAAAATGATCTCCGGCGTGATGATTTCTGCGGCACTCACATCTATGCTGACCGGAATTACAGAACCGGTTGAGTTTTCTTTCTTGTTCGTTGCGCCTGTGCTCTATTTGATTAACTCTATTCTTGCCGGCGTCATCTTTGTCGTTTGTGATTTATTCCATGTCCGCCACGGCTATACGTTCTCAGGCGGCGGAATTGACTACGTCTTGAACTACGGACTGTCTACAAACGGCTGGGTTGTCATTCCTGTCGGGATCGTGTTTGCTTTCATTTATTATTATTTGTTTCGATTTGCGATTCTGAAATGGAATTTGAAAACGCCCGGCCGTGAGACAGATGAAGACGGTCAGAATGAGGAGAAAGCTCCAGTTGCAAAAGACCAGCTTGCCTTTCACGTGCTGCAGGCCTTGGGCGGACAGCAAAATATCGCTAACCTGGATGCATGTATCACAAGGCTTCGTGTGACCGTTCATCAGCCAAGCCAAGTCAGCAAGGATGAATTAAAACGGCTTGGTGCAGTAGGTGTGCTGGAGGTCAACAACAACTTCCAGGCAATATTCGGAACCAAGTCCGATGCCTTAAAAGACGACATCAAAACCATCATGGCCGGAGGCGTCCCTGCCACCGCCGCCGCGCTGGACACGGTAACTGACAAACCGCTGAAGCCCGATTCCGGTGAGACCTTTATCTATCCGATTAAAGGAGAAACAGTCTCTTTAGGGGATGTGCCTGATCAAGTCTTTTCAGAAAAAATGATGGGCGAGGGATTTGCGATTATACCATCAGAAGGAAAAGTCGTTGCACCTGCGGAAGGCGAGATCGTCTCGATTTTTCCGACAAAACACGCCATCGGCTTTATGAGCGCCGGCGGCACTGAAATCCTGATTCATGTCGGCATCGATACCGTCAAACTGAATGGGGAAGGCTTTGAAGCACATGTCACAAGCGGACAAGCCGTCAAACAAGGCGAACTGCTTCTCACCTTTGATCTCGATTACATCAAGCAGCATGCCGCTTCAGCCATAACACCGGTTATTTTCACAAATACCTCTGAAGAAGATCTAAAGCACATTCAAATGAAGTAAAAAAGTCCCCCCTGCTGCGGGGGACTTTTTCGCCAACATAATGAAAGCGCTATCAAAATAAAATAACTTGAAAAAAGGTGTTTGCATTTGAATCACGAATGATATGAATATGCCTACATTCTATCGTTCTAAAGGGGGATTCATTTGAAAAAATTAATCGCGTTTCAAATTTTAATCGCTTTGGCTGTCGGCGCAGTGATCGGCCACTTTTTTCCTGATTTCGGGATGGCACTGAGGCCTGTCGGAGATGGATTTATCCGCCTGATTAAAATGATTGTTGTGCCGATTGTGTTTTCTACCATTGTCATTGGAGCCGCAGGAAGCGGAAGCATGAAAAAAATGGGCAGCCTCGGCATCAAGACGATCATTTGGTTCGAAGTGATTACAACGTTGGTATTAGGGCTTGGACTTTTATTAGCGAATGTCTTAAAACCTGGTGTCGGCCTTGACCTCTCCCATTTGGCAAAAAAAGATATCCATGAACTTTCCGGCTACACAGACAAAGTTGTTGATTTCAAGCAAATGATCCTGGATATTATCCCTACAAACATTATTGATGTCATGGCCAGAAATGATTTGCTTGCCGTTATTTTCTTCGCCATTTTATTTGGTGTCGCCGCAGCTGGTATCGGCAAAGCTTCTGAACCAGTAATGAAGTTTTTTGAATCTACAGCTCAGATTATGTTCAAGCTCACGCAAATCGTCATGGTCACTGCTCCTATCGGCGTGTTAGCCCTGATGGCTGCTTCTGTGGGCCAATATGGCATTGAACTCCTCCTCCCTATGTTTAAGCTGGTTGGCACCGTATTCCTTGGCCTGTTCCTGATCCTCTTTGTCCTCTTTCCGCTTGTCGGTCTCATCTTTCAGATTAAGTATTTCGAAGTATTGAAAATGATATGGGATCTGTTTTTAATTGCATTTTCCACCACCAGCACTGAAACCATTCTCCCTCAGCTGATGGATAGAATGGAGAAATACGGCTGTCCCAAACGAGTGGTATCATTTGTCGTTCCCTCCGGCTTGTCATTGAACTGTGACGGCTCCAGCTTATATTTATCGGTTTCTTGTATCTTTCTCGCACAGGCCTTTCAAGTAGACATGACATTGTCCCAGCAGCTGCTCATGATGCTTGTGCTTGTGATGACCAGTAAAGGCATTGCAGCTGTACCCTCAGGATCGCTTGTAGTTCTTCTGGCGACTGCCAATGCTGTAGGACTGCCGGCTGAAGGCGTTGCCATTATCGCGGGTGTTGACCGCGTCATGGACATGGCGAGAACAGGCGTGAACGTACCGGGACATGCGATCGCCTGTATCGTGGTATCAAAATGGGAAAAGGCCTTCCGCCAAAAAGAATGGGTTTCCGCAAACAGCCAAACTGAAAGCATATAGAAAAAAAGAACACCTCAATACGAGGTGTTCTTTTTTTATTCAGCAGCAGCGTGATCTTCTGTTTCAATCGCTGCCAGTCTTGCGTTTACTTCTTCTTCTGTCATATTATGCTCTTTCACATACAGGTTTCTTGGGTTCGTGCGGCATTCGTGGCTGCAGCTGCGCATATATTTATACTCATTTTCCGGTGTGCATATCATTTTTTTATTGCAAGATGGATTTGCGCAGTTCACATAACGCTCACACGGTTCTCCTGTAAAGTAGTCCTTGCCGACAATCACATGCTCAACACGGTTGACAGGCACGCTGATTCTTTCATCAAATACGTAGCACTGGCCGTCCCAAAGCTTGCCTTGCACCTCTGGGTCTTTTCCGTATGTCACGATTCCGCCGTCAAGCTGTGCTACATCTTCAAAGCCTTGCTTCACCAGCCATCCTGAGAACTTTTCACAGCGTACGCCGCCTGTACAGTACGTTAAAATCTTTTTGCCTTCAAGCATATCTTTGTGCTCTTCAATCCATTCAGGTAATTCACGGAAGGCTTCGATGTCAGGACGGACCGCACCTCTGAAATGGCCAAGGTCATACTCGTAATCGTTACGCGCGTCGATTACAATTGTGTTTGGATCCTGCATCTTCTCATAAAATTCTGCAGGCTTCAAATGCTGGCCTGTTGTTTCGTTCGGATCGACATCATCTTCAAGACGAAGCGTTACAAGCTCTTTTTTATGGCGGACGAAGATTTTTTTGAAGGCATGGCCTTCTGCTTCATCAATTTTAAATACCATGTCCGCAAAACGAGGATCAGCTTTCATTGTTTCCATATATTTTTCAGTCTGATCAACCGTACCTGATACCGTACCGTTAATTCCTTCAGAAGAAACAAGGATACGGCCTAACAAACCAAGCTCCTTACAAAAAGCCAGATGCTGCTCTCTAAACGCCTCTGGATCTTCAATCGGAACATATTTATAGTAAAGTAATACTCTGTATTGTTTTTCCATGTTTTAAACACCCTGTTCAATTATAGTTAGTTGCTATGCACACTCTTACTATATCATACAGGAAAATGCCGCAAAGATGAACAGATCCGCCCAGACTGACAAAAATATCCAAGCTCTTACAAACCTAAGCGGCACAAGGGTTTCTCACAGTAGACAAGTATTTTCCATTCATTTACTAATCAATGTAGTTATCTGAAAACTATCAAACAAAAGGTGAACTCTACCTGTTATAGCACAGGAGGACACCACTCACTTGATAATGACAGATGGCGTGATATGCTCCAGCCAAATTACACCGTCATATTGTTCCTTCAGGATCATCTGCTCTTCCATGTACCCCCAATAGAGCGCAGTCCGCGGGTTATACATCCACGAAGTGCCTTTCTTGTTTTTTGTATGGAGAAAATCAACAAAAACAACTGGATGATCCGCAGCTTTCAGCAAAGCTTCAAGGCTCCCAGACGGCGGCGGGCTTGTAACCGGCTTAACAGTCTTATTATCGGAGCTATCAAGACTCGCACCTGAGTAAGCATAAAAGCCAATCGTATATGTTTGTTTTTTCAGCCGCTCCGGCAAATAATCACCCATGTTTGGGCCGTTTAGCTGTACCCAGTCCTTTATCATCTTCGTATTCTGTTTGCGTAGATGGTAATTGTGGCCCCAGACAATGATTTTCTTTTTCGGATAAAGGGTGTCAGCTACCCACTGAAATTGTTCAGCCATCATGCGGTCTCTCATAAAGAATGAAAAATTCTCAATATTCTCCGGATACTCCTCTAGTTTTTCTTTCATTTCTTCCAGCATATACGTTTCCATTACGTCAATTCTCAGCTGAAGAGAATGCATAAACATCTCATAAGCTTTCGGCTCTTTTGGAAGGTTTTCTTTTAGCTCTGAAGCATGTGTTTTAGTGAACTTGATCAGCTTCTGATAGTTTTTCACAAGCTTTTCCTTCTTTTGCGAAAATTCATCAAACGTATTGCTGTCTGTCACTAATGTTGAAAAATCATTTTCTGATTGGGAGAGCAACTCTGCTTTCTCAGGGTCCACCGCTTTTACCCAATGAGTCGCAGCATCATTGAATGAATTCTTCATGCTTTGAATATCAAAACCGGTAAGGATCAGCGGATCGCCTTTCTCTTTTTGCTCTTTCATGTAATCAAACAATTCAACGACATCTTCTGTGTGCCATACAGCGTAAATGGAGTTTTTCATCGTGCTTTTAGGGGTTAATTGGTCCATATTAAGGTAGGATGCATTTGTATCAGGAAAGCCAGACTCAAATGCCAATACATCGTATCCCAGCTCTTCGTGGAGATATTTGATCATTCTGACCTTTGTGGCGTTGATTTCACCAGCGCCGTGTGTCATTTCCCCTAACTGAACGATTCGTTTCCCTTTCAGCACCTTCTTTAGAAATCGAAGGTCTTTGTTTGAAGCATTGGAAGCATCCAGTGGCTGTGCATGTCGTTCAATCCATGAATCCCAATATTTTTCTTCAGAAGCAGCACGGGCAGAGGCTGAAAAAGAAGAAAACGCCAGACAGACAATCAGCAACGGCAGAGTCATTCTCACTATCATTCGTTTCAATTCTATCTCTCCTTTTCTGCTAGGTTCTCTAGTCATTACGAGATAGATATAGAAAAAGATTCCTTTTCCTGCCAACAAAAAAAGCTTCCCTGTTGAAAGAAGCTTTAGCTGGATTCTCTCATCACCTGATGAAAGTAAAACCGATACGTATTTCGTAAAAATGTCTCAACCGGAAGCTGCACATCCGCTTGGTATTTGCTGATGATGAATGGAAACCGCTCGATTCCTTTTCCGCGCAAATTGTTCGCTTGTTCATCATCTATTGCCTTCTCTTGCAAAACCGCTTCAACGATCGGCCAGCACACTTCTCGCACTTGCCGCAGGACGGCTTCATCTCCGGTGTTCTGATAATCTGTAATCCAGCTGATGATTTGTTTCTCCATAAGTCTCACCTTTCTTCAAAAAAAGAGGCGCTGCGTTTATGCAAACTCCTCTTTTTACTCTTCATAACCTATCAGTTCTCCGACTTGAACTTCTTGGCCTTCTGCTAAATGGGCAGACGGCTGGAACGCGTCTTTTTCAAAAATCAAAATGACGGTTGAGCCAAATGAAAAGTATCCCAGCTCTTCGCCGATCTCCAATTCAGCACGGGTGCTCGTCTGCACGATAGAATTAATATTCATCGCGCCGACAGGAATCATCAGGACATTTCGGCTTCCGCTATTCAGCTCGTACACAAACCGGTAATTTTTCGACAGCACATCTTTTCCGTATTTTAAGCCTAATTGATTTACCGGGTATGAGCGATTTCCAAGCTCGGCCAGCTTTTGATACCTGCAGCTGATCGGAGAATGGAAACGGTGATAATGCCTCGGGCTTAGATACAGCACGACGAAGTAACCGCCATTGTATTGATGGTCTGCGCTTTTACAGCCGGTCAGCTCAGCGAATGAGTAATCTTTTCCCTTCACCGTAAAGGTTTGATTCGGGTTGATGATTCCTACCGTCTGAACTACACCATCAACAGGGCTGACCACCGCATGCGCCTCTTTTGACACAGGGCGCCGCTCCAGATTTATTTGTCGAATGAACAATTCGGACAGCGATCCGTAATCAGCAGCCGTACCGTCCACATCATCCCAATTCAGCCGAAAATGTTTTGAGAAAAGCGGAATGACCGGTTTGCTGATTTTCGACTCGCAAAATCCTTTAATCAGATAGGATGACAAACGATGATTCGTCAGCTCTATCAATGATCGATACAGAATCTTTACAGCCGTATTAAACATGAATAATCCCTATAACCCTTCCGATTGTAATAAAAACAAAGCACCATAAAAAGGCGCCGATTGCCGCAAACGCAACATACGTTTTCAGATCCATTTTGCCGATCCCCGAAAAGTAGCACGTCACATGTCTGACGCCGGGAATAAAATAACCTAAAATAAGAGAATATGGACCGTATTTCTTCATCCATTTTTCCACTTTCATCATTCTTTTTTCTTTTAAGCCGACCCACTTGCCGTACTTGTCGATAAACGGGCGTCCAGCTTTTCTGCCAATCATGTAGCTGATCAGCATACCTAACAAAGCCCCGACAAAACTGATCAATATCGAAAGCTCATAATTCAATACATCGGTATGCGTAAAATAGCCAACAACGGTCATCATCACTTCATCTGGAATCGGCAATCCTACAATCCCTAATACCAGCATCAAAAAAATAGCGAGATAACCGTAATCCGCTATGAGCTGCTGAACTAATTCCATCTCCCAGACTCCAGGTTTTCTGCCGCATGTTTTTTAAAATGAGGGAATTTTATTTTACTCACCATTAAATATGAAAGTCCGCAAGTGCCGATTGCCAGAAGGATCGGGTTATAGGTGAAGCTTAGAATAACGAGACACATGCCCGCAAACGGAATCGGCATACCGATAAATGTCGGGAGCTTGCTTTGTTCAATGTTAAATTTAGAGAGGCGAAGCATTCCGCAAATGCTGTACGTCAATGCGCATAAGATCCCGATAAATGGCAGGGTATACAACGCGACACTGTAAGCAAGCATAGAAGGAGCCACCCCAAACGTAACCAGATCGGCAAACGAATCCAGTTCTTTCCCCATATCAGAAACGGCATTCAGCTTACGAGCAGCCATCCCGTCAAAGAAATCAAGGAACATGCCTGTAAAAATAAAAAGCACTGCTGAATGAATGTTGTGATATAGCAAGGAATGAATCGCCAGCAATCCGCAAATGAAGTTTCCTATCGTAATCATACAGGGGATGTAATTCACAGTGTAACCAAACCTCCAATTGTAAAACCATCTATATTATTTGACGATAGTGATCGAATAGCGTTACAGGAAAAATTTTTCTCCAATAAGCATGATAACATAGAATACTCCCAAAAAAAGCAGCATTCAAATTCTATTATTATACAACATTTGTTACCTTTTGAAAAATGAATGCCAATCTTTTCATGTTCCTTACTATTTTATCCCCCCGCATAAAAAGGACAAGACGCGTTGATTGACGTACTCTGGCTGCTCCAGAGATAACAGATGTCCGGCGTTCTTTACGATTTCAGCCTGAATTCCCGGCACCAATACCGAAGCCCGCTCAAAGGCCATTTGCTGATGGTACATGGCCTCGTGCTCACCGAACATCAGCAGTACCGGGACTTGTATCGATTTCAATTCCTGGTCTGTGAACACGTACGGAAAGCCGTTTTCTGTCGGCTTCAGGCTCCTTTGCTCATCCTGCCATTCCACGCCCGCCACAATTTGTCTTTGCAGTAAAGGATGCAGATCATAACTGTTGCCTGTGATCCACTTGATATATGATTCAGCTCCTTTTTCCCCTGTAAGCTCTGCAGCGTATTTATAGACATCCGGATGAAATGAAATAAACGCTTCAGCGGGACTCATAACAACCGCCCGCTCTACTCTTTCAGGCGCGCGGAGTAAGAAATTCACGATATGGGACCCGCCAAGCGAAAGGCCGGCCAGGTGTGCCGTCTCAAGTCCAAGAGAATCAAAGACATCTTTCATCCATTCTGCAAAATCAGCTCTCGTTTCCATGGCTGCTGATGGTATACTTTTATTTTTGTCTCCTATTATATCGACCGCATATGTACGAAATTGACTGCTCCACGCTGCGATATTCGGATACCACATCGCAGAGCTGAAAAGGCCTCCGTGAAGCAAAATGAGCGAAGGTGCGTCCTTTGGCCCACTTGCAATGATATGTGTTTTTCCAAAACGAGTAGAAACATAGAATGCTTCCGACTCAATCGGCCACAAAGAAAGGCTTTGATCATATGCCTGGTAAAAGCGCAGACCACTTTCAACCGCGGCAAACTGCATTGAATCTTGTATCATCTTCTTCTTTTTCCTCCGGGTTTGATTGATATAAAGGATAACGCCCCTTTTGTCTCGTAAGAAAAAATACCTATTTCTTATTATCTCACATAATAAATTTCCAGTATATAGTTTGGTTTCCTGCAATAAATAAAAAAGGCAGTTCCCTTAAAATCAAGGAAACTGCTATTCTTTGAAGACTAATGGAATGGCATGATCTTTTTTATCCTCTGTTAACGAGATGTGATGGGTTACTGATGTTTCACCCTTCGTCAACGCGACTGAGTAATCGCCTTTTCTGCCGGTATCCCATTTGATATCTCCGTTTTTGTCTGTTTTACCGAGTATCTCGCCAATCTCTGTACTCGGCTCCTCATCTGAAGAGGGCGCTTTGACAATCGTCACTTGAACCCCTTCGACCGGCAGCCCCTTAGCATCCTCCACATGAAGAGTGACAGGAATAGTCGTTTCTTTTGGAGAAGAATGCGTCTGCGAACTGCACCCGCATAAAAACAAAATAGACATGAATATGGCTAGTTTGCTATATTTATTGATTTGCCCAATATTGAATATTGTTGAATACATCGTTCGTCACCCTTGTTCCCAAGTTATATGACGATCCTCCGTTCGTGTGAATGGCAATCGCTGTCTGCCCTGTATCACTGTAGTTTCGATAAACAGGCGAGCCGCTTTGGCAGCCGTACGTATCGGTTGTATAGGTCAGCTTATACGTTTCAGCGGAGCGAATCGGCTTTGTATCAGACCACATCGTGCCAAAGGTTTTGTCACACGGGAATCCTGTCACTGACGAGGAAAGACCCACGGGACTGCTGCTGTTTGTAGTCCGGTAGCCGTACCAGCCAACCGTGTTTCCAGGAGAACCGTTTAATTTAATAGCTCCGTAATCATAGTTGGTGTCTTTGCTTTCCGTCCATCCTTTGACGGAGTAAAACATCGTGCCTGAATAAGTACCGTACGGATATGACGAACCATTGCGGCCCGGCGCGGCGGTTATCGTCGAAGCCCATCCATGATCCTGGCTGTACACACAATGTCCAGCCGTGACGACTGTATTTGGATTGACTAAAAATCCGGTACATCCATAAGTGCTTGAAGTGTTGGGATACTTGATTGACAGTTGAACGGTTGCTCTATATGGAAAAGATGTAGTGCTGGAGATTCTGGTGCGTTCATCAGTTCCGATAATGCTCGAAGGCTGTAAGGTTTGAATGTTTTTTTCCAGTTCCGTTTGGCCGCCGTATAACGATTTACTTGTTTTTCCGGTTCCCTCATAAGGGGCGGAAACCTGATCTGCTTTTGACGTTTGGTTTTTCGTAGCATCAGCTTCTTTACCGGTATTCGATACAGAAGTTTGCGGGTTCTCTGCCGCTTTTGCCGGTACGCCAAAAGAAACCACTGCTGCCAAAGCCAAACACAAAACCGTTAAGTAAGCGAACCATTGTTTTCTGAATCTTGGAACTAATTTCATTTTGTCATCTCCCTCCTTTAGTGTCAACCACCCGCATTGATGGAAGACTTTTACATTATAATCAGGTTTCTGATTCTTATGATAAAACTTTTATGGAGGAAGAAAAAAACAGGCCTTGTCCCATGACAAGACCTGTTCAAACTCTATTTTAAAATTAGCTGGTCCAACGCTTTCTTTGCATTCTCTCTTGCCGTTTCAACTGAATCAGCAGCAGAAAGCGCAACTGCCATACGACGTCCGGCTTTCGTTATCGGCTTTCCAAAGACGCGCACTTGAGTCTTTGGGACTGCCAGTGCGTTTTCCAATCCTTCAACAGTGTAATCCGCTAATTCTTCCGGCGCTTTGAGGGGCCTGCTGGCGCCAGGAGAAAGCTGTGTGATTTCTGTAATCGGAAAGCCGAGAATCGCCCGGACATGCAGTGCGAATTCTGACAAATTTTGCGTCACCAGCGTGACAAGACCCGTATCATGCGGACGAGGAGATACCTCACTGAAATATACCCTATCTTTCGCAAGGAACAGCTCAACACCAAACAGACCGTATCCGCCAAGCTCATCCGTGATCGTTTTCGCAATATGCTTCGCTTCTTCTATTTGCTGCTCTGTCATATCATGCGGCTGCCATGATTCGATATAATCCCCGTCCTTTTGCACATGACCGATCGGCTCGCAAAATGCCGTACCGTTAACCGCACGTACGGTTAAGAGTGTGATTTCTGATTCGAATGGGATAAACTCCTCAACGATCACGCGGCCGTTTTTCACCCGTCCGCCTTCCATCGCCGTCTCCCAGCAGCTCTCTAAATCCGCTTCAGAGCGGCAGATACTTTGGCCTTTTCCAGAAGAACTCATCAATGGTTTAACGACACAAGGAAAACCGATCTGTGCTGCCGCTTGTATAAATTCAGCATATGTATTCGCAAATTCATAGCCAGCCGTCGCAAGTCCAAGCGTTTCCGCCGCAAGCCGTCTGATGCCTTCCCGATCCATCGTCAGCTTGGCCGCACGGGCATTCGGGATGACGTGAAATCCTTCCTCTTCAAGCTTCAGCAATTCATCCGTCGCGATCGCCTCCACCTCAGGCACAATCAAATCCGGCTTTTCTTTCTCAATAATGGTTCTGATCTGCTCTGGGTCCAGCATATCAACGACATAACTGTTATGCGCGACCTGCATCGCCGGAGCATGCTCGTAACTGTCAACTGCCACCGTCTGTACCCCAAGACGCTGGGCTTCAATCACTACCTCTTTACCTAATTCACCTGAACCTAACAATAAAACCTTCTTTGATTGATACATCTTTGCCCCTCCTATCTGTTCCAAACCATTATAACTGAAATATTTGAAAAATAAATTTTTATTAAAAAAGATAAACTTATTATTGGGGGTAAAATCTTTTAAATTCTTAAACGAAAGCAGACCAATAACGGTCTGCTTTCTCTATTCCTAAACAGCAACATCATACAAGAAATCCCCCTAAATCATGCTACACTTAATTCAAGACCACCACACCGACAGGAGGCATCCCATGCAAAACGAAACCCGCACACTGCAGCTTGACCCGCACCTTCATATAGAAGCCTACCACTTCAAGGGAATTATGCAAAAATTCCCGAACCACTTTCACGATTATTATGTGATTGGATTTATTGAAAAAGGGCAGCGATATCTGGCCTGTCAGGATCAAGAATATATCATCAATCCAGGTGATCTTCTCCTCTTTAACCCCCGTGACACGCATAGCTGTGAACAGATTGACGGCCGGACGCTTGATTATCGGTGTATCAATGTCATGCCGGATATCATGGAGAAGGTGGTGAAAGAGATTACTGGCGCCGGGCATCTCCCTTATTTCTCCCAGCATGTGTTATTCCGCCATGAGCTGACAGCCAGCCTGCAGGAATTGCATATTTTGATATCCGAGGAAAAACAAGCTTTGCGTAAGGAGGAGCTGTTTCTTCATCTATTAGAGGAGCTGATCCGCCATTATTCAGATGTCACGTTCCTTAGCAGCGTTCCAGAACCATCAGACGAAGTCAAAATGGTTTGTGAATTTTTAGAAGAGCATTATGCCGAAAATGTTACACTCAATGATTTGAGTGAATTAACAGGCTGGAGCAAGTATCATTTATTGCGTTCATTTACAAAACAAAAAGGCATTACCCCTAATAGCTACATGGAAACAATCCGGATTAATCAAGCCAAAAAACTCCTTGAACAAGGGGTAAGGCCGATTGATGCGGCATTTCAGACAGGATTCAGCGATCAGAGTCATATGACGAAGTTTTTTAAACGGCAGGTGGGGCTGACGCCGAAGCAATACATGAAGATTTTTGAAAAGGAGCTTCACAGATGAACATACAAAGAGAAACTTCGGGGCATATCGCAGCCATTGTGACCATTCTGATTTGGGGGACGACCTTTATTTCGACAAAAGTTCTGCTGGCTGACTTCTCTCCAATGGAAATATTATTTTATCGGTTTTTGATGGGCTTTATCGCTCTTATCCTCGTCCGTCCCAACATGATTCCGTTCAGAAATTGGCGGCAGGAGCTGTTGTTTGCCGGAGCTGGTTTATTTGGCGTAACCTTATACTTTCTATTAGAAAATATAGCTCTCACCTATACATACGCCTCCAATGTCGGCATGATCGTGTCCATTATACCGATGATCACTGCGGTTTTGGCCCATTTTCTGCTCGAAGGCGAAAAATTGCGTCTGACTTTTTTGATTGGATTTATCTCGGCACTGATCGGGCTTTTATTGATTACGTTTAACGGCAATGTGGTACTGCGTCTAAATCCGCTCGGAGACATCATGGCAGCCGGGGCTGCTCTCGTGTTTGGCGGATACTCGATATTCATGAAAAAATTAAGCGCCTACGAATACCACATCATCGAGCTGACACAGAGAGTATTTTTGTATGGTTTATTGTTTATGGTTCCCGCTTTATTTTTGTTCGACTTCCATTTTGACCTAAGCCGATTTTCATCTGCTTCAAATATACTCAACATGCTTTTCTTAGGGATTGGCGCTTCTGCCCTGTGCTTCGCCACTTGGAATTATTCAGTTGGAGTGCTCGGAGCCGTCAAATCCAGTGCGTATATTTACATGGTCCCGGTTATCACGATCGCCGCTTCTGTCCTGATTCTGCATGAAAACATGACATGGATCGCTCTTCTAGGAGGCGCCCTTACGCTTTTAGGCCTCTACATTTCGGAGATGAAACCGAAAGCGAAGCTGATGGAGAACGGATGTAAAATGGATGCTTAATGTCTAAATTACAGTTTATGGGTAGACGACAGACATCTCACGCTGCGTTACAAATCAACTATTGTGAAAATATGTTAAATAGTCTCAACTTCCCAATAGATGTTTGAGGTTTTACGCTTATAATCGTTCAGAACGCTTCAAACAAAAATCCGAAAACGCCCGCATAGTCGGTATGATCGACTTCGTATTAGAACAAAAATACAAAAAAAGCATCTCTGAATAATCTCGAAATCAGAGATGCTTTCCCTTTGTCCTCATCACTTGTCTACCACAGCCGCACTGTCACGCGTAACCGCAGCTGGCTCCCTCAGCATCACATTCATTACGCTCGCAAGCACGAGCATTCCAATCGACAAATAAAAAGCCAGTGTATACTCACCCGTTACCGTGTAGATGACGCCGGGCACATACGCACCTAGTGCCGATCCGATCTGATGGGCGAGTGACAGCCAGCCAATCATGAGGCCGATCGAGTAGTTTTGAAAGTACTGGGTGGCGAGCATTTGAGTCGGTGCTACCGTTGCAAAGTCCACTAATCCAAACAGAATCGCAAAGGCTAAAAGCAAGTAAGGCTCGTGGCTGTAAATAAGAATCACGATCGACAGCGCCCGCACCGCATATAAAATGCACAGGATTTTCCGGCTGCTCCACCGGTCCGCTACAATTCCGGACAGCAAGATCCCAGCAATATTAAAGCCTGCTAGCAGACTGACAGCAGCACTCGTGACTGTCGTTGAAAAGCCATGATCATGAGAAAACGGAATCAAATGGGTATCCATCAGCCCCACGGTCGTAAATCCACAGATCAAAAACGGAAAAATCAAGAACCAGAATTGCCTCATACGAAACATCCCGGCCACTGAAAGAGCTGTTGTTTTGGGTGCTGTTTCTTTTTCTGATGCAGCCAGTCCGCCTATCGGCTCTGTATTCTTTTCTGAAGGATTGTTCCGCAGCATCAGCAGCGCAGCCGGAAAGACAATCAAGATTAACAGCAGTCCCAACACCACAACCGTCAGCTTCCAGCTAAACCAATGGATCAACATGAGTGAGCCGGGAACGAGAAGCATTTGTCCCGCGCCAAAGCCTGCTTCCATGATCCCAAAGGCTAGTCCCCGCTTTTTGCTGAACCAATTGACGACCAATACACTTGCCGCCACATTCGATGCTCCGCCCACTCCAAGCGAGACACCCAGCCCGTAAAGCAAAAACAGCTGCCAAGGCGAAGTCACTAAGTATGTTAAGAAAATGCTGACTCCTGTCAGTAACGCACTCCATGCCAAAACAGCCCGGGCACCCCATTTGTCCACAAGCCGACCGATCACAGGCTGTGATATGCCATAAACAATAAAACTCACCGTCGAAATCAGCGAGATGGTGCTTCTATCCATTGAAAACTGCCGTTCCCACGGCTCCACAAACGCACCAAACGACAGCCGCACCCCCTGAACCGCCAATAAGATCAAGAAGGTGATGGAGACGATGATCCAAGCATAATGCAGTCTTTTCATGACAGCTCCAAATCCCACCGTTCTTCTGTCAGCTGCTGTCCCCATAATGGCGCTTCTTGTTTCACTTCACTTATCTTGAATCCAAATTTTTCATAAAGCGGACGAGCCTCAGCCATGGTACTCACCGTCCAAAGGAAAATGCGGTCAAACTTCATGTCTTGGCAGTATGCAACCAGATGCTCCAGCAATTGCGTGCCGAGCCCCCTGCCCCGAAAATCCGCATCAACCAGAAACCATCTGAGCTGGACTGTCTTTTCATCATGCTTGACCAACCCGACAGAGCCGGCAAATTTCCCGCCGCTTTCCGCAATCCATATTTTTTCGATTTTAGCGTCAAATGTCTCCTGAAGATAAGCTAAAAACGTGTCATCCCAACCGTGAGCCTCCGCGTAAAATTGTCTTTGTTTCTCAATAAGGAGTTGAAGATCCTCCGAAAGAAAATAATCTCTAATCGATATCTCTGATGATCTGGCAGAAAGCGACTGTGAAAGGATCGCTTCAATCTCTGCCATCGCCTCGGCAAGCTTGTGCTGCTCCTTTTGGTTGATTTCATTCAGCATCAGTTCTACTTGTTCGTTGGCTTTCTCCTCCAGCTTTTTATAAATCGTTTTTCCTGTTTCTGTGACAAAAATATAATGGTGGCGGGCGTCATCTTTGCTCCTCTGTTTATAGATCAAATCTTCTTTTTCAAACTGCTTCACAATCCTGCTGACATATCCCCGGTCAAGCCCCAGCTTATCCTGAAGAGCTTTTGCCGTACAATTAGGCGTATTATAAATCTCAAATAAAATCCGTGTTTCTGTTAAGGAAAACGGGCTGTCGTAAATATGCTCATTAAGGAAACCAAGGACGTTTGTATAAAATCGATTGAACTTTCTGAATTTTAATCCGACAGATGATTCTCTTGTTTTCAAATCAATCCCCACTTTCTAATATTGTTGACTAAGCCAATTATAATCACATATAGTTGCCTTAGTCAACGATATGTTAGAAAGTGAGGTCTTTTTAATTTCCTGATTCCTTCCTTTTCCTTACCACAATCAATGTGATATAGGATAAAGCCAGAGAAACCAAGCTATAGACAACAGCCCATCCCAAAAATGATTCATTAAAAATGGTAAAGGTGAGCACAAGAGAAATCACCAAACTAAGCATTGGCATCAGATACGGGTTTTTACAAATACAGGTCCCGACAATCGAGAGCAGCATAATTCCTAACGGCAAAATAAAGAATGCGATATCTAATTCATCCACCTTTAAACAGCCTCCCTCCAGATTTTTATGTTACTAGTAAAAAAACATAACTGCATTTAGTAAAAGGATAATATTTACTTCCCTAAGGCCCAATTTGAAAATTACCCGTTTACATTCGCTCCGGACTATGATAATTTAAGAAAGCGCTATCATGATAAGTTAATAGCTTGGATGGAGATGAGGAGAGCCAGGAATCCAACCCCTTTTGACAAGGGGTGTTTTCTGGCTCTTTTTGTTTTTCGGGAAAGGAGGCACGCCACACATCCAGCACAAACAGCAAAGGGGGATAATTATTAATGCTTAATATATTTAAACCGGCTCCTCATATTGAGAGACTGGATGATTCAAAGATGGATGCGGCATACAAACGGCTCAGACTGCAAGTATTCATTGGTATTTTCATTGGCTACGCAGGCTACTACCTGCTACGGAAAAACTTTGCCTTTGCCATTCCTTATCTGCAGGAACAGGGATTTTCGAAAACAGAACTGGGTTTGGTGCTGGCCGCTGTGTCCATTGCGTACGGCTTCAGCAAATTCATCATGGGAATGGTGTCTGACCGCTGTAATCCGAGATATTTTCTGGCGACAGGCCTATTTTTATCAGCAATCGTTAATATTCTATTCGTTTCAATGCCTTGGGTGACTTCGAGCGTCACCATCATGTTTATTTTTATGTTTATCAACGGATGGTTTCAAGGAATGGGCTGGCCGCCATGCGGCAGGACGATGGCCCATTGGTTCTCCATAAGTGAACGCGGCACAAAAATGTCGATCTGGAATGTCGCCCATAACATAGGCGGCGGTATTCTTGCTCCGCTTGTCACTCTTGGGATCGCGATGTTCGTCACTTGGAAAAGCGTGTTTTTCTTCCCTGCCATCATCGCCATTATCATTTCATTTTTAATTGTTTTATTGGTTCGTGATACACCTCAATCCTGCGGACTCCCGCCAATTGAAGAGTATCGGAATGACTATCCAAAACACGCTTTTAAAAATCAGGAAAAAGAATTAACAACAAAAGAAATTCTTTTTCAATATGTGCTGAACAACAAATTTCTTTGGTACATCGCTTTTGCCAATGTATTTGTTTATTTCGTGCGATACGGCGTGGTTGACTGGGCGCCTACTTACTTAACAGAAGCCAAAGGCTTTTCTCCTGAAGACTCGCGCTGGTCGTATTTTCTTTACGAATACGCAGGCATACCGGGAACGATCTTGTGCGGCTGGATCAGTGACCGATTCTTCAAAAGCCGGCGGGCACCGGCAGGCGTTTTGTTTATGGCGGGTGTTTTCATTGCCGTATTGGTGTACTGGCTGAATCCGGCCGGCAATCCGCTCGTGGACAATATCGCCCTGATCAGCATTGGCTTCTTAATCTACGGACCTGTTATGCTGATCGGCCTTCAAGCAATTGATCTAGCACCGAAAAAAGCAGCCGGAACTGCAGCCGGTTTGACCGGATTTTTCGGATACATCGGCGGATCCGCCTTCGCAAACGCCATTATGGGCTTTGTCGTTGACCGCTTTAATTGGAACGGCGGCTTTATCATGCTGATCTCTTCCTGCATTCTTGCCATCGTCTTCTTGGCTTTGACGTGGAATACAGGAAAACGGGCAGAGCATGTTTAATAAAGACACATAAAAGATTAATAGTTTTCCAACACGCCGTTTACATCCGTTTTTTAATATGAAAGACAGGTAGTGCTTATCTATAAGGAGGAGAAATCATGAGAAAAAATAGAATACTGGCCTTGTTTGTTCTGTCGCTGGGCTTACTCTCATTTATGGTAACGCCAGTGTCGGCAGCGTCAAAAGGAAACCTGCTGTCACCTGACCGTATCCTGACCGTCGCGCACAGAGGGGCTTCTGGATATGTGCCTGAGCACACGATTCTGTCTTACGAAACCGCTCAGAAAATGAAAGCTGATTATATTGAATTGGATCTGCAAATGACAAAAGACGGGAAATTGATTGTCATGCATGACGAAAAACTGGACCGTACCACAAACGGAACGGGCTGGGTGAAAGACCATACGCTCGCAGACATTAAGAAGCTTGACGCCGGTTCTTGGTTTAATGAAGCCTATCCGGAAAAAGCAAAGCCGCAGTACGTCGGCCTTAAAGTTCCTACATTAGAAGAGGTATTAGACCGTTTCGGAAAGCACGCGAACTACTACATTGAAACAAAATCGCCTGACACCTACCCAGGTATGGAAGAAAAACTGATCGCTTCTTTGCAGAAACATAAATTACTGGGGAAACATTCTAAGCCAGGCCAGGTGATCATTCAATCGTTCAGCAAAGAAAGCCTGATAAAAGTCCATCAATTACAGCCAAACCTGTCGACCGTTCAATTGCTGGAAGCCAAACAAATGGCGTCAATGACAGATGCTGCCCTGGAAGAAATCAAAACATACGCTGTCGGTGCGGGCCCGGATTATAAAACTTTAAATCAAGAAAACGTCCGTATGATCCGCAGCCACGGCCTCCTGCTTCACCCTTACACAGTCAATAATGAAGCAGATATGCATCGCCTGCTTGACTTGGGAGTTACCGGGGTGTTTACGAATTACCCGGATGTGTTTCATTATGTGAAAAAATCCTATAAAAAGTAAAAAAAAAGAGCTTTGAATCTCCTTGGATTCAAAGCTCTTTTGATTTGAAAATATATTAAATGAAAAGCCGTCTTAATTTATTTAGTACGCGTTTTATGATAGAGGGTCTTTCTTTGTAATAAACTGGCACTCTTTTCTTATAGTGCCCTATCGCAATTTCTACATTCTTTTTTTGTCTCAGCTGCTTTAAATCACTCTTAGAGACTGCGAAGCGAAAGTGGCACAACTGTTCGCTGCCACTGGATTTCTGAAGTATAACTTCAGGTTCATAAGTAAGAAATTTTGAAAATATAAGCTGAAAGCGGCTTGATTCATCCAAAGATACACTCGATGGCAAACTGAAATACCCTTTCACTTCAGAATCATTATATGATAATGAAAAATTTTGAATATCAAGCTCTTGAGTTTTTAAGACAAAAGAAAGATTTCCCCATTTGGTTAAATAGGTAGACAATAATGTCCACTCTGTATGCTCTTTAGAAATAAATAAGGACTCCTTTAATAACACTGTTGGTTTTGCTCTCAATCTTACCGATTTCGTATAATCTTCGATCTTACTAATTAATCTTACATCCAATATGTCTCCTTCTTGGTTAAAACGGAAAAGGGACTGTATCGGGATAAAGGTATGAAAGTAGGTAACACGTTCCTTTTTCAAATAGTGGGACTCAATTTCTATTGGGTGGTGTTTTTCATAAATGTTTCTGAAGGCCGGTAATGTAATCCCTTCTTCTTGCTGACCTCTTAAAGAGATTTCAATAAATAAATTTTCGTTTGATGAATCAACGTGAGAATGATAACAAAATCCTTCCAGTAAAAGAGTGTTTTCTAAACGTTCTAATCTAGTTATTTCCCCTTCAAACTTATTAAGCCGATGAAAGGATATGGATTCATTTAACGCTAGTTCATAAGCCATTTTGGGTTTTGGATATACTTGTCCATGAAAAACCACCATATTGCCCGTATGTTTTTCCGCATACCAAAAGGCAATTAAATCCTCCATCTTACCTTTGTCAATCAACCGAATTAATAGCTTCTGCCTAGATGAAAATTGAGAGTAATAATCCAGATAATGATACTTATCAAGGACTTTCTTAAATGTATTGAATATATAAAGTTTGTCCTCTACTAAAAATGATCTTGAGATGAGCGCACTCAGTTCTACATCTAAAACTCTCTCCCAATATTGGTGAAAGACCATTAATTTCTTATCCTTGTCTAGTTCTAATGCTTCAATAGCAGCCAATGTCTCTTCAATTCTAAGCATGAAAAGTTTACCGGATAAAGGTTTTTTCGTTAGTTGGACTCTTCCAACGGTCTGATGATTCGTCAAATAATAGCATTCGTAATCTTTAACCAATGCAATTGAATTTGAATAGGCATATGCCTGAATGATAAACGGCTGGTCCTCTCCCAGAGAGAAATGTTCCGGAAAACGAATATTATGTTTTTTCAACAAATCAAGTTTGAATAATTTCTGAGCACTCGTTGTAAAAAGAGCGTTTGAACCAAAAAAAGAAAAACAGTCCGGGTTTCTCTTAAAAATTGAAACAGGCACGCCTCTATTGATCCCTTCATAACGTCCTATGACAATATCACTTTGATATTCAAGAATCTTTTCTTCCATTCTTTCCAAAGCTTCAATCCCTAAATAATCATCTCCATCAACAAAATAGATATAATCTCCTGTAGCAATATCTATTGCCTTATTTCTAGGTCGACCAGGCGCTCCACTATTTTCTTGATGAATCACTTTTATGCAAGGATATTTACTCATGTATTCATCTAATATAGCACCACTCTCATCGGTTGAACCGTCATTCACACAAATAATTTCAAGTCTGTCTTGTCCGATAGTTTGATTTAACACACTATCTAAACATATTTTTATTGAGTTTTGGTCATTATATACTGGTATTGCAACTGAAAATTTCATACCTTCCCCCTATTCCTTTCGACGTACATATATATTTATCCTAAAAAACTCTTATTCACATTCAATAATTGGAATTAATGTAACAATAAAGAATTAATCATTTAACTAGACAATTTTACCACAAACCTATTTTTATACAGTATTTCCAGGAAGCATTTAAAGTAAATTTAAACAAACTTTATAAACACGGTTAGGAATGCTCCCGAAGATTAAACAATGAATCTGTTTTGAAGCCTGTTGTCTTGTGTTATTCAAGTAAACAGAAAAAACCTTGCGACAACTATCGCAAGGTTTTCTTCTATATTTTATTCTTTTCCGGCAGCAGCTTCTGACTGTCCATTAAGCAGCTGAGAATTTATCTCTTTCGCATCCTTTAAGTATTCTGTCTGGTAGCCGCTCTTCAGCGCCCACACATAGAATACAAGGGATACCATCGCAATCAGAACCATATCCCAGCCATAATGAATGACATTCAGGCCGCCGAATTTATCACTGCCCAAATAAGAAATAACCATCATGGCCAGCAGATAAAACACCATCCAGACGCCGGCTTTAAAGTTCCGGCCAAACCCTTTCCATTTCGCCTTCGCCTGATAATAGAAATAAATCGGAAGACCGATCAGGATAATAAACAGAACCTGTCCTGTTAACGGCCAGCGCGCCCAATACAGCACCAGTGACGCAAAGATAAATCCAAGCGGAGCAATCACATTTAAGCCTTTTAAACGAAGAGGCCTGTACAGGTCTTTCCCCGTCCGTCTCAATGTCATCACTGTGATCGGGCCGGTGATATAAGAAATTAACGTAGCAACAGAAATAATTTCCGCTAATACGCCCCATCCTCTGAACAGGAACAAAAAGATGAACGAAACAATCAAGTTAAAGAACATTGCTTGTCGCGGAACGCCGTAAATCGGATGAAGCTTCCCGAATATACTCGGCATGTATTTGTTTTTTTCCATTCCGTAAATCATTCGGGACGTTGTCGCCGTATACGTAATCCCAGTTCCAGACGGTGATACAAATGCATCTGCATATAACACAATAACAAGCCAGTTAATATTCAGCGCAATCGCCAGATCAGCAAAAGGAGAATTAAAATTCAGATGGCTCCAGCCGTGAGCAATATCAGAAGGATTCACCGCTCCGATGAAGGCGATCTGCAGCAGGACATAAATCACTGTCGCAACGAAAAGAGAGCCGACAACCGCAATCGGAATTGATTTCCCCGGATTTTTTGCTTCACCCGCCATATTAATCGGGCTTTGGAAACCGTTAAACGCAAAAACGATACCGGAAGTGGCAACCGCCGTCAGCACACTTGCCCAGCCATTCGGCGCAATGCTTTGACCGCTAGTAAAGTTTTCTCCATGGAATCCGACAAACAGCAAAGCTCCAATCGTAAGACCCGGAATAATAATTTTAAAAATCGTAATTAATGAATTCGCTTTGGAAAATAGATTAACTGTCCAGTAGTTCAGCAGGAAATAAATGAGAAGCAATACAGAGGCAAATGCTAGTCCTTCCCCAGTCAGCGTTCCATTCTTCACCAAACCGCTTGTCCATTTCGCCCATTCCCAAGGCCAAGAACTCATATATTGAACGGAGGCCACCGCTTCAACCGGAATGACGGACACAATCGCAATCCAGTTGGCCCAGCCTGCAATAAAACCGATAAACGAACCGTGTGAATATTGCGTATATTTTACCATTCCCCCAGCTTCAGGGAACATAGATCCTAATTCACTATAAGAAAGAGCAATAAATAAAATGACGACCATTCCAATAACCCACGAAATAATAGCAGCTGGTCCTGCTATTTGGGCCGCACGCCACGCCCCGAACAGCCAGCCTGAGCCAATCATCGACCCGAGCCCGACCATCATGAGGGAAAACGTTCCCATTCTTCGATGCAATTGATTCATATCGTTAACACCTTTCATGTAGGATGACATTTTCTTGCTAATTATATTATTATTCTGATTACTTTACTTTGTCAATATTTATCGAATTTTGACTGAAAATAATAATAAGTCAATGTATATTACCTTCCAATACAGGAATGAAGTCACTAGTTTCTTTCTAAATAGTATTTACTGTAAATTTCAATGATAAAAACACAAGAGGTTTAGCTATAACCAAAACGGGAATGATACAGGAAACACTATTCTTAAAATAGAAAGGAGTATCACCATGAAACAAAAGCTGTTACTTTCAGGTCTCGCTGTTTCAACTGTCGGCATCACTTCTTATCTATTAAAAGACCCGTCAAATCGCCAAAAGGCAAGAGAATTCATTCACAGCATGAAGATGAAAATAACAAAACAGCCAGACATGGAAACGTTCCCAGTCGATAAAGCCGGCCACCCGGACCCGCAAGATATCGAGGACAACAAAATGGTATCTGAAGGCTCCATGTATCCCGTCCAATACTACGATGAAAAAAAGAAGTAATTAAAAAGCTCTCTTCGATAAGGAAGAGAGCTTTTTTGATTTACCTTTTCCGTCTGATTCCGCTCATTACAAAGCCGCTTTCAGGCAATGACGGCATTCTGGCGAGACTGTAATACAGTGATTGTTCCGGAACGTCGTATTCAATCTGATTGACGAGAAAATCCAGGCTTGCTTTCATGACTTCAATTGTAATGCCTTCCCCTGGACAGCGATGACCTTTCTCGGCGTGTCCCCCGCCTTGAGGAATTAAATCAAACGGATTTTCTTCCCGCTCCGCAAATCGTTCCGGCCGGAATTCATCGGGATGATCCCATAGACGAGGATCGTGATTTGTTCCATACACATCAAGCAATACCGATGTTCCCTTCTTAAACTCACAGTTATTCCATACGAAGTCTTTTTTGACTAGCGCCCCTAAAAACGGGCCGAACGGATAATATCTGCGGACCTCCTGTACAAACATTTCTCTTTCCCGGCTGCTTCCCGACCGCAGCCATTCCTTATACTTCGGATGCTCATGAAGCGCCAAAGCTGAAAACACAAGAAAGTAAGAAATAGCAACAATCGGCCGCAGTACATTAATCAGCTCAATGGCTGCCATGCGGGAATCCAGCTCGCTTCCATCTTCTTGTTTGTGAAACGCCATTTCATGCAGCGCTGTTCCGGGAGTCGTTTTCAGCAAGCCGGCACGAGCATCTTCAATCATGACTTCAATCCACTCTTCCGCACGCGGCCTTGCTCTTCTTCCCTTCCAATGCCGCGGTCCCACAGCACCGAACGCGTCGACCATGTCAATGAAGTCATCCGCTCTCTCTTTGACTTCCGTTTCCTTCAACGGAACATCTGCCCAATAGCACGCTACCCGGCACAGGATTTCTTTTGCTTCTTCAAATAACACAACCTCATCTGCCTTCTCCCATCTTGTGACTGCTGCTTTCCACTCCTCTGTCATCAACTCAGCCAAACGTTTTTGATGCGGCGGTGTCATCAATGACAGAAAAAGCATCTTCCGATGGATATGCGCGCTGCCATCCATTCCCTGAATCGCATTAACACCAAACAGCGATTTCTGCACCCGCTTAGGCAAAGCGTTCTGCCGCTGGAATCGATCCGTATCATAAAACACCTTCGCCGCCTCAGCGCCAGTCATGCAAATAAAGTTTTTTCCCAACAAACGGGCCTGAAACAGATCTGAATTGTAGCGCTCTGTTCTGTTTTTAATAAATAAATACCCTTCCTTCAGCAGTGTCAGGCTGTTATCGAGACTTTTGTCATGTGGAATCTGCTCATTCATCCGCTTACCCTGCCTTCCTTTTTACCCTCTATTTTCACGTTATCTTCCGAATATAAACCCAGTAACAGTATTTGTTTACAAAACCAAATTTAAGCGCTTTTTGATTATTTTTTAAAGGAAGAACAAACGAAAGAGAGAAAAGGTAGTTAATCAAAACGAAGGGGAGAACAAAATGAAAAAATGGATATATGTTGTGCTTGTGCTGAGTATTGTAGGGATCGGCGGCTTCTCCGTCCACGCAGCATCATCTGCTCATGAAAAACACTTGAATGTCAGCAGAATGAATGTCGATGACGAATTCAAGGATACGGATGGAACCTTCATTCTTCACGATTTACAAAAGGATCAGACATTTGTCTATAACAGAAAACGGGCAAATCAAAGACAAACTCCGCAATCCACCTTTAAAGTCGCGAACGCTTTAATCGGTTTGCAGGTCAAAGCTGTAAGAGATGAATACGATGTTAAACGATGGGACGGGGTCAAGCGTGAATTCGAATCATGGAACCGCGACCATACGCTTGGCTCGGCCATGCGCGAATCCGCAATCTGGTATTATCAGGCATTAGCGAGAGATATCGGCGAGGAAAGAATGAAAACATGGCTTCATACTCTATCTTACGGCAACGAGGATATCAGCGGGGGAATCGACCAGTTTTGGCTGCAAAGCTCGCTCACAATATCTCCGCTGGAACAAGAAACTTTTTTGGAGAAACTGGCTAACGAGGAGCTTCCATTTGACAAGCCGGTAATGAAAACCGTCAAGCGCATGATGATTCAAGAGGAAGGCGATCATTACACGCTCTACGGGAAAACCGGAACTCGCCTGACAGATATGGGATTAGGATGGTTTGTCGGATTCATCAAAACAGAGCATGGCTCTTATGTCTTTGTCACCAATGTCGATGATTCCGGCACAAAAGCCAAAAACATCACCGTGGATATCCTGAAAAAGTATGGCCTGATCACATCCTAAATAAAAGAGCCCTGCACGGCAGGGCTCTAAATCTCATGCTCAAAACAATAATGATTCACAAGCTCTTCAATCAAATCATGATCGGGATATTCCCCGTTAAATTCAAATTCGATTTCTTCCACAAATTCTCCTTGATGGTACACATGGATGGCTCCGTTTTGACGGACAACGCTAAACTCCGGCTGAAATGTATATCTGCTTCGTTCAATTGCTCCCATTTCTTACCCGCCTTTCTCAAAGCAGTAATTCATACACCTCGTTTAATTCCTTGGCCCGTTTTTGATCCTGTTCATTCTGGGCATACTTAATTTCTTTTTCTAATACATGGTTCAAAAAAGACATTTCATTATCATCTAAGTCTTTTACAAATTCCTCTTCATTTGCATAACGCTTCGCCAGCATCTTCTTGCAAATACGCTGGCAGACTTCATTTTCTAGATGATTCGAAAGTGATTCGCGCAAATAACCGAGTGTAACATCCATTTTATGAACACCTTTCCTTCTGCTATCTTTACCCTATAGCTTGCTAAAATAGGGAAAATCCATACGCAAAAAATAAAAAAAGAGACATCCGCGAATGTCTCTTTTTTATCGTTATTCAGCTGCTTGTTCGCTTTTTGTCAAATTGGCCTGCGTGCGTTTGCCAATCCCAAACACATAATAACTAATGACCACAAGCGCTAAGAAAATCACGCCTACAATCAGGGAGATACGAGTATCATCGTTAAACCACATGCCAACCAGAACCATCAGCAAGAAAGCAATCGTCAAATAGTTAGTAAAAGGAGCAAACGGCATTTTGAATGGATGTTTATCTAATGCAGCACCCTTCGCTTTTCTGAATCCGATATGGCTGATCAAAATGATAAACCAAGGAATCATCCCTGGGAGCACGCTTGCGCTGTATACATAGACAAAGATCTTCGGCGGCGCGATATAGTTCAGTACAACACCGACAGCCAAACCGATCAGCACCGCAATTGTGCCATACAGCGGCACACCATTGCGTGAAATCTTCTTAAAGAATTTCGGTGCTTGTCCATTGACACCCAGTGTATACAGCATGCGGCCCGCGCTGAAAATACCGCTGTTACAGCCGGACATTGCCGCAGTAATCACGACAAAGTTAATAATGCCGGCCGCTGCCGTAATCCCGATTTTCGAGAACGTAGACACAAACGGACTTCCGAGTGAGTTGAGCTCATCCCAAGGATACACCGTCACGATCACAAAAATAGCGCCAATGTAGAAAATCAAAATACGCCAGATAATACTTTGAATCGCATTTCTTAGCGTGTTTTGCGGATCCTTTGCTTCACCCGCTGTAATCCCGATCAGCTCAACTCCTTGATAGGCCGCAATGACAAGAGACAGTGCAAAGAAGAAACCTGAGAAACCTCCTGCAAAGAAGCCCCCGTGAGACCACAGGTTCGACAAACCGATCGCATCTCCGCCATTGCCAAAACCGAAGAAAATAATTCCGATTCCCGCAATAATCATCAAGATAATCGTCACGATTTTAATCATCGCAAACCAAAACTCAAATTCCCCAAACGACTTAACAGAAATTAAATTCGCCGCACCAAGAATCACCATTGCCACGATACCAGGTATCCAAGCAGGCAAATCCGGGAACCAATACTTCATATAAGAACCGACAGCGATAATTTCTGACATGCCGACGATAATCCACTGGAACCAGTTGCTCCATGCTGTTATATAACCTGCCATCGGATGAATATATTGATGGCCGAACGTCGCAAAAGAGCCTGTGCTCGGCTCGACATACAGCATTTCACCCATCGCACGCATAATAAAAAAGATAAAAATTCCGCATATTGCATAAGCCAGAAGGACAGATGGGCCAGTCCATGAAATCGTGCTGGCAGAACCCATAAACAAGCCAACACCGATTGTACCGCCCAAGGCGATCATCTGAATATGGCGCGCGCCCAGGCCCCTCTTTAATTCTTTATTTGCCACTCCTCTTCCTCCTCCTAACATAAATGAGAAAACAGCAGACCTGCTTGCCTTCACATGAATCAGCGATAACAATCAGAAAATTCAAACTTAAAATTGTTATATAATCTCCTAAATTACTTATTTCATCATAATAAATTTCTCTGGAAAATACAATTGTTTTTTTCAGGTAAACACCTTTGTTCAGAGTTTTGAATCGTTCACTTCTTTTAAAATCTTTTATATAAAAACAATAAAATTATTTGAATATTGAAATTAATACACCCCTTAGATTCTCATAAAAAATAAGCTGTTCTACATGAACAGCTTACCTAATAATTCACACCCGTTTGACGCTTTAATGCTTCAAGCCACCCGGTATCTCCGGTCCCATAGCTCTTGCTTTGTCCCACATCTATCAGAGATCCATTGCTGTAATCAATTGATAGGATGAAATCCGGAATGGCATTATACCCGGCTTCCGCGATTTTACTGAGCTCTGAACGATAGTAAGATATAGCATAAGAAGCCGTTTGTTTCTGCACTGGATCTTTTTCAAGCTCTTCCTTATATACATCCATTAAGTCACGTCCCTCAGGCGTGACGTACCGCCCATCAATCACTTCTAAATCCTTCAAATGGTAGCCTGTAACTTCATACATCTCACGAGCAGCCTGATACTTTTGATAGGCCTCTTCGGAAAATTGTGCTGAATCACTGCTTTGGCTTTTCATGATGTGCAAAAATAGTTCTTTGCTGTTGTCTCCAGATTGCAGCACTTGCTCAATTTGCTTGATCAGATCCTGATCGTCTGTCCCGCTTACCCGCACCTGATAGTCAATCGGTGTGATTGTAAACGTCAGCTCTGTCCCCTCTGGAATATGAATATGGTTTCGATTCAACAGTACTTGCAGCTGCTGGTTAACCTGTCCCCGCTGATACACCTTTTCATTCTCAGCTTCCACTTCCCCATGAAATGTGACATTCCGAAACACAGCATCCTGAAGGTTATAGTTTTGCGCCTTCCCTTTGAATAACCATTCTGTTTCATTATCGTAAGCGGCCTGTCTTTCTGCAGCTGACAGATCACTTCTGAAATAAGGAGACTTTGAATTTTGGTACTTATCCTTAATATAGCCTAATGGATCAGACTTTGTTTTATTAATCGCATTCATCCTGCTGTATTTTTCATCTAGTATTTTGATTCTGATATCACTCTCACATTCATAGGGGTTTTGGGATTGAATCACTGTTTCTTCCCCTGTGTCTGTCACTGTTCGAAAATTCGCTGATTGATACACTTTGCTGAACGCCCCGCTGTTTCCCGACACGCTGGTTTTAGAATAATTGAACTGATTGATTCCCCCAGTTGAAGATTGTGACTTAAGCCTGCTGTATGCCTTTTCCAGAACTGCCGCTGGATTTTCAGTCGCATTCTCCCGTTTGGCAGGCGCATTCTTGCTCAATATGTTCTGTGCCATCAGCTGAGTGCGGATAAATTGCCGATTCAGACGCATTGAATTCCCTCCCGAGTATTCTCTCTTATTCTTTTTTATCGGCAAAGATAATGTATATATTAACCTCAAAAAACATTTATTTACACCTAAATCGTTATTATGTATGATGGAAATAAAAGGAGGTTGTTTGCATGGTGAAAAAATGGCTTATTCCATTCGCTGTTATGCTGTCTGTCTTATTCACCTTTACGTATTCGGCATCAGCTGCCGGAGTCACTGCTATCACAGGAAACAATTCATTTGATACCGCAATGCCGATCGGTTATTGGAAATATAAAAATATCGATACAACAATACTGGAAGCTGGTCAAGATGAAGCCTATTTCACTTTTACGGCTAATAAGGGAGAAAAAGTATACGTGAGGAGTACATACCAGAGCGCGTATACAGGGATGAAAATTGAAATTTATGATAAGAATAGAATACCTGTTTCTCAAGGGACAGAAGTCATTAACCCTAATACGTTTTCTTCTTTTATTTATGCAAATGCAGACGCCCAAAACACGACGGATACCTTTTATGTGAAAGTGTCACGAGGCACCTATACCGGAAACATGTATTTTACACTTTCAATTGAAGACCGAATCAAATCAGGCAGCGGAACATTCCAATTCAGCGGCGTTGCTGAAAATAAAGGAAATACAAGCCTTAGCCCCTCAGGTTCTGATTCCAGCGTGATCAAGGTTGATTTAACAAACCAATCCGGGATACCGCGTGATGCCATTGTAACCAGAGTTCAGACAACCGCCACTCAAACACCAAGCCAGGGAAATACACGCCACCTGATCATGACGAGCGAAAACAACGAATGGCGCCGTGCTCTTGTAAACAGCTCGACTTCAGGGTCTTATGATATCTCTTTGTCAGATCAACTCAGTGTGGCAAAGGTATGGAGTTTTAAATATAATACATTAGCGACAGCCAGATCGACGATGAGCAACGTAAAAGCAAAAATAGATTATGAATACGACGTGACAAAGCAGTTTTAACTTATACCGAGCCGGTGATCCGGCTCTTTTTTATTCTCTGTCTAGAAGGTAAACTATAGTCAGTACAACCAAGGGAAGTGCAGACATGGCATTAAAACTTCTAAAAAAACTGCTATTTGACCGCCCTCTAAAGAACGGCGTTATCTTAAATCATCAATACAAAATCGAAGAGTGCCTCGGTATGGGAGGCTACGGTTTGGTTTATTTGTGCACCGATATCCTAACTCAAACACCTTATGTCTTAAAACAGCTTCGGCCGACAAAAGCGAAAAAGGAAAAAGAGAAAGTCCGATTCCAACAGGAAATAAAACTGCTCAATAGCATTCACCACCCGCAAATTCCGGGCTTCATAGATGAGTTCATCATAGACGGACAGGCTTATTATGTCATGCAGTTCATTGAGGGAGAGAATATAGAAGAATTATTATTTTTTCGAAAACAGCCGTTCACAGAGCTTATGGCATTACAACTGATTTCGCAGCTGCTTGAGATTATAGAATACCTGCATGATCGCCTTATCTTCCACAGCGACATCAGAACGCCTAATATCATCATCAATGACGGCAGGCTCTGCCTCATCGATTTCGGCCTTGCCAAACAATTGACTCCTGAAGAAATGGAGGAAATAAAGGTACGAAAACAGGATGACTTCTTCGATCTCGGAGAAACGCTGTTATTCCTGCTGTACTCTCAATATAAAGGAAAAAAGAAGAAAAACGGCACTTGGCTGGAGGAATTAACACTGACAAAGGAAGTAACCCTGCTGCTGAAAAGATTATTGGGCATTGATGAGGAGTATCAGCACACCGCTTCCATTCGCGAGGATCTAAACCGGGCCATTCAATCGATCACATAAAAAAACCCTTGTCCCAAAAGCGGAACAAGAACTTTTTTTGGATTAACTGCTGCTGTAGCTCCGGCGTTTGTAACGATGACTGCCGCCATAACGGTCGTAGTGTCTTCTTTTGCCCGAGCTGCTGCTGTAGCTGCGATAATGTCTGCGCCTGCTGCTGTAATGCCGGTGTCTGCGATATCGGTCACTAGAACTGCTTGAGAGGTACTTAATCGTTTTGATGATTTTTTTAAACATATGCTTCACCCCATTTCTTTCTCCCTATTATATAAATTTTATAGGAGAAAGAAAAACATCAGCGGGGTCACTCTTTTGAAAACAAGAACCCCGTTCCGTTATCATTTGTATGCAGCTCATAAGTAATCGCAAGCAGCCTGCATGTATCATCAATAATCTTTAACCCAAGTCCCTCACTGCTCTCATTCCGATCAAATCCAATACCGTCATCACGAATAAAAACATCGCCATGTTCAATCGTGACTTCCATCTTTTCAGCTTTTGAATGCTTTAACGTATTTTGAAAAATATTATCAAACAGCCTTTGCATCCATAACGCGTTGCTCATCCATATCACATCTTGATCTGCCGGCTTATAGTGCAGCTCAATCCCACTCATACTGTATAAATAATCCCACTTTTTCACCGCTGTTTCTAATAGCTCGTTTAGACGCACTTCTTCATTTACAATATAAGAGCTTTCCAGCGTCTCAGCGGAATATAGATTGAATTCATTGGTTAATTCCGAGATATATTCGATTTGCTGATACAATGATTCGAATACAGCCTGACCATGACATTGGTCTTCCAAATAAAATAACTGCAGCCTGAGAGCCGTTAAAGGTGTATTAATGTCATGCCGCAGTTTTTGCAAAAGCTCCTTTTTGATTTCCTCCTGCTGTCTCAGCTCCAGTTCACGATATGTCGTCCGTTCAATTAACAAATTGACCGACTTGATCAGTTCCCCGATTTCATCAGCACGCTTCACTTCAATTTTATCGGGCACCCTTTGATCACTCGCCAAATGCCGAATGGTTTGATTTAATAGATTGATTTTATGCAACAGAGAATGAATCGACTTTGAAAATAAAAAAGCTAACAATAAGAGCGATATCAAAAATACAACGATCATTGCCGGGTACGCAAACGACCTGTGAAAGGGCATACCATGATTCATCGGTTTAAACATGCTGTCATAAATAACAGACATCAAAACACTGACCGCCAGCAACAGCATCGGAACACTAATGACAGCCGTAAACAATAACAACTGATATTTTGTCTTGAGCTTCATTTCTTCACAACGGTATTCAGCCGATACCCTTCTCCATATATATTTTCAATCATCTCACCCGCTTGATCATTGATTTTAGCTCTGATTTTTTTAATATGCACATTGACAATATTCGGGATCTATCTTCGAGCTGCCATAGATATTCAAAGAAATGTTCCTTTGTCAGGATACTGTCTCTATTTTCATATAAATAAAAGAAAATTTTCCGCTCAATCGCAGTAAACAATACCTCATCATGCAGGCTTTCATTGAACACTTTTTTCGTTACCGCATCAATATACAAATGTTTGATTTGCGTAAAGGTGCCATAATGATGCTCAAGCATATTCCGCATTCTTAATAGCAGCTCTCTCGGATCAAAGGGCTTTACCATATAATCCTCGCCGATCTGTAAACCTTGAAGCTTGCTGTCCATATCATTACGGGCCGAAAGAAAAATTACCGGAATGCCCAGCCCCAGCTCTTTGATTTTTGCAGACATTTGATACCCGTCTTCACCCGGCAGCATCACATCCATAATGACCAAATCCACCTTCTGAATCACCGAAAGCACATCCGCTCCATCTGTTTTCCATATCACACGATATCCCTCACGCTGCAAAATCTTTTGCAGCAATTCACCAATCATCACATCGTCTTCCACGATTAAAATATGATATCCCTTCATCCTAGCGAACCTTTCTCATAAACTCCATGGACAGTTTATATATTTGATCAGGCTGATATAAATAAATACTGTGTGTTCCCCTCAGTTCCTTTATATCGGCAGTATTGAATTGAGCCGCAAACGCTTCATAGTCTTTTCGGTTTTGTATAGCATACTTTGAATGTCTATTTTGGTCAGAGACCGCATCTAAAATCAAGACGGGAGTTTCCTTTGGTGCCGGCAGATTCACAGATTTGCTGCCGTTTTGGTAAGACTGTAAAAGCTCATGCTCCATATCTGCATTAAAAAATTGCTTAAAGTTAATGGCTTTATAGATTTCTTTTTCTTCATCAGTTAAAAACGACTGCCGAATCACCTCAGGATTATATACAGCGGAAGGCATAAACCGATGAAAACCAATCGAGGTTAACAGGTGGAACCCTCTCACTTTCAATCTGTCAACTCCGCTCAATTTATACGTGACGTACTGCTGGGGCAATCCAATATCCATCGCAATAATGGCCTTGATTTCCTTAGGATATTTCTGTGCCCAATACATCGCTTCAATCCCGGATATCGAATGAGGCATTAAAATATAAGGAGGCTTATTTCCGCTTTTCATAAGCGCTTTCCTCGTCTGTTCCAATACCGTATCAATATCTCTGTCATCGTGAGACACTTCACTGTATCCATAACCTGCCCGATCTACAACAGCAATCTTATTTTCTTTTGAAAACTTGCTGTACAGCCCCTTCATTTCATAAGCAGGCGCAGCAATCCCCGAACCGGACATAAACACAAACGTATCCTTCCCGCTTCCCTCTTGATACACATTCATCTTTTTACCGTCAACATCGACTACTGTGCCTTTACCTTTCAGCAGTGCCGCCTCCTTATTTAGCTGGAAATGGTGATAAATAAATACCGAGACGGATACAAGCAAAACCAAAGCAGCCAAGCTGACAAAAACAATTTTTAGGACTTTCCATAATGTTTTCATATGATGCTCCTTTCACTTGATACTGAAAGGATACAATATGAAAATAAATTTCTGATTAACTTTGGAACAGTTTTATTTTCACATTTGACTTTCTAGTCGCAAGATTCAATCAAAAAGCAGCTGAACTAAAAGTTCAGCTGCTTTTTATGGTTATAGAACCGATAAAAAGTGTACCCAAGTGGTCTCATTATTTATGCACAATTAACTTAGAGAACTCGCGCTTATTGAAGTGTTATTTAGCAATTGACCGTTAACAAACTCTCGGTATTTTTCATGGTTATTTATTAGGTCCAAATGATTACCGCTTCCTGTAACCACTCCATTTTCTAAAAATACAATGTTATCTGCATCTCTAATCGTTGACAATCTATGAGCTATAATAATAGTGGTTCTATCTCGAACTAGTCTATTTATAGATTGTTGTACCAATATTTCACTTTCACTGTCTAAATTAGAAGTTGCCTCATCTAATAAAAGTATTTCAGGGTTTTTAATTAATGCTCTTGCTATTGCAATTCTTTGTTTTTGACCACCTGATAATTTTATACCCCTTTCTCCAATAAAGGTTTCATAATTATCTGGAAGCTCCATAATAAAATCATGGGCATTGGCTAATTTAGAATATTTAATTATAGTTTCTTGAGATACAGAGCCTGATAAACCGTACGTCAGGTTCTCTTTTATCGTGCCGGTGATCATCAAAGTATCTTGCATTACATAACCAATTTTTTTTCTCCAAACAGTCAAATCAATGTCTTTTATAGGAGTTGATTCATAATAGATTTCACCATTTTGAGCTTCATACAAACGTTCTATTAAATTAAATAAAGTTGATTTTCCAGCTCCAGAAGGACCTACAACAGCTGTTATCTTATTTTTTGGAAAACGCAAATTCAGTTTGTTAAATACTTCAGAAGAAGGATCGTTATACTGAAACGAAATGTTCTCAAATTTCAGATCCCCATTTCCCAAGTTAAATGCATTACTGCTAATTTGTTTATTTTCGGCCTCGGGTTTTAGTGAATATATTTCATATAATCTTTTTGTTGCACCTAGTGTTTTTTTATATTCAGTAAAAAAGTTAGACAGAGAGGAAAGAGGTGTAACAAATTGAACTAAGTAAAAAATTATTGCAACAAAGGTACCTGGTGAAATAGTTCCTTCCGATAACCTTATCCCCCCATACCCCACTAACAATAATATTATCATTAGTATAACAGTAGACATAATAGGCATCATATAAGCTTGTATCTTAGTATCTTTTAGATTAAGCTTAAAAATTCTTTTTAAAATGACATTACCTTTCCCATACTCTTCTTTTTCTGCAGTATAACTTTTTGTAAGTCTAATTCCTGAAAATGCACTACTTATTCTTGCAGTAAATATTGCCATATTATTTTGTTTTTCTAAAGAAATTTTATACATCTTATTCCCCAATGGAATCATAACAGCTAATGAAATAGGAACAGAAATCAACATAAGTAATGTTATTTTCCAATCCAGCACAAACAGAAGAATTAATGATCCGGCAACTACTATCAATTGAGAAGCAAAGTTTGGTATCTTGTCAGAAATAAAAGTATTCATTAACTCAACATCATCTATAACTCTACTTACAATTTGACCAGATTCATTTTTATCAAAAAACGTTAGAGGTAAATCTAAAATATGAGAAAACATTTTATCTCGTATATAGTAAGTCGCATTCTCACCTAAAAATGCTAGATAATAAAAAGATAATCCACTTAATAAAATATTTATGAGAAATAAACCTGCTAACATTATTGTTAAGGCCCAATTTACTGTTCCATCAGTGAATTGATCAACAGTATTTTTAGTCAATATTGGTATTACCAAGGATAGTATAGTTGTAAATAGTAATGAAAATAAAATATATACTAATATTTTTTTTGGCCATTTAACAAGTTTAAGCAGTAATAGTAAATGGTTATTGCCCATATGTATAACCTCTTAGATTAATCATTTTTATTTGAATGAACACTTTCGCTATTAACTTCTAAATTATTTTGATCGAATTTCACCAAATATACAATACCAATTGCTGATGAAATTATTAACACCACTTTATAAGGGGTGGCCAAAATAAAATAATCACTAAAGATGCTTGAGACTGCTTGAAACGTTACAGTAAGACAAATAACACTGACTGTAAAATTTGCAAAAGCAAGATTTGATTGTTCTTTTATAAACTTTTTCATCGTCTCAATTATTGGTTCGATTATGGTCAATGCTGTAGCTATTGTAGTAGACAGAATATAATAAGCTAAGTTAGATTCTTTATTGACTGCGTCTTCAACAACCTGAGCAAAAAAGTTTGATCCTAAAACCCCAATAATTAAGACCACCAATAGACTTAAAATTTTTATTCCTAATCTTTTTAAAATAGAATTTAATATACTATCCTTAGCTATTGCCAATTGTACATTTTCGACTATCATTGAAAATATGAAAAGAACTGCGAACCAAATATACATATATACTGGCAATTCAAAAGAGATTAATTCCGTTAGAAATTTAATAGTGATTTCTAGTACTGCTTGTATCAATTTTATCCCCCTTTAACTTATCAGAAATATCTTGTCCCACGAATCTTGACCAAAAATGAAAGAAATTAAAACTAAGGCAATTCCCGTACTTCCTTCTAACAAACCCACTTTTTTCTCTTCTACAATTTTCCCACTTATTAATTCATAATTATTGAATTTGGAAAAGTTTAATTGAGAGTAAAAAGTTAACATTTCATTAAGTATATCATGCATTTTATCAGCTAGAAATCGGTCATTAGTATCTTTATACATTCTTAGAGTCAACATTAATATGCCGGCATATCCATGACAAATTGTGGGGGATATAATTTTTCTATCTTTCTCATCACGTAAAAAAAATGTCTTAAACAGTTCTAGGGCTTTCATTTTAACTCTTTGATCGTTCAAAGCTATACCTGATAAAAAGATTGCTCTTGACACACCTGGTGTACCATAGCACCAGGCATCTCTGTGGTTAAAAAAAGCCTCATTTCTAACAACTTCATTTTCAATTACATTAGGTATATAATAAATTCCTTTGTGTGTTTTTACCTTTTCGAATATCCAATTTTGAATGTTTTTAATACCTAATTCTAAATTCTTTATTTTATAGTTTTCTTTTTTCAGAATCGATAAAAATGCTAAAACTCCAGAAATTCCATGCGCCATGCCAGAATTAAAATATCCTTTTTTATAAGTTTTTTTCTCGATATCTAAAGGAAGGTTTTCATTGGATATAAGCCAATTTGGCATATTACTTAGAGTATCAATACTGCTAACTAACAGTAAATATTCTGCTATATCATGCAATGCTTTTTTTAATGAAATATCTCCTTTATTTGATATTTGATCAAAATGCAATAGGGTTCTTCCAACACCTGTCCAACCACTTATAACATCATATTCAGAAGCGGACACTCCCTCTTTCTTTAGCTTCAACAAGTCCTCAGACAAATAATGTTTATAGTTTTCTAAAATTAGGGTTAGCACTTGATTTATTATTGTAGTATATCTTGTTCCGCCTCTAGAGCAAGTTTCAAGAGCCACTAAAACACCTGCCAACCCATTAAATAGGGATAGTGAGTATGTTTTATTAGTCTGAATTAAGGAAATTAAATCTGTTAAATAGTCGTGTGCCACAACATCCCATCCATCTTCAGGGAAAACTTTATCCATATAACCTAAAAACACACAAATTCCTGGATATCCTGCTGCCAATGATACTACTTCAATTATATCTTCAGGATTATTTTGATCACCAAGTATTATTTTTTCGGTTTCTGACTTATCTTTAATTGAATTAGCTATATCTAAAAGGATATCGGTTAAAAAATCTTGATTCTTGCATTTCTGCATTAATTCTTTCCTTTCAATTAAAATTTAGTTAGGGATTAAAACATTATTATACTTTAGAGCATTATTATAATTTTTAATGGTATGATATGCTAACCCAATAACTAAGTTTTCTTTGTCCCTGTTTATTCCATATAATCTGTTACAATGCATGTGTATTACACTCATTATAATATTTTTTATTAAGAAATCTGGATTATTTTCTATGCTCTTAGAATAGGTGATTGCAGTTTTTTCTCGTATCTCTATAATACTTGAGATTTTATTATATTTATCAAGTTTCTTATTAGTATAGATTAAGTCTGCCAGCTCAATTAAAGTACTTTTTTTCCCTCTGAATTTATTAGCGTATTTCTGCGGTTTTGTATTAATTTCTAACCATGTCATTTGCTCTTCAATATTTAAATTAAATAATTTTAATAGTTGAAGAATATTAAAAACTCCAAAGGTCACTTCATCAATATTAACATTTCCAGATCTGTTAATTTGTATCCACTCAGAAACAATCAATGAGTCACAAAAAAATAAATCTTCTGCAATCTTATATGATTGTTCCCCTCCGTATCTTTCTATTTCAGGGTTGTATGGATCGAAACAATAATAATTAACAAAACCCTTTGTTCTCATTTCTTCTAACCATTTTATTATAATCGGGAGTACAGTATCGAAAATGTTATTCTTTTCAACTTTAAATCTAACACGTAAATGCTGCTTAGGGTCACTATATCTAATGAAAAAGCTAGACTTAATAGTACCTTTATCTAAATGTTTTTTTATAAACGAGCCAAGTTCATCAGCTATAAATTCATTTTCTCTAGTGCCTAATCCATATAATTTCACATAAATCCATTCTGTACCTAAGAATTTAAGCCTTTCATTGTCACCAATATATTTAAAAGGCATTTCACTCTGAATATTTGTCATATAAGAATCAAGTTCTAATTGATGTAACTTTGACTTTAAAGTAAAAACGTATTCTTCTATTTCATTGTTATGATTATTAAACAACTCTTTCTCTGCTTCTAAAAAATGTAGTGATTGATTATTCGAAAGCTTCTTAAATTCATTATAGATAATTTTAATGTGTGAGATATTTTCTAAGTTCAGCAGAAGTTTATTATCAAATTCTATTAAATATATAAAATCAGGTACCTTATATCTCTTCTTCCAATCTTTTATATAGTAATGGAATTTTTCTCCAGAGTCACATTCAAATGGAATAATACTTTTATTCAAGTTCCACTTTTTAGGTGATAATACAATATTATTATATATAACCCTCGGTTTAATTGGAGCATCATAAAAGAAACTATCTATATTAGACCATTGTTTTTGATACTGAACACCAATATCAACAAGAAATCTATAAACTTTAGGGCCCATTGAATAATTAAACATATGACTTAATTTTGGTATTATGATTTTATCCAACTTTTTTGACTTAAGATAAATAAAGTTATATGTTGACCCAACGTATAAGTCAGACAACGCAATTGAGTGCTTATTATCTTTGGACGAATTACAGCTAAAAGCTATCTCATAATCAAAGCATGTTTCAGCATTTATAATGTTAGCAGTTTTTCCATGGGTAGGATAATACGTAACCTCTGCAAAAATAACATCTTTTTCTATATGTGAGAATTGTTTTATGTACTCTTTATCACTTTCACCCAAAAAATATTTGAATCTTCCATATGTTTGAAAAAGAGAATTAGAACCACAGTTAGGATTTAAATAGAGTTTATTTTCTTTGTGTTCATCAAGTAAAATATTAAAATAAAGTTCTAATTCTTGTGATACCGCAATGTTATTTAATTCTTCCGAGTTAAATAAATGTTTAATCTTTTCATCATCTAATTTAATCTCATGATTTTTGGATAAACTCACCTCCGCTTGCCAAGAAGATATAATATTTTTTATCCTATGAAATTCATTACTCGGTTCTGGTTGTGATGGTTTATGCCTGTTTTCATGATATTCAGGTGGTAAACCAATACCTAATTCTTCATCTATGAGTTCGAGGAGAGGTACCTCTTGAAAAATACCATATTTATCAATGAACTCATCTCTATAGGCTTCTAAAGGTTGGAAAGAGTTTACTGATCCTAATAGAGAAAGAATCTCAGCTAGCTTCTCTATACTATCTTTTTGGTTATTATTAATATATCGTTTTTTATTTCTCACATAATACAAATCTGTTCTAAGGAAATCATCCCCTTCGTATCCTATTACTCGCATTTCCTTTTTGATTTTCTTTAAAATACTTATACCTAATTCCCCAGAAGATTTTTTGTATTCTTCAATCGATTTTTTTAATCGAACTAAATAATTCAATTCTTCCTCTACATTATGCATTTTACTAATTATGTTTAATATATTTTCAAAAGGATCAGAATTAACAAGAGATGTTCTTAAGTTAGTTATAATAACTTCATTTTTTAATAGACTATTTAAAAAATCATTTGATATGTCATCAGTAACACTATATGTTTTATTTATACTATCTCTTAACGTAGAGTAATTGATACCGAATTCTGCTTGCGAATAGACATAATCCATTACTGCTGTCTTTCTAAGGGTTAACATTTCTAATGACTGATCATTATCGTCACTGTGTAATAGACTTTGATAACTTAATTTGATTCTATCACCGTGATTATAAACCAGTGAGTTATTTTCCACAGTTAACTGCTCGAGAATACTAAGGTTACTCTCTAATTTTCTTATTAAGAAATAGATCCAACACATATCCAAACGAGTATTTTTTATAACTTCAGAATCTTTAGTTAAATATTCATCCTGACCTGAAAATGTTTCAACCCCAATACCTGAAAAAAGGCCAAATGGAGTTGGTCTTGTACTCATTCTTATTAAAAACTTTAGCATACTATCAATAACACTCTTGCGCTTTTTCTTTTTTAATTTTTCTATATTTAAAAAAGAATTATATAGTGGTTCACTTGCAAAATAAATGGCCTCTGCTATAGTGGGATTAGTGTTTAATAAGTTACTTATCTTCGCTATGTATTCCTCTTCGTTAAATTCATTATCAAAAGCTAAACACTCTTTATAAAACGATAAGTCCAATATCGGCTTTCTATACATAAACAAGTCTGAGCTTAAATATTTTGTATTCATTTATAACAATCCTTTGATAAATTTTATTACACTATAAGCATTTATTTCGAAAATAGAATTTTGATCTTTTACTCGTGAGGAGTTTTTTTGGATTATATTAAGAATTTCTTTTTCTGATAGGTGAATTTGCTTACATATCAAATATTCAGTCAATACTAATGCTATTAGACTCGAAAACATAGCTGCTGATATACTAGTTCCACATGTAACTGTATAAAAGTCCGGAAGCCCAATTGCTTTTTCAAACTTTGTTTTTGGAAAATTTGTGGGATGTGCAACTATTATTAAGTCTGTAACATTATTTGTTTCATCAAGTTCCCCTGATGGTGCAGCAAATCGAATAATTGACCCAATATTTGCGTAAGATGAGGTGTAATTATTTTTATTTGTTGAGGTGACATAGTTAATTCCCTTAATTGTAGGGTATAAACTTGTGCTCTTCATATCTAATAAAACTCCTTGATTCCCTGCTGCCCCTACAATTATTATGCCTTTCTTTCTGGCTTTATCAATGGCCTGCTGAAGTTTATTGAATGCTCCTTTATTTCCCAATCCGAACATAGTAAAAACATGACTTAAATTTATAATGTGGACACAATCTTCAATGGCTTTTAAAATAGCATGTATTACCCATTCTATTTTCCCAAAACCATTTCTATCTAGAACTTTATAACTAATAATTGTAATTCCGGGAGCTACTCCTTTAACTTGATTTTTCCCTACAATCACACTAATAACAGCTGTACCGTGCCCATATAGATCTTCATTAAAATTCTCATAATCAACGAATGAACAAGATTTTTTTTTATCAATATTTCCAGTAATCTCGGAATGATTAGGATCATACCCACTATCAATTACAGCTATCTTAATTAAAGGGCTCCCAACTTGAAGATCATATAGCCTATATCCATTTGTTACTTTATAAGAGTTCCAAGAAAATTGGTTAGGTAAAGCATTTGTAGTCATATTCATATTTATGGAATTGTTTACTCCTTGTCTTTAGAAGAAGAGGGAGTTTTAATATAGTATGTATTTTAACTCCCTCTGCTCATCCCCTAATTAGTTACAGTTACTGCAAGAGCCTAGCGAACATCCACAAGTAAATGTTCTACATTTTTTCACAGACTGCACAATAGTTTTTCCGATTGTAGCCCAAGTTTGAGCAGAAACCTCACTAGTAGATTCCATCTTTTTATTAATGTCTAGGTCAAAAATATTATTCTTCTCCATTTCCATTTCCTCCTTTTTTTGATACTTTCAACCGGTTGCAATTCAATAGTACTATCCCAAAAAAAGTTAGTCAATACTTTTTTTGGGACATTTTTTAATTATTTGCTAACTAATTGTTATAATTCTTCTTACGGTTACTTTTACTCTCTACTATTACTATTCGACTTTTGATGTATCCTCAGTAATCTTATTAGCCAGATGTTTAAGTTATCGTTACTAAACTTCCTTTAATAGTTTTAAAACGATTTAAAATTGATCTCCTTCAGTTTATAAGTATTAAAAAACCTTTTGATCTATATTCCAAAGGGGTTAAAAATCTTACTCCACAGTAACACTCTTCACAAGGTTACGCTGCTTATCGACATCACAACCGAGATGCAGGGCAGCATTAGTAAGCAATCAGCTGCAATCGACAACGGAAACAGAGCAAGCGCTGTGTTTACTTCCGGCAATACGAATCTGTCATCCGCATTGTCTAGGCCTTTCAGCGAGATGATGCAAGTGTTTACTCCCCAAGTGGCAACTTCCTTGACGTTTACGCGGATGTTCAGGTTTACGTTCTCTTGTGTTTCCAGTGTTCGATCAAGGCAATCGTACTGTACTTCAGCTCGCCGCGGCAAAGCCTTAAGAAATCTCATTCAGCTTCAGTGCGCCTTCGACACATACAGAACGATGTCGGCCCTTGGAAGGCTCATGCATGGACTGACTTTGAATGCTTATAAAAAAACACCCGCTTGTATAACGAGCGGATGTTAGATCTTTCGAAATTATTGATTGATATCTTTTAGCGCCTGTTTCGGTTGTGAATGAAAAATCATTAATGATGCAATAATGGCAATCATAACCCCTAACGCACCAACCCAGGTAATCGAGGCCAATGATACGTTTTCCACAAAAACTCCTCCTATACCTGCGCCGACCGCCATGGCGAATTGCATCATTGACTGATTCATGCTAAGCAAAACACCTGACATTTCCGGTTCTATTGTAGCCAGGTGAAATTGCTGTGTCGGACCTGTAGACCATGCGGCAAACGACCATAATATGAGAATCACCAACACTCCGATATAGGAATGAGTAACAAGTGACAGCAGAATCAGTGTGACGATATGCAATGTCATCCCACCAACGAGTGTAAAGGGTACTCCCCATTTATCGGTGCTATATCCCCCAAACTTTGATCCAACCAAACTGGCAATTCCAAATATAAGCAAAACACCGCTAAGCAACTTGCCGTTTATACCTGAGATGTTCAAGAGATACGGTGACAAATAAGTGTAAGCAACAGAATATCCCCCGAGCCAGAAGAAAGTGATTGATAATCCCATAGCCACTTTCCGTTTTTTGAAAAGAGCAAGCTGTTGAAGCAAAGGCACAGGCTTATCCCCTTCAGTATGCGGAAGAGTAAAGAAAATAACGACCATTGCGATCAATCCCAACAAAGCAATTGCTCCAAATACAGACTTCCAGCCTAATGCTACTGCTATCATTCTTCCAAGCGGAACACCAATGATTAAAGAAGCGGTAAATCCCATCACGACCGTAGCGATGGCACTTCCCTGCTTCCCTTCCGATGCAATCTTAGCGGCAATCGTTAATGCGGTGACAACCACCACACCTGCTCCCATCGCCATAATGATCCGCGCTGCAATAAACCATCCATAACCAGGCAGTACAAAAGCCAGGACATTACCGAACACAAACAAACCTAGGGCATACATCATCAATTTGCGTCTATCCATACTTGCTGTCAACGCCATAAGTACGGGTGTAGAAAGAGCATATACAAGTGAGAAAATGGTAATAAGCTGGCCCGCGGCAGCTAAAGTAATCCCGAGAGTATGAGCAATTTGATCCAAAATTCCGGAAATGATGTACTCTGAGGTTCCAACTAAAAAGCTGACAATGGCTAAAATATAAATTTTCCAAGTGTTAGACATAAAACATTCACTCCTTAATTATTAATAAACATATCACGAATTATCGATATGTTGTTATAAAAAATAAACACATCGTAATATGTCGATATGTATGGTGTAAAAATAAACATCTTTTGATGTTTATTTTTATATCTCTGTTTTAAGAAAGTCAGCAAGTTTCTCAATGGCTTCTTCATCTCTTTTGTAATACGTGTACTTTCCGATACGCTCCGCCTTAATCAAGCCGGCTCTTAAAAGGATGGTAAGATATTGAGAAGCTGTCGATTGCGTCATTTTCAATTTGTCTGTTATTTGACTGACACATACCCCGATTGTGTTCATATCAATCCCTTCATGGGGTGCAAAATGACGATCGGGCTCCTTCAGCCATTGTAAAATTTGCAGCCTTGATTCATTTGATAAGGCTTTGAATACTTCAATTGGTTCCATATCGATTATTATATCGTTATATTTCGATATGTCAATCCGTTTTTTTGGATATATTTAATTAAAGGTTTATCTCTGACTAATTCCGTGAAATGAAACTGAAGACAGCATATCAATTTTGTTCACCGCTTAAATTTATCAGCAAGCTTTACGAAATTGGTCTCATAATCATTTCACAAAACACTTGGGGGAACCCAGCAGGTGACAAGGATGTTTTCAATTGTTCAAGTGACTAATCACCAGCAGCAAATTTAGATGTAAAAAACATCCGCTCATAACAACTGCGGATGTTAGATCTTTCGACAGGAATAACAAGTCAGTGTACTATGAATTGACATCTCTTTATGTCCGCTTAGGTTATGAATAAAAAATATTACAACTTATGAATAACCAGAATGCCTTCAGCCCTCTGCTGGCTTGAATATCAGTGATCATAAAACATTTACATTAAAGATTTTTCTCTAGATCATTACATAATTTAAACACCATCACTCGTTCACCTGTCCGGGAGCTTAAATCAGTATGAAAACTTTTCACTTTTTCTCCGGTTATTTTTAAGATAATATCCTTAAGGCCTTCTATACCTGATTCGACTAACTCCGAACGAGTTTGTTTGATAGATAACATACCCTCTTTTGATCCACAAACTACATATTCGGCTGGTGTTAAAATCCCTTTTAAATTGACGATGATCATGTCCCGCAGTATATCAGTCTTAACAGATACAGACCCCCGTCCAAGATAATCCTTCTCCCATTGAGTGATGGACTTACTGATCTCTGATTCAATAGAACCCTTAGACTTTTTCATATCTAATACATCTCCTGAGCAAAAAAATTGGCATATTCTATTTGTGATTTCGTCTCATTAATATTCTCTTACAACATATCCTTCATATACACCTTCAATATCCAAATCAGTTTTACCGTTTCTTGTGACCACTATCATTTTGGATAACATATTTTCTTCCATCATAGAGTGGACATGCAAAAATCGAACATTTCCTGAATGGGTTTCCTCAACTTCTTCATAAGACTTTAGATGATAAAAATCAATTGCTTTTCTAATTAGTTTTTTCATACATTCCATATTTTCACGATCAAACGAGTTCATGTCCTCTATTGTTTTCGTGACAAAATCAGTTAAATTAGCGCTCATACAATCTCCTTAGAACTGCTTTCTCCCTATATGGGTGCGTTTAGAAGTTGAACCTGCATTTCATCATGACAAGCAATGATCAGGTAAGGCTTGACCTGTTTTAATAGCTGGATCCTCCACAATTGAGGGTTTTCCATCCTTATGATGAACGAATAAACCTCTAACTTTAACATATGACGGCACTAGGGGATGATGTCGAATCATATCAACACTTTTTTCAATGGTGTCACTGCTATTTTCATTTAGCCATTCATCGACCGTACCACCAAAAAATTCAGGCTTGCAATTTTGAAAGAGATAATCCAATGTTTGTATTTTATCTTTCATTGTTTCAAGTTGAGTTAGTTCATTACCTGCGGAAGTCTTCTTATCTTTTGTTCCCACTACAAAAATCTCCTCAACATCTTCCTGGTAAATCGCAAAAATAACAGACCTCATGATTTCTCCATAAGGATGTGAAATACCGGCACCATAGCTTTGTATAGTCAACATATTCTCTGCAGAAGTGTTAGTCGCTTCTTGTAAAATAGGCTCCAAACCGTTTTCAATATCCGTCAAAAATAATACTTTTTTATTTTGGTTTACATTCATACAGCACACCTCTTCCTTATGTTTATCATTTTTGTATTGAGTAACAAATCCATTTGATAAATGCTTAGATTCATCATTACCAGCTTTCCCAACATCCTTCTGGATCAAGACTAGCCAGTCGGACCCATCCATTTTGAACTTTTTGCAGAAATGCTGAATCATTATTTAATAACCGTTCTACATATTCTCTAGGTGCTTGGATGAGTATCAATAAACGAAGAGGAGAATGATAGGCCTCGTGATCTGATTCCATGACGGATTGCCAAGGCAGTCCGGCTAACAAATCGCTTGCATTCCCCTGCATAACGCCGAGACCTGCAGTAACGGTTTGAGTTGCTTTATTTCCGCTGCCATAATAATGAGGTGCTACCGTTGATGCGTAATATTGTAAATTAATCCATTGGGCCACAGTTCCAGGTCCTGCAATAATATTTGCTAGGAGTTCACCGCTTTCATCCTGCTTCCAATCATAATTATGGAGAAAGGCTCTGCCTTCCAAATCACAATCCTGAGTTAGTTCACGTTTACCGATAATAAAGGCGGCATTACGAGCCAGTCCCCATTCCGGACGTATCTCACTCCAATCTTCCGCAAATCGGTTTGCCTCAGCCTTCGGATTTTTTAGCTTCGATTGGAAATTCGGTAATTGGTCCAGACGTTCTGCGTTTACATGATGTCTCACTTTCGGCATAACAGCTTCAATTTGTTCAAATGCTTCTTGTGCAGCTTCGGAAAGCTCTGGTACATAAAGCCAATGTAATTCATCTACTGTTGTATTATGTTCGGCTGCTGCAAAAACCGTATCCTCAGGAATTTGAATTCCTTCAGCTAAAAGAGCTTCTCGTACCTCTGATAGATTACATAAAGCAGCTAAAACTCTAGCATTGAATCCACCGGCCGCTCCACCGCAGGCACCACAATCAAGGGCTGCGGAATAAGGATTATTAGTGCTTTGACTGCCATGCCCGCAGATCACGACCAATGGTGCGATGTTTTCTGTTAACCCCATCATTTTTAATGCTTGGCGAGCATAGTTCACTTTTTCTTCATCAGTAAAACCCACAGGTATTTCTGCCTCTGTAGCATCATGATGAAGCGAGAGTTTTGTATCAGGTTTGCGTAACCAAGCCTCACGGAGATTACGAATGAAACGACCCGCCTTTCTTGGCACAAAGCTACGGGCTGCCATTTGCAGAGTAAGCCAAGGTCCGCTTAGCTCAGGCAGTAGTAAGCTCGAAAGCGCATTCTGCTTCATCGTTTTAAAGGTATGGCTTAAAGAATGAATTGCTTGCTTCCGTTGATTGTATTTTTTGAATACATCCTCATCTGCGAACTCTTTTATTTTATTTTGCGGTTTTTGTATGATCGGCAAGGAAGCATGACTGTGTTTACTGCCAAGTTCACAAGTTGCAATCGGCACCCCGAAGAAACCAGCAATACCAATCGTTTCAAACGGGCCTTCTTTTTCTAGTTGACGACGAAAAGGTTCTGATCGTACATCGATGCAGAATGCTAATTGAGCTAATGCAGATTTTTCACGGCCGGTTTCACGTTGTTTCGAGATGATCTTCTGGCTTAATCGATCAGTGTACGTTTGTTCCCAAGCTTCTAACCAAAGTTTCTTGCGAAGTTTCTCATCAAAGCTGTAGGCAAATGATAAATATTCGTTTTGTTCACTGGCCGTCATCTGTGACCATTCTTCTAATGTAAGCCCACCCCAATGAATCCAAGCTGCTATAAGGGGAGCAATTGAAATTGTTTTCTTAGATCGTTCATTAGTCAAAGGTAAGTATGGCTTTATAAGAGCCCACTCCATGGATATTCGAACCGCTAAATATTCTGTTAGGAGTGCATGTTCGTGGCTCGATTGCTGGGAGCGCCAAAGCATCATCCCTGCCCATCCAGGTAATGAAAGTAAATGACCTTCAAGATAAGTCTGGATTTCTGACTCTGGGATTTCTAGTGCGAATAAAGCTTTCTGTAAAGCCAAATGTGCCTCTTTCGGCCAACCCTTTACCCTTTCTCGCTGCTTTTTGCTAAGTGCTGGATCATATTGAATGAGATGCTGCCAAGCACGATAGAAACCTTCCTCACGATTAGGCATTGTCCAGCCTGCTTGAGAGTCATCAAGATATAATTTACTCCACTTAATGACATGATGATCTAGTATATTGACTAGCCTTTCACCGTCTTGATTCTCTATATACGAACTTAGTGGCTGCATAAACACATTCTCGATATGATCCAATCCATCACATTCACTTACTAATTTCTCCAGCTTATGTGATGATAAAAGGTCGGAAGGCAGGGGATCTAACTTTAATGCAGCATGACAAAATCGCTCTGCCACGTCCCGTGGGATGTGATAGGAATGTGAATCAAGCCAACGCTGCAGCCCCATTTCCACAAAATCTTCATCAATCTCACCTTTATTCTTTGCTGAACGGATCATAGACGCACTAGGGTATATATCAACATCGCGAGTGTTTTTCAACCAACTTGCAACCTGATCAAAAGGTTGGTTTTCAAGTCCCATCCACGGATTACGTGCAGCAAATGTAGAAATAGGCCAAAGTGGCGCAATCACTCGGCTGGCAGATGTAATGAAAACGTTAAGATCCCTTTCTTGAACATCAATATCTGTATCTATCTTTTTTACATTATCTTTCGTTAATACGGATGTAATGCCCATCTCAGATTAGCTCCTTATGAAATATATTGTTTAAGGTAGTCTGGGTGACTCTCTACTGACTTTGGTTTTGCTTCACCTAATCGGACTAACCAAAGATAGAGTACCGCAAAAAAAACGGAAGAACGATGACGAGCAACCCACGTACCTAAAGCACTGCCAAAGAGTAAGAGACATACGACAATCATGACAGCTGACATTGGAGGTTGAACACTTTGAAAAATGGTTGTATGCAGCCACTTATAGAAAAGGTGATGAATGATAAAATATACGAGGGCTGCTCCTCCTAAAACAGTTAAGCCGGCAATCCGGCCAATTCGGCCCTCTCCAAAAGCGACAAGCTGAGTCCAAGAAACGGACAATGACCACCCTAAGATCAGCGCACTTATTAAGTGATACCCGTCTCCAGGAGCAGTGAGCCAAAAAGCAACACCTATTACTAAGGATAAAATCCGACCAGCCATGACCCATAAATAGGATGTTCTTTCATTAGTGCGAGCCGATACTTCATGACGCCCTACTGCTGAACCAGCTTGTAGAAACAACGTAGCTTTGAATAAACCATGTAAAATAAGATGAATAATGGCTGCTATATAGGCGCCTAATGCACACTGAATGAGCATAAACCCCATTTGTCCAATCGTGGAGCCTACTAACTGGCGTTTATAATCAACCTGGACTAAACTAATTCCAGTTCCAATCAATACAGAAATGCCAGCAAGCAGAAGTAAGATAATCGAAGCGATACCACCATGAAATAGAGGTGAAAATCGAGTTAGTATTATTCCTCCAGCATTTACTAAACCTGCATGCATAATTGCAGAAACTGGGGTTGGAGCAACAATAGACTCAACCAACCATCTTTGGAACGGCCATTGAGCTGCAGGAATGATCACCGCCAGTACAATCAATAGCTGAATCCCTGTTCTCTCCCATTCTCCCAGCCCAGCTAAACTTTCATTTGTTACAACCAATGATAACTGCCATTGACCTGTGGCATGAAAAAGCCACATCATCGCAAAAAACAAAGAAAACCAACTTAACAAAAATAACCGGCCAGAAATTTTGGCTGCTTCACTAGCCACTTGCCAAGCACTGTTTAACCTTATAAGTAAGGTTAAACCAACAAGAGTTGCTCCCCAAAATAGAACCATCAAGCGGAGATCACCACTTAACCATGTCATTGAAGCAGCCCCTGTTGTGAAAGTAAAAAGCGTAAAATATTTTCGATAAGATCGATCCCCCATTAAGTAACGTACAGAAAAACGCTGAATGATGAATCCAATTGCAAGAACAAAGAAAGTCATTAAACAAGCTAAGGAATCTAAGTGCCAAGGGCCAACATTTCCGCTCACACCACTATTGGCAAGAATCAGTAAGGAAACCAAAAGTGGTAAAGCCAAGGTCCCAATATGAATGCGGACAAAACTCAAGGGTACACGCGGATGTAAAAACAATAGTCCACTAATCCCAGAAGCCATAAGCATAATAAAAAATAATGTTAATAATGATGACAAACTCAGCGAAACTAACATTCTAAATTCTCCCTTTTTTAAAACTCATTATTGGTCAAAAGACCTTTCAATCAGATCATATTTGTCTATTATTTATTTCAATTTTTATTTATCTCTATTTTTTTCCAACAAAAAAGCCGACAACTTCAAAATTTCAATGATTATGTTAGATCATTGAATCCTGAAAATTGTCGGCTTCACTTCAACTAACTTCAGCGAAGTTTTTTGAAGTGCTACCTTATTATTGGTCTTTACTTTATGCTATGTTTTCATTTCCTTTAATATAGTCCTGATTATCAAATAAATCGACTCATGTTCTCTTCCTTTTTTATTAGGATACTTTTTCATCCTATCAATATTTAAAATTAAATATGAAAAGAATGCTAAAGGCCTACATATTTTAAAAGGAAAAATAAACATCTGCATCGATTATTAAGTTACGTATAAGATATGCTAAATTTTAAAAGTTGTCAAGTTTATCAGTAAACTGGTCTTTATTTTCCTCTAAAAGAATCCAACCCATTATAGATGATTCACTTTCAATAAGGAACATCCATTTCAGATGAAGCTCGCTTTTCCAGATCGAGGAGCAGTGTCTTCATTTCAAATCCGCCCCGATAGCCAGTTAATGAGCCATTCTTTCCTATTACACGATGGCACGGTACAGTAATTAATACCGGATTAGCCCCAATAGCCGCACCTACAGCACGAACAGCAGCTGGTTTATTTATATCATTTGCAATGTCGGAATAGGATTTCGTCTGTCCATAAGGAATTTCACAAAGTGCATTCCAGACTGCTAGCTGAAATTGCGTACCGGCGTACTCAACTGGAACAGTAAAGTTTTTCCGCTTTCCTTCTAGATATTGAGTGATTTCAACGGCATAGGGTTCAAGCTTATCATCATCTTCAACAAGAAGACTTCCCGGAAAGCGTTTCCTAGCCCATTCGAACAATTCCTCGATTGGTTTGTTCTGTGAACCTACAAACACAAGCCCCTTTAAAGTTGAAGCAATATAAAAATTCCAATCCTTGAACATTAGTAAAGACCAATAAAGGGTTGGTTTATTTGTTTCCATTGTACGTTTCCTCCATTTTACTCATTTGACGAAATTGTGCTGGTGTCTGTCCAGTTTTCTTTTTAAATAAAGTAATAAAATAAGGCGCGTTAGCTATACCCACACATATAGCGATATCTCCAATCGCTTTATTTGTCTGAATCAAATACTTTTTAGCCGCGTGTACTCTAACTTGTTGTATATACTCAACCAGCGTAATGCCTTTAATTTTTTTAAATGTTCGATGCATATGATACGGACTCCCATGACAAATATCTGCTAACGATTCTAGCGTTAATTTTTCTGTGAAATTTTTATCAATGTATTCAGTAATTAAATCAACCCACTCGCTATCAGGCATTTTTTCATTAGTGGGCTTGCAACGTTTACAAGGGCGAAAATTTGCGCGGAGAGCTTGTTCTGCGTTTGGAAAGATACATACATTTTCTTTTTTCGGAACGCGAGATTTACAGGATGGTTTACAGAATACCCCTGTCGATTTTACAGCGTAGAAAAATTGATTATTGTACGCTGCATCATTATTTATAATTGCTTGCCACTTTTCATCTGTTATTATTTCTGCATCATTCGAAATTCTATGATCATGGCTCTCTTTATGTCCGTTATTGATACTATCCGGCATTTATCTCACCTCTCCTTACATGGCTCATCTAATTCATTTTGAATTGAATCTCAATTTAAATTTTCGACACGCGTTTTTTATATCTTGGGCCATTTTTATATACTCCCGTTTAGCATTCTTGATAACTACACTATAACCTCATAAATAGAAAAAAATAAGATGGTTAGAATGTAATAGCAAGATAACAAAATGAGTAAAGATGATTATGTGATAAACTAATTTCAACCAGCGTGAGTTTTCTTATAATTATTTAAGATAAGGAGAAAGAAAAAGTGACATGGCATGAACTCAATGATGTTATCGTCATTACATTACCTGAAATATTCGACATGAATGCGAACCTAGGCTACCTAACCAGGGAAAAAAATGAATGCATGTATGAAATAGAGAACAATATCATTACAAAAGTTATAGCCATTGGGGAAATTCGGTCCTTAGTGCAGGTAAGCGTAATCAATAATAAACAAATGATTGTTCAATTCCTAAACGATTCTAGACCTGTTGAGCAGTGGAAACGGGAAGAGATTGTAAAATATATTCATGAATGGTTTGATCTTGATAACGATTTAACTCCATTTTATGAAATGGCAAAAGCAGATCCATTACTTAAAATGCCTGCCCGAAAATTTTATGGGTTGCGAGTGATCGGCATTCCCGATTTATTTGAAGCTTTATGTTGGGGAGTTTTAGGGCAACAAATTAACTTAGCCTTCGCGTACTCCTTAAAGAAGCAATTTGTAGAAGCATTTGGCGATTCTATTGAATGGAATGGTAAAAAGTATTGGGTGTTCCCACCGTACGAGCGAATTGCACGGTTAACCCCTACCGACCTGGCAGATATTAAAATGACAGTGAAAAAAAGTGAATATATCATTGGAATAGCCAGATTAATGGCAAGTGGAGAATTATCGAGGGAAAAATTAATGAAAATGAACTTTAAAGATGCTGAAAAAAACTTAATTAAAATACGAGGAATCGGTCCTTGGACAGCCAATTATGTTCTAATGCGCTGCCTTAGGTTCCCGACAGCTTTTCCAATCGATGATGTGTGTCTAATTCGTTCGATAAAAATATTACGTAATATGAACCAAAAGCCTACGAAAGATGAAATCTTAGAAATATCGTTTTCATGGAAAAAATGGGAGTCATACGCTACCTTTTATTTATGGCGTGTCCTTTACTGAATCATTTCAACTTAAACCGGAATGTACTCAATAAAAAAAGAATGAGCTTTAAAACCTAAGGCCCACAAGTACATTGTAAGTGCGACTTCTAGAATTCTTTTGCCTTTATTAATTGACAATAAAAAAACACGTTATCATTCCAATAGGCTCTCCGGTTTTCGGATTTCTAGCATGCTTTATTCCAACTGCTATGAAAAGCGTATCTTAATGAGGAACTGCTCTCTTATATCTGTATTAACATTAGAAAACTCAGTTAGGCAAAAGTCTTAATGCCTTTTAACCTGATTGACCGACCTAATGAGGAAACATCTTAAATCTATAGCCATGGTCGATCGATAGTCGGGTCCTGTACCATCAACTTCTTTAATCCATTTTTCCACTGTAGACGTTCTTTCGCTTTTGGACATAAAAACACCCCTTTAGATAATCTTATCCAAAGGGGTTAAACATTTATTACTCCACAGTAACACTCTTCGCAAGGTTACGCGGTTTATCAACATCACAGCCGCGATGCAGTGCAGCATAGTAAGCGATCAGCTGCAATGGAACAACAGATACCAACGGAGCAAGCGCTGGGTTTACTTCCGGCAGTACGAATCTGTCATCCGCATCGTCTAGGCCTTTCAGTGAGATGATGCATGTGTTTGCTCCGCGAGCGGCAACTTCTTTGACGTTTCCGCGGATGCTTAGGTTTACGTGCTCTTGAGTTGCCAGTGCGAATACTGGTGTTCCTTGTTCGATCAAGGCAATCGTTCCGTGCTTTAGCTCACCGCCGGCAAAACCTTCTGCCTGGATGTAAGAAATCTCTTTCAGCTTCAGTGCGCCTTCGACACATACGAAGTAGTCAAGGCCGCGTCCGATGAAGAAAGCGTTTCTGGATACAGTCAGGTATTCACGGGCGATCATTTCCATTTCGTCTTTCTGGTCGCATAGAGCTTCCATTGCGTTTGCAGCGATACCGAGTTCTTTGACGAGGTCAAATCCGATATCGATGCCGTTTTTGTCAGCAGCTACAGAAGCAAGAACCGCAAGAACTGCGATTTGTGCAGTGTATGCTTTGGTTGACGCAACAGCGATCTCAGGGCCTGCATGAAGCAGCAATGTATAGTCAGCTTCACGAGAAAGCGTTGATCCAGGTACGTTTGTGATTGTCAGGGCTTTGTGTCCGAGCGCTTTGACTTGAACGAGTACCGCGCGGCTGTCTGCTGTTTCTCCGCTTTGAGAAAGGAAAATGAAGAGCGGTTTCTTAGACAGAAGCGGCATGTTGTAGGAGAATTCACTCGCTACATGCACTTCAACCGGCACGTTTGCCCACATTTCAATATATTGTTTACCGACAAGTCCTGCATGGTAGCTTGTTCCGCAGCCAATGATATAGATGCGGTCCGCTTCCGCTACAGCGGCAGCGATATCACCAGGCACAGACAGCTTGCCGTTTTCATCTTGATACGTTTGGATGATTTTGCGCATAACAACAGGCTGCTCATCCGTTTCTTTCAACATGTAGTGAGGGTACGTGCCTTTTTCGATATCACTGGCATCAAGCTCAGCAATATAAGACGCACGTGTAATCACGTCACCATCAAGGTTTTTGATGACAACTTGGTCATCAGTGACGATAACCATTTCTTTATCCATCAGCTCAACATATTCGTTGGTTACTTGAAGCATCGCCATTGCATCAGATGCTACGACGTTGAATGTATCTCCAAGACCTACTAATAGAGGGCTTTTGTTTTTCGCTACAAAAATCGTTTCTCTGTTGTCGTTATCGAATAAAGCAATTGCATAAGAGCCTTTTAACAGTGTAAGTGTTTTACGGAACGCTTCTTCTGTCTCAAGTCCTCCATTGACGAATTGCTCGATTACTTGAACGACTACTTCTGTATCGGTGTCACTTTTGAGCTCTACATCTTGCAAATACTCTTGCTTCAGCTGAACATAGTTCTCGATCACGCCGTTATGAACAAGTGTAAAGCGGCCCAGTGCGCTTTGATGCGGGTGAGCGTTCAGATAGCTTGGTTCGCCGTGTGTAGCCCAGCGAGTATGCCCAATTCCGGCTTTCGCTTCTACATTGGCATCCACAACTTCACGAAGATCTGCAATGCGTCCTTTTTCTTTGAACACATGGATTCCCTGTTCGTTGGCAACAGCAATACCAGCAGAGTCATAACCGCGATACTCAAGCTTCTCTAACCCTTTTAATAAAATTTCCTTCGCATCAAGCTGACCGATATAACCTACGATTCCACACATATTTTTCTTCCTCCTAAGATTGTAAAAGGAGACGAAGAAAGTCAAATTTCAAGGGGACTTTCAATCGTCCCCTCCTACATGTTTTTTGGAAGATCATGTGATTTCTCTTTGTTCAAGGAGTCACCCCCTTGGTTTGAAGAAATCCTTACGGCTGTGATCTGCATACTCAGCCGGGAGGCATCCGCCGAAAATTCGATAACCTCCATCCTCGTCAACTAAGCCTTTTTCCGGGCGCTTAGTTCGGGCGCTATAATTATAGTAAAGCAATAATCCCGTCTTCTTTTCCTATTGAGAAAATAAGAACAAGACAAGCTTGATTTTACAACATGTGGCATAAACGGTCAATTGTTTTTTAAACAACTTTGCCGTATGTCTCACAATTATCTTATGTAAACCTCGCTTGTCTTGTTCACTCTCTGATAATAGACTTCGTTACTCTAATCCCATTTCTGACCGGACGACTTCAACAATGCGATTGACATACTCATCGCACAGCTCTTTCGTCTTCGCTTCAGCCATGACACGGACGAGCGGTTCAGTTCCTGAAGGGCGCACCAAAATCCGGCCGTCGCCGTTCATTTCTTTTTCAACTTCAGAAATAACTGCTTTTACTTTTTCATTTTCTTCAACTTTATATTTATCAGTCACTCTCACATTGACTAACAGCTGCGGGAACTTCTGCATTTCAGCTGCAAGCTCTGACAGCGGCTTGCCTGTGGCTTTCAAAGTGTTCATCAGCATAATAGCAGACAATAAACCGTCCCCTGTCGTGTTGTAATCAAGGAAAATAAGATGTCCTGACTGCTCTCCGCCGACGTTATAGCCGTCTTTTTTCATTGCTTCTACTACGTAGCGGTCGCCGACAGCTGTCTGTACGCTTTTGATGCCTTCTTTTTCGAGCGCCTTATAGAAGCCGAGGTTGCTCATCACGGTTGAAACCACTGTATCATCCTTTAAACGGCCCTCTGATTTCAGGTGTTTTGAGCATATGTACATGATTTGGTCGCCGTCTACAATATTTCCTTTTTCATCGACAGCAATCAGGCGGTCGCCGTCACCGTCGAACGCAAGACCGAGATCCGCGTTTTTCTCTTTGACAAACGCGCTGAGCGCTTCGGGATGAGTCGAACCGACGCCGTCATTAATGTTTAATCCGTTCGGGGAAGTCCCCATTGTAGAAACATCTGCATCTAAATCAGCAAACAGGTGTGTCGCCAAGGATGACGTTGCGCCATTGGCACAGTCCAATGCCACATGAATGCCTGTGAAATCTTCATCAGCTGTCTGTTTTAAGAATTGCAGATATTTTTGTCCGCCTTCAAAATAATCGTTTACAAGTCCAAGGTCTGCTCCGACAGGTCTTGGCAGCTTATCCTCAGGTTCGTCCATCAGGCGCTCAATTTCAGCCTCCTGTTCATCAGAAAGCTTAAATCCATCTCCCCCAAAGAATTTGATGCCGTTATCCTGCACTGGGTTATGAGAAGCGGAAATCATGACGCCCGCCTCTGCATCCATCGCTTTTGTCAAATAAGATACACCTGGTGTAGAAATGACACCTAGGCGCATGACTTCTGCGCCAATGGATAAAAGTCCGGCGACAAGGGCTCCCTCCAGCATATGGCCGGAGATGCGTGTATCGCGGCCTATCAGCACTTTTGGACGTTGTTTGTCTTTTGTCAGCACATAACCGCCGAAACGTCCGACTTTAAAGGCCAGCTCAGGTGTAAGCTCACTATTGGCGACACCTCTTACACCGTCTGTTCCAAAATACTTGCCCATTTTATAATCGCTCCTTTTTTATTCCGATGAGGATGAATTCGCAGTGGATTCATCCTCATCCTGATCTTGGTTTTGATCTTTATTTTCGTCTTGGTTTTGATCGTTGCTGTTTTTATCAGTGTTCTTTGTATCTTCTTGCTGATTGTTCTTTTGATCATTTGTTTGTTTATCTGTGTGATCCTGGTTCCCTGATGTATTGCTGCTGTTATCATTCGTTGATGTATTGCTTTTCTTAGACGTCAGCTTGATTTTGGCGTTTTTCCGCCCCAAGGACCAAGTTACATTCTGTGGCCCGTTCACTTCAAGCTTCACGCTATGCTCCCCGTCCTCTAAATCTGAAACATTCACATACAATTCAATATCTGATTTTTTCAGTTTATTTATATTCGTGGGAGAGCCTTTAGCCGTTACATCTATCGCTTGTGATTCAGGATCAAGAAATTCAATGTTTTGTGAGCTGCTCAGCCCTACAGTCTTGATAGGGACATTCTCGAACTTCTGATCCGCTTCACTATCGACTTCTATATGCAAAGTCACCTTTGACGGTGAGATTTTTTTGACACCGTCAGGAAGCGGAATATCTGCCTCGATATCGGAATCCTTGTTAATTTTACTTAAATCTAAGCTGACGCCGTCAATAAATTCAAGAGAATCCAACACATCCTGTGAGCCGTAAACCGTTACCTCACTGGGGCTGGATTCAATATTCGCTATGCTGACACCGTCAGGAAGGCTTCCTGTCCGTTCAATTTTAAAGGGCACTTTTTTACTCGGGCTTGTCACCGGAACGGTAATCTTGATGACCGAGGGCTCCACGTCGACAGGAAGCGCGTTTCCGTCTTTATCATAGACAGTCACTTTCGCTTCCTTTTCAATCGTTTCATCTGCGTTTTCCAAATTCACTGAAGCTTTTACAAGAGAAATATTATCGATCACATTTTTCGATCCGGTAATCTGCACATTTTTCGGACTGACAATCGGCTGCTCCGGAGAATAGCCTTTTTTCATCTTGCTTTTGTTGTAGTACTCCACTTCTACGGGAAAACTTTTGGTCGTCCGTTCCTGAATGGTCACTGTCGTAACAGACGGATTAATTGAGATTGTCAGCCCATCCGACACGTTTTTGGCCTTAAGCTCAACCTTATGTGTGCCGGTTTTCAAATGTTCCATATCGGCATATATTTCAAAGTTCTTGGTCTGCCGAGCCTTTTTCACGGCGCTTGTCGAGCCTTTTATCGTGACATTAACTGTTTGCGGAACACCCGTCACGACGTAATTTTCATCATCATAATACGCTTTAACCGGAATATCAGTCAGAGTTGCTTCATCAGTTGTTGATGTCGGAAAGAAAGATTCACCCGGTTTTTTGGGAGTCGGTGCTTGGTTGCTGTTAACCGCCACATAAAGCAAGAGCGCGAAAAGCAGAGCAATGATTTTCACAGCCCAGCGGTTGTTTAAGAATTTATCCATTTTTCTTGCCCCTCCAATACCAGCGGTTAGAAGAAGTGTCTCTGGTGTTTTTCTTAAACTCGGCTTCAAGCATTTCTTTCAGCGCTTCTTCTGTAAGCTCTCTGTGAAGGTCGCCGTTCTTTGCCACACTGACGCCGCCGGTCTCTTCAGACACAATAATCGTCAAACTGTCTGTTACTTCACTGATACCGACAGCCGCTCTGTGCCGCGTGCCCAGTTCTTTTGAAATAAACGGGCTCTCAGAAAGCGGCAGATAACAGGCGGCCGCGGCAATTTCATTATTTTTCATAATCACCGCACCGTCATGAAGCGGGGTGTTTGGGATAAAAATATTGATCAGCAGCTCAGAGCTGACTTTGGCATTTAGTGGTATGCCAGTCTCAATATAATCCCCCATTCCAGTATCCCGCTCAATGGTCAGCAGGGCGCCTATACGGCGTTTCGCCATATAATTGATTGCTTTTGTAATGGCCTCAATCGTTTTCTGCTGCGCTTCTTCAACAGGCGTGCCGCTCCTCGAAAAAAAGCGGCCGCGGCCTAACTGTTCAAGCGCTCTTCTCAGCTCAGGCTGAAAAATAATAATAATTGCTAAAAATCCCCATGTTATCGCTTGGTCCATCAGCCATTGAAGTGTGCTGAGGCCCAAATATTGGCTGGCCATACGAACAAGCACGATGACTACAATTCCTTTTAACAGCTGAACCGCTTTCGTGCCGCGTATCACCATAATCAATTTATATATCACATACCAAACAAGGAGAATATCAACGGCATTGCCGAGGTACTGCAAAAAAGGGATATCCTCAAAAGCCATTTCCTCGTCCTCCAAAATTTCAGTCATTTCGTATTTTGTGTTTTACGTGTTACGCATATGTACTTTACATAGCGAGCCCATTATACCACATTTCGATTTAGCAAGTGAAATGTGCCAGCCCTCTCAGCCCGCAAAAAAAGAGCAAAGCGGCTAACGCGCTTTACTCTTCTCCGTTCGGATTGAATGCATCGAGTACACTTTTCCCCGCAGACTTCATCTTGTACCATGTCCAGTCGAATAACTGATTGATTTCTTCAATCTGACCGGTGACTTGTCCAGCAGAGGCCATATACTTTTCGCCGTTTACGACGGTTACATCCCCGTCTATTTTGCCTTTAATAATCAGCTTGCCGTTTTTGACAGTGACATCACCTTTGACCGTCTCACCTTCTGGCACGGTCACAGTATGGTTATGAACCACAAGATTCGGCTGCTTGGACACGCTGAAATTGTGGTCATTATGCCAGCTGTTAAAAAAACCCCCGCCCATCAAAATGATGAATACCGCAGCAGCTGCGATAATGGGATGGGTTCTGAACCATCTTTTTACAGAAGCTCTTTTCTTCTCCTTAGGCAATTTTGCCATGACATTAGCGGTAAAATCCGCGGGGGCTTCGACATGCGATGTGCTCCGTACGAGCGCTATGGATTTCTCCATCTCGTAAAAATGCTTTCTGCATTTCTCGCATGTCTCCAGATGTTCATTTAATACGTGTTCATCTTTTGGAAGGATATCTCCATCAAGATGCATATGCATAAGCTGCACAATTTGTTCAGGACAGCTCATTTCATCACCCCACTTAAAGATCCCTTAATTGTTTTCTAAGAGCCTCTCTGCCTCTGTGAATCCGCGTTTTCACAGTCCCCACAGGAATGTTTAGAATCTCCCCGATTTCAATTAATGAGAGTTCGTCAATATACTTTAATACGATGACTGTTCTGTATTTGTCAGGAAGCTTTAAAATTTTCTGCTGTATCGTGTTTGAGAGCTCCAGCGACACAACTGCATCTTCAGGCAAAACACCATCTGCGGCGATTTGAGAATACATGGTCAAGCCTTCCGTACCAGCCACCTCTGCATCGAGGTAATAATCCGGCTTCTTTTTGCGAATGCGGTCAATGGTCAAATTGGTCGCGATTCGATAAAGCCAAGTTGAAAATTTCCGGTTAATATCAAAACTGTCGATATTAACGTACGCTCTGATGAAAGCTTCCTGTGCAATATCCTCCGCCTCATGCACATTGCCAAGCATACGGTAGCAAAGCTGATAAATTTTATCTTTGTAAATATCTACGATGTCCGCAAATGCATTCTGGTCGCCTTTTTTGACTTGTTTAATTCTTTTTTTAATCATCATTTCCATATTTATCTAACCTCTGCCTTCACCGGTCTGTATGTATACGAGCTTCGTTTCAAAAGGTTTCAATTTTTTTATAAAATAAGTTTATCAAATTTTTGGCAGGGTGTAGATGGTAATTCGTGAATAAACTACCTTAACATATTTTTAAAATTATTATACAGACTGAACAGTTAGAAGTTGGAATGATTTTCCCGAAAAGAAAAAAGACACCTTTTGATCAAAGGTGTCTGTGACTGGGCTAGCTGGATTCGAACCAACGCATGACGGAGTCAAAGTCCGTTGCCTTACCGCTTGGCTATAGCCCAATAATGGTGGAGGGGGGCAGATTCGAACTGCCGAACCCTGAGGGAGCGGATTTACAGTCCGCCGCGTTTAGCCACTTCGCTACCCCTCCACATAAAATTTTGAAAAAACAGTGCCGGCAAGAGGACTTGAACCCCCAACCTACTGATTACAAGTCAGTTGCTCTACCAATTGAGCTACACCGGCAAGATGGTGGAGGATGACGGGCTCGAACCGCCGACCCTCTGCTTGTAAGGCAGATGCTCTCCCAGCTGAGCTAATCCTCCAAATGGTGACCCGTACGGGATTCGAACCCGTGTTACCGCCGTGAAAGGGCGGTGTCTTAACCGCTTGACCAACGGGCCGTTGTGTTCTCGTCGAGCTGACAAAAGTTATTATATACAGGTCACCCCCTGTTTGTAAAGAGAAAAATTAAATTTTTTATTTTCAAACTTTTTAACTCCTTTTTTAACTGAAAAAGCCTCCCAACTAAAGCCATTTATTTTATGATAGAGACAAGCAAAGCAAGAGAGGAGAAACCAATATGATACTAGTCAGTTCTTGCCTTGGAGGCATTGAATGCAGATATAACGGCTCTCACGCAGCGTCGGAGAAAATCAGAAAACTAGTCGATGAAAGAAAGCAGTCATGGCTTGCCCTGAACTTCTCGGCGGCTTCTCTACCCCACGCGAACCCGCAGAAATCATAGGAGGCACTGGCGAGGATGTCCTCAATGGAACAGCGAAAATCGTGACAGCTTCAGGAGAAGACGTCACAGAACTATATATGGAAGGCGCCGCGAAAACATTGGCTTACGCAAAAGAAATCAACGCTTCTGCCGTCATATTAAAAGAAAACAGTCCATCTTGCGGAAGCGGTTTTATCTATAACGGCACATTCTCTGGCAAAAAAATCACCGGCAGCGGAGTAACCGCCGCACTGTTAAAACAAGCGGGCTACCGCGTCATTTCGGAAAACGAGCTTAACGACATATTGTAAGGAGGCCACCCCATGACTCAAGACATTTCTTTATCCTTCTATAAGCCTGAACACTTGCCCGAGCTCCAATCATTCACGCTCACCAACGATGACAAACGCTTTACCTCCCTCCCGAAAGAGGTGCTGTCTCAGGCTCTGGGCATACAGGACCGATACCCGGTTGTCATCTTAAAAGACGACCTTCCAGTCGGTTTTTTCATTTTACATGCATCAAAAGAAACGCTTGCTTCCTATTCTAACAATCCATTTGCTTTACTGCTCAGCTCCCTGTCTTTAAACGCTGTGCATCACGGAAAAGGCTATGCGAAAAAAGCCATGCTTTTGCTTCCCGCTTTTGTGAGCGGATATTTTCCATGGTGCGACGAAATCATCTTGGCCGTCAATCATCTGAACATACGCGCAAAACACCTTTATATGAAAAGCGGGTTCCTTGATAAAGGACGGCGAAGAATCGGGCCGCTTGGAGAACAGTTGATCCTTCATCATTTCTTATAGTCTTAATTGAAATAAAATTTCAAAAATTTAAAAACATAGTTGAAATATCATAACAGAAATGAATATACTGAATATTGAGATATATCATTTTAAAACAGGGGGCATCCTCATGTCAGAACCATTAAACCTTCACCGTCTCACAACGGAATCACGCAATAGCCAAACAGTTGAAATCCACAAAGCAAACACTCTTGGCATCCTCAAAATGATCAACAACGAAGATATGAAAATCGCTGCAGCCGTTCAGGAGGTTCTCCCCGACATCAAAACAGCTGTAGACTGCGCATATGAATCGTTTCAAAATGGAGGCCGGCTCATATATACAGGCGCCGGCACAAGCGGCAGACTCGGCGTCATGGATGCTGTTGAATGTCCTCCCACCTACAGCGTAAGCCCTGATCAGGTCATCGGAATCATGGCTGGAGGCCCCAAAGCCTTTTTACAGGCAGCAGAGGGCATTGAAGACAGTGAAGAAGCAGGAGCTGAAGATTTAAGAAACATACAGCTCACTTCAAATGACACCGTTATTGCCATCGCAGCAAGCGGCCGCACACCGTACGCCGCAGGCGCCCTAAGATACGCCCGAAAAGTCGGAGCACACACCATCGCCCTTACTTGCAATGAAAACTCCGCCATCAGCAAGGATGCGGATCACAGCATTGAGGTTGTCGTCGGACCTGAGGCCATTACAGGATCAACACGTATGAAAGCCGCAACCGCTCATAAAATGATTCTAAACATGATATCTACCGCTGTAATGGTCAAAATCGGCAAGGTTTACGAAAACTTGATGGTAGACGTCAACGTCAGCAACAAAAAACTAAAAGAACGCGCCATCAGCATCATCCAAAGCCTTACAAACGCTTCATACGACACAGCCAGATACACTCTGGAACAAGCCGATCATCACGTCAAAACAGCAATCGTCATGCTCAAAACAAGCACAGATCAGAAACAAGCAAAGACATTACTCGATGAAGCAAACGGTTTCATTGACAAAGCAATCGAACATTATCATCCATGATAAGGAGAGAACTAGAATGGCCACAGGCGGTTTAGCGATCATCCAATCAATGAAGCATAAGCTCCCTCCATCCGAGCGCAAACTTGCAGATTATATCCTAGCCCATCCCCACAAAGCAATCGAAAGCACGGTCAACGAAATCAGCGCCTTAGCCCATTCAAGTGACGCTGCCGTCATCAGGCTCTGCAAATCACTCGGTTTAAAAGGATTTCAAGATTTAAAAATGAGAGTAGCGGGCGATCTGGCAAAGCCTACGTTTCAGGGCTACCGGGATATTGTTCCCCACGAGCCGCTGCCCTCCATTTCCGAAAAAACGGCCGGCAATGCCATTCAAGCCATTCAGGATACTTCAGACCTGATGGACTACAAAGAGCTTGAACGAGCGGTTTCTCTGCTTCTCAAAGCTCATACCGTGCATTTTATCGGCCTCGGGGCTTCCGGCATTGTCGCCAAGGACGCCCAGCAAAAGTGGCTTCGCATTCATAAACAAGCAACCGCGTTTACAGACACTCATCTTGTGGCATCTTTAATTGCAAATGCAGATAAAGACGACATCGTATTCGCCATTTCGTTTTCAGGAGAGACACAGGAAATCATTGAACTGTTTGCCATGGCCAAGGAAAAAGGCATCACAACGATCAGCCTCACACAATTCAGTCAGACATCCGTCTCCGCACTGGCTGATGTCCCTTTGTATACAGCCCATTCCAATGAAGCCTTGATTCGAAGTGCGGCCACTTCCTCCCGCCTCGTCCAGCTTTTTATAATTGATGTTTTGTTTTTAGGCATGGCGGCTGAGCAGTATGAAACGACAACCGGTTATATCGATAAAACGAGAGCAGCCATACAATCTATGGGAAAAAAATAAGGCATCTTGAAGGGGAGGGGTTTTAATGAGCAAAGAAAATAACTACCATCATCTCGCACAGAAAATCCTTGAGCTATGCGGAGGAAAATCCAATATTTCTTCATATACGCATTGCATGACACGCCTGCGCATTACGCCTTACGATGAAAGCAAAGCAGATGCTCAGGGTTTAAGAAAGCTTGACGGCGTATTGGGGGTCGTTGAAGCTGAAACCTTACAAATTATCCTCGGCACAGGAGTCGTCAATCATGTTACAGCTGCTTTCTCAAAGCTCGTGTCAGCAGAAGAAGGTGCCGATGTCAAAGAAGCAGCGGCCAAAAAGAAAGCCGATATCAATCGGAAAAATGCCACTCCTTTTAAACTTTTCTTACGTAAAATTGCCAGCATTTTTATCCCTCTTATTCCCGCTCTAGTCGCTTCCGGTTTAATTACTGGGATTACCAAAGCAATTATTCAAGCAGGCTGGCTCTCTGCAGACTCACAAATTGCGATTATCCTGACAGTCATCGGATCAGGGCTGTTCACTTATCTCGGCATTCTCGTCGGTATTAACGCTTCGAAAGAATTTGGCGGGACACCCGCACTTGGGGCTTTGGCCGGGATCTTGATTATCAATCCGGAGATCGCAAAAATCAGTTTATTTGGAGAAGAGCTTCTCCCGGGCAGGGGAGGTCTGATCGGCGTCCTTTTCGCAGCCATATTCATTGCTTACACCGAACAATTTATTCGCCGTTTTATTCCTCAATCACTTGATATCATTGTCACACCCACCGTTTCACTGTTAATCACCGGAATCGTAACGTATGTCGTATTTATGCCTTTAGGCGGATTCATTTCTGATGCTATTACATCCGGCCTACTGTCCATCCTGGACATCGGCGGCATCGCTGCGGGCTTTATTCTGGGCGCAACCTTCCTTCCTCTCGTCGTAACCGGACTGCATCAAGGCTTGACGCCTGTGCACATGGAACTGATCAATTCAATTGGCAATGATCCTCTGCTCCCTATTTTGGCTATGGGAGGTGCAGGACAGGTAGGCGCGGCCTTTGCCGTTTTCGTGAAGACGAAAAAAACAACACTGAGGAAAGCAATCGCCGGCGGGCTTCCATCGGGACTGCTCGGCATTGGTGAACCGCTTATTTTCGGAGTCACGCTGCCGCTTGGCCGTCCGTTTTTAACAGCATGTTTAGGAGCTGGAATCGGCGGCGCCTTTCAAGCTTATTTTCAAGTAGCCACCATTGCGATTGGTGTCTCCGGACTGCCGCTTTCCTTTCTAGTCCTGCCTTCGCAAATCATCCTGTATATCGTTGGGCTCTTTATTTCCTACGCGGCCGGCTTTTTATTGACCTATGCATTCGGATATAAAGATGAAATGGCTTCTCAGTTCGATTAAATTGTTTCTGTTTTAGGGATAGTAAACGGGATAGAAGCACAGAAAGGGGCTAGCCTGTGAAAACAAAGACACTGTTCATATTCAGTGCCATTTTAACCCTATCGATATTCGCGCCAAATGAAACCTTCGCACAAACAGCAGACAACTTGGTTGAGCCGAAAACCATAAATGCAGAAATTGCACAATTCTCGACGAAGAAGCTAAAGAAGGTAGATCAGATGATAGAACGGGATATTGCAGCAGGATTTCCAGGCGCCGTTCTTGTGGTGGTGAAGGATGGACGCATCATAAAAAAAGCAGCATACGGCTACAGTAAAAAGTACGAAGGATCAGAACTGCTGCGCCGTCCGGCCAAAATGAAAACCCGCACGATGTTTGACTTAGCCTCAAATACAAAAATGTACGCAACAAATTTTGCATTGCAGCGCTTAGTCAGCCAAGGAAAACTTGACGTCTATGAAAAAGTTTCTGCATATTTGCCGGGTTTCAAGGATCAGCCGGGTGACCTCATAAAAGGAAAAGACAAGATACGTGTCATTGATGTCCTCCAGCACCAATCAGGGCTCCCATCAAGCTTTTACTTTTACACGCCGGAAAAAGCCGGCAAGTACTATTCCCAAGAACGGGACAAAACGATTGAATATTTGACGAAAATTCCGCTCGATTATCAAACCGGGACAAAACACGTATACAGTGACATTGGATATATGCTACTTGGGTGTATTGTCGAAAAACTCACTGGCAAACCGCTTGATGTCTACACGGAGCAAGAGCTCTACAAACCGCTCAGGCTGAAGCATACCTTGTACAATCCGCTGCAAAAGGGCTTTAAACCGAAACAGTTCGCAGCTACTGAACGAATGGGCAATACACGTGACGGCGTTATTCAATTCCCTAACATCCGCACAAACACGCTGCAAGGAGAGGTGCATGACGAAAAAGCGTTTTACTCAATGGATGGCGTGTCTGGGCATGCCGGATTGTTCTCAAATGCAGATGATATGGCCATACTGCTGCAAGTCATGTTAAACAAAGGTTCATACCGAAACATTTCTTTATTTGATCAGAAAACAGCCGACCTGTTTACAGCACCTTCAGCAACAGACCCGACATTCGCTCTTGGCTGGAGGCGGAACGGAAGTAAAAGCATGGAATGGATGTTTGGCCCTCATGCCAGCAAAAATGCTTACGGGCATACCGGCTGGACGGGGACAGTTACAATTATTGATCCAGCATACAATTTAGGCATCGCATTGTTAACAAATAAAAAGCATACACCAGTTATTGATCCGGAAGAAAATCCAAACGTCTTTGAGGGTGATCAATTTGCAACAGGCAGTTATGGAAGTGTCATAACTGCGATTTATGAAGCGATGGAGTGAATGATTAGACGATAGGAGGAAGTTTCTATGAGACCTGTCTTTCCGCTTATCCTTTCAGCCGTTCTCTTTATTTCATGCTTTTTCGGGGCCAGACAGACAGAAGCCTCTGCATCCAAACGTGCAATCGATGCCAATCAGATTGTCAATCGTATGTCTTTAGATGAAAAACTCGGCCAGATGCTGATGCCTGATTTTAGAAACTGGCAAAAGGAAGGCGAGTCCTCTCCGCAAGCCCTTACAGAAATGAATGATGAAGTCGCCAGCCTCGTCAAGAAATATCAATTCGGAGGCATCATCCTTTTTGCAGAAAATGTAAAAACAACAAAACAAACTGTCCAACTGACAGACGATTACCAAAAGGCAAATCCAAAAATCCCGCTCATGCTGAGTATTGATCAGGAAGGCGGCATTGTAACGCGGTTAGGGGAGGGCACTAATTTCCCAGGGAATATGGCGCTGGGCGCAGCCAGAAGCAGAATCAATGCGTATCAGACCGGCAGCATCATCGGGAAAGAGCTCTCTGCCTTAGGCATCAATACAGATTTCAGCCCTGTCGTGGACATTAACAATAATCCCGATAATCCTGTAATCGGCGTACGGTCATTCAGCTCCAATCGAGAACTGACATCACGCCTCGGTTTATATACGATGAAAGGGTTGCAGCGGCAGGATATCGCCTCTGCCCTCAAACATTTCCCGGGACATGGAGACACGGACGTTGACAGCCATTATGGACTGCCGCTCGTTTCCCATGGCCAAGAACGGCTTCGTGAGGTCGAGCTTTATCCTTTCCAAAAAGCAATTGATGCTGGTGCTGATATGGTGATGACAGCCCATGTTCAGTTTCCCGCCTTTGATGACACCACTTACAAAAGCAAACTCGATGGGTCGGATATTCTGGTTCCAGCTACACTTTCAAAAAAAGTGATGACAGGTCTTCTTCGTGAGGAAATGGGCTTTAATGGTGTGATCGTTACTGATGCGCTCAATATGAAGGCAATTGCAGATCATTTCGGACAGGAAGAGGCTGTGGTCATGGCCGTAAAAGCTGGTGTCGATATTGCATTAATGCCAGCCTCAGTCACTTCAATGAAAGAAGAACAGAAATTCGCACGTGTCATTCAAGCTTTAAAAGAAGCCGTAAAAAACGGGGATATCCCTGAACAACAAATCAACAAATCAGTTGAAAGAATCATTTCCCTAAAAATAAAACGCGGCATGTATCCTGCGCAAAACAGCGACAGTACAAAAGAAAAAATAGCCAAAGCCCAAAAAATCGTAGGAAGCAAGCAGCACCTCAAAGCAGAGAAAAAAATAGCTGAAAAAGCAGTAACTGTATTAAAAAATGAACAGCACACTTTGCCGTTCAAGCCTAAAAAAGGCAGCCGAATCTTAATTGTGGCACCTTACGAAGAACAAACTGCTTCAATCGAACAAACCATTCACGATCTCATCAAGCGAAAGAAAATCAAACCCGTATCCCTCAGCAAAATGAACTTTGCCAACCAAGTATTTAAGGCCGAGCATGCAAAACAAGTAAAAAAGGCTGATTATATCATAACCGGCTCCTATGTCGTCAAAAATGACCCTGTCGTCAACGACGGTGTCATCGACGACACAATATCAGATTCAAGCAAATGGGCCACCGTGTTTCCGAGAGCTGTCATGAAAGCCGCACTGCAGCACAACAAACCATTTGTCTTAATGAGCCTGCGCAACCCATATGATGCCGCCAATTTCGAAGAAGCAAAGGCACTGATTGCAGTCTATGGCTTTAAAGGATACGCAAATGGCCGTTATCTTCAACCTAATATTCCGGCCGGAGTGATGGCGATTTTCGGCCAGGCAAAACCTAAAGGCACACTTCCAGTTAACATCCCATCAGTCACGAAACCAGGGAATACCCTTTACCCATTTGGCTACGGATTAAATATCAAAACGGGAAGACCGCTTTAATAAGGAGGGACACATGAGAAAAACAATATTCGCTTTTCTGACAGGGCTCATGATGTTCGGAACGATAACCGCTGCCTCTGCTTCACCCGATTCAAAGAATCAAACGGCTAAAAAACCTAAAGTCCAGACTGGGATAGACACGCTCTTGCCAGACTATAAAAAACAGCTCAAGGGAAAACGTATCGGACTGATCACCAATCCAACCGGAGTAAACGCATCTCTGAAAAGCAGTGTCGATATCCTTTACGAGAACCCGGATATCAAACTGACAGCTTTATTCGGCCCTGAACACGGCGTCCGCGGTGACGCCCAGGCTGGAGACGAAGTAGGCTCTTACATTGACGAAAAAACCGGGGTTCCCGTATACAGCCTCTACGGAAAAACGAAAAAACCGACTCCAGAAATGCTGAAAAATGTCGATATTCTAATGTTTGACATTCAGGATGTCGGGACCCGTTTCTACACGTACATTTATACAATGGCATACGCAATGGAAGCCGCTAAAGAAAACGGCATTCCATTTATGGTGCTAGACCGTCCGAATCCCCAAGGCGGGAATCATATTGAAGGGCCAATCTTAGAACCTGAATACGCCTCATTTGTCGGATTGTATCCCATTCCATTGAAGCATGGGATGACGATAGGCGAATTGGCTTTACTGTTCAACAAAGAATTTGATATTGATGCCGATCTTACAGTGGTAAAAATGAAACACTGGAAACGAAAAATGGATTTTGACGATACCCGATTGCCTTTCGTCCTCCCTTCGCCTAACATGCCGACGGTGGAAAGCACATTTGTTTATCCTGCAACCGGGCTGATTGAAGGAACAAATATATCCGAAGGGCGAGGGACAACAAAGCCATTCGAATTGATCGGAGCTCCCTTTATCAAAAGCACAGAACTTGAAGAAACATTAAACAGCCTCCATTTGCCGGGCGTAACATTTAGGGCAGCATCCTTCACACCGACGTTTTCTAAACATCAAGGAACGCTTTGCCACGGTGTGCAGCTCTATGTGACAGACAGAGATAAGTTTGAAGCCGTTAAAACGGGTCTTTCAGTCATTAAAACCATACACGATCTCTATCCTGAGGATTTTGAGTTCCTGTCAACAGGTTCATTCGATAAACTGGCAGGCAACGGCTGGATCAGGACAAAAATTGAAAATGGAACTTCGGTTGAGGGCATCATAAACAGCTATGAAAAAACACTCCAACAATTCAGCAAAACAAGAAAAAAATATCTCATTTATTAGAACGTAAGCATCGTATGTTACACGTGTAACATATTCTTACTGAACGAAAGACCCTTACTTTTACACATAAGTAAGGGTTTTTTTCATGCTAAAAACCCACCCGCTTTATATAGGAAAACTTTCATTTATTTGGTACAATTTTTATTGAAAATGATTATCAATTGAAAGCTTCTGAAAAGGTGGTCTACTCGTGCAAAATGCAGTGATTTATCAACCGATACAAATTGAATATCTAAAAAAGACAAGTGATCTCTTCTCAGAACAGCAATTAGCCGATTCATTCGTGCTGATTTTTCATTTAAAAGGAAACGGCTATATTTCGATCGGAACAAACACCAATCCTCTGCAAAAAAAGACACTTTATGTTTGTCCGCCTAACGAGACCTTTGGCTTTATGCCAGCAGCCGATGGACATATAGATGCCTGTCTGATCAGGCTTCAAAGCTATATCAAGGAAGCCGGCCAAGATATTTACACACCGTGCACAGAATCGGAATTAGCCAAACTGAAGCTTATGAATGTTTCACATATCGAAAATCTTGCAGTCCGGCTTCAAGAGCTTGCCGCACTATGGAATGAATCGTCTCAGCTTTCTCAGCTAAAATGTGTGATTGAAGTACAAAGCCTGATTTATGATCTTTTTACTGCCAGTTTATCTGATCAAACGGATACACATTCAGCAATCGAAAAAACAAAACACTATATCGAAACACATGCCGATACAAAAATCACGCTTGCCCAGCTGTCGCAAATGGCAGGAATCAGTGCCAAACACTACAGTGAAAGCTTTAAAAAATGGACAGGACAGAGCGTAACAGAATTTATTACGAAAACACGAATCACAAAGGCAAAACGGCTCATGGCAAAATCAAACTGCAAATTGAAAGAAATCGCACACCAAACCGGTTATCAAGATGAATTTTATTTCAGCAGAATCTTTAAAAAATATACAGGCTGTTCACCTACAAGCTATATGAAAAAACGCCGAAAGAAAATCGCCGCATACGGAAGGGGCACAATGGGCCATCTCATCCCTCTTCACCACATACCTTTTGCGGCCGCTCTGCATCCGAAATGGACGTCTTACTACTATCAGCATTATTCGACAGATATACCCGTCCAGCTCAGTGCATACCGGTTTAATGAAAAGTGGGAAGAAAACCTGTACACGTTATCGCAGGCAGAACCAGATGTGATTGTCAGCATGGATTCTATTTCTCCAGAAGAACAAGATCGCCTGAATCGCATCGCAGAAGTCATGTACCTTCCTTCAGAAGAAAGCTGGAGAACCCACTTTCTGCAAACTGCCTCATTTTTAAAGGAGGAGTCCGAAGCAGAAAAGTGGCTAGCGGATTATGACCAGCAGACAACAGCCGCCAAAAAAACACTTCAGCACGTTCAAGGGCTGCGTTTTCTCTTTTTGAGGCTGCATAAGCAAAACTTCTATCTGGCACATAACCGAAGTGTCCGCGAAGTTTTCTTTGGGGATTTAGGATTCAGCTCGGCAACAACGGCTGACACACCTTCAGAACAAGCGATTTCGTTAGAAAATATCGCAAATTACCAAGCTGACTGTATGATGCTTTTTCTTTTTAAAGAGCCGGAGACCATAGCTTACTACCAGCAATTACAGCAGACAGAAGCATGGCAAAACCTAAGCGCGGTACGAGATAACCGTGTTTATCTTCTATCCCTTGACCCGTGGAATGAATACTCAGCTTGCGGGCACGAACGCATCGTTCAGCAAACTGTTTCTTTACTATCCGGAGATTGTCCATGATAAATCAGGAATTTGTCCATGGTGTTATATCTGTTCATTCTCTATAATTCCAATTGATAATAGTTATCAATTGAACAGGAGGCTCTATAGATGAAAAAGATATCTCTTACCTTATTAATCTTGCTTCTCGCGCTGACGGCGGCAGCTTGCGGCAGCAAAAATGAATCAACTGCCAGCAAGGCAAGCGGCACAGCATCTGAGAAGAAGAAAATTGAATATCTTGATAAAACATATGAAGTAACTGTACCGACAGACAAAATCGCCATTACGGGAAGCGTTGAATCAATGGAAGACGCGAAATTGCTTGACGTTCATCCGCAAGGCGCAATTTCATTCTCCGGCAAATTCCCTGATATGTTCAAAGACATCACTGATAAAGCCGAACCAACCGGAGAAAAAATGGAGCCAAATATTGAAAAGATTCTTGAAATGAAGCCTGATGTTATCCTTGCTTCAACAAAGTTTCCGGAAAAAACGCTGCAAAAAATCAGCACAGCAGGCACGACGATCCCAGTTTCTCATATCTCTTCAAACTGGAAGGAAAACATGATGCTGCTTGCCCAGCTGACCGGAAAAGAGAAAAAAGCAAAGAAAATTATTGCAGACTATGAACAAGATCTAAAAGAAACAAAAACAAAAATCAACGATAAAGCGAAAGATTCAAAAGCGCTTGTCATTAGAATTAGACAAGGCAACATTTACATTTACCCTGAACAGGTGTATTTCAACTCCACACTATACGGTGATTTAGGCCTTAAGGCGCCTAACGAAGTAAAAGCTGCAAAAGCGCAAGAGCTGATTTCATTAGAAAAATTAAGTGAAATGAACCCGGACCATATTTTCGTCCAATTTTCTGATGATGAAAATGCAGATAAACCTGATGCCTTAAAAGATTTAGAGAAAAATCCAATCTGGAAAAGCCTTAAAGCAGTCAAAGAAGACCATGTGTATGTCAACTCAGTGGACCCTCTCGCACAAGGCGGCACAGCTTGGAGCAAAGTCCGTTTCCTGAAAGCGGCTGCTGAAAAATTGACACAAAACTAATTCAGAGTAGGTTTTTGTATGTATTCAAAACAGTGGACACGTATCATATTGATTACTTCTCCATTTGCTATAACGCTGTCACTTTTACTTTCAATCCTTTATGGGGCAAAGCATCTTAGCACAGATATTGTTTTTACATCTCTTATTCATTTCGATCCGGGAAACACAGACCATCAAATTATATGGCATTCCCGGATTCCAAGGGCTGCCGGCGCTCTGCTCATAGGGGCAGCCCTTGCTGTTTCTGGAGCGCTTATGCAGGGCATTACGCGCAATTATTTAGCTTCGCCATCCATTATGGGTGTTTCAGATGGTTCAGCGTTTATCATTACGCTTTGCATGGTTCTGCTCCCGCAATCATCTTCGATTGAAATGATGATATACTCTTTTATCGGCTCAGCGTTAGGAGCTGTGTTAGTATTCGGCCTTGCCGCCATGATGCCAAACGGATTTACCCCCGTGCAGCTCGCCATCATCGGCACAGTCACAAGCATGCTGCTCAGCAGCTTATCAGCGGCCATGTCGATTTATTTTCAAATTTCTCAGGATCTCAGTTTCTGGTACAGTGCCAGACTTCATCAAATGAGTCCGGATTTCCTGAAGCTCGCCGCTCCGTTTTTCCTGATTGGCATTATAATGGCCATTTCTCTCAGCAAAAAGGTAACCGCTGTATCATTAGGGGACGACATTTCTAAAAGCCTGGGGCAAAAGAAAAAAACCATTAAAATCATGGCGATGCTTTCCGTCATCATTTTAACCGGCAGTGCCGTAGCGCTGGCCGGAAAAATTGCGTTTGTCGGATTGGTTGTTCCGCATATCACGAGATTTCTCGTCGGCTCTGATTACAGCAGGCTGATTCCGTGCTCCTGTATTTTGGGCGGAATCTTTTTAACCCTGTGTGATCTCGCAAGCAGATTTATCAACTATCCGTTTGAAACACCGATTGAGGTCGTAACATCCATTATCGGCGTACCTTTCTTCCTTTATTTAATTAAACGAAAAGGAGGGGAGCAAAATGGCTAAAAAATATGCATTGTTCATCGCTTTGATTCTTGTTGTCAGTTATTTCAGCTTAACGAGCGGATCATTTTCTGTTCGTCCTGCTGAGCTGCTCTCCACTCTTTTTCAAATCTACCCGAATCCGCAGTATGAAATTTTGCTGTTCGATTTAAGACTGCCGCGGGTTGTCATGGCTGCTATTATTGGACTCGGTCTTGGCATTGCAGGCGCTGTTATCCAGGCCATCACGAGAAACGGGCTTGCTGATCCTGGAATTCTCGGAATCAACGCAGGGGCAGGAGCCGGCATTGTAGCGTTTATGCTCTTATTCCAAGGCCAGAAGGAAGTGACATCCATAGCTGCAGCGATGGGAATGCCGCTCTTTGGATTGATAGGCGGGCTCATCGCGGCGATCCTGATTTACATATTTGCATGGCACAGAGGCAATTTAGATTCAGGAAGAATTATTCTGGTAGGGATTGCGATCAATTCAGGGTTCAGCGCCCTGTCTTTGTTTTTATCTTTAAAAATGGACCCGCAAGACTATCAAATGGCCATGGTGTGGAAAAACGGAAGCATCTGGTCTGCCAACTGGACGTATATCACAGCCGTTCTCCCATGGATGCTGCTGTTTATACCGATTCTTATCGGCAAATCCCGCCTGCTCGACACCATTCGTTTTGATGAAGACACAGTCAGAAGCCTCGGCATTTCATCAAATAAAGAAAAAACCATCCTGCTCGTAGCCTGTGTAGCAATCATCAGCGCCTGTGTCTCCGTAGCGGGAAGTATGGCGTTTGTCGGCTTAATTGCTCCCCATATCTCACGGAGACTGGCTGGCGTCGAACATCGCTATATCCTGCCACTGAGCGGTTTAATCGGGATGCTTCTTGTGATAAGCGCAGACTTTGCCGGAAAACTGTTTTTTCAGCCCGCAGAAGTGCCCGCAGGCATCATTTTGGCGATCCTCGGAGTTCCTTATTTCTTATATCTGCTTTTCAAGCAAAAAAAGGGGGAGAATGCTTGAAAGGATCTCTTTCAGAACACAAAGCCGGCAACAGGAGGTTCACGCTGTACCTCCCTCCTTCCTACAGCACAGACAGCGGGGGATTTCCTGCTGTTTACGTGCAGGATGGCAGTTCTTTGTTCCAAAACCAAATCGAATTATTAGAAAGCGCATATCAACAGCAAAGGCTCCCTGAACTCGTGCTGATCGGTATCGAACCCGAAAACCGGCTAAATGAATACACACCTTGGCCGGCTGCATCACTCAGTGATCGGTTCACGGACTTCGGCGGAATGGGATATCACTATCTGTCTGATATAACGAACCAGTTCATTCCGCTAATCGAAGAAAACTGGAACGTCATCAGGGAACCGCAGTCAAGAGGAATTATCGGTGCCTCATTAGGCGGCCTCATCTCAATGTTCGCCTTATTAAAATATCCGTCAATGTTCGGGAAAATAGGCTCTATATCAGGTTCATACTGGTACGAGAACGCAGCGGAAACCATTCATATATCTTCTTTAAAGCCCGGCACTACACGTGTTTTCATGTCTGTCGGGAGTGAAGAAGGCCGTGAAAAACAATCCATTCAGCGACATATGCTGAAAAAAACAAAGCAAGTTCATCAAAGTCTAAAAGAAAAAGGCTTCACTGAAGACCGGTTGTATCTTTCAATTGAAAAAGGAGCGGTGCACCACCGCAAGTATTTCTGCAAACAGTTCATCAACGCGCTCGAATGGCTATACGGAAAAAACCGCTCAACCCTATGAGCGGTTTTTTTATGCTTTCTGCAACATTGGTTTTAATTCAAAACGATTCAGCATATAGCCAAACAAAGCAGCCAATATCTGCTGAAACAGCATGCCGATCACAACAGGAACGGCAACCTGAGACGGGAAGAACGTAACGGCAAGAACTGCGCCGGCACTAATATTCCTCATGCCTCCCGTAAATATAAGAGAGACTATTTCCTCTTGCCGCCTTTTCATCATTTTTCCGATCAGCCAAGCAGCGGCATAGCCTGTTAACGCGATAAAGAATACCGTTACAGCTATTCCTGCAAATCTCAAATCAATGGATTTGAAATAAGGAGCAATCGCTGAACTGTTAATCGCAATCACTGCCATCAAGCAAAGCTTTGAAAAAGGCGACAGCGCACTGCTCACAGACGCAGTTCTTTCTGGAGATGACATCTGATTAAACAGCATGCCCAGAAAAGAAGGAATCACGACCATTACAATCAGACCTTTCATCATTCCCCACACATCCATATGAACCTGAGCGCCGGCCAGCAATGAAAGACTCAGCGGTACGATTAGCGGTGACAGCACAGTATCAATTAAAATAATCGAAAGTGTCAAACCGACATTCCCTTTGTACATCGCTGCCCAAATCAAGCTTGTAATCCCCGTAGGAATCACAACAGCCAATGTTAAACCGGTAATCGTCAAAGGATCACCTTTAAATATAAGATGGCCGCTGCCCCAAGCAAAAAGCGGCATGAAAATATGAAGAACGAATAGTGCAAGAATCATAGGGAGAGGATGAGACAATGCATGTCTCAAAGATTGAAAGTTCGCGCTCAAACTGCCTGCAAACGTAATAAAAGCAAAGATCCAAGGCACAGCCCATTCATACCCATTTAAAAACTGAGACAGCAGCACGCCCAGCACCACACTAGTCGGCGTCAACAGCGGCATAACCCTCCCCAATACACGGTTCAGCTTCTGAAGCATCATATGCAAGTCCCCTATTTAAAATTTCTCTTCTCTCTATTATATCAATGCTGCTTAAGTGTATGTTATATAAAAAAGCCCAGATCTCATTAATCTGGACTTCTCTATTTTATGCCATCTGTTTCATTAAAGATTTACTCGCTTTATTCAAACCTTTTAACTCAGCCTCAATGCCTTGTTCCTTAAATTTCGCAACAATCTTATCAAGCGCTGCCGCTCCTGAATCATCCCAAACGTGAGCTTCAGTTAAGTCAATCACGACCCGTTCAATATCCTCTTGATAAATAAACGCATTTGCAAGATCCGTCACTGATGCAAAAAAGATTTGCCCCTTCACTTGATACGTTCTAAGCTTTTGATTCTCTGCATGAGAAACGATTTTCAGCTTCGAGATTTTTGCCACAAAGAACACGGCACTTAAAAGAACACCGACAAATACACCCTTAGATAAGTCATCCGTTACAACAACCGTAACCACAGTCACAACCATGACAATCGAGTCCGTGAGCGGCGCTTTTTTGAGACCTTTAAAAGAAGACCAATCAAAAGTGCCGACAGACACCATAACCATTACAGCTACTAACGCCGCCATTGGGATTTTCACCACGACATGACTTAACACCGCAATTAAAAACATCAGAAAAGCACCGGCAACAAATGCTGACAAACGTCCGCGACCGCCCGCTTTTGTATTAATGACAGATTGTCCGATCATAGCGCAGCCTGCCATTCCGCCAAAGAATCCAGTCACGATATTCGCAATTCCCTGTCCGCGGCTCTCTTTATTTTTATCACTGTCCGTATCCGTCATTTCATCAATAATCTGTGCTGTCAGCAAAGATTCAAGCAACCCGACAAACGCTAAAGCAATTGAATAAGGAAAAATAATTTGCAGTGTTTCAAAGGTAAACGGAACATCAGGGATTAAGAAATGAGGCAATGAACTCGAAATATTGCCCATATCACCAACCGTCCGCACATCCACATGGAAAGTGACCGCAATAATTGTCATCACAATAATTGCCACAAGCGGAGACGGAACAGCAGTCGTAAACCTTGGCAGCACATAAATAATAACCAACGACCCGGCAAGCATCGCATACATGCTCCAAGAAGCACCTTCAAACTGGGGAAGCTGCGCAGAGAAGATAAGGATCGCCAGCGCATTCACAAACCCGATCATCACAGAACGCGGGATGAATTTCATTAACCTTGCAATTTTACTGATACCTAAAATCACCTGAATAATACCTGTCAAAATCGTAGCCGCAAATAAATACTGAAGCCCATGATCAGCAACCAGCGACACCATAACGACTGCCATTGAGCCTGTCGCAGCTGAAATCATGCCAGGTCTGCCACCAAAAATAGAAATAATAATGGCTATACAAAATGACGCATAAAGACCGACCATCGGATCCACACCGGCTATAATAGAAAAGCCAATCGCTTCAGGTATTAACGCTAACGCAACTAAAATGCCAGCAAGAATGTCTTTTCGGATATTGCCGAACCACTGCTGTTTTAATGTAAAACTATTATTCAAATATAACGACTCCTTTTTAGTAAAAAATTAATCCGCACCATATCTATTGTATTGGGAGCTTTTTTTATTTTACGGGAGAAAATGAAAAGAAAAACGACCGGGGAAAACGGGGAAACGTTGAGTATATTGTATTGAGGCAAGGAGTTGTCATACAAAGAGTATCATAATAAATTTTTATCAATTACGCAAGATGAATGCTGAAGAAAAAAATGGCTCAAATATAGTCTGAGACATTTTATCATATCCGGATGAAACCAAGAATCATTTTAATGACAGTAATATCTTTTCTCTCATTTGGCAATCCGAGCCGGTTTCCGAAAAAATAACCTATCATCATTATCTCAGGCTGATAAATATGAGCAGCCTCATTTAACTCTGTATTTTGGCAATCAATAAAACAGCTTTTGCAGGGATTATTCTTAGTTTTTTCTTAGGACTTATTTATAGCCGGCATGTTCGCCATTATCTTAATTGTCACCAATCAATTTCATCATGGAAAAACAGAACAAACGACAGGCATGCTGCTCGCTGCCAATGGATTGGCGGCTCTATTCTGCCAATTGCAGACGGATGGAGTCTGGATGAGTCTCCCGTACAACCTGCATTTTGATTATTTATGACTCTCATGTTGATCATGCTGGTGATTGTATTGGATTCAAAAGTATTAGAAAACTTAAAAAGCAGAAGCTTGATAAAATGGATACTGATGAAAGCAAATCGGCACAGATATAAAATAAAAAACCCAGCTCAATGAGCTGGGTTTAAGCTTGCTTGGCGGCGTCCTACTCTCACAGGGGGAAACCCCCGACTACCATCGGCGCTGAAGAGCTTAACTTCCGTGTTCGGTATGGGAACGGGTGTGACCTCTTCGCTATCGCCACCAAACAAATGCCT